>Ga0126307_10003425_pt1 | contig 10850 bp, 11 predicted proteins | sample Plot28_FD_89955 | JGI IMG/M metagenome (GOLD analysis project Ga0126307, IMG submission 89955) | Serpentine soil microbial communities from UC McLaughlin Reserve, CA, USA - Plot28 | ecosystem: Environmental > Terrestrial > Soil > Grasslands | place: USA: UC McLaughlin Reserve, Lake County...
CCCCTTCTGGTCGCTGCTCGAGCTGGCCTAGATCTAGCGCTCGGTCTCGACACCCGCGCGGCCGCGCAGGTTCCCCACGATCAAGGCGACCACCGTGACCAGGTAGATCTGGCCAAGGAGAGCCTCGGTGATCGCGAGCGAGCGGCCCAGGTTCGTCGCGGCCACCAGGTCGCCATAGCCGACCGTCGTCAGCGTGGCGTAGGAGAAATAGAGGAAGTCGTCGCGCCCGGCGCGCTCGATGGTGAAGAAGTCGGTACCCGAGACGTCCTGGATGACCGCGTACCCGACGGCGAAGGTCAGGCCGATCAGGAGGTAAAGGCACAGCACGCCGAACATCGAATGGATCGTGACCGCACCCTCCTCACGAAACTGTTTGACGACGCCGATGGCGATTGCCGGCGCCGGCAGAATGACGTAGAGCAGGGCCACTATCCCGGCCGAGCCATCGCCGAACTGGCCAGTGCCGAAGAGAGCGGCGGCCGATCCGGCAATCCCGGTCAGGGCCGCCACGATGCTCAGCCTGATCACCCAGGGATGCGCCTTGGAGGCGATCACGGCCGCCACCAGCACTGCGCCCTGCAGCACAACGGCCACGAAACGGCCGCCGTCGCCGTGCGGCGCGGCCATCGTTACGAAGATGGCCGCCACGATCAGTCCGAGCACGTACCCGAAGCGGTAGTGGATCCGGTGCACGGCGCCATCATCCACGGCGCCGAGGACGAACCGGCCGGGCCTAAGGGCCCTCGATCAGCAGGAGCGCGGGCGCGGGTCCCGGCGCTTGTCCCACTTGGCCTTCTCGAGCCGCTTCGGGCCGGGCCCGCAGTTGATCTTCACGTCACGGCGGCCGTCACGGGCGTTGATCCGGTCGGCACCGGTCTTGCCCTTCATCACGTCGTGCCCCGTTCCGCCCCGCAGAAAGTCCGCGTCAGCCCCGCCGGCCAGGCGGTCATTGCCGGACTTGCCGAGCTGCCGGTCGGCGCCCGGGCCGCCCCGGAGGAGGTCGCTGCCGGACTCTCCGATCAGGAGGTCGTTTCCGTCGAAGCCGAGCACGGTGTCCCGCCCGCTGTTGCCGATCGCGAAGTCGTCACCGCCCAGGCCGATCAGCGTCTCCGCGGAGCGGTCGCCGACCAGCACGTCATTGATCTCCGTGCCGAAGAGGATCTCGATGTCCCCGTGGACGGTGTCGCGCCTGCTTCCGGTCTGGTCCTCGGGCCCGCCGTCGTTGTTGTTGCCCGAGCCGATCGTCACGTTGATCCCGTTGATCCTCGCGGGATAGACCAGCGTGTCGGTGCTGCTGCCGCCCGAGATGTCATCGGCACCGAAACCGCCGTCGAGCATGTCCCTGCCGCTGCTGCCGCGGAGGTTGTCGGCCTGCGGGGAGCCGGTCAGCGAGTCATTGCCGCTGCCCGCGTTGAGCGTTCCACGCCCCCTGACCGAGTCGTTGCCCGGGCCGCCGCTCAGCGTGCCCGGCGTATTCGCTCCCCTGACGTTGTCGTTCCCGTCGGCGGCGTTGAGGTTCTCCGTGATCGTCGACGGGATCGTGGCCGCATCGAGCGTGATCGCGTCGTCGCGGTCGCCCGTATCCACCGAAATCGTGTCGATGCCGGCGCCCGGGCAGGTGGCGGTGTTTGCGTCGACCATCAGGCAGGTCCCGCTGGGAGTGAGCGTCGACGCGGCGTCGGTGACCCTGTAGAGGTCCGCCCCAGCGTCGTAGCTGACCGTGATCTGGTTCCCCTCGTTGCCGCTCTCGGCGACCCTGACCGTGTCGCCGCCCGTGACCGTCACCGTCGAGGCCGGGGCCGACGGCGCCGCGAACGCGATCGCACCGATGGCCGTAACCGCGGCCACGCCCGCCTTCTTGATCAGTTCCTGGTGCATTCTCCCTGGCTACAACACCGGGATACCCGCGAACGAGCGGTCTACTCGGCTTTCGGGCCGCTTCACGTCCGCTGCCTAGCATTGGGCCGTGCTCTCCGAGCGGAACTTGCAAATCGCTGCGGTCGTTCTGGCGGTGGCCGGGCTGGGTGTGGCGACCTACATCGCGATCGCGGAGAGCGGGGGAGGGACCCCGAAGTGCCTGGCCGGCGGGGGCGGGTGCGAGACCGTGGCGGAGAGCAAGTACTCGGAGCTCGCCGGCGTAAACGTCGCGGTGCTCGGGATCTTCGGCTACGCGCTGCTGCTCGCGGCGGCGATGGTGCCGGGGGACTACGGGCGGTTCGGCGGGTTCCTGACGGCGCTGATCGGCTTCGGGTTCAGCGCCTATCTGACCTATCTCGAGCTCTTCGTGATCGACGCGATCTGCCAATGGTGCGTCGCCAGCGCGATCCTGATGGCGCTCGCGCTCGCGGTCGCTGCAATCCGTGCCTTCGCCTACGCCGGCAGTGAGCTCGGTACGCCCCGGATACAGTCCTCCCATGGAAGGTAGGGAGCAGCAGAGAGAGCGTCTGCGGGCGGAACGCCAGGCAGCCGAGTCCCAGCAGGCCGGGTCGCTCGCCCGCAAGCGTCGGCTCCAGTACCTGATCATCGGCGGATTCGCGGCCGTCGCCGTGATCGTCGGACTGATCGTGATCAGCCAGTCCGGCGGGGACGACAACGGCGGAGGTGGCACGCCCTCGAACGTCCAGGGCGCCCAGCAGGTGAGCGCCGAGCTGGGCGGCGTCCCGCAAGACGGTGCTGTTCTGGGCGATGCGAGTGCGCCGGTGACGATCGTCGAGTTCGGCGACCCGCAGTGCACCGCATGCAAGTTCTTCGCGGAGCGGGTCGCGCCCGACCTGATCTCCAGCGAGGTGAAGCCGGGCAACGTCAAGTACGAGTTCCGTCCCTACCTGATCATCGGGCCCGACTCGAAGCCGGCCATGAGAGCCGCCCTCGCCGCGGGCGACCAGGGCCGCTTCTGGAACTACCTGCAGCTCTTCTACCTGAATCAGGGCGGTGAGAACTCGGGCTACGTAACGGACGACTTCCTGACCACGCTCGCCAGGGGCGCAGGTGTCCCGGACATCGAGAAGTGGAATACGGATCGCAACGATCAGAAATGGGACGCGACGATCCAGCAGGGCGGCAGCCAGGCCGAGGCTTTCGGGTTCACCGGAACGCCTTCGATAGTCGTGCAGGGGCCCGGTGGCGAGAAGGTGCTCGGTGGCTCGACTATCCCCGACCTTCAGCAGATCCAAGCGGCGATCCAGCAGGTCAGCTAGCTGTCATGCGCACGCTGGTGATCACCGGCGACGACTACGGCTACTGGCCCTCCTACAACAAGGGGATCCTCGAGGCGGTCGAGATGGGCGCTCTCGACTGCGTCAGCGTCATGGTCGAGCGGGAGCACTGCGAGCCCAAGCCGTTGCTCGAGACCGGGGTGGAGATCGGGCTGCACATCGAGTTCGAGGGCCGCTGGGGTCCGCGCAGCGGTGCGCCCGCCCGGACGGCGCTCCGCGTGCAACTCGAGCGCTTCGGCGACCTCTTCGGGCGCTGGCCGTCGTTCCTGAACGGGCACAAGCACTGCCACGCCCGGCCGGAGCTCGCGACCCCGGTCCTACAGACCGCACAGCAGATCGGCGCGCCCGTGCGCTCGGTCAATCCCGACCACCGCCAGTGGCTGCGCGAGCGGAACATCGACACTCCCGATCTCCTGATCGGCCGCACCGAGAGCAAACAGCCTGCCGAGCCCCCTGAGGTCCGCAACCCGCCGCCCGGGGTGACCGAGTGGATGATCCACCCGGGACATGCCGATTCGGAGTCGGGCTCGAGCTACGACCTGGCCCGCCAGGAGGACCTGAAACTTCTGCAGAAGATCATGCTCCGCGCTCGCTACGACGAGCCCGTCTGGGCCGGTGCGCGGCGGATGAGCATGAAGGAGGCCTTCGCGCAGGAGCGCGCGGAGCGCTGAGCGACCCGGAGGCGGTTAGCCGGCCGCGGATTCCTCTCGGTCGCCGCCGCCGTTCTGTCTGGCGGCCCCGACGCCACGCTCGCGCGGGACGAAGCGGCGGAAGAACCCGGGGCGGCCACCGGCAGCCTCGATCAGTTCGCTGATCGAGGCCTCGATGTCCTGGCCCAGATCCTCGAGATCCGGCATCCCGTCGTAGTCGCCGATCAGCCCGAAGTTGACCTGGCCGTCGTAGCTCATGATCCCGATGCAGACACCCTGGTTCTTGGCCAGGGGGACCATCGGGAAGACGCGCTCCATGCGCCGGCCCATCAGGTAGAGCGGGAACTGCGGGCCCGGGATGTTGGTGACGACGAGGTTGAAGAAGCGTTGCCGGGACTGCAGGCGCGCGGCCTGCCCGGCGATGGTGGGGGGCGCGAAGTCGGCCAGCTGGGTGAGCAGCGAGGCGCCGACTGCCTGCTTCGACTCCTTCAGGTCTCCCATCGACTGTCGGATGATCTCCATCCGCCGCTTGGGGTCCTCGCACCAGACGGGCAGCGAGGCCATCATGGCCGTCACCTGGTTGCCGAGCGCGCCGCGCTGCTCCGCGGTCCGGACGCTGACCGGGACCATCGCGCGCAGCTCGAGGCCGACGGTGGGGTGACCCCGAGAACGCATGTAGCGGCCGAGCCCCCCGGCGACTGCGGCCAGGATGACGTCGTTGACGGTCCCGCCGAGCTGGTGCTTGACGTGCTTCATGTCGCCCAGTGAGGCCCGCACCCAGGCGAAGCGGCGATGGGTCCCGACCTCGAAGTTGAACGGGCTCTTTGGCGCGGCGATCCCGGTCCAGGCGAAGGTGCCCGCGGCGATGGCCGCGTCGGCGGCCTTGCGCAGGGCTCGGCGGGGACCGCGCACGATGCGCCGCAGCCCCCGCGCGATCTCGCGCGGAGAGATCGCGCGCTCGACCAGCGCCTCCGCCAGCAGCTCGGCGCTATTCGGCTCCGGGTCGGGGACCCAGCGTTCTGGCGCCGACGGCGTCTCGGCCGGCTCCCTCTCCATGTCGAAGAGGACGGTGGTGATGTCGACTCCCGAGACCCCATCCACCATCGCGTGATGGCTCTTGCCCACGATCGCGAAACGGCCGCCCTTGATCCCCTCGACGAGCCAGAGCTCCCAGAGGGGCTTCGAGCGGTCGAGCTGCTGGGAGAAGATCCGTGCGGCGAGCACGCGCAGCTGCTGCTCGGTGCCGGGCTCCGGCAGAGAGGTGTGCCGCACGTGGTAGGCGAGGTTGAGGTGCGGGTCGTCCACCCACACCGGGCGGCCCTGATCAAAGGGGACGAAGCGCACCTTCTGCCTGAAGCGGGGCACCAGGTGAAGCCGCGACTCGATGTGGTCTCGGAACTCGACATAGGGAGGGGCGGGCCCCTCGAACAGGGTGGTCGAGGCGACATGCATTTGCGTCCCATCCCGCTCCAGATGGAGGAATGAGGAATCGAGGCCTGTCAGGCGGTCGCTCACGGTCACTGATGGTCGCATACCAACTGTGATCGCCCTCACACAAGTACGCAAATTGCGCACCTACCCTGCCCGGCCTCAAGTCGCCAAACAACCCGCCTAATCGCGTTGACGGACATCACGCGAGCGGGGGACCCACTTCCGGCACCCATTTCAGGGCGCCGACGCCGGCATCCAGAGCAGGGGGGCCGGCCGGGGCGAATGGAGCGGTGATCCGCTCCTAGCGGCATGCAAAACCGTCGCGAGCCCGTCAGCTAACCCCGTAGGCGGACAGAGAGGCAAGGTGTATCGCTTTGCGTCGCTTCCGTTGGAAGCGTCGGCGGGCCGCGCCAGCGCTGCTGCCCGCCATGGGAATGATGATCACGGCAGGAATCGCGGGTGCCCAGGGCAGCGTCCCGGCGCTGACCGGGGGCGGGCCCGAGGCGAGTGCCTCGAGTGCCCCGACGGCGGTGAGCCTGAGGGGCCAGCGCCACGTGATGGCCCATCGGGCCGTCACCTTCCGGGGGCGCGTCGCACCGGGCGGTAGCCATCGCGTTGTGGTGCAGGTCGGGGGCCGCAGGCTCCGCACGCATACCCACAACGACGGCGCCTACAAGGTGCGTTGGCGCGCCCCGGGTGCCGGCGTCTACTCGGCGCGCTCGCGCGTGCAGGGCTCGTCCGTCCGCTCGCACCGCGTCCGGGTGAACGCCTATCGGCCGGCCGCGGCCTCGTACTACGGCCCCGGCCTCTACGGGGGCGCCCTCGCCTGTGGCGGGACCCTGAGCCCAGGCAAGCTGGGGGTCGCGAACACGTCGCTCCCCTGCGGCTCCAAGGTCACGCTCAGATACCACGGCAACACGGTCACCGTCCAGGTGATCGACCGTGGGCCCTATGCGGGCAATCGCGAGTACGACCTCACCGCCGCGACCAAGGCGAAGCTCGGCTTCCCCTCGACGGGGACCGTGCTCGCCACCCGCTAAACGGCGAGCTGGCCGGGCTGAGGGTGGCGCTCCTCGTCGCCCACCAGCCCGGCCATGCCCACGCCGACGAGCCGGACCGGCGCCTGCGGATCGAAGCGCTCGAGCAACTCGAGCGCGGTGTCCGCAACCGCGTTCGGCTCGATGATGTGAGATGGGAGCGTGCGCGAGCGCGTGTAGGTCTTGAACGGACGCAGTCGGATCTTGAGCGTCACGGTCCGGCCGCGCCGGCCGTGCGAGGCGAGGCTCTCGCAGACCGACCGAGCCAGACGATCGACGGTGTCCCGCAGAACCTGGCGGTCGGTGACGTCCTGCGGGAACGTCGTCTCGCGGCTCTCCGACTTGCGTATCCGCTCCAGCGTCAGACTCTCTGAGCCGTGCCCGTTCGCGCGGGCGCGCAGACCGTCCCCGTGCTTGGGGCCGAAGGTTCGCTCGAGCAGCCCCGGATCCGCCTGTGCGAGCTCTGCCACGGTGCCGATTCCGAGCTGCCGCAGCCTGTCGAACGTGCGGCTGCCGACCCCGGGGAGGAGGGAGGCGGGTTTCTCGCCGACGGTGGCGAGCCAGTTCTCCTCGGTCAGCACGAAGAAACCGTCCGGCTTGTCGAGGTCCGAGGCGATCTTCGCCATCAGCTTGTTGGGAGCCAGCCCGATCGAGCAGACGAGCCGGGTCACCTCCGTGATCCGCCGCTTGATCTCGTGCGCACGCGACTGCGGGACCGGCGACGAGGAGAGATCGACGTAGGCCTCGTCCAGTCCGACCACCTCGACCTGCTCCGAGAACTCCCGCAGTGTCTCCATCACCTTGTCCGAGCCGCGCCGGTAGAGCTGCATGTCGACCGGCAGCACGATCAGGTCGGGGCACCGCCGGCGCGCAGTGACCATCGGGAGCGCGGAGTGGACGCCGTACTTGCGCGCCTCATAGGAGGCGGTGGTGACCACGCCACGGGGGCCGTCGTAGGCGACCACCACGGGCTTCCCACGCAGATTGGGATGCCGGAGCATCTCGATCGAGACGTAGAAGGCGTCCATGTCGACATGGGCGATCACCTGCGGTCTCCGCAGATTAGGCCCGGCCTCTGACGTAGGGCGCTAGATTGAGCGGCGGTGGCGAACGCGGAGGCAAAGAACCTCGAGGCGATCTCCCGGGCGATCGACCAGCACAACTCGAACTGCCCGTTCCCGGCCAGCGAGGTCCGCATGAATCCCTTCGAGTGCGAGCGGCTCGGCTGGGACGAGATCCGCGGCCTGCCCATCGTCCCCGACGCCAACCTGGGCACAGGTTCCTTCCGGATCATCTGCTCCCGCGACCAGGAGGGCGAGGGCATCGAGGAGGCTGAGGCCCTCGGCATCCCGATCGAGGTCGCGGTGCCGGGCGCGCCCTCGGAGAAGCCGCCCGCCTAGCTCCAGATTCCGATTTCGTGCGATAGACCCACAATATGGGGGCAGAGTGCTCGAAATCGTTCGCGGGAGGACACTCCGAAGGAGCTGCGAAGAGTCGCGCCGTGGCGCGTACACGCTACAGACTGCCGGGGGGCGATCGTTGGGGCTGGCGCCGGCAACTGGCGGTCGAATGCAACTTCGGCTGGACGATTCGGCGTCTGCGGAACTGGACGTGACTTCCGAACTGCGCAGAGGACTCCGGTTGGGTTTTTCTCTGGGCTCGAGCAGCGGCGAGTCCAAGGCCCGATCCTGGTGACCAAGACGCCCTTTGTCGTCGAAGGCAACGACCCGATCGAGGTGGCGATCTCTGCTGCGGATCGCTCAGGCGCCGGTCTTGTCGCTGGCGTCCCGTTCGGAGGCGGGCCCATACGCGGAGAGCCTGAGTCACAACTGGTGGTTGGTCGGCCGTAGCACCCGCGCGACAAACCGCTGATTTCCATTCAAACGGCGACCCCGTACGGACTTGTCCGCGGAGGGCTAGTTGAGCGCGGTGGCGAGCCGCCGGCGGTGCTCGCGGGCGAGCGGGTGGTCGGCGCCGAGCTCGGTGAAGATCGCGACCATCACGCGGCGCAGGAAGTCCTTGCGCTCTGGCTCCGTCTCCGCGGCGAGGACGCCCTGAAGCTTCTCGAGTGCCTGCTCGGGGTCACCGCCGTCCCAGGCTGAGAATGCAGCGTGGAGCTCGTCGGCGCTCGCGCCATTCTCGGCGAGCGAGAGCTGCGCGCGGGCGGCCAGGCCGTCCGCGATGAAGTCGTGTGGGAAGCCCTCGAGGACCTCGGCTGCCTCGTCGGCGTCGCCGCGATGGAGCAGGAGCCGCCCGAGGCCCACCGCGGCCCGGGCCTGGCGCGGATCGAGCTCCAGCGCCTTGCGCAGCGAGTCCTCGTCATCGGATTCCGCCAGACGGTCCGCCTCGGAGGGAACGACCTGATTGAGGAACGCTTCGATCTGCGCGGGCGGCACTGCGCCGATGAACTCGGCGACGACCTTGCCGTCCTTGAATGCCTTGACGGCCGGAATGCTCTGGATCTGAAACTGCTGGGCGATCCTCGGGTTCGCGTCGGTGTCGACCTTGACGAGCTGGACGTCGCCGTGACGTGCCTTGACGGCGTTCTCGAGCGCCGGGCCCAGCGTCCGGCAGGGCCCACACCACTCGGCCCAGAAGTCGACGACGACCGGCACCTGCTTGGAACGCTCGACGACCTTCTGCTGAAAGTCCTGCTCTCCTACGTCGCTGACCACTGAATTCAGCTTAGCCCGGCGGCTACGCCGGCCTCCCTCGGGATCAGGTGGCGACGCAGGAAGTGGAGCTGGTCGGCAATCGACCGCTCACGCCACTCGCCCCCGTAGATGTCGAAGTGCGCACAGGGGTACTCGCGGACCTCGACTTGCCCCTTGGCCCGCCAGGCAGCCGCGCGCGTGGCGGCCGCGGGAATGATGGAGTCGCGGTCGGCGATCTGGAGCAGCACCTGGCAGTGGAGCTTGTCCATCCGCGTGGCCGCGCGGTTGGTCCATTCGGCGATGAGGCAACGGGCGGTCACCTCGTTACGCCAGGTGGGACCCGCGATGGCGCGCATTCCCGGCACGGACTCCTCGGTGTTCAGAACGGCGAGTTCACCAGGGCGGCCCACAGTCGGAATCAGCACCGGCTCCTGGCCGCGAACCATGCGAACCGCATCCTGCAGCCCTGCCCTGGCCGCTCGCAGCTGCTCGCCGACACCCCCGTCTCGGCCAAGGTATCTGAGTGTCCGAAAGCCATCGAGATCAGGCGACAGGGTGATGACGGCGGAAATTCGGCGATCCTCGGCCGCCACGTAGACGACATGGCCCCCCGACCAGGAGGTTCCCCAGAGGACGATCCGGTCAGGATCGATCCCGTCCAGGCCGCGGGAGAACTCGACGGCGGCGCCGTAGTCCTCACGATGGCGCGCCGGCCAGGCGAGCTGGCGGGGCTCGCCCGTCGACTCGCCGAAGCAGCGGTAGTCGAAGAGCAGCACGTCGAGCCCCGCGTCGGACATCGCCTCGGCGAAGGGGAGCAGGCCGGAATCCCTGGTTCCGCCGACCCCATGCGCCATAACCACGCAGGGGCGCCCGCCCTCGGAGGCGAACGCATCGCCCTCGCCGGTGAGATGCCAGGCGGCGCAGGTCTCCCCGTGGCTCGGGAAGGAGAGGTCCACAGGCTTCGCCACTAAACGGGTTGCTCCTCGGCTTCGCCTCGGAGCACCCTCGCATTAACCGCCTCCGCGGTCAGGACCCTGCCGGCGAGCTTCGGCGCCATCCCACTGGCGGCGCGCTCGCGTCCCGCCGGGATCTCCCTGTTCCAGATGTCATGTTCGTAGACGTACCAGTCGATCTGCATCGTGTGACGCGGCCGATCGACCACCCGGCCGAAGTGACGCTCCTGGTCGCGGCGGATGGTGTCCTGCATCTCCTGGACCGAGGGCAGCGCGTATTCCCCGTTGAGGTACCGGGCCACCAGCTTGCTCTGGAGCTCGACGAACGGGAAGAGGGTGGGAACGGTCTGGGCGAAGCCGATGAAAGCGAGGTCGTCGATGCCGGGTTTGAAGATCCGCTTGTAGAGCGGAAAGCGGTTCTCCGGCGCCGAGATGAACTCGGGGTCGAGGAAGGGGAAGGTGATCTTGTAGCCGGTCGCGTAGACGATCGCATCCACCGGCTCGGTACTGCCGTCCTCGAAGCGAACCCGGTCGCCCAGCAGCTCCTCGACGTTGGGCTTGCCCACCGCGTCCCCCGAGCCGAGCCGCAGCAGGAGCTCGCTGGAGACCGTCGGATGGGCCTCGAGGAACCTGTGGTTCGGATGGGGGAGGCCGAAGTGCTCCATCCGCCCCGACGCCAGGTACGGCAGCGGCCGCGCGAGCCAGCGCTGCACCCTGAGCGGCAGGTAGGGATTGGTCTTGACCAGCTTGCCAATCGGCTGCCCGAACAGGTACTTCGGCATCACCCAGGCGCCGCTGCGGGTCGAGATGAACACCTTCTCGGCCACCCCCTTGCGCGAGAGCTCGGAGACGATGTCGACCGCGCTGTTCCCGATCCCGACGACGAGCACCCGCTTGCCGGTCAGATCGA
>Ga0126307_10003426_pt1 | contig 10847 bp, 7 predicted proteins | sample Plot28_FD_89955 | JGI IMG/M metagenome (GOLD analysis project Ga0126307, IMG submission 89955) | Serpentine soil microbial communities from UC McLaughlin Reserve, CA, USA - Plot28 | ecosystem: Environmental > Terrestrial > Soil > Grasslands | place: USA: UC McLaughlin Reserve, Lake County...
CCAATAGCCCCGGTCCTACGGGACAAGGGGTATACGTAGCGGACCGGGGCTATGCACGATTCTGTATATCAGTTTCCGAGAATGGAGAATATCGGAAGCTCAGTTTCCGAGAATCTCTCTTCTCGGCCGCTCGGTGAATAGAGGTCACGCGCCCTCTGGTGATGGGGGTAGGTGAAAGTGATTCACCGCTCCTCAATAGTGCTGACCCTGACATAAGACCGCATACATATCGTAGGTTGGTTGCGGTTACTAAGAGAAGTCGAGCACCAACCCCGTGACCAAGAGGAGGACACCCAAGGCAAAAAACCCAATTGAAAGATACGCAAGCGGCCCTGAACGTGCGCCTCCCTTGCTAGCAGCGTGCGTCAAGCCGGTAGCTACCAGGAAGCTCAACCACCCAAAAGCGTACACGGTATTACCTAGTGCAACGGCGAGGACAAAGAAGATGAGGAAGACCACCGCAGAAAACAACCTACTTCTCGGTGTCCTGGACCACCTTATGAACCGTTCGCGTATCATCTTCACCTCTCGAAGCATGTTCGGCATCTAGCGCTATCGAAGAATTCTAGACCTCCACCGGCACGTCTGGGGAGCGCTGTCCTTCCACAAAGGAAGCTGCCAGTTTCCGAGAATTTCTCTTATCGGCAATTGATAAATAAACGCGCTATGCCCCGGTCCTAACACCTAAGCATCGGACTGGCTGCCTGGTCAAGCGATCTCGTCTGTGTCTGCATAGGACGTCCGCGGTCTTTTCGAGCACTGTGGGTACGACGTGTCAGTTCAATTGTTGTGACGAGCGCTGTAAGTCAACCAGGCTCCGACGAATAGTATCGCAGACGCAACGAGGATACTTATAGTGAAATCCAAAATACTCAACAGTATGCCGCCAAGTAGAGGGCCAGCCATCATCCCCGCGTCTAGTGCGAAGTTGAGCAAGGCGTAAGCGGTGCTGTAGTTCGTTGCATCGGATGGCCCCCCCAATTCAGCCATCCTAGGCAGGATAGGAACGAGTGCGAAGGCGCTCGCAACGCCGGAGGCACACAGGGAAGCCGCTATCATGGGCTCCGACCCGCTGGCGGAAACAGCGATCATCGTAACGGCGAGCAGGGTTAGGCCACTGAGCAATGTGAAACGGGTTCCCCTGTAATCTGCCACGACTCCTGCGAGAGGGGAAGCTAACCCTTGACCAAGAGTTGCGCCGACGAATACCAAGCCGATTACAGTTGGACCCGTTCCGAAACTTCTTTCCAGATGGAGCGGAACGACAGCTTCAAGCATACCCAAGACACCCATCGACAGCGCCGCGCACAACACGAGCAGGCGTACCTGTGGGTTGGCCAGCAAAGCGCGAAAGGAGTCGTTCCCTCCGCCAGGACGGTAACCCTCCGGTAGCGCCTTAGCTGAGGCCAACGCAAGCATTACGACACACAAAAAGATCAGCACGAACGGAACGCTATAGCCCACTTTCTCGAACAGCACCCCGCCCGCGGCGGGTCCCGCAATCGATCCCGCGGCGAAGCCTCCCATCACGATGCCCGTTGCTCCGCCTCGACGTTCGGCGGGATGTATTTTCACGATGTATGCCATCCCCACAGTCACCGTAACCGCGACCGCAACGCCTTGCAGTATACGGCCCGTGAGAATCCACCCGTAGCCCATGCTGACCGCACACAGTCCCGTACCCATCGCCAAAAGTCCTACCCCCGAGAAGAAGAGCCTTCGCAGCCCCAGTAGGTTAGATAGTCGGCCCACGAACGGCGCTGTTGCTAACCCACTCAGACCGAAGCAACCAAGAAGCAGACCGATTTCGATCTCACTCCATCCAAACCTATCTGCCTGACGTGGCAGTATGGGAACAACTACGCTATAACTGAGCTCGTTGAAGAACACCGTAAGCGTGAGCAGGAGCATCACGACTCGGCGCCGAGACCTACTCAGGACATCTTCGCCGGCAGAAATGCTCACAAGCAACCCTCTGCTAGCAGCACGTAGAGCAGCGCGCCATGGCGACGCCTACGCATCGCTAAACGACATCCTGGCCAGGAGATCGAAACCTCGACCTGGAGCAGCCATTCTAGAAAGGCGATGCTTCTGGCGTCCCAACCAACCAGGCACCGCCGCGTCTTCGGCCTGCTGCTAGTCAACGCATACGCGATCGCCCCTACAACCCGCTCGGGCGGGAGCGCCATACGGAAAGGGCGGTTCTTTCCGTTTGCGCCCTTTTCAGCGCCTCCCACCCCACACTGTATTGTACTTTCAGATTTTGATGAACCAGCTAGGTAATCCCTTTGCGTCATCTTTGGGTTATTCGGCAGCCTGCATAAGGCCCAAGCTCCTCCCAATGAGACGGTCTAACCAACGACCGGGTAAGGAAGTGGGGACGGTCCAGTCCGTAAACCTGCCGGGGACGATCGCGTATCTAATTCTCGGCCTTTTCGCCTCGAACACCTTACGGACGAACCCACCGAACGTTTCGGGGGAGTAGCCGTTGCTGGCCAGCCTCTCAGCATACCCCTGAAACCTGCCCAGTGGACCGGCGTAATCGGTTTGGGCGTACCTCCCGCTGATAACGGGCGCCGCACCCTTCTCCCAAATCGCGGTCTTGACCGCCCCGGGCCTGATGACGATGACGTCGATACCGTATAGTAGTAGCTCGCGCCGTAAAGAGTCGGAGATACCCTCTACGGCGTGCTTGGTTCCAACGTAAGCACTGAGGAACGGCTCAGCCACCTTTCCACTGACCGAACTGATGTTGACGATCCTTCCTGGCTTATGTGCCGGGGCTTTCTTGGCGCCCAAGAGCGGCAAGAAAGCCTGGGTTACCGAGATCAAACCGAATACATTGACCTCGAACTGCTGGCGCACTTCGTCGAGGGGCTGGTGCATGAGCGGGCCGGCGAGGGCGGTACCAGCGTTGTTTATGAGGCCTGTCAGTCCGGCACCGCCTACGGTCTCTTCTACTTGAACGGCGGCCCTGAGCACGGCCTCGCGGTTCGTGACGTCGAATAGCAGCGGGGTGAAGCTCGTTCCCAGCTCCGCCTTTAACCTTCCGGCGTCTTCTTCTTTGCGCACGCTACCGAAGACGCGGTAGCCGTGCTCGGCGAACTCCTTGGCTGTGCCGTAGCCGATCCCCGAGGAAACGCCGGTAACCACGATCGATTTCACTTGTGCTCCTTTCGTCGGTATCCTTCGATACCTGGATGATCGTCGGAGCGCGCTCGCCCGGGAGTGTTTACCGCACCGACGAAACGGCGAGCGCCGGGGGCTCCTTACGCGAGAACAGTTCTTCTCCAACCTCCCGCAGAGCTTCGATCGCTAGCCAAATCTGCTCTTCGGTATTGGCCGCGGTGACCGTAAAGCGCAGCGCACCGCGGTCGATAGGCACCGCGGGAAACAGGGCGGGCGTGATGAGGATGCCGTGCTCCCAAAGGACGTTGCAGGCCTTGACTACGTTGGATACGGCACCGATCCTCACGCTAACGAGCGGAAACAGCTCATTGTTATCTACAGAGAACCCCAACGCGCGAGTTCCCACGACCAGCTGCCGGGTCAAGTTCATCAGACGCCGGCGAATGGCTGCACCCTCGTCGTCTTGAGAAATCCTCAGCCCCGCCATAGAGCTCGCTAGACTCGCCGTGGGGCAAGGCCCAGAGAAGACTGCGGTTGAAGCAATGGACAATCGTTGCTTCTCGGCTTCGTCTGCGCAGGTGACGAAGGCAGCCATCGACGATAACGCCTTGGACATACCGCCGACGTAGACGATGTCGTCGCCGTAGTGCAGACCGAAGTATCGAACGATGCCGTTGCCTCGATCTCCGTAGGGGTTGTCCGGTGTGGGATTTTCGCCGACGACGCCAAAGCCATGAGCATCATCCACGTACACCCGGGCGCCGTACTTGCGCGCTAACCACACGAACTCCGGCAGCGGAGGATACGCCCCAGACATCGAATAGACACCATCTATAGTTATTGTTTTCCGAGGTAGCTCCTTATGGATTTCCAACCGCCGTTCCAAATCGTTTGGGTCGTTGTGGTCGAACCAATCCACGGTCGCACCCCGAGCCCCGGCGAGCTGGGCCGCGTCCTGTATGGAATTGTGAGCGGCCCGGTCCAGGAGGATCACGCCGTCACCACCCGCAAGGACGGACAGGACGCCGCTGTGTAGCAGGGTGACGGTCGGGAACACCAAGACGTGAGGGGCCCCGACAAACCTCGCGATCTCCTGCTCCAGGTCCTCATAGATCTGTGGGGAGGCTACGGCCCGAGTCCAGCTCGGATGCACCCCCCAACGCTTTATCGCCTCGGGAATCGAAGCCTGAACCGCGGGGTGCAGATCCAGGCCAAGGTAGTTCGCGGACGCGAAATCGGAGTACCAGCGCCCGTCGATCTTGACGTTTCGGCCGTCCTGCTCGCTCACGACGACGCCGAGCTGAGGAATTTGCTGGAATATCCGGTCCTGCAGCCCGGTGATCCCAACGGGCGCTAATGAATCTCGTGCCTCGGTCTGGGAGGCTTTGCGCACCACATCCCAGACATCTCCGACCGTCTGCAGCTCGGCGATGTAAGAATCGCCCAATTGGACCTCGAAGGCTGTCTCCACCTCCATCAACAGCTCGGCGACGGCCAGCGAATCGAGCCCCAGGTCCCCCTGTAGGGAATCGCCGAACCGCACGGGCTCCGAGCGTCCCCTTTGTCGGACAAAGTCCCAAACGATCAGGAGAACGCGATCAGCCTCAGCTTGCCCGGGACCCGCCGCCGGCACGCCGAGATCCACGGTCTCCAACCCGGCATCTTGCTCGTCCACACCAACCGATAACACATCCATTGCCACGGTAGTCAGCGTACCGCCCAAATAGGCCGCTCGTGTCGCCCGACGCTGGATCTTGCCGCTAGAAGTCTTGGGGATGCTTCCGGTCCTGATCAGGACAACAGCGTGGACCCGCAACTCGTGATGCTCCGCCACCGCGCGACGTATAGACGCAACCACCTCGCCCACGTCCGCGCTCCTTACGAAGCGGCGTTCAAGCTCTTGGACGATTACCAGTAGCTCCCCTTCGTCGGTCTCCGCTGAAAAGGCCGCGCAGCCACCCGGACGCAGAGCTACGTGGCTCTGCTCCGCCGTATGCTCTATGTCCTGCGGGTAATGGTTGCGTCCCCGAATAATGATGAGGTCTTTGAGCCGACCCGTTACGAACAGCTCCCCTTGGTGCAGAAACCCCAGGTCTCCGGTTCGCAGAAAGGGCCCCTCACCCGTGTCGGCTCGGTACGCCCGAAAAGCGTGTTTCGTCTCCTCAAGCCGGCCCCAGTACCCTTGGGTAACGCTGGGGCCCGACACCCAAATCTCTCCCACTCGACCGGGCGAGCACTGGGTCAGGGACTTGGGCTCAACCACGACAACCTTCTGGTCCGCTAGGGCCCGTCCACAGCCTACCAGCGTCCGGGAGCCCTCGTCCCCGGCGGACGCCGTGACCACTAGGTCGCGCTCGAGCTCCGCTCCTTCGACGGAGAGCACGACGGGCGAAGACGTTTTCGAACCGCCGGAAACGAACAAGGTCGATTCCGCGAGCCCATAGCCAGGGTAAAACGCCTCGCGGCGAAAGCCGCAGGGCGCAAAGGTCGCCGTGAACTGCTCCAGGGTCTCGCGCCGGATGGGCTCGGCGCCGCAGAAAGCCACTTCCCAGCTGCTAAGATCGAGGGTCGCCCGCTCTTCGGGCGTGATCTTGCGGGAACAGAGATCGTAGGCGAAGTTCGGCCCGCCGCCACTGTCGGCCCCCAAACGGGAGATGGCCTGCAACCACCCGAGGGGACGTTGCAAAAAGGAAACCGGCGACATAAGCGCAGCCGGGAACCCGCCGTAGAGAGGCTGCAGCACCCCCCCGATCAGCCCCATGTCGTGGTAGGGAGGTAACCAGATTACCATCTGACTATCCGGTGTGTGCCCTAGACCGTCATAGATCATGCTCAGGTTGTGTAGCAGGTTACCGTGGGTAACCATCACCCCCTTTGGCGCGCCCGTGGAGCCTGAGGTGTACTGCAGGAAAGCCAGCGTGTTGCCGCCTATCTCGGGACAGTGCCACTCCCCCGTCGGGTCTTCACCATCGTCAGTGGCTAACCAGCGCAGCGACTTCATCTCCGGGGCATGCGCGAACCGGCGCTCCAGGTTGGATAAGATGTAAGTAGTGGTGAGCGCCACTATCGCCTTCGAATCCTCCATGATGATCCGGAGCCGGGATATGGGCCGGTTGAGCCGGGGCGGATAGGCGGGGACGGCGATCACCCCAGCGTATAGGCAGCCGAGAAAAGCGGCGACGTACTCCAGACCCGGGGGGTAAAACAAGAGGGCGCGCTCTCCGACCGCGACACCCAGGGTTTGGAGCCGAGCAGCGATGGCCTGGGCCTGCCGGTCCAACTCTCTGTAGTTCACAGAACTGTCTCCCGCTTCCCCGTCTCCCAGGAAGGTATAAGCTCGCCGCCCGGATTGATGAGAGGCCCTCCAGCGCAGGAGGTCGACCAAGCTGGCAGGCTTGAAACCAGTTTGGGGGAAAGGAGTTCGAAGGTCGATGGCTCCATCGTCCGGGCCGCCTTTTCGAGGCAACGTAGGTCCCATGAATCGAAACGTAGTTTCCATTATCTAGGATTCTCCTCCCTTCCCCCTAGGTGTTGTTTGCACCTTAGGAAAGCATATTGCACACCTTAGGACAGCATATTGCACACCTTAGGACAGCATATACTTCGTAGAAGTATAATAAAGATAAAAAGTGGCGAACGCATGCAACTATAGTGCACAAGGTGGGAGCGTCTGGTAATTTGTAGGTTGAGGGACTGGAGACACTTGGACCAAGAAGAAGAGTTCTAGTAAGCCGTGAATATACTCGGTAGGGGGTTGCAGGCATGGCGTGTGTATCTGCTGCTGGGCATCCTCGCAACGGGCGCGTACTTCCTGCTCCCATCACAAACCGCGCAGCACGTCCTCCGCCTAATGTTCATCATAGCTGCGCTAGCGGCGACCGTGACCGGCGTCCTCATGCACCGCCCTAGCCGGCCGCTGCCCTGGTACCTGTTTGCGTTCAGCCTGCTAATGTCCATCCTCGGCACCGTAACCTACGGCTACTACGAAGCCGTTCTGGGGGTCGAATCCCCATCTACGACGGTAGCCGACGCGTTCTTTATCGCCAGCTACCTCTGCGCAGCTGCCGCGCTGCTGCTGATCCAGAGCCGGAGACTTATCCGCGACCGGACCAGCATGATAGACCCGATAATCGTCGCTGTAGGCGTAGGGCTGCTCGTATGGCTCTTCTTGATGAAGCCGTATGCGGAGGATCCGTCGCTCTCGTTGCTCGAGCGGCTGGTCTCTATAGCCTACCCGCTGATGGACGTGCTGTTGCTCGCGTTCGTAGTGCGGCTGCTGCTCGTGCCTGGCGGGCGTCCGCCCGCTTATTATCCCTTGGTCCTGGGCCCGGCGTTTGTACTGGCCTTCGACGCCGCGTACACTGCGACCACGCTGGCAGGCACCTACCAAACCGGAAGTCCGATCGATGCCTTAGAGCTGTTGTTTTACGTGCTTTTCGGGGTTGCCGCACTGCATCCTTCGATGGCCGACCTATCCGAGATCGTGCTCCATCCCGAGACGAAGCTCACGTGGCGACGTCTCGCGTTGCTCACCGCGGCGTCCCTGATGCCGCCCGGCGTGCTCGCGCTCCAGGCGGCACGTGGCGAGCCTATACACGTACACGTAATCGTGGGGGGCTCGGTGGTGCTGTTCTTGCTGGTGCTGGCCCGCATGGCGGGCATCATGCGTTCCCGTGAACAGGCAATTGACCAGGAGAGGATCTTGAGGATGACCGCGGACGCGCTCGTAGCCGCCCCAAATCGGGTGAGCATCTACGAGGTGGCCCTGGACGCAGTGCAGGCGCTGGTAGGTATAACGTCAAAAACTTGGGTAGGCATCGCCACAGGCTCCCCGGAGGGGGATACCGTCGTAGCCGCAACCGGCAAGCACGCGGGCGAAGTTTTAGGGGCCCGGATCTACCTCGACGAGTATCTCGACACCCTCCGTACCATTCTGCTCAAAGGACGGGTCGTTGAAGCTGAACACCCCGACATCATCAACAACTCGAAGCTCAAGGTCTTGGATTTCGAGCCCGGTACCCAAGCGGTCTTCCTCGTCCCATTGCTCGTCCAAGCCCGGCTCCGGGGCGTGATCCTCGTGCTCACCGATTCCACCCTCTCCGAGGACAAAAAGGCCACCCTGGAGGCTCTCGGCAGAGAGGTTACGCTCGCGTTGGAGAGCGTCACCCTCGCCGAGGAGACCCACCAGCGCAAGAGCGAGGAGCGCTTCCGCTCCCTGGTCCAGAACTCTTCGGACGTCGTTGCGATCGTCGGGACCGACGGCATCACTCACTATGTAAGCCCCGCCGTCGAACGGATCCTCGGGTACAAGTCAGAGGATGGGTTCGGCCCCAGCATCTTCGAGCCGCCTATACTGCACCCCGACGACACAGATAGGGTACGCGAGGTCTTCGCGCAGCTTATTGGAAGCCCCGGCGCCAGCGCGATGATGGAATTTCGTCTGCGCCACGCCGACGGCAGGTGGATACACGTGGAGGCGACCGTCAAGAACATGCTTGACGACCCGAACGTCAGCGGCATCGTCGTTAACTACCGCGACGTCTCCGAGCGCAAGACCTTCGAAGAGCAGCTGAGACATCAGGCATTCCACGACCCGTTGACCAACCTGCCCAATCGGGCCCTGTTCATGGACCGGCTCTGGCACGCCCTGTCCCACGTGGAGCGCCGCGAGAAAGCGGTGGCGGTACTCTTTATGGACCTGGACAACTTCAAACTCGTAAACGACTCTATGGGGCATGAAGCGGGAGACTTGCTCCTGGTCTCGGTGACGGAACGCCTACAGGGGTGTTTGCGGCCCGAAGATACTGTCGCACGCTTCGGCGGGGACGAGTTCACCATCCTGCTGGAAGATGTCAGGGACGCAAGCGACGCGGTGCAGATAGCCGCCCGGATCACGCAGGCGCTAAAGGCGCCCTTCGTCGTCGACAACCGCGAGGTGTTCGTCACCACGAGCATCGGCATCGCTCTGGCCACGTCCAGTCTCGAGCGCCCCACCGATCTCCTGCGCAACGCGGATGTGGCGCTGTATCGCGCCAAAGACAGCGGCAAGGCGGCCTGTGAGGTGTTCGACGTCTCCATGAACATCCTGACTCTAGAACGCCTGGACCTCACGGCAGATCTCAGGAGAGCGATCGAGCGAGGAGAGTTTGCGGTCCACTACCAGCCCCAGCTGGAGCTTGCGACAGGCAGGATCGCGGGGTGGGAGGCCCTAATGCGCTGGAAGCACCCCGAGCGTGGCCTGATCCTTCCCCCGACGTTCCTCTCGATAGCGGAGGAGACTGGCTTGATCACTCAGATCGGAAAGCTAGTGCTCGAAGAAGCCTGCCGACAGGCCAAGGAGTGGCAAGGGCAATGCCCCACCGCCGATACCCCCCTGAAGGTGAGCGTGAACATCTCGGCGAGGCAGTTTCAGCGGCCCGACGAGCTCATCCGGGAGGTCGTTCGGGTCCTTGAAGAGACCAGGCTGGCTCCGAGCTGCCTGGTGCTAGAGATTACCGAGAGCATGATAATGAGAGACGCCGAACACAACGTAGACGTGCTAGGGAGACTAAAAGACCTGGGTATACAGTTCGCTATAGATGACTTCGGCACCGGTTACTCGAACCTCGCCTACCTCAAGCGCTTCCCGGTAGACACGCTCAAGGTGGACAAATCCTTTATCGACGGGCTGAGAGAAAATGCAGAAGACACGGCGATCGTGGAAGCGGTGATCAGTCTCGCCCGCACCCTGGGCCTAAGTACGGTCGCCGAGGGCATCGAGACCACCGAGCAGCTGAACTGGGTACAAGCCTTGGGGTGCGAGCTAGGGCAAGGGTACTACTTCTCCAAGCCGCTACCGGCGCATGAGGCAAGCGCCCTGCTGCTGGCCTCCTCCGGGCCTGCGCAGTAAAGGAGCGCTGACCTGTAAATAGAGCTCAGGGCCGTCTGCTCTAAAGAAGCTGGCGGGGTTTCTTTTTCGTTGCAACTTCCATTGCCCCTTAACTTTGAGGCGGCGATAGTCGCAAGGACAACTCCACTTAGGTTGCAGCACGGCTGTAGCAAGAGGGGGCCGGGAAGCGCTTCCCGGCCCCCTCTTTGGCTCGCGAAATACTGCTGTTTGCGGGTAATTTCTGAGTGGGCGATGCTGGATTCGAACCAGCGACCCCCTCCTTGTAAGGGAGGTGCGACGCTTTGCAGGAGGTCTCCAGAGTTTGCAAAATCGCTGCAAATATACACATTCTCAAAACAACGCTTTTCCCAAGGTTTCAGGATATTCGTCTGGGTTGCTGCACCGTTGCTGCACACAGAGCCCGCTTGGCAGGACTCGAACCTGCGACCTTCTCTGTTGTTCGTAGTCAGAGGCTCTATCCGGCTAAGCTACAAGCATGTGAGCTTGTACATGGCCCGTATACGCTAGCAAACAGTCTTTGGCCCGTTACACTCGATTGCTACGCGATGCCATACCCAAAGGATGCCCCTTTGTAATCCACCCCCGAGGAGAAAAAGCGCATGAGTTAGCACTTTACAGTTGCGGTCTTCGTAAAGGGGGAGAGCAAGGTCCTTCTCTACCCCTACTGTATGCTTGGCCTGTGGCTCCCACTCGATGGTTACATAGGCGCGTACTCCCACTGAGAGACGGTTAGGGTTGCGGACCTGCGACGCGCTTACCCTGCAGCTCGCTCAGAGCCATGTAGCCTAGTTTTCCTTCTTTTACCTTATTGTTATCGTCCTGTTACCCG
>Ga0126307_10003427_pt1 | contig 10846 bp, 9 predicted proteins | sample Plot28_FD_89955 | JGI IMG/M metagenome (GOLD analysis project Ga0126307, IMG submission 89955) | Serpentine soil microbial communities from UC McLaughlin Reserve, CA, USA - Plot28 | ecosystem: Environmental > Terrestrial > Soil > Grasslands | place: USA: UC McLaughlin Reserve, Lake County...
GAGCAGCTCGTCCCCGTGGCGGACCTGCTTGCGGAGGACGCGCTCCTGCTGCCAGCCGTTGTAGATCACGGCCTTCTTGGCCGCCTGGTTGGTCGCCGGGATCCGGCCGTAGACCTTGTGGGCTCCGAACTCCTCGAAGGCCTTCAGGTTGGTGAGCCGCTCCGCCTCCCGTCCGACCCCCTTGCCCCGGATCCGCTCGTCGCCCATGATCGCGCCGAGCTCCGGCGCCGTCTGCCGGTTCAGGCCGTACAGCGCCGTGAAGCCGACCGCGTCATCGATGTCATCTACCTCCACGGCCCATTTGCGGTCCTCGGCCTTCGGGTCCTCCGACTGCTCGATGGCGCGCTCCACCCAGCGCTGCGCGTCCTCCTCGGTGAACTCTCCCTCGCGGTGCTCGAGCAGGTTGGCTGTCGCCGCCGGCGAGTTGAACCAGCGGTGGACGGCGGGGGCGTCCTCCGGGCGGAAGTCCCTGAGGGAGATCCCTCGCGCCATCAGCGCTCCCCGGCCTGCTCACGCTCGGCGGCCTTCCGGAGCGGGGAGTCGGGAGCAGAGCCCGCATACGAGTCGACGGCCACGTTGCCCACGCCTCCCAGCAGGGCGCCCGGCGTCCGGGCCAGGATCTTCAGGTCCAGCCGTAGGGAGCGATGCTCGACGTACCAGACGTCCAGCTCGATCCGCTCCTCCCACGGGATCCCCGCGCGGCCGTGGATCTGGGCCCAGCCGGTCACTCCCGGCCTCAGGTCGAGGCGCCGCAATTGTCGCGGCGTATAGAGCTCGACCTGAGCGGGCAGCGTGGCCCGGGGGCCGACGATGCGCATCTCACCGCGGAGGACGTTGAAGAGGTTCGGCAGCTCGTCGAGCGAGAAGCGTCGCATCAGCCTGCCGATGCGCGTCACCCGCGGATCCTCAGCCGTCACCGCGGTCCCGACGCCGACCGGTTCCGCTCCCAGGCGCATCGTCCGCAGCTTGAACATCTCGAAGATCACGCCGTCGCGCCCAACCCGTCGCTGCCGGTAGATGACCGGCCCACGCGAGGAGAGCTTGATGGCGATTGCCGCGGCCAGCAGGATCGGCGCGACGAGGATCAGGGCGATGACCGCGATCAGCAGGTCGGCCCAGCGCGGCAGGCCCTGCTTGGGACGCGTCGCAGGAGGCGGGACGTCCAGGCGCTGCTGGTGAGCGTCCGGCACCGGGCCGTTCGTGGCGCTCACCGGGTGCCCTCGACCTTCTCCCAGCCGATTGGCACGGATCCGGCGCGGAGGCGGTCCCAGAGTCCGACTGCGATGGAGGCGGTCACGGTCACGTAGTAGTAGGCGATCCTGAACGGGAGGGCGGGGACGAAGCGCCCGAGCAGCGCTCCGAGCAGGACCGCGACCTGGAGCGCCATCGTCGCGACGTACACCCAGCCGCTGCCCAGCAGCGCCGCGTTGGCCGCGAACACGACCAGGTGGAGCCAGGGCGTCAGATAGCGGAGCAGGCGGTGCGAGTAGATCTCAAGGGCATAGGCGGGCCCATAACCGCGCGGGTCGAGCATGCCCCAGCGGAGCATCACGTCCCAGAGGCCCCACATCATCCGGCGCTTGCGGCGGAACTCGCCCTCGACCGTCGGGGCCATCTTCTCCTCGGCGATCGCAGCCGGCTCGTAGACAGCCCGCCAGCCGCGCTTGGTGAGCTCGAACGGAAAGCCGATGTCCTGGCCGCGGCTCGGGTCAAGCTCGATGTAGGCCTCGCGGCGGACCGCGTAGATCGCGCCGTTGCCCGCCGTGATGCCGGCGAGGCGGGTCTCCATGGAGCGGACCGCCATCTCGTAGCGCCAGTAGACGCCCTCCTGGTTGCCGCCCTCGCCTCCCTCGAAGCGGACCTGGCCGCAGGCGTATCCGACGCGCTCGTCGGCGAACCGCGCGATCAGCCGGCGCAGCGCCTCCGGCTGCCAGTAGCTGTTCGCGTCCGAGAAGGCCAGAATTGCGCCCGCTGCCTCCTCTACGGCCGCATTGAGCGCTGCCACCTTGCCCCCGCGGGGGAGCTCGAGCACCCGGTCCGCGCCGGCGGATCGAGCAAGCTCGGCAGTTCGGTCGCTCGAGCCGTCGGAGACGACCACGATCTCGAGCAGCTCGGCCGGATAGTCCAGCGCTCGCGCATTGGCGAGCTTGCGCTCGATCACCTCCTCCTCGTCGTACGCCGGAATCACCAGCGTTACCCGAGGGAGCTCGCCCGCTCCTTCGGGCGTACCTGCGTCCTCGCCGAAGAGGTTCGCCAGCACCCAGAGCAGCAGCGGATAGCCCAGGTGGGCATAGATGATCAGGCCGGCCGCGGCCCAGAAGACGATCTCGAGCGCCATGAGCGGGGGATTATCGGTCAGTCAGCTCGCGGTAGAGGGTCATCGTCTGCTCCGCGATCCGATCCCAGCTCGAGATGGTCGATGCCTCCCGCTCGGCGCCCGCGGCCAGCGCCGCGGCGGTGTCGCGATCTGCGATCAGCTCGGTGATCGCCTCAGCCAGCGCGTCGGGGTCCTCGGGCGGGACGAGTCGCGCGGCGCCGCGCTCGCCGATTTCGGTGAATCCACCGACCGAGCTGAGGACGAGGGGGCGGCCGAAGGCGAGCGCCGTGTAGAGCACGCCGGACTGCTCGATGTTCCGATACGGCAGAGCGACGAGATCGGCGCGACGCATGAAGGCCGGGATCTCCGGGTCCGGGATGAATCGATCGACGAACCGGACCCTTCCCGGCGCTCGATTCGCCAGCGCGCGCAGCGCGTCCATCGGCATCCGCGGCATCCCAACGATCCAGAGCTCTCCCCGCTCCACCTGGGAGAACGCCTCGAGCAGGACGTCGGTCCCCTTGTACGGGCGGATCAGCCCGAAGGCGAGAATGACCGGCCCCTCGACCTCACGCAACTCCGCCGGCAGGGGCACCTCGTCGGGCTGCCGGGTCAGATAGTCGAAGGCGCCGTGCGGGATCACCCGCAGCCGCTCGGCCGGGACACCGAAGTCGGCCTCGAGGCGCGCAGCGCCATGCTCGGAATGCACCACGACCGCATCCATCTTCGCCAGCAGCCTGGTGAGGGCTCGTCCGATGCGGGAAGCGGCCTCGGGCAGGCGCCAGTGCATCGTGTAGACGCGCGGGCGCTTCGGCGGCAGGAGGCGGCGATCGAGTGATGGGATCGGCAGCCACTGGTAGTGGACGAGGTCGGCCTCCTCCGCAACCTTCCGGTAGCGGCGCATGTCAGGAATGTGCTCGGCGGCGCGCAGCAGGCGGCGCCGGCGCGGCGCGATTCCCGCCCGCGAGCCACGGCTGTAGAAGAGCTCGCGGACCCTGTAGCCCTCCTCCTGGGGCACCGGGCCGTAGGGAAAGCGCGCCGTGATCAGCTCCACTTCGGCCCCCGCACGGGCAAGCGCGCCCGAGAGGGCGTGGTCATACGGTGGCGTGAAGGCCGCCGGATCGACGATTTGAACCTGCATGGGCGAGCATTGTGGCCGTGCTGGTCTCCTATTGCGTGGTCAACACCAACGGACGGGAGCTTCTGCTCGCCTGCCTCGAGGCGATCGAGCGGACGACGCCCTCAGATCTCGAGCACGAGGTCCTCGTACTCGACAACGCCTCGGGCGATGGGTCGGCGGAGGCGGTGCGGGCGTTGGGGCGGGACATTCGCCTGATCGCGCTGGACCGGCGCGAGGGGAAGGCGGCCAACGACAGCCGCCTGCTCCAGGAAGCGCGCGGCGAGTACTGCCTGCTGCTCAATGAGGACTCCGAGCTGCAGCCGGGAGCGGTCGCCGCGCTGCTCGGGGCGCTGCGCTCCGACCGGGGCGCCGCCGCCGCGGGCGCGCAGTTGCTGTCGCCGGAGGGACGCGAGGTTCCGTGTGCCTGGCGGCTGCCTGGGGCGGAGACCGCGGTGGCGGCTGCCTTCTTCCTGCATCGCCGCTTCGCGGTCGAGAGCGGTGGCGAAGGGACGCGCCCGGTCGGCTGGGTGCAATCGAGCGCGATGCTGGTCCGCCGCGAGGCGGCCGAGCAGGTCGACTGGCTCGACCCGCAGTTCTTCGTCTATTCCGACGAGACCGACTTCTGCAAGCGACTTCAGGATGCGGGCTGGAAGATCCTCTACGTCCCCTCCGCCCGGGCGGTCCACCACGATCAGATGGCGCAGGATGAGGCCGGCGCGGAGCGACGGATCGTCGAGTTCCACCGCAACCGCAACCGCTACGCGCGCAAGCACCTGGGCCGTGTGGAGGCGTTCCTGATGAGGCCGGTCCTGGCCTGGCCATACCTGCTGCGCGTGGTCGCAGCGCTCTTCCTCCCCGGCCACTCGCCACGCCGGTACTGGCTGCACGCGCGCCAGGCGCTCATGCCAGGGCGGGGCGAGGGGATCCGCGAGTCCGCCGAGGCATATAACCGGGCCTTAGGGTCGTAGCCATGCGGATTCAGGTCGTCACGCAGATGTGGCCCAGCCCGGCGCAGCCGGACCTCGGCAGCTTCCTGGTCCCGCTGACGCGAGAGATCGAAGCGCTCGGCCACGAGGTCGAGGTCTCCTCGATCAGCCAGCGAGGCGGCTCACGGTCGAAGTACTTCCGCCTCGTCAGAGAATCCCACGCGGCCGCGCGTCGCTTCAGGCCTGACGTCGTCTTCGCCCACTTCCTGTTCCCCTCGGGCGCCGCCGGGGCGCTCGCGGCCCGTGCGGCCAGCGCGCCGCTGGTGGTGATGGCCCATGGCCAGGACGTCGCCAACCTCGGCCGGATCCCTGGAGTCACCGCGGCGACCCGCTGGGTGCTGCGTCGCTCCTCGGCGGTGATCACCAACTCGCGCTGGCTCTGCGAACGCCTGGTTCAGCAAATCCCCTCCGCAGAGCCGAAGGTCGAGATCGCCGACTGCGGTGTCGACCTCGACGCCTTCTCCCCGCGATCCGCCGGCGAGGCGCGCCAGGCGCTCGACTGGGACGGCGACGGTCCTGCCTTCATCTGCGTCGGCTCGCTGATCGAGCGCAAGAACGTCGTCCGGCTCGCGGACGCCTTCGGATCCCTTGGCCAGGGCAGGCTCGCCTTCGTCGGCGACGGTCCGCTGCGTGGCGAACTGGAGGGCCGCGCCGGCATCTCTTTGGTGGGCCGAGTCTCGCAGGCCGAGGTTCCGCGGTGGATCGCGGCGTGTGACGTCCTCTGTCAGCCCTCGCTCACCGAGCCATTCGGCCAGGCGACCCTGGAGGCGATGGCGATGGAGCGCAGCGTGGTTGCGACGAGGGTCGGTGGGCCGCCGGAGTTCGTCACTCCGGACGCGGGCATACTCGTCGACCCCGAAGACACATCGACGCTGACAGCTGCGCTGGGACGAGCTGCTGAGCTGCCCTCCCCGAATCCCTCCGCGCGAGACGCCGCGAAGGTGCACGACGTGAAGGAGATGGCCGTGCAGATGTCGACGGTGCTGGAGCGGGCCGCCGCCGCCTAGCGGATCGCATCCTCGTCTCGCTGCTCGGCCTCGAGTGTCTCCCGCGTCAGGCGGGGGCCACGCATCTCCCGGCGCTTCGACTCATCCTCGTCTTCGTCGGCCTCCTCTTCCTCCGGCGGCGCCTCCCGGAGGTTGGCCAGCGCGGTCTTCACGGTTTCGGGGCTCAGCACACGGCCGGCCGCCTCACGCTCCTCGTCGTTGAGGAACCCGGAGAACCAGAGCAGCAGCGGATAGGCCAGCCAGAGCGCGGTCCGGCCCGCCAGGCCGCCGATCCCCGAGGTCGGCAGAAGCAGCTCACCCATGGCGACCAGCACAACGGCGAGGCCGGTCGCCTGGGCGAGACGCAGCCACTCGTAGGGCACCTTGAAGAGCCGCTGCGTGAAGACGTACATGAGGACAAGCACCACGGCGTATGAGGCGACCAGGGAGACGCCGGCGCCGACAATCCCCATCGACGGAAGCAGCAACAGGTTGAGCCCGATGTTGACCACCGTCCCCGCTCCGGTCGCGGGAAAGTTGTACTCGGTACGGCCCGTGCGGCCGAGGATCACGACCAGCACGAGGTAGAGCGCGTAGAGCATCACACCCGTCGAGACGAGCCCGATCGTCTTGTAGGAGTCGAAGAACTCAGGCGCCGCCAGCGCCCGAACGATCCAGCGCGACAGCAGCCACAACCCGGCGACGAAGAAAGTCGTCACCGAGACGAACCAGGTGACGATCACCGCGTAGGCTCGCCGCGCCTCGTCGTCGTCCTGGATCGAGTACGCGAGCGGCGGCCAGGCGAGCTGGAAGCCCTTGACGAGGACGTTGACCGCCTGCGCGAACTTGACGGAGAGGCTGTAGAGGCCGGCGTCGCTGAGCCCGACCAACCGGACGATCAGCACCCGGTCGATGAAGTTGAGGGAGTAGAGCGAGAGCTCCGCGGGCATCGTCGGCAGACCCCAACGCAGCATTCGGCGCAGCAGCGCGAAATCAGGCACCAGGGCGAGTCGGCGCCGCTGGGCGAACACCAATCCGGCCAGGAAGACCGCCCCGGTCGCGTACTGGCCGAGCAGCAGACCGCTGGCGCCCTTGTCCTCCCCCACCACGAGCCAGACGGTCACCGGAATCGTCACCAGCACGTTCGCGACCGTGAAGGAGAAGTACGCCTTGGCTCGCTCGTCGATCCGGAAGAGCGCCGTGAGGAACTCGAACATCGTGAACACCCAGAGCCCGAAGATCGCAATCCGCATCAGGCTCGGGTCGGAGTGATCGAGCAGGAGCTCCGAGAGCGGCCCGGCCAGAGGCAGCGCGATGACGAGCCCGATCGTTGTGGTCCAGAGCAAAGAGGCGAACGCGGTCTTCACCACCTGCTCCGGCACCTCGTCCGCCTGGTAATAGAAGCGCAACAGCGCCTCGATGATCCCCAGGCGGATCACGATGCTGGCCGCGATCACGCCTGTGATCAACACCTCGGCCGCGCCGTAGTCGGCCGGCGTCAGATACCGCGTGTAGAGCGGCAGCAGGGCGACCGCGATCAGCTTCGAGATCACGCTGGACGCCGTGTACGCGGCCCCCGTGGTTGCCAGGCGGCGGAGATATCCGGTCATGAGCTAGCCCTCAGACTGACCGGACGGCGCCCGCTTGCGTGCAGGCCAATCACCAGCGCCCACCTCGGCGGCCAAGACACCGCCCGCGGCGAGCAGCGCCCAGGTGAGCGGGTCGGTGAGGTACGCCGCGTATCCGATCGTGTGGACGAGCAGCGCGCAGAAGGCGGCGGCGATCGCGATCCTCGCCGGGGTGAGCTCGACCCGATCGCCCTCCGCCAGCGATCGGAACGGCGCGCCCAGTCCCGGCGCCATCCCGCGCATCCCGTCGAGGATCGTCCAGAGGGCGGCGCCCAGCAGCGCGAGGTAGGCGATCACGCCGATCGCGCCCTGCTCGGCCGCGACGGTCACCGGCTCGCTGTGGGAGATGGTCGTGTCCCCGGGCGGCACGTTCTCCTCTTGCGCGAACTCCTTCGAAAACGACGCCGAGCCGTAGCCGTAGAGGGGTCGGTGCTTGGCCAGCTTCAGCCCGCCGGAGACCAGCGTCCCGTGTCCCTCGGTGTTGATCGACCCGGAGTCGTCGTTGGAGCTTCGAACGATCACGGCGGCCCCGACCGCGACCACCGCCACCAGGGTCGCTACCGCCGTCCACTTGAAGTTCCAGCGCAGAGCGACCAGCACGATCAAACCGGCGAAGAGGGCGATGAAGCTCGTCTGCGAGAAGGCGAAGAGGAGGCCGGCGAAGGCGATCGCGACGGCCCCGGCGAGGGCGATCGCCAGGACGCGGCTGGCGGCCCAGGCGAGCGTGGTCGTGGCGAGCAGGATCGTCAGGACCAGATAGCGGCCGTAGATGTTCGGGTCCCAGAACAGAGAGTTGACCCGGAAGTAGAAGTGGAAGTCGTTCGAGGCCTCGAGCTTGCCGTTCCAGAAGATGTGCTCGTCCACGAACTGCCCGATCCCGATCAGCGCCAGGATCAGCCCTTCCGCCAGCAACACCACGAGGGCGAGGCGCAGCAGACGCCGGTCCCAGGTCGCCTCCGCGAGCAGCGAGAAGAGGATCGCGAACGGAATCAGGAAGAAGCCGATGTTGCGAGCGGCGAAGTCGACGTCGGGCGAGTAGATCGTCTGCAGCGCGTACAGGCAGACCACCACCACAAGCGCCAGCACCAGCGGCTTGGGGAGCCTGCGGAGCTGCGTCCGGCCGCGGAGGGTTGCGACGACGGTCGCCAGCACGCCGGAGCCGATGACGACGTAGAGCGGAATCAGCAGGTTCACCTCCTGGTCCCCGGCGACATGCAGGCGGATCCGGAACGGGAGCGCGGCGATCAGGAGGAGCGGCAGCAGGATCGGCCAGCGCAGCATCGCCGCCGCCCCGATCGCGAGCACAACGATGCCGGCGGCGACCAACCCGGCGAAAGCGGCCGGATGGTCGCGCAGGGTGCTGAGCTCGTCCCAGCCCTGACCGGTGATCAGCGCGAGCGCGAGCGACCCGGCGAGCAGGAGGCCGGCGGTGCGCAGGCGGCCATCGGAGGTGAGGAAGGAGAGCGACAGCGCACCGGCGGCGGCCAGGCAACCGGCGACCTCGAGCGCCTCGTTCACTTCTGCACTCCAGCCACTCGGATCTTCAGGCGCTCGCCCGAGACCGCGGTGCGATCCGCCCGCTCCAGGGCGAGCTGCAGGTGGTACCGCCCCGGCGGAGCCGGCTGGTCCGCCGAGGCCCTCCCGTCCCAGTCGAAGCAGTGCGGGGCGTCGCCGCCCGTGAGCTCCTTGCTCGCCAGCACCCGAATCGGGCGGTCCGAGTAGTCGACCACCGACACCTGGACGTTGTCATCGCGGGTCAGGCGGAAGCAGACCCTGTAGCGCGGCCCCGGCCGGGTCTTCCAGTGAATCGAGCTCGCGACCGGTCCCTGGTCACGCAGACTTTGAGTGACGACGATCGCCGCCGCGGTGCCCGCCAGCAGCAGGAAGACCACCACCAGGGAGATCACGACGGCCGATCGACTGCGCTCGCTCACAGGGCGACCGGTCTAGCTGAGTTGGCTCAGATTCCCGAGCCGGTCGTGTCGCTGACCCCAGTGGTGCTCGAGCCCCCGGCCTTGTCGTCCCCGAGAACGACCGCGACCGGATCTCCCTCGGCCGAAGCGCGGACCTCGTTGCTCATCGGCTGAGTGTCCTCGATGCCGATGATCTGGCCGATGACCGGAGCGCACTCCTGCCCGTCGGTCGGGTCATACATGACGACGCTGGTCTCAAACGGAGTCGCGATGTTGCCGATCGGTGTGGTCTTCTAGCCCTTCTTCTTCAGCGGGCCGGCGGAGTCAGCCGCCAGACCAGGCGTCGCCGTGGCGTTGAACATGGCGACCCTGGTCGAGCTCGGCGGGCAGGGGCCCTTGCTCTTCTTGCCGGCTCCAGAGGTCGTCGAATCCGAGGATCCGCCGGTGAGCTGCGTCACGCCGAACGCGATTCCGGCGACCAGCAGGATCCCACCGACCACGATCGCGGCCAGGGAGAGCGGCTCCGAGAGCCAGGCCGGGCGCTCGCGGCCGTTTCCCGGGCGTCGCCGCTTCTCAAATCGCTGCCGGCGTTCGGCCGCCTGCCGAGCGAGCTCCGCCCGCCTGAACGCCTCGGCCTCGTTCGGAGCCGTCGCGGCGGCCGCAGCAGCGGCCTTCTCCGGCTCCTTGGTGGTCGAAGCGACCGCCGTTGCCGTCCGCTCGGCCGGGGCGACCGTCTCGCCGTCTGCGCCGCCCTCGACCAGGAAGCTTGCCTGATCGCGTAGGCGCCGCACGTCTCGCGCCTGGGCGAAGTAGAGCAGCGCGAGAAGGGCCAAGCCCAGGAACGAGGCGAGACCCGCGACTGCACCAACTTCCTTCAGAAGATCGCTCATGGCCGCGGCGCGGGATGCTAGCGGCCACCAGGCCGCCCCGCCCTGAGCGAGGGGCGCAGCCCTGAAGCGGTTATGTTAGGCGGCCGCTTGTGGTCGCGGCTTGATGGCGAAGCCGTCTACCCGGCCAAATCGTCAACCGGTAGCGCAGTCAATCGCCGGGCGGAGACCAGCTCGACGGTCTCCTCCGCCAGGTGAGCCTCATCGCCGTCGCGGATCATCCCCTCGAGGCGGCCTAGGGTGCCGTTGACCCACTCGGGGTCGAGCGGCGCCTCCCGGACGGCTCGAACGATCTTGTCGGAGGCCGTGGGCTGCGGGCGCTCGTCGGAATTGAAGAGCTCCTCGTGCAGCTTCTCGCCGGGGCGGGCGCCGACGAACTCGACGGCGATGTCGACCTCAGGCTCGTATCCGGCCAGCCGGATCATGTTGTGTGCAAGGTCGACGATCTTCACCGGCTCACCCATCTCGAGGACGAAGACCTCACCGCTGGTGCCGCCCAGGTCCCCTGAGCGGATCACGAGCTGGACGGCCTCCGGAATGGTCATGAAGTAGCGGGTCATCTCCGGATCGGTCACCGTGACCGGGCCGCCGCGCTCGATCTGGCTGCGGAAGATCGGCACCACGCTGCCGGAGGACGCCAGGACGTTGCCGAAGCGGACGGTCACGAACCGCGTTTGCGGGTGCTTGCGCCCGGCCGCCTCGACGATCCACTCGGCCATCGCCTTGGAGGCGCCCATCACGGTGCGCGGGTTGACGGCCTTGTCGGTCGAGACGAGAACGAAGCGCTCGCAACCCGACGCGACGGCGGTCTCGGCCGTCACCTTCGTGGCCATTGCGTTGTTGCGGATCGCCTCGAGCGGGTTCCCCTCCATCAGCGGGACGTGCTTGTAGGCGGCGGCGTGGAATACGACCGCGGGCTTGAAGCGCTGCATCACCTCGAGCATCCGATCGGCCTCCTTGCAGTCGGCGAGCACCGACTCGACCCGGGTGAAATGCCGCTCCTCGATCA
>Ga0126307_10003428_pt1 | contig 10845 bp, 8 predicted proteins | sample Plot28_FD_89955 | JGI IMG/M metagenome (GOLD analysis project Ga0126307, IMG submission 89955) | Serpentine soil microbial communities from UC McLaughlin Reserve, CA, USA - Plot28 | ecosystem: Environmental > Terrestrial > Soil > Grasslands | place: USA: UC McLaughlin Reserve, Lake County...
GCGGTGCCGGCGTCCTTCATGATCATGCGCACGTCGGCGAAGTCGGTGTTGATCAGGCCGGGGGTGGTGATCAGGTCGGCGATCCCCTGAACACCCTGGAGCAACACCTCGTCGCACATCTTGAACGCGTTCAACATCGACGTGTGCTCGTCGGACAGCTGGAGCAAACGGTCGTTCGGGATCACGATCAGCGTATCGAGCTTGCCCTTGAGCCACTCGACGCCGTTCTGGGCCTGGATGGCGCGGCGGCGTCCCTCGAACGTGAACGGGCGCGTGACGATGCCGATGGTGAGCGCACCGACGCTGCGGGCGATCTCGGCGATGATCGGGGCGCCGCCCGTGCCCGTGCCGCCGCCCTCGCCGGCGGCGATGAAGATCATGTCGGCGCCTTTGAGCACCTCCTCGATCTCGTCGCGGTGCTCCTCGGCCGCGTCGCGGCCGACCTCGGGGTCGGATCCCGCACCGAGACCGCGCGTGCGTTCGCGACCGACGTCGAGCTTCACGTCGGCGTCGCTCATGAGCAAGGCCTGCGCGTCGGTGTTCACGGCGATGAACTCCACGCCCTTGAGGCCGGCATCGATCATCCGGTTGACCGCGTTGCAGCCACCGCCCCCGACGCCGATGACCTTGATCACGGCCAAGTAGTTCTGCACGTCATGGAGCATGGCGGCCTCTTTGTTCTTCGCTACGCGTGTCGGACGGTTCTGATCCTCCGGCTTCGCGTGCCGAGGCCCGCCCACGGCCCCACCGGGGGTCCGAGCATTCTCGCAGGTCACAACGGCCTGGAGAAAACCCTTGCTGCTCGATCACGAGGTCGACGACGGTTATGTCAACCTGTGCGACTCGGCGAACGTAGCTGACACCAACCCCACGAGCAACAGGCGTCAGCCGGCGACGGGCGCGCCGGGAACGCGCACGTCGATGTAGCGCGGCGGAGTGCCCGCGGTCGAAGCGAGCACCGCCAGCGCGGCGCGGCCCTTGGCGACAACGCGTTGCGGCAACCCGAGGCGCACTTCGGGACCGTCCCGTACCCCCAGCGTGACCGCGCCGCCGTCCACGACGATGCGCGAGATGCGCAGGCCCAGCTCGGGCGGCAGTTGCTCGAGCACCCGGGGGACGGCAGTGGGGGCGACCTCGCGTCCGGGGGACGGGACCGTGCGCAACCCGGTGATCTCCGGGAACTCGCCCGGCGGCTCGGAGGCGTCGGCGAGCACGCGGCCGCGGACATCCACGACGGCCACCCGATCGGGGGCGCGACGTACCCAGGCCGCCGGACGGCGTTCGGTGACGTGGATCGCGAGCTCGCCGCCGAGGCTCCGCTCGACGCGGGCCTTGTCGACCCACGGGACGCGTTCGACGTCGTGCTCGACCGCGCCGGTGTCGACGAACAGGATCGCCTCACCACGTTGCACGTCGGCGGCGCTCCGGATCTCGGCCGCAATCGCCTGTTGCGTGCCCGTGACCCTGACGCGCTCGACGTCGAGGAGGGGCGAGTGGATCACGAACCACCCCGCGACGAGCACCACCCCCAGGGCGATGAGCCCGATCATCCACCGGAGCCGCCGGCGGCCCTGCGCCCGCAGCACCTCGACGCGTCGATCCCGAATGCGCGGGTCGATCGCCTTCCGAGCTGCCGGTGCCCCCTTCTTCGCCGGCTTCCGACGGGCGGGCGCCTTCGTGCTCACGTCTCCCCCGCGTCGTCGCCGACGACGTGGAGCTCGGGCACGAGCTCGACGCCGCTGGTCTTCGCCACCCGGCGCTGCACCTCGGCGACGAGATCGAGCACGTCACGGGCGGTGGCGCCCGCTTCGGCCTGAAAGAAGTTGGCGTGCTTGTCGGAGACGACCGCCCCGCCCACGCGCAGACCCTTGAGCCCGGCGGCCTCGATGATCCGGCCGGCGCTGTCGCCGGGCGGGTTGCGGAACACCGAGCCGGCGTTCTGGCCGCCGGGTTGGTGCTCGCGTCGCCACCGCACGATCTCGGCGACCCGCGTCTCGCAGGCAGCGGGAGACTCCCGGGTCGTGGTGAACTCGGCGGCGGTGACGACCTCGCTCGGCCGCAGGTTCGAGTAGCGGTAGCCGAGCTCGAGGTCGACCACGCCACGGGCGCTCGGGGTGGGATCGCCACCTCCGTCGACGAGGTCGAGGACCCACGCCCGCCGCAGGACCTCAACCGTCTCGTGGCCGTGCCCGCCCGCGTTCATCCGCACCGCCCCGCCGACCGAGCCGGGGATCCCCACGTAGAACTCCAAGCCCGCCAGCCCTCCGGCCGCCGCCCTGCGGGCGAGCACGGGCAGCGGCACGGCGCCGCCCGCCCGGACGACCGGCGATTCGCTCTCTCCCGTTCCGGAGCCAGGCAGGTCGATCGCCTCGAAGTCGCCTTCGAGCACGACGACCAATCCGGAGAACCCCGCGTCCGACATGAGCAGGTTCGAGCCCCGACCGATCACCAGGAGGCGCGGCCGGTGCCGTCGCGCGACTTCCGCCACCGTTGTGAGGGCATCGACGTCCTTGGCGCGCACGAGCACTGCGACCGGGCCGCCGACCCGGTAGGTGCTGAGCTCGGCAAACGACGCGCCCTCGCTCGTCGCGTCGGGCAATCGTTCGCGCAGGTCGCCGGCGAGCGATGCGAGGTCGACGGACGCGTTCACGACGCAGCCTGCGTCAACCACTCGTCGGGCACGGTGGTCAGGTCGCCGGCTCCGAGGGTGAGCACGACGTCGCCCGGCCGGGCGAGATGCAGCGCGTGCTGCACGACGTCGGCGCGCCGCGGAAGGTAGACGACCGGCAGCGCGGGGTTGGCGTCGAGCACCGCGCCGAGGATGAGCCGACCCGACACACCAGGTTGCGGTGTCTCGTTGGCGGCGTACACGTCGGTGAGCACGACCTGGTCGGCGCCGGTGAACGCGTCGGCGAAGTCGCGCCACAGACGGGCGGTGCGCGTGTACCGGTGAGGCTGGAAGACGACGATCACGCGACCCCAGCCTCCCTCACGCGCCGCGCCGATCATGGCGGAGATCTCGCCGGGGATGTGGGCGTAGTCGTCGACCAGCGTGACCCCGTCGATCTCGCCGCGGAACTGGAACCGACGCGCGACGCCGCCGAAGCCGCGCATGGCGTCGACCGCTGCTTGGAACGGTGCGCCGAGCTCGAGCGCCAGCGCGGTGGCGCCGGTCGCGTTGGCGGCGTTGTGGCGCCCGGGAACGGGAAGGTCGATGGAGCCGAGTGCGCGCCCGTTCTGGTGGACCGCGAAGCGGCTCCCCCTCCGATCGCCTTCGTACGAGACGATGCGGTACGTCGCGTCCTCGGCAAAGCCGTACGTCGCGGCCCCGGGGTGGGCGGCGGCGAGCCGTCCTGCGATCGGGTCGTCGGCGCACGCCACGCGCACGCCCGGGATGCCGGCGAAGAACTGGTCGAACGCGGCGGTGAGATCCGCGAAGCCGCCGTAGTGGTCGAGGTGGTCGGGCTCGATGTTGGTGACGATGCCGGCTTCGGGGGCGAGCTCGAGGAACGTGCCGTCGCTCTCGTCTGCTTCGACCACGAGCCATTCGCCCTCGTCGTAGGCGGCGTTCGTGCCGACCTCGTTGAGATCGCCGCCGATGATGAAGCTCGGCCGCCAACCCGAGGCGCGCAGGATAAGCGCCAGCATCGACGACGACGTCGTCTTGCCGTGACTGCCGGCGACGGCGACGGTCCGGTGCGTCGTAGCCAGCGCGCGGAGCGCGTCGGCACGTCGCAGCACGGGCAGGCCGCGATCGACCGCGGCGCGCACCTCGGCGTTCGAGTCGGGGATGGCGGTCGAGACGACCACCGCGTCGATATCGGGTGGGACGTTCTCGGCACGGTGGCCGACCTCCGCATGGACGCCGAGCAGCCGGAGCCGTTCGAGCCCGCGCGACTCCTTGAGGTCGGAACCGGTGACGCGGTGGCCCATCCGGGCGAGCACGGTGGCGATCGCGCTCATGCCCGCTCCGCCGACCCCGACGATGTGGACGCGCCGGGGTGAGGTGAGGTCGAGCTCGCGCGGCGTGTCACTGCCGTCCACGTGCCACCTCCTCGACGAGATCCGCCAGGCGGGCGGCGGCGTCCGGGCGGCCGAGGGCGCGGGCGTTGTCGGACATGGCGTCGAGCCGTCCCGGGTCGGCGAGGAGACCGCGCAGCTCCGAATCGAGGCGGGCGGGGTCGCATTCTGCGTCTGGGACCACGACCGCAGCTCCTGCGTCGACCAAGGCATCGGCGTTGCGGGACTGATGATCCCCCGGCGCGCCCGGGAGGGGGACCAGCACGGCGGGGACACCGGCGGCGGCCAGCTCGGCCACGGTGATGGCACCGGCCCGGCAGACCGCGAGCGTCGTGCGCGCGTACAGCCGTTCCATGTGGTCTTCGTAGCCCACGAGCTGGTATTGCAGCGTGTCCGTGGGGCGACGCGTCGCCGCCAGGCGCGCCGCGCACGCTTCGTGGTTGCGGGGGCCCGTCACGTGGTGCACGGAGACGTCGGTGCGATCACGCCACCGGTCGTACAGGCCCAGGGCGGCGTCGTTGAGACGGCCTGCGCCCAGGCTGCCCCCGAACACGGTGACGAGCGGACGCGCCGGGTCCGGGTTTCGTCGCACGGCCGCGATCTCCTCACGCACGGGGTTGCCCGTGAGCACCGCGCCCCGGAGCGGGGTCCCGGGCAGCGACACCGCGGCGCGGGCGCCCATGCGGACGGCCACGCGGTTGGAGAGGCCGGGAGCGGCGTTCTGCTCGTGCACGACCGTCGGAACGCGTCGCAGACGCGCCGCCACCAGGGTCGGCAGCGACGCGTACCCCCCGACGCCGACCACGACGGAAGGCCGTGTCGTCCGCACGATCCGGCGGGCGTGCGCGAACGCAGTCAGCGTGTCCCAGCCGGCGCGCAGGTTCGCGGCCGTGAGGCGTCGGTGGAGGCCGCGTCCGGGCAGCAGCTCGATCGCATATCCGGCTTCGGGGACGACGCGCGCTTCGAGCCCGCGGCGTGCCCCGACGAATCGGATCGCGTCCCGCGGGTGGCCGTGCGCCGCGAGCGCATCAGCCAACGCGAGGGCCGGGTACACGTGGCCCCCCGTCCCGCCGCCCGTGATCACCGCGAAGACCTCGCCTTCCGGATCCGCAGTTCTCGTCACCGCGCCTGGCGGGCGACGTTCGCGAGCATGCCGGCCGCCACCATCGTGAACACGAGCGCGGACCCCCCGAAGGAGATGAACGGAAGCGGGATCCCCGAAACCGGTAACAGGCCGGTGACAGCGCCGATGTTGATCGCGGCCTGGCCGACCACCCATGCCGTCACGCCGGCGGCCAGCAGCATCCCGAAACGGTCGGGAGCGCCCAAGGCGGTGCGGGTCCCCACGACGGCGAACGCGACGAACAAGCCCACCACGAGCATGCAGCCCACCAACCCGAGCTCTTCGCCGATGATCGCGAAGATGAAGTCGGTGTGCGCGTTCGGCAGGAACAGCCACTTGGCTCTGCCGGCGCCGAGCCCGACACCGGTCCACCCGCCGCTGCCGATCGCGATCAGTGACTGTGAGATCTGGTACGTCGCGTTCGACGCGTCGGACGACGGGTTCAGGAACGCGAAGACGCGTGCCCGCCGGTACGGCTCGGCCACCGCCAGCACCGCTCCCGCGACGACCGCGGCCCCGCCGACCAGGGTGAGGTTCCGGGCGCGGACTCCGCCGGCGACGAGGACGGTGAACGCGATCAGCCCGAGCACGATCGTCGAGTCGAGGTCGGGCTCGCGCAGGACGAGCGCGCAGATCACGGCGAGGACGATCAGGACCGGTCGGAGGACGCGGCGCCAGTCGTGCAGGTCCTTGGCCCGGCGGGCCAGGAGGTCGGCTGCGTAGACGAGCAGCGCCAGCTTGGCGATCTCCGTCGGTTGGAACCGGAGCAGGTCGCCGCCGAGCCACCGTCGTGACCCAGCGACCTCGACGCCGATGCCGGGGATCAGCACAGCAAAGAGGAGGACGACGCTCACGACGAGCAGCGGCCGCACGCACTTGCGCCACGCGTGATAGTCGATGCGCGCGGTCACCATGAACGCGACCGCCGCGACGGCGATCCAGGCCACTTGACGCTCGAAGAAGTACCAAGCCGACCCGTAGTCGGTGAGTGACGCGACCGACGATGCCGACAGGACCATGACGCCGCCGACGACGTTGAGGACACCGACCGTCGCGACCAGCAACAGGTAGTTGGGCGGGCGAGCGGCACCGGCAATGACCCAACGCCGCCGGAGCGCGCCCAGCGTCGCCGTCGCGGTCGCCGCCGTCACGCGACACCTCGTTCGCTCAGGCGCGCGACCTCACGGGCGAAATCGTTGCCGCGCGCCGAGTAGCTCGGGTACCAGTCGAACGACGCGCACGCCGGCGAGAGCAGGACGACGTCACCGGGTTGGGCCTGCCGCGCCGCGACGGCGACGGCCACGCCCATCGATGCGGCCTGCGTGACCGGCACCTCGTCCGCGAAGGTGCGCTCCATCTCGCTCGCGGCTTCGCCGATGGCGACGACCGCGCGCAGGCGCGGGGCGAGCGATCGCAGCACCGAAAGGTCGAGGCCCTTGTTGCGACCGCCGGCAATGAGCACGACTTGCCCATCGATCTCGTCGAACGCGGCGACCGCGGAGAGGGTCGCGTGCGGGTTCGTCGCCTTCGAGTCGTTGTAGTACTGCACTCCACCAGTGTTGCCGATGCGCGCGACGCGGTGGTGGAGCCTCGGGTACTCGCGCAGCGCGCGTTCGACGCGCTCGCGCGCCGCGCCCACGGCGAACGCGGCCGCGGAGGCCGCGAGCGCGTTGGCGCGGTCGTGCGCCGCGCTCACTGGCAGGTCGTCGACCTCCGCGAAGGGCTCCCCCGCGGGGTCCACGAGCAGACCGCCCTCGATTCGGAACATGTCGGGTCGCGACTCCAGCGTGAACCCGACGCGTTGCGCCGGTGCTGAGCCAGCCAAGCGCGACGCGACATCGTCGTCTCCGTTGAAGACGAGCCGGTCTCGGTCGCGCTGGTGTGCGAACACCTGCGCCTTCGCCGCCGCGTACTCGTCGAACGACCCGTGCCAGTCGAGATGGTCGGGAGCGACGTTGAGGAGCACGGCGACGCGGGGCCGGAACGCCTCGGTCGTGCATGCCAGCTGGAACGACGACACCTCGGCCACGAGCGCGCGGGCGTCCGAGTCTGCGGCATCGAGAAGCGGGAGCCCGATGTTGCCGGCTCCGAGCGCGCCCCCACCGGAGTTGTCGAGCATGGCCGTGATCAACGTCGTCACCGTGGTCTTCCCGTTCGTCCCGGTGACGGCGACCAGGATCTTGCCCCGAGCCGCTGCCAGCTCGGCGGCCAGATCGACCTCGGCCCGGACGACGACGCCGGTCTCCCTCGCCGTCACGAGCGCCGGGTGCCGGAGCGGCACGCCGGGGCTGGGCACGACGATGTCGGCACTGCGTACGAGTTCGGTGAGACGAGCGGGTGTCGGGTGCTCGACGATCGCAGCGCCGGCCGCGACGGCGGTCGCGACCCGGTCGCGGTACGCGTCCTCGCCGGTCGGGCCGTCCTCGACCACGGTGACGTCGTCTCCGGCCGCGGCGCGGTGGCGGACGACCGCGTCACCGGTCACACCCAACCCGAGCACGAGCACGCGACTCAATCGATCACTCCGGGGATGCGGATGAAGTCGGCGTAGAACAACCCCAGCCCGAATGCCACGCACAAGCCGCCGAACAGCCAGAAGCGCACGATCACCGTGAACTCGGGCCAGCCGCCGACCTCGTAGTGGTGGTGGATGGGCGCCATGCGGAGGACGCGTCGATGGAAGCCGCGGAATGCGACGACCTGGGCGATCACGCTCAGCGTCTCGACCACGAACAGGCCGCCGAGGATCGGCAGCAGCAGGTCGGTGTGGGTCAGCAACGCGAGGCCCGCCATGCTGCCGCCGATGGCGAGCGATCCGGTATCACCCATGAAGACGCGCGCGGGCGCCGCGTTCCACCACAGGAAGCCGGCGCATGCGCCGGCCATTCCCGCCGCGACTACCGCGAGGTCGAGCGAGCTGGCAGCAAAGCCGCCGGGCGCGGTCGCCATCCCCAGCGACCCGTACACAGCCGGGTGTCGGAACTGCCAGAACGCGATGACGGTGAACGCGAAGAACACGAGGGTGGCGGCGCCGGCGGCGAGACCGTCCATGCCGTCGGTGATGTTCACGGCGTTCGCCGATCCGACGATGATGAAGATCGCCCACACGGCCCAGATCCACGTCCCGAGGTCGAGGTCGATGAGACGCGTGAACGACAGGTTCGTGGACGTGTCCACGTAGCGCAGCGCGAGGAGCGCGAAGCCCGCCGCCACCGCCAGCAAGCCGGACGACTTGCCACGCTTGCGTAGCCCGAGATTCCGGTTCTTCCGCACGCCGAGGTAGTCGTCGACGAAACCAACGACACCGAGGGCGACGATCAGCAGCATCAGCGTGACCCCGGCGCGCGCGAACTTGAGCTGCTCCGTGCGGATGTGCGCGACAACGTATCCGATGAACGCGCTCCCGATGATGGCAATGCCGCCCATCGTCGGCGTCCCTGCCTTCGCCATGTGCGGGTGCTTGAACGGCCCGTCGTCGCGAATCGTCTGGCCGATCTCGCGCGCCTGCAGGACTCGGATCAGAAAGGGAGTCCCGAACACGCTGAGCAGGAACGCGACCGACGCCGCCAGCAGCAGCGCAATCATGCACCGACCGCCGCGGTGAGGACCTCGGCCACGCGTTCGAGTCCCACCGCGCGGCTGGCCTTGACGAGCACGGCGTCCCCGGAGCGGGCCAAACCGGCGACGGCCACGACGGCGGCGTCGGCGTCCTCGACCTCGATCACCTGCGCGCGCCCGGCGCCGGCCAGACGGGCACCGTCGGCGATTGCTCGCGCGCCGGCGCCGACCGCGATCACGACGTCGACGTCCGACGCGACGGCAAGCCGCCCCACCTTCTGGTGCTCGGCGCGCGCGTGGTCGCCGAGCTCGAGCATCTCACCCAGGACGGCGATGCGTCGCTTGTCGGCGGCGAGGTATCGGAACGAGCGCAGCGCCGCCGCCATCGACGTAGGGCTGGCGTTGTACGCGTCGTTGACGACCGTGACGCCTTCGTCGGTGCGGGTCACGTCCATCCGCCACGCCGCGGTCTGAGCACGCGCAAGACCGTCGGCGACCCGCTCGAGGGGTGCACCGAGCTCGAGGGCGACGGCGGCCGCCATTGCCGCGTTCACGGCTTGCCGTTCGCCTCGCATCGAGAGGCACACGGGCGTCGAGCCCCACGGCGTGAGGAGCTTGAAGCGGGGGCGCAGCTCGTCGTCGAGCACGACGTCGACGGCGCGGATGGTCGCCCCGGGCACGTCGCCGACGCCGACCGTGACCACGCGGGCGCGCGTCCGCGCCGCCAGCGCGGGTGTGAACACGTCGCCGGCGTCGAGGACCGCGGTGCCGTGGCGGTCGAGCGCCTCGAGCAGCTCGCCCTTCACGCGCGCGATGCCCTCCCGGCCGCCGAGAAGCCCTGCGTGCGCCATGCCGACATGCGTGATCACGCCCACCTGGGGTTCGGCGATCGCACACAGCTCGGTGATGTTGCCGGCGAATCTGGCGCCCATCTCGATCACGACGACCTCGGTGTCGTCGCGCGCTTCGAGCAGCGTCAGCGGGACGCCGGCCTCGTTGTTGAACGACGCCGGGCTCGCGTGCACGCGATGCGTTCGGGCGAGCGCCGCCGCCAGGAGATCCTTCGTCGCGGTCTTACCCGCCGAGCCCGTGATGCCGACGACGGTCGCCGCCGCCAGCCGGCTGCGGGCGAAGCGTCCCAGCGATGCCAGCGCGGCCAGCGAGTCGCGCACGTGGACGGCGGCGCAGCCTTCGGGAACCTCGTCCGGTGGTCGGGTGACAACCGCGATCGTCGCACCGCGCGCCCACGCATCGGCGACGAAGTCGTTGCCGTCGCGGTCACCTTGCAACGCGATGAAGCAGCCGCCCGCCGCGAGGCGCCGGGTATCGATCGCGTACGAGTCGGCGACGGCGGTGGCGGTCCCGATCAGATCGCCATCGGTCGCCTCGAGGACGTCCTTCGCGTTCAGGCGCACTCGAGCGCCTCCAGTTCGTCGTGCGCGACGACGCGGTCGTCGAAGGGCACGGTCCGCTCACCGATGATCTGACCGGTCTCGTGACCCTTCCCTGCGATGACCACCACGTCGCCCGGTTTCGCCTCTCGCAGCGCGTCGCGGATGGCGGCGCGCCGGTCGAGCTCGACGACGACGCGCGCCGGCCCGTCGCGCAGCCCGTCGAGAACCGCGGCGGCGATCTGCTCGGGTTCCTCGGAGCGTGGGTTGTCGGAGGTGAGCACGACGACGTCGGCGCCGCCGGCCGCGGCGCGACCCATGGCGGGCCGCTTCTGGCGATCCCGGTCCCCGCCGGCCCCGAAGACGAGCACCACCCGGCCGCGCGGCACGAGCCGCCGCGCCGTGTCGAGCACGCGCTCGAGCGCGTCGGGCGTGTGCGCGTAGTCCACGAGGACTGTGAACGGCTGATCAGGGCCGACCAGGACGCGCTCGAGGCGGCCCGGGATCGCGAGCGGCGCCTGGAGGCCGGCCACGATGGCATCGAACGGGAGGCCGGACGCGAGTGCTGTGGCCGCGGCTGCGAGCGCGTTGCTCACGTTGAACCGGCCGAGCAGGGGCGACGCCACGACTGTTCGGGCGCCTGTCCGGCGCGTGGCCAGCACGAAGCGGGTTCCCGCGCCACTCAACCCCACGTCCTCGGCGACGACGTCGGCGCGTGCGCTGCGCCGCTCGTCGGAGTCTGCGAACGTGAGC
>Ga0126307_10003430_pt1 | contig 10838 bp, 7 predicted proteins | sample Plot28_FD_89955 | JGI IMG/M metagenome (GOLD analysis project Ga0126307, IMG submission 89955) | Serpentine soil microbial communities from UC McLaughlin Reserve, CA, USA - Plot28 | ecosystem: Environmental > Terrestrial > Soil > Grasslands | place: USA: UC McLaughlin Reserve, Lake County...
CAGAGCCAGGCGGCCAGCGTCGCCCTGTCGTGTGCCGGCTTTGTCATCACACTGGTATTCGTCGTCCTGATCTTCATGCCCTTTAGCGATCGCAGCGACCGCGCCCGCCGTACGATGTGGGGTGTTGGGGCAGTATTGAACGTTGTCTCGGTCGGCCAGCTGCTTATCTTCCCCTTCAATACTGTGACGGCCATCGCGTTGGTCGTCCTCTTCGGCACCGGAGCTGCGCTTGCGGGAGAACCATTCTACAAGACCTGGTCTCAGGAACTGTTCCCGACCATGCTTAGGACGACGGCGCAGGGGCTCACGTTCAGCGTCGCCCGGTTGCTCCTCGGCATCTGGAGTTTCTTCGTGCCCGTGCTCGCGGAGTTGAGCATTAGACCCGTCGCCCTGATCCTCATGATCTTCCTCCTCATCAGCGGCGTTGTAGGTTTCTTCTTCATGCCGAACACTGCGGGCAAGTCCCTTGAGGAGATCGAGGCCGAGCGTAGCGGCCACCCGGTGCACGAGCAGGTTACGGCCTGAAGTATGGCTCCATCAGAACTCAGGCCCGTAGGGCTCAAGTGCGAGTACCGCGTCGATCCTTTAGGTATCGACGAGCGCTCCCCCAAGCTGAACTGGGCACTAAAATCGGAGGGTAGGAACCAGACACAGTCTGCCTACCGCATCCTGGTCGCTGCTACCGAAGAGAACCTCGAAGCGGAGGAGAACCTACTGTGGGACAGCGGCAGGGTGGAGTCGGGCCGCACCATCGGCGTCGAGTACGGGGGCGAGACACTGCGGTCGGGCTCCCGGTGCGTCTGGAAAGTGCGCGTGTGGGATAGGCCGGGGAACCCGTCTCCCTACGGCGGGCCCTCCGTATTCGAGATGGGCCTGCTCGAGAGATCGGATTGGGAGGGAACCTGGATCTCCGCGGGCGAAGACCCTGACGAAGACTTCGACCCCCCGACCGGAGACGAATACGACGACCTGGGCCACGGACTCGCCCCGAGCCCTTACCTGCGCAAGGAGTTTCCACTGGACATACCGGTCCGCATGGCGCGCCTCTACGCGACCGCCCGCGGCGTCTACGAACTGTACCTCAACGGGAACAGGGTAGGAGAAGACGTGCTCGCCCCAGGCTGGACGGACTACGACCGGCGCGTCCAGTACCAGACCTACGACGTCACCCCGCTGCTTGCGGAGGGACCCAACGCCCTAGGCGCCGTCCTCGGCGACGGATGGTTCGCCGGTTTCGTCGGCTTCGATCCCAAGCACAGGGGCGCCCTCTACGGTCCCCGCCCGCAGCTTCTCGCCCAACTCGAAGTCGAGTACGAGGACGGTAGCAGGGAGAGAGTTACGACCGACGGCTCGTGGCGGTGCTCTGCAGGCCCGATCCTCTTCTCCGATCTCCTCATGGGCGAGTCATACGACGCCCGCAGGGAGATGCCTGGCTGGAGCGAGCCAGGTTTCGACGACTCGACATGGCACGGTGTGGAAGCCGAGGAGATAGGCGATGCCAGGATCGTAGCCCAGCCCGACGAGGGTATCAGGGTCACCGAAGAGCTGGAGGCGAAGTCCGTCACCGAGCCCGAGAGCCGCCGTTACGTCTTCGACATGGGTCGTAACATGGTCGGGTGGGTACGCCTGCAGGTCGAGGGCGAGGCAGGAACGAAAGTGACCCTGCGCCACGCCGAGGCCCTGAACCCGGACGGCACGATCTACACCACCAACCTGCGCTCCGCCAGGGCGACGGACCACTATGTGCTCGAGGGAGAGGGCGAAGAGGTCTACGAGCCGCGTTTCACGTTCCACGGCTTTCGCTACGTCGAGGTCACCGGCTATCCTGGCGAGCCGTCGCTAGGGGCGATCACGGGCCGCGTCGTCCACTCGGCAACGCCTCCCACAGGGTACTTCGAGTGCTCGAGCCCGCTGGTCAACAAACTTCAGGAGAACATCGTCTGGGGCCAGCGCGGCAACTTCCTCAGCGTGCCGACCGACTGCCCGCAGCGCGACGAGCGGCTCGGCTGGATGGGGGACGGCCAGGTCTTCGTCCGCACCGCCTCCTTCAACATGGACGTCGCCGCCTTCTTCGAGAAGTGGATGGCCGACGTCGAAGACGCCCAGTCTCCCGAGGGCGCTTTCCCCGATGTGGCTCCCTTGCTGAGGGGTTCTGGCCTGATCGACCTGAGGTGGGGCGCCCCAGCTTGGGGGGACGCAGGCGTCATAGTGCCGTGGACGATCTACAGGACCTACGACGATACGCGTATCGTCGAACGCCACTACGACGCCATGGCAGGCTGGATGGAGTATCTGCACGAGGCCAATCCGGATCTGATCCGCAAGAACAGGATAGGAAACAACTACGGCGACTGGCTCTCACCGAAAGGAGATCATACCCCCAAAGATCTCCTCGCCACGGCCTACTGGGCCTACGACGCGAAGCTCATGGCCGAGATGGCCATGGCCACAGGCTGGCAGGAAGATGCAAAAAAATACAGGGATCTCAACGAGACCATCATAGCCGCATTCAACGGAGCCTACGTCTCACCCGACGGACGAATAGAGGGCGATACCCAGACCTGCTACCTCCTCGCCCTGCACATGGAGCTCCTGCCAGAAGAGCTACGGTCTGCCGCAGCCGAGCACCTCGTAAGGACGATAGAGAGGGAAGACTGGCACCTCTCGACCGGCTTCGTCGGCGTCGGCTACCTGTGTCCCGTTCTGACGGAGGCGGGATACACGGAAGTAGCCTACCGCCTGTTGGAGAACGAGACCTATCCTTCATGGGGGTACACCATAAAGAACGGGGCGACCACGATCTGGGAGCGTTGGGACGGCTGGACGGAGGAGAACGGTTTCCAGTCGCCGAACATGAACTCCTTCAACCACTACTCTTTAGGCTCCGTGGGCGAGTGGCTCTACCGTTACGTGGCGGGGATAGACCTCGTGACACCGGGCTACGGCAGGATCGTCATCCGTCCGCGTCCCGGCGGCAGCCTGAAGCACGCCACGGCCGGGTACGATTCGGTCCGCGGCAGGATCTCCAGCTCCTGGAAGATCGAGGACGACAGGTTCGTCCTGGAAGTACTCATACCCCCCAACACCACGGCCACGGTCCACATGCCGTCCGCGGACGGGGTGTCTGAGGGTGGCAGGCCCGTTGAAGAGGCCGATGGCGTCGAGGTCTTGCGCGTCGGCGAGGGAGAGACGGTTCTCTCCGTGGGATCCGGGCGTTACGAGTTCGTGGGCCGGGTGGCGCGAGGATGAGCGCCGGATATCTCGCGGTCGACCTCGGTGGCGAGAGCGGGCGCGTCGTGCTCGGGCGCTTCGATGGCGGGCGGATCTCGCTCGAGGAGGCCCATCGCTTCCCAAATACGCCCGTCCGCCTGCCCGACGGGCTACACTGGGACGCTCTGCGATTCCTCTCCGAGGTCAAAGAGGGGCTGGCGAAAGCCGCGCAGGAGACGCAGATAGAGGGCGTAGGGGTAGATTCCTGGGGCGTAGACTTCGGGCTTCTGGATCGGGCAGGGGCGCTCGTCTCGAACCCCTACCACCACCGCGACACGCGCACGGAGGGCATGATGGAGGAGGGCTTCGGGCTCGTGCCGAAGGAGGAAATCTACAACACCACTGGCATTCAGTTTCTTTCCATCAATACCCTCTACCAGCTCCTCGCCATGCGGGGATCTCCTCTGCTGGAGGCCGCTGAGACCATGCTCTTGATCCCCGATCTCATAAACTACTGGCTCACCGGCGAGAAGGCCTGCGAGTACACCAACGCTACGACCACCCAGCTCCTCGACCTCGAAGGTGGATGGTCCCAGGATCTCTTCGAGAGGATGGACCTACCCTCCCGCATCCTCGCCCCCGTCATCCGGCCGGCCACCGAACTCGGTCCCCTGCTCCCCGGGGTCGCCGAGGAAGTCGGCGCGGGACCTCCCGTCTTCGCGGTTGCCTCCCACGACACGGCCTCGGCTGTGGTAGCGGTGCCAGCCGAGGGTGAGGACTTCGCGTATATCTCCAGCGGAACCTGGTCGCTCGTGGGCGTCGAGACCCCGAAGCCCGTAGTCTCCCGGGAGGCCTTGGAGGCGAACTTCACCAACGAGGGTGGCTTCGGGGGAAGGACGCGCCTGTTGAAGAACGTTATGGGGCTCTGGATCCTCCAGGAGTGCCGAAGGCAATGGGCGAGAGAAGGCCACGAGTACTCCTACGAGGATCTGGCCCGTCTCGCCGAAGACGCCCCGCCCGCCGGCCCGCTGGTCGATCCCGACCATCCCGCGTTCCTGGCGCCCGGGGACATGGCCTCGCGCATCCGGAGCTTCTGCGAGGAGACGGAACAGAGCCCGCCCGAAGAACCCGCCGCGGTGGCGCGGTGCGTCTTCGAGAGCCTGGCGCTCAAGTACAGCTACGCCATAGAGCAAGCACAGGGCCTGACCGGCCGATCCATCAGGACGGTCAACGTGGTCGGCGGCGGCTCTCAGAACGTGCTCCTCTGCCAGCTTACCGCCGACGCATCCGGGCTCCCCGTGGTGGCCGGGCCCGTCGAGGCGACGGCCCTGGGAAACGTGATGGTGCAGGCGTTCGCGCAGGACCGGGTGGGGTCGCTGGAGGAGATCCGGGCCGTCGTCCGCGACTCGTTCGAGACCTCGGCCTACGAGTCGGGCGGCGATGCCGACGAATGGTCCGAGCTTCGCGAGAGGTTCTCGCGCCTCATCGAAGAAGCCCGTACGCTGGACGTCCCCGAAGGAGGGTAACGCATTGAAGAGCACGGAAGAACGCGCCTACGAGACCCTGACCGAGAACCTCTCTGATGATGGGATAGATGTAACGGACGTGGAAGACCGACTGCGCGCCCAGAGGGTGGAGACCCCCTCGTGGGGCTACGCCGACACGGGTACGCGTTTCGCCGTCTTCCCGCAGACGGGAGTGCCCCGCGACCCGTTCGAGAAGATGGCCGATGCGGCGCAGGTGCACGGCCTCACCGGCGTATGCCCCTCGGTGGCGATCCACATCCCCTGGGATGAGGTGAACGACTACGGCGAACTGAAAGGTCACGCCGAGTCCCTCGGCCTGCGCATAGGGGCCGTCAACCCCAACCTCTTCCAGGAACCGGAGTACAAGCTCGGCAGCGTCTGCAACCCCGATGACGCCGTGAGACGTAAAGCCACAGATCACCTCCTCGAATGCGTCGAGATCGCTAAAGAGACAGCTTCAGACATCCTCTCTCTGTGGTTCGCCGATGGCACGAACTACGCAGGACAGGACTCCTTCACGGAGCGCCGCCACAGGATGATCGAAGCCCTTGGCGAGGTCTACGCCGCCATGCCCGAGCGCATGAGGATGCTCCTCGAGTACAAGCCTTACGAGCCGGCCTTCTACCACACCGACCTCGCCGACTGGGGCGCCGCCCTGACCATGAGCCAGAAGCTGGGCGAGAGGGCGCAGGTCCTGGTCGACCTCGGCCATCACGCCAAAGAGGTCAACATCGAGTACGTCGTGGCGCTGCTCCTCGACGAGGGGCGGCTCGGGGGTTTCCACTTCAACAACAGGAAGTACGGCGACGACGACCTGATGGTAGGCAGCGTCAACCCGTTCGAGCTGTTCTTGATCTACGTGGAGCTCGTCGAGGCCGAGGAGAGATCCGATACACGCATAGACTACATGATCGACCAGACGCACAACATCGAGCCCAAGATGGAAGCCATGCTCCTCTCGGTAATGAACCTGCAGGAAGCCTACGCAAAAGCCCTCCTCGTAGACCGCACAGCCCTCACAGAAGCACAGCGCGCCGGCGACGTACTGGCTGCCCACCGCACCCTCCTCGACGCCTACGCCACCGACGTACGCCCGCTCTGCGCCAGAGTCCGCGAGAGCCTGGGCGGCGCCCCCGACCCCATAGCCGCTTTTCAACGGAGTGGCTACGCCGAAAAGGTAGCGGAGGAACGCGGCGCAGGCGCGGGAGCAGGATGGAATTGAAGCTAGTCAGCACGCCGCTTCGCAGCATGTCAGCATTTCAGCTTGTCAGCTTTCGCATGCGCAGATCCTGGCTGACAAGGCGGCGTAGCCGCCGTGCTGACAAGCGAGGGCGCTAGCCCGAGCGTGCTGAAATGCTGACATGCGAAGACGACCGAAGGGAGGCCACACATGGAGACGACGACACCAGGAGCGACGGAGAACCTGTGGGATGCGCGAAAGGCCGAGGGTCTCTCGGAGCTCGAAGCGCTGGCCTATCGGTCCAACTTGCTGGGTAGGGACCGGGCCGTCGCAAATTACGGGGGTGGAAATACCTCGACCAAGGCCAGGGAGACGGACCATACAGGGCGTGAGGTGGACGTCCTGTGGGTGAAGGGTTCTGGCTCGGACCTGGCGACCATAGAGGCCGAGCAGTTTACCGGGCTCAAGCTCGACGAGGTCCTCGCGCTCGAGGAGCGGGAGGAGATGGGCGACGCGGAGATGGTCGACTACCTGGCCAGTTGCCAGCTCAGGCCCGATATGCCGAGGGGCTCTATCGAGACGCTGTTGCACGCTTTCGTGCCTTATGCGCAGGTCGACCATACGCACCCCGATGCTATCAACATGCTCTGCTGCGCGGAAGGTGGCGAGGAGCTCGCGCGGGAATACTTCGGCGAGGAGGCGGTCTGGATCCCTTACATAAGACCCGGCTTCACACTCAGCAAGCAGGTGGGCGAGGCCGTAAAGAACCACCCGAACGCGAAGTTCGTCCTGCTCGCCAAGCACGGGCTTGTAACCTGGGGCGACACCCACGAGGAGAGCTACGGCCGCACCATCGAGGCCGTAAACCGGGCCGCCGAGTTCGTCGCCAACCGGGCCGGTGAACCCTTTGGGGGCAGGATGGTCGACCCACCGGCGCCCGATCGGAGGGAAGAGTTGCTCGCCGGAGTCTTGCCCGCGCTGCGCGGGACGCTCTCGTCGGGTTCCGATGAGTCGGCCCACAAGATTCTCCGCGTGGACCACACCTCAGAAGACGTCCTATCTTTCGTCTGCGGACGCGACTCGGAGGGACTCTCCCAGGTCGGCGCGGCCTGCCCGGATCACCTGGTCAGGACGAAGGTCAGACCCCTTTGGATAGACTTCGACCCCGAAAACGAGGGTGCCGGGGAGCTCGTGGAGAGGCTGCGTGGGGGCGTCGTCCGCTACAGGGAGGAATACGAGGCGTACTTCTCGCGCCACGAGGAGGCGGACGAGGAGATGTTCGACCCCAACCCCAGGGTCATCTTTATAGCGGGCCTCGGCCTCGTCGCCGCCGGGGAGAATGCCAAGGAAGCGAACCTCTCCAGGGACTTCGCCTACCGGGCCATCAACGTCATGCGCGGCGCCCACGCCCTGGGCGGCTACGTCTCCCTCACGGAGGAAGAATCCTACGCGGTCGAGTACTGGCCGCTCGAGCTCTACAAGCTCACCCTGGCCCCGCCCCCCGACGAACTCGCCGGTAGGGTCGCCTTCGTTACCGGCGGGGCAGGCGGCATAGGCAGCGCCGTCGCCAGGTCACTGGCCTCGCGCGGGGCCTGCGTCGTGGTCTGCGATCTCGACGAAGAGGGCGCAGCGGAGGTCGCGGACGATCTCCCCGAGCCTGGCATCCCGGCGAGGGCAGATGTGACGGACGAGGACGAGGTATCCGGTGCCTACCGGCGCGCTGTCCTCGAGTACGGCGGGGTCGACGTCGTCATCTCCAACGCCGGACTCGCTTCCAGCGCCCCCATCGAGGAGACGAGAGTCGAGATGTGGGACAAGAACCACGCGGTCCTGGTGAAGGGGTATTTCCTGGTGGCGCGCGAGGCCTTCCGCATCATGAAAGAGCAGGGCGTCGGCGGAAGCCTCGTCTTCGTCGCCTCCAAGAATTCCATGGCGGCGGGCAAGAACGCATCGGCGTACTCCTCGGCGAAGGCGGCCGAGTTGCACCTGGCGCGGTGCCTGGCCGAGGAAGGGGGACCCGAGCGCATCAGGGTGAACACCGTCAACCCAGATGCGGTGTTGCAGGGGTCCAGGATCTGGGACTCGGGCTGGCGCGAAGAGCGCGCCGCCGCCTACGGGATAGAGCCGGATGAGCTCGAAGACTACTACCGCGAGCGCAACGTTCTCAAGCTGAACGTGCTGCCCGAGAATATTGCGGATGCCGTGCTTCACTTCGCCTCGGAGGCGCGTTCGTCGAGGACCACGGGCAACGTCCTCAATGTCGACGGCGGCGTGAAGGATGCCTACCCGAGATAGATCCGAACGGAGGGTGATACAGGTGAAGGGGGAGCGCGTGAGGCGGGCGAAGGTCGGGGTGTTCGGGATCGGGCTCGAGGCCTACTGGGAACAGTTCGACGGGCTGAGAGAGAGGCTCGAAGGCTACCAGCGGGGCGTCGAGGGGCGGATCGGACGGTGGGCCACGGTCGTCTCGTGCGGCCTCGTCGACACGGCCCAGCAAGCCTACGCCGCGGGCGAACAGTTTGCGGAAGAGAGGGTAGATCTCATCTTCTGCCACGCCGCCACCTACGCGACGAGCTCGCAGGTCCTCCCCGCTGTGCAGAGAGCCGGGGTCCCCGTCGTCGTCCTGAACCTCCAGCCGACCTCCTCCCTCGACTACGAGAACACGGACACCGGCGAGTGGCTCGCGAACTGCTCGGCCTGCTGCGTGCCGGAGATCTCCAACGCCTTCGAGCGGGCCGCCATGCCCTTCAACGTCGTCTCCGGAATACTCCACGACGATGAAAGCGCGTGGACCGAGATAGAAGAATGGTGCCACGCCGCCACGGCGGTCGGAACACTCCGCGGTAGCCGCTTCGGCTTCCTCGGCCACACCTACCCGGGGATGCTCGACATGTACTCGGACTTCACCATGCACCAGGCCCAACTAGGCCTCCACGTCGAGGTCCTCGAAATGGACGATCTGCAAGACCGCGCGGATGCTGTCTCTGAAGACGCGGTCTCCGCCAGACTCGACGAGGCACGCGAGACCTTCGAGGTGGACGAGAGCGTGGACGAAGAAGACTTCCAATGGTCGGCCCGTGTCTCTGCCGGACTCGACCGCCTCGCCGAGGACTTCGACCTCGACGCCCTCACCCACTACTACAGGGGAACTAACGGCAGCGTCTACGAGCGGCTCGGCGCCGGTCTCATCCTCGGTAATTCCCTGCTCACCGCGCGCGGCATCCCGGCCTCCGGGGAGGGAGATCTCAAGAACGCTGTCGCCATGAAGGTCATGGACTCTCTTGGGGCCGGTGGATCTTTCACCGAGTTCTACGCCATGGACTTCGACGATAACTTCATCCTCATGGGTCACGACGGCCCGGGGCACGTCGCCATCAGCGACAGCAAGCCGGTATTGCGGGGCCTCGGCGTCTACCACGGCAAAGCTGGCTACGGCGTCTCCGTCGAGTTCGGCGTCAAGACCGGGCCCGTCACCATCTTCGACGTAACCCAGACCCGCGAAGGCAACCTCAAGATGCTCGCCGCCGAGGGGTAGTCGCTCTCCGGTCCTACGCTGAAGATCGGGAACACCAACAGCCGCCTCAGGTTCGCGCTTTCGCCCGCCGCGTTCATGGACGCCTGGTGCGAGCAGGGACCGACCCACCACTGCGCCCTCGGCGTCGGCCACCACGCGGGCACGCTGCGCAAGGTCGCGCGCCTGCTAGGTCTCGAGTTCGTCGAAGTCGATAGGAGCTAGGGAAAGTATCGTCAAGATCTGTACACATCGGCGACGATAGTGACGATGAATTCACCTGCGCGGGAGGTTACTGGCGACGTTTGATGCAGCCGAGTGCATTTCTTTACTGCCCTACAAGATGTAGGAGCGTGAGCCAAACGCCCGGGCAGATTGTAGAAGACTGTCTGGCTAGATAGGGACGAACTTATGCAAGTTCTCGTATATGAACCTCCCAGAATCTTCCTTTCACGCACTTAGGTGAATAGGGCAAGAAGAAGGGCCGGGGCGTAGTAGCCCCGGCCCTTCTGCCGCTACCCGTTGGGTAGGCTCACCCGCATATAGTGCACTATTAGCGGAGCTGGGGGCTTCCCGTGCCAGGTGCGGGGTCCGAGGCTTGCGCTCGCCGTTCGGACCAAAGCGCATATCCCAGCCAGGCAATAGCTAACCCCACCGGGATCGCCGCTAGCCGCTGGATGGCGTGCGGGAGCAGCGCAGCAGCGGGGGTCAACGTGGCGGCGACGGCAAGCAGACCGGCCGGCCAGCGCGGCAGGACGCCGGCGCGCAGCGTCGCGATGCCGAACAGCAGGCCGCCGAGCAAATACAGGATTCCTATGAGGCCATAGGCCGCTGGGAGGGCTCCGATGTTCATCTCGACGGGAGACCCCGGATTTACGACCCCCAGGAAGCTCTCCACAAACTGCGGCGCCGCGTTCGCCAGCACGGGCAAGATAAAGAGCTCGGTAAAGACGTAGCCCGTTTGGAGCCACCAACAGAGGCTCAACAGGAGAAAGCCAGCCAGACCAAGCCACCCGGCCTCTTCCACTTGCCTGGCGTAGAGCCCCGCGATGCCGATGAGGAAAAGGAGGCACATGGCAAACTTCAGGGAGATTATGATTGTCCATACCCCGGTAGTGACCGACGAAAGAACGTCGGGTGGATGGATCGGCTGGATGCCCGCGAAAATGAGCCCCGCCACCAAAGCTGCTAAACCGCTCCAACGGATGAGGCTCGACGCCGTAATCTTCATTTTGCTCTTCTCCCTTCGCCGACTGTGGTCTGGCGATCGGCGTTCACGTGTTTGTCTCCTTCCTCCTGTCTAGTAAGAAGGCGGAGGGTAGTTGGAGAGGTCGCGGGCCCCGGTCTAGAAGGAGGGCAGGTAGCTGTCCTGCGCCTTCACGCGGCGTCGGCTAGCCACGTAACGAACGCA
>Ga0126307_10003431_pt1 | contig 10838 bp, 5 predicted proteins | sample Plot28_FD_89955 | JGI IMG/M metagenome (GOLD analysis project Ga0126307, IMG submission 89955) | Serpentine soil microbial communities from UC McLaughlin Reserve, CA, USA - Plot28 | ecosystem: Environmental > Terrestrial > Soil > Grasslands | place: USA: UC McLaughlin Reserve, Lake County...
AGTCGCCCAGGACCGCGAACGAGAACGGCTCCGGGGAATCGGCGGGCAGCTGAGCGTAGAACGACGGCGTGGCGTCCGTGCCAAGCAGATTGACGACCGGCGCGCTCGTGCCGAGCTCGACCCGGTAGCAGTATTGGGCGCCCGGGCTCAGCCCGGTCGCGGTGGCGCGCCACTGATACTGCGAGACCCCGTTCACAGTGATGCTCGACCGCGAGGCGCTCTTCGTGTGGGCCGTGCACGACTCGACACCACGCCTGCCGTATCTGATGCTTCCGGTCGTGCGCGAGCGATCGGTGGCCCAGTTGACGCGCGCGGTCGAGCCGACGACATCCGTGAGGTAGGGGTAGCGCTTCAGCTCGGGTGCGGAGGCGCTCGCGGATCCGGCGAGCATCAGGGCGATCGGGGGAACCGCCGCCATGCGGGTCGCCGCCAGGAGTTTCCGAGACACACGCGTCCCGCGCACGCTAGACCCGCTGAGCGGGTGCCACAAGCCGCTCAGGGGTGACTTCCGTACCGTCGACGAGGGAGAGTCCATTCAGGCGTCGCGTTCCATCAGTCGGGGCGGAGCCCGGCGGCGGTTGCGCCGTACCAGGACCAGGAGGCTCGCCGAGAAGAAGAGCGCGACTCCGGCCAGCAGCGGCAGGCGGTAGTTGACGTCGGTCGCGGCCGGCTCGCTCGAGTCGAAGTCGCGCAGCTCCGGCAACGTTGCGCCGCGGGCGTCGCCGAGCACCTCGAGGTAGCGCGAGCCGTGGGCTCGGCTTGGCTCGATGTGCGTGTTCTCGCTGAACTCGTTCCAGCTGATGAGACCGAGCGCGTCCGGCGCAGAGCTGGTTGCCGCGTCGAGCTCTTCGCGCAAGGTGGCTCCATCCCGGCGCTCTACGACTTCCCGGCCGCCGACCAGCCTCGCGTCGAAACCGGGCGCCGCCGGGGCGATCCACAGCCCGTGCCGCGCATGGATCGCCTTTCCCATCTCGGCGAGCTTCTCGGCATACCCCGGATAGGTGGAGGGGTTCACCGATCCCCAGTAGTAGGCGTTCCCGTCCACGACGTCGGCGACGCGCCGGTAGCCGTCGAGGTTTCGCTCCGAGGCGAGGATGAGGAGCCGCCCGCGCCGCGGCGCGGTGACCCTCGCCAGATCGGCGCGCGAGAACGCGGGTGTCCCGGACCAGATCACCAGCGGCCTGCCGAAGACGTCGAAGACCTCGTCGTTCGCGTAGCGACCGGCGAAGGTGTCGAGGTCCGTCGCAACTCGCGCCGCCGGCAGCGGCCTGCGCTCGAAATCGAGGCCCTGATAGATGACGAGCAGCTTGAAGCGCTGCGCGGCAGCGACCTCGGCGAGCCGCTCGAGTCGCCGGTTCAGGACCGGCGTGCTCTTCCAGCTCACGATGAAGCCGTCGATGCCCGCCCGCTTCGCCCACTGCACATGCTTGCGCATGACCTCCCGCTCGTCGCTCGAGTAGCGACCTAGGAGCGGGTAGTCCGTCTTGGCTCGATTCCAGGAGCTCGCGTTGAACCAGATGTAGTAATAGGCGAACAACGGATCGGGCTGGCTCGCGGCCCGCGCCGGAGGGGCGTCCGTCGCCGAGCTGGCGGCCAGAAGGAGCAACAGCGTCGCGGCGACTCCACCTCCGCGCGCGAAGACCCGCCCGGGGCGCCGGATGAAGAGCAGGATCAGGGCGATCGAGGCGACCCCCAGGAGCACGATCACCACGTCGAGCCAGCTGATCACCCGCAGATCCACCTCTTGGTCGGTGGACAGGGCGACGGGTCTCGAGGACGTGATGCCGGGGGCGTCGACGCTGACCCGGTAGTCGCCGCGGGGTAGCGAGGTCACGGTCACCTCGGCCCCCGGTCCGAGCGCCTGCCGCTGCTCCTGCCCGTCCGGATACTCCAGGCGAACCGCGGAGCCGATGGGGAAGCCCAACAGCGCGTCACGGACCTCGAAGCGCGCCGCGAACAGCAGCAGTCGCAACTGCGGCTTGGGGCTCTGGGAGGGAAAGAAGCGCTGCTGTGCGCGATGCACCACGGTCGAGCCCGCGACGACGACCTTCTCCACGGAATAGGACAGCGCCGTCGACTGCTCGCCGCCGCTCTCGGGAACCACGCGATTGGCCTGGAGCCACTGCGAGCGCCCGCCGCTGAACACGTGGCGGGAACCCTGGCTGCCCTGAAGCGTGACCGAAGTGACCGCTCCGGGATCCACGCGCTCTCCACGGAGATCGACGAACCTGGGCGCGACGCGGTAGAGCAGCTCGATCGCTGCGATCCTGCGTCCCTGATACCAGCGGTCGAAGCGCGCGCGCACGCCGGGGGCTATCTCGGTGGGAAGCGCCGTGAGCGGGGCGCCCGCCCGCGCCGGTGGATGCGCCCGTCCCTCGCGATCGGCAGCGAACTCGGCGCCGTCCAGGGAGAAACGCATGCCCGGCACCTCGGGCACGGTCTGGATGGCCGGCGGGAGCGCGCCTCCTGCCGGCTCCTGGGCGCCGGCGCGAGCGCAGAGGACGAGAAGCAACGCAAGCGCAGCGAGGCCGGCCGCATGGCTCGCGCGCGGAGCTGCCCGGAAGGCCAAGGCGATGAGGACCCCGCTCAGCAGCAGCGCCGAGCCATACGCGAGATAGATCACCCAACGGCGGGGCTCACGCGGCTCGGCCGCGGGGCGGGTGGCGGCGATGATGCTCGGCTCGCGCGCCGGACGGGAGAAGTCGAAGGCGCCGCGGAGGCTGCCCGCCCGAGCGTCGCGCCTCGCCAATGGCTTGAGTCCCCAGTTGTCCTCGATGAACTTGAGGATCGACGTCGTGTCGAGCCGGGTGCCGTCGACGTGACCGCGGCGCGCATACGGGCTCACCAGCAGGGCGGGCACACGAAACCCGTAGCCCGCCGCGTCGACCCTCGGCGGCCGGACGTGGTCGAACCAGCCGCCCCAGTCGTCGTAGGTCCACATGAACGCGGAGCGCTTCCAGGCCGCGCTCCGGGCCAACGCGGTGACCAGCCTCCTGACGAGCGTCGCGCCGGCCCCCACGCGACTCGGGGGATGCTCGCTGGCACCGGCGGGCGCGATATACGCCACCTGAGGGAGGGTGCCGCGCTCGAGGTCGTCGAAGTAATGCTCGAGATCCACGATGTGGCCGAACAACCTGGGATCCTCGACGTAGCGCGAGTAGCGCAGCAGCGGTACGCGCACCGCCTGCACGCCGCGGTCGGCCGGGTCGTAGTCCTCGACGTAGAACTTCCACGAGATGTCGCGCTGCTCCAGCCGGTCGAAGATCGTGCGCAGGTCGCCGAGGTCCCCGCTCCCCTCGGCTGGGCCTGGCGTCCCGGTCACCCAGAACAGGTGGTTCGCCACGCTGCCGTCGGCCGCCGCGGAGAAGAAGCGGTCGAACAGGACGTACTCGTCGGCCACGTTCCAGTAAAACGGCAGATCGCGCTCGTCGTAGTGGCCCATCACCGAGCGCTCCACCCTCTGACGGTCGATCGAGACCGCCCGCACGAAGCCGTCCATGCGGCCGCGTGCGTATTGGATCCGGTGCGTGCGACGGTCGTGGGGGAGGTCGGGAGCCTCCCCACGACCGAGGCGGAACGGCTGCACGCAGCGCTGGGTGGAGGACCGCGAGCGTCTGAGCGGCATGCAGGTGCCCTTGGGGATGCCATCCGCCCGCGGATACGCGCCGAAGTAGTTGTCGAACGAGTGGTTCTCCTGCATCAGCACGACGAAATGCTCGATCGGGGTTCGCGCCTGGACCTGGCCCGTGGACCGCGCCGTGGCGGGGGCGGCGAGCGCGGTCGTCAAGATCGCTGCCAGCGCCACGGCCAGGGCCGCAGGACGCGTCACGGGCGTACCTCGTACACGACGATCGCCGGCCTCTCCGCCTTCTTCCCGCGCGCGGTCGCGGCCGGCAGCACCTCTGTGTGCACGAGCCGGACGTCGTAGCGGTCCGCGTACCTCAGGAGCTGCTGCGAGAAGTGCGGCGAGCGGTCCGCCGAGAAGGCGTCCCAGACGATGTACTGGATCTCGTTGTCCCGGAGTGCCCGGTCGGGGTTCGTCAGCGGCTCGTAGGAGGGATTTCGGTTGAGCGGGTTGGGACTGACGGACAGCCCGTAGGCCTTGCGGTGGCCGTAGTACTGGATGAGATTCGCCATCGACGGGCCGATCGTCATGAAGGTGGCTCCCCTTGGCACGCTTGCGTCGACCCACTCTCCGGCCTCGCGGCCGGCCGGGAGTCCTCCGGACCCGGCCATGAAGGTGTCGAAAGTGCTGTCGGTCACCCGCCCGAGCGTGGGGATGAGGAGGCTCACCGCCACGATCGCCGTCGCCAGCAACCCGAGCGCTCGCTCCTTCGAGACGTGGCGGCTGAGCGCTCGGCCGGCCAGCAGCGCGAGCGGCGGCGCGATCGGGAGCAGATACTGGTAGCCCTTGACCGGCCAGAGCTGGAAGAAGACGGTCGGCACGGCCAGCCAGCAGAGGAGAAGCGTCTCCCTCCACGAGCCCTCGCGGCGCAGCAGCCAGAGCCCCGCCAGGGCGACCACCAGCAGGAGGGGCCCGATCGCCTCGGTGACCGTCGCCGGGTAGAAGAGCCAGTCGTGGTTCGGGCGCCGGAAGAGCTGCCAGACGAGGTAGTTCTCTCCGGTCTCCGCCCGGCCTGCGAGCATCAGGCTGAGCGGCAACGGCGCCACCACGAGAGCCATGACCCCCATCGAGATGGCGAGATCGCGTACACGCACCCGAACCTCGGGCGTCAATGCGAAGAAGGCGAAGATCGCGCCGAGCAGCAGGACGCTGGTCTCCTTGGACAGGAAGGTGAGTCCCATCGCGCCGCCGGCGGCGTACAGCCACGGGCTGCGCCCGCTCAGCACATAGCGGACCAGGAGCAGCAGCGTCAGCGTGGCGAACAGCGTCATCGGCCCGTCGAGCAGAACCTGGCGCGTGACCACCACGTGATACGGCATCAGCGCCATCAGCAGGGCCGCCAACACGCCCGCCCGGCGGCCATACAGCAGCTTGCCGAGCTCGTAGACCAGATAGACGGTGACGACGCCCATGACCGCGACCGTGAGCCGCTGGAAGCCCTCGCCGAGCTGAAGCCGGAACCCGACCGACAACAGCGTCTGGAAGAGGAGCGGATGAGCGCGGAAGATCGGGAACAGCTCTTCGAGCTCCGAGTGGTTCGCGATCGCCGCCGCCTGCCCGGAGTAGACCGCCTCGTCGCTGTTGAATCCAACGCTGCCGAGTTGCCAGACCCGCACCGCGGCCGCGAGTGCGAGGATGGGGACGAGCTGAGCCCACGCCGGCAGCCCGACGAGCTGTCGGCCGCGCGCTACTCCGTCGAGCCGGCTGGGGCTCGGCTGCGAGGCGCGCCGAAGCTGGGCGGACGGGGGCGGGGTGTCAAGGAGCGGCGGGCGGCTCACCTCGGGCCCAGCCGTTCGTGCGCGTGAGGGCCGGCGCGGCGGGCGCGGTCCTGCCGTTCGCAGGCGCCGACGGTGCCCAGGCCCTCACGACGCCCGGCAGTCGGCGCCACCAGTCCATCGTCTCGCTTCTGAGCAGCGTCGCGGGAACCCGGCCGAGCGCGCAGGCCACGATGGCGCGCTCGACGGCCGCAAGGTCGCTGCCGTTTCGGCACCGCAGGAAGCCTTCGATCGCCGCGTAGGGCGGAAAGCCGTAGGCGTCCTCGCAGTTGCGCATCAGGGTGTCGAGCGCGTCGGTCTCGCCCAGCGCCACCTCTCCCTCGCCACCGCGCTGGATCACGATCATCCCCGCCAGGCGCGCCTCCGGAGCGACCTCGACGTGCGGCACCAGCCGCTCGACGTGGTATTTCGGCGGCGGCACGAGCATCTGCATGAGGGCGTTGATCGTGGCCGCCGGAAGATGGGTGCGAGCGACGATCAGCGCGAGCCGCCGCCCCGAGCGAGAATGCAGCCGACTCTGGACCACGAGGCCCAAGCGCTCCCGTCGTGTGAGCAACGGGGTCTTCACTGCCTTCAGCGTGTGCCGGCTGATCGTGAGCGGCTTGGGGTACGTGAGTACCCGGCCGTCTGGGCTGATCAGCGTGAGATCGTCGGAGAGGAACGCGTACCGCGTCTCGTCGAGTAGGCGCAGAGCTGTGGTGGTCTTCCCCGTGTCGGTCCGGGCGGTCACCAGGAATGCGTCCTCTCCATCCGCCAGGCAGGCAGCGTGCACGAGCGCGTAGCCACGCTGGGCGAAGGTCCAGCGCAGGATCGGCTCGACGATGTTCGTGTAGAGCACGTGCGGCGACCACCTGAGCAGCGAGGACGCCCTCGCCTCGACGCGATCGCCGGCCGTGATCGTGACTCCGAACCCGAGCCCGGCCAGTCCCTCGCGGTAGCGGATGGCCGGCGCGTGGCCGTTGCTCGACGAGGCTCTGCTGCCGCGGGCGGGCCCCCGCAGTGACGGATCGCCGCCGTTCGTGGAGGCCCTGCCCACCAGCACCCGGATGTCGGGCTGCCCGATCAGCTCGCCGATTCGGAAGCGCTCGAGCTCGGGCAGCCGCGCATCCGACAACACGCTGACGATCCCGTGGATGTCATAGGCGTAGAGACGACGCCGGACCTTCGGCGGACGCGCCTTGGCCCAGATCCAGCTGTCGGCGAGCGAGAATCGCAGCAGCGTGAGCGCCACCAGGGAGATCACGTTCGACACGGCGTAGTGGATGCCGAGCCCGGACGTGAGCAGAAGCAGCAACGGCCCCCTGATCGCCAAGGCCACGTTGTTCATCGCAAAGAACAGCGCGATGCGACTCGACCTGCTGCGCTTGTGATCGCGATCCGCGAAAACCCAACGCTCCGAGAGCCAGAAGTTCCAGAGCGATGATCCCTGCGTCGCGATCACGGCCGAGACGAGGTAGAACAGCCCGACGACGTCCGTGAGCGTGGCCAGGAGCGCTGTGTTGACGACGAGTCCTGACGCTCCGACGGCGCCGAAACGGGCAAAGCGCAGGCGCGCGAGAAGCGATAGGTAGCGCAGCCCTTCGCGGATGGTGGCCTTGCTCTTGCCGGCTCGCCGTTCGCCGAACGTGAACGACACCTCGGCCGTGCGGAGCGCCGGATTGCGTACCAGGATCTCCAGCAGGATCTTGAAGCCGCGCGGCCGCAGGGCGTCTAGCGCGATCGCGTCGCGACGGACGAGGAAGAAGCCGCTCATCGGATCGGTGACCTTCCGTAGCCGGCGCGGGAACAGGAGCCGCGCGCTCGTGGTGGTGGAACGGGACGCCATTGCGCGTGCCCAGCCGAAGCTCCTCGCGTCACCCTGCTCGCAGTAGCGGCTCGCCAGGACGAGGTCGAGGTCGCCGGATTCGGCTTGCTCGAGCAGCTCGGCGATCAACTCCGGTGGGTGCTGCATGTCCGCATCCATCACGCAGGCCCACGGCGCCCGCGCCGCGCGCAGCCCCTGGACCACGGCCCCGCCGAGGCCGCTGAAGCGGCGGTCGCGGACTTGGCGCAGGAGCATGACGTCGCGGTCGCTTCGCTCGCCCAGCTCCTCGATCGCGTCGGCGGTGCCGTCCGTGCTGGCGTCCACGAAGATGAGCTCCATCGCGACCGTCGGGAGCACGGCCTCCAGACGCTCGAGCAACCGGGCGACGTTGTCGCGCTCGTTCTTGGTCGGCACGACGACGGATAACAGCGGCCGCTCTCCCGGCAGTTGAGCGGTTGCGACGCGAGTCCCACTCGTCTGCACTGCGGCTGGGCGAGGCCGGGCGGGGCGCAAACGCTCGCGTTCGGGAATGCTCATGCCGGGCTCCATCGCCGATCCGCTATCCGACTCGATACGCCGCCTCGGCGAGCCCACATCCGCCGTTCGCCGCCTCCGGGCGGAAGTAGCGGCAGACCGCCTGGGAGCGGTTGTGGACGCCGAGCTTTCGCAGGATGTGCTTGACGTGTGTCTTGACCGTGTCCTCGGAGACGACCAGCCGCTGCGCGATGAGGGCGTTCGTCTCTCCCTCCGCGAGCATCGCCAGCACCTCGAGCTCGCGCCGCGTGAGCAGCTCGCGCAATTCCGGCTCCGGCGCCGAGCGGCGCTCGCCGCGCGGGGCCTGCCGCGCGGGAGCGGGCAGCTCGATTCCCGGTTCGGCCATCTCCGCCACGCTCATCTCGGCGGAACGCACGAGGGCGAGAACTCGCTCCGACTGCGCGCGGAGGCGCTCGGCGAGCACGGCGCGCTCCAAGGCATGGCCGAATCCCTCGGCGAAGGTCGCGAGCGTTTCGCGGTCGAGCTCGGTCACCGCTCGCCCGCTCACGCCGCGGTCGGCATGCAGCAAGCCGACCGCCCGTCCCTGGCAGATGATCGGCGCCGACACGTACGAGCGCGTGTCCGGAAGCATGCCGATGGCGCGCGGGTCGGCTGCCGCGTCTGCGACGAGCAGCGCCCGTCGCCGGCGCAGGACCTCGGACTCACGCAGCCATGGTCCGAGCTGGAAGGCGTCCGGGCAGAGCTGCAGCGGGGCGGGACTCGCGGCGCCACGTGAGCAGGCAGCCTCGGCGACGAGCGTGTGCCCCCGAAGGCTGAGGAGGGCCGCTCGCTCGAAGCCGATGGTCTGGCAGATCTCGCGCGCTGCGTTACGAAAGAGCGCCGTTACCGATACGGCTGCGCGCAGGCTGCCGAGCGCTTTGCCGACGTTCGCGAGCGCCCCAGAGCCGTTGTCCGGAGAGAAGTCGCTGTGGGCGGACGCCATCAGCGGGGCCTCGTCGCGACACGCGCGTCCGGCGACGCGGCGGTCGCTGCCTCGCCCTTGAGCCACGGCCCACCATACGACGGTGCGCGGGCGACCTCCCCGACCAGGGGGACACGCTCCCCGGCTCTCCTCGGGGGCTGCTCGGCCGCCCGGGGCGAGGCGGCGGTGACGGCGCCGACGACAGGCTCGTCCCCAGGAGTGGCCGCGGGAGTCGGACGGGTTGGCCTCGCGTGGCCGGCACTGGCCGCCGGCGCAGCGCGTTGGGCGGAGGTGACCCGCGCGTGGCCGGCACTCGCCGTCGGCGCAGCGCGGCGGGCGGAGGTGACCCTCGCGTGGCTGGCGGTGGTCGTCGACGCTGCGCGGCGGGCGGAGGTGACCCGCGCCCTCGCCACGCCGTCACGCCTGGTGCGCTCGGATCGTGAGGCAGCCGGCCGCACGGGGTCCGCGCTGACATTCAGCAGCGATCTGGCGGTAGCCTCGGCGCGGTTGTCAGGCGAGGCACGAGTCGCGAACAGCGCGCCCCCGGCCGCGCCCACAACGAGGCCTCCGAGCAAGACGGCGCAGGCCAGGCCGAGATTCCACCTGGTGTCGATCCGCCTCGTCGCGGCGGGCGCCGGCGTCCGGGCGCGGCGCCGTGCCGCCCTGACACCCGTCAGCAGCAATACGAGCGCGAGGGCCGCCACGAGCGCCAGGTAAACCGGCCGGAGAAGTGGTGACGACGAGTCGGCAAAGGTGGAAGGCTCGCCAAGGGGCGACGGTTCCGGGGGCACGTGACGGGCCCGTGCGTCGCGGGCGCGATCCGTCGACGCGGGGTCGCTTGCGCGATCGGCGCGCTGCGTGCCGACGGCTGGTTTCGCCGACTCCAGCGCGACACGCCTGGCCTCGAGCCGCGCCGCCGTCTGCCGTCCGGCCACGCCGTCCACTGCGAGCCCCTGCGCGGTCTGGAAGCGCTCCACGGCCGCCTCGGTCAGCGGACCGTAGACGCCGTCGATCGGGCCCGGCTCGTAGCCGACCGCACGCAGGTCGCGTTGGAGCTCGCGCACGGGGTGGAGGCCGGCATGTTCGCGGGGACCGCCCCGGCGCAACGCCGCGCCGGTCCGCGGACCCACGACACCGTCGGTCGCGAGTCGCTGAGCGCGCTGGAAGCTCTCCACCGCCGCCTCGGTCAGCGGACCGAAGACGCCGTCGATCGGGCCGGGGTCGTAGCCCAGCGTGCGCAGGCGCGACTGGAGGTCGCGAACCGGCTGTGAGCGAGCGTCGTGCCCGTAACCGGCGCCGACGCTGAGCAGCTCGGCTGAGGAGCGGTGGCGCTGCGGCGAATCGCCCGCCGCGCCGGCGGCCAGGCTCGTCGAGGGAAGGCAGAGCAGCGCGACCGCGATCCCAAACGTCGCGACCGGACCCCGCCACCTCAGCGTGACGGTCGCCGCATCGATCCGCGGCGTGCAGGATCGCTGTCGCCGACGTGCAACTGCGGTTCGGTAGCCGGAAATCGAGGACATAACAGTCACTCGACAAGTACCCCCGCGATCCGCGACACGGCCATCCAAATGGGCGAAATCTGGTCCGCTCGTCCTTAGCTACCGCCGGGGTTTGTGGTGGTATCAGGGAGCTCGCGAGAAGCGAAACGATGCAAAACGTAGGCGGAAAGCCCAACTGGAGCGAAAAGGCGACTAGCACGCACCGGTTGCTGCGCGCCTACCGGGAGCACGGCGATATCAGTGCCCGTGGGCGCTTGATCGAGATGTACCTGCCGCTCGTCGAGACGTTCGCCCATCGCTACGAGCGCCGCGAGGACTACGACTACCTGTTCCAGGCCGGCTCGATCGGGCTCATCAAGGCGATCGACCGCTTCGACTTCGAGCGCGGCGGAGAGCTCGCCGCGTATGCCGTGCCCACCATCGTGGGTGAGATCAAGCGCCATCTGAGGGACAAGACCGGTTCGGTCAGGCTGCCGCGGCCTCTCCAGGAGCTGCGGGGACGCGTCCGACGCTGCGAGACGGAGCTGAGCGCGGCGCTCGGGCGGCGCCCGACGCCGGACGAGGTAGCCCGGAAGCTCGATGCAGACCCGGCGGACGTCGCGCGAGTCCTCGGCGAGAAGCGGTTCGACCGCGGGCAGACGGAGGGCCGGCTCCACGAGGCGCCGGCGGAGGCGCCCGA
>Ga0126307_10003432_pt1 | contig 10836 bp, 13 predicted proteins | sample Plot28_FD_89955 | JGI IMG/M metagenome (GOLD analysis project Ga0126307, IMG submission 89955) | Serpentine soil microbial communities from UC McLaughlin Reserve, CA, USA - Plot28 | ecosystem: Environmental > Terrestrial > Soil > Grasslands | place: USA: UC McLaughlin Reserve, Lake County...
AGACGACCAGCTCGATCTTCTCCAAGTCGATCTCCAAGGACAAGGGCCGGACCAGCTACCGCGGCCTGCTCGAGATCGCGAAGGGCGCGAGCGAGTCGAAGTCGAAGGTGGTCTGCGACGCGCTGCTCCTTGACGAGGAGTCGCGCTCTGACACCTACCCGACGATCCGCATCGGCGAGGACGACGTCGACGTCGGCCACGAGGCGACCGTCTCGAAGGTCGGCGAGGAGCAGATCTTCTACCTCCAGTCCCGCGGGCTGAGCGAGGAGGAGGCCTCCAAGATGATCGTCAACGGATTCATCGAGCCAATCACCAAAGAGCTTCCGATGGAGTACGCCGTCGAGCTGAACCGCCTGATCGAGCTGCAGATGGAGGGCTCGATTGGCTGACGCCGGCGCGGCACCGCCGCTGCCGACGCAGAAGACGCGCGGCTGGGAATTCACGGACCTGTCCGGGCTCGACCTGGACGCGTACGCGCCGGCGCCCGACGGCGACCCCGAGGCGGCTCGATCGAGGGCGGACGGCGTCCTCAACCCGCCCGAGGGCTCCGACCACCTCGTGGTGCAGATCGACGGCAGCGTCCTCGAGGGCGCATCGGTGGACGTCGAGGGAGATGGGCGCCCACACGAGCCGCTGGTCGCGTCGCTCGAAGCCTCCCTCGAGCGCTTCCCGCATCTGCGCGAGATGCTCGGCGCTCTGGCGCCGTCCGACGATCCGTTCGTCGCCCGTAACGACCCCGCTTGGCGTGGCGGCGCCCTCGTCTACGTCCCTCGCGGAAAGCGGCTGGAGGCTCCAGCGCTGATCACGGCGGTTCAGGACGCTGAGGCGTCCGCTCTCGCCTTCCGCACGCTGATCGTGCTCGAAGAGGGTGCGGAGGCAGAGGTCTGGGAGCAGTGGCTCTCGACGGATTCGAATCCGGATGCGCTCTTCAACACCGTGACCGAGATCTGGGTCGGCCCCGGCGCCAACCTCCGCTACGTCAGCGCCCAGGGGCTGAGCGAAAACGCCTGGGTCTTCGGCACGCAGCGGGCCGAGGTGGAGCGCGATGCGCACCTCGATTGGGTCGCGCTCGGGTTCGGGTCCTCGCGCGGGAAGGTCCGGATGGAAACGCGGCTCGCGGGCTCGGGCTCGAGCGCCCGCGTCACCGGCGCCTATGCCGGCAACGGCACGCAGCACATCGACTTCGATACCACCCAGGAGCACGCGGCGCCGAACACCACCTCCGACCTCGCCTTCCGGGGTGTGCTCGAAGAGTCGGCGACCGCGGTGTGGCGAGGGATGATCCGAGTGGACCCCGGCGCCCAGCAGACCGACGCCTTCCAGGAGAGCCGCAACCTGCTGCTCTCGAAGTCGGCCCACGCCGACGCGATCCCGGGCCTCGAGATCGAGGCCAACGACGTGCGCTGCACGCACGCGGCCGCGGTCGCCCAGATCGACGCGGAGCAGCTGCACTACCTGCGCTCCCACGGGCTCTCCGAGGAGAACGCGAAGCGCCTGATCATCGAGGGCTTCCTCGAAGCGCTGGTCGAGCGGCTCGAGGAAGGGCCCGTTCGCGCAGCCGTCTCGGTTGCGCTGGAACGGCGCCTCGGCGAGATCCTCGGCGAGCGCCAGGTTCAGCCCGCCTGACGCTAATGAGAATCAATCTCAGTAGTTGATAACCTGCGCCCGTGGATCACGGGTCTGCAACTGACTGGGAAGCGACGGCGCGGAAGGCTTTGAGGGAGGGGGGCCATCGTGCCGGCGGTGCCCGCGGCGCCGTGCTCTCGTTGCTCGGGCACGAGGACTGCTGCCTCTCGGCGCACGAGATCTCGCAGGAGCTTCACCAGTCGGGCAGCGATGTCGGCATCGCCAGCGTCTACCGAGCGCTGGAGCTGCTCCACAGCATGGGGCTCGTTCAGCGCGTTGAGTTCGGCGAGGGCGTCGCCCGCTTCGAGCGCGTCGTGCCGGGTGGCGAGCATCACCACCACGCCGTGTGTGACAGCTGCGGCCGGGTGACCCCGTTTGAGGACGAGCGACTGGAGACCGAGCTCGAACGGCTCGCCGGGAACCTGAAGCATTCGATGCGCGGTCACGACCTCGTCATCCACGGTGAGTGCCGGCGCTGTGCCCGGAGCTGAGCGGAGTGGATAGCCAGCTGATCGCCATCCCGCTGACGGCCTGCGCCGTTTTCACGACCATGGCGGGTGGAGTCCTTGCGCTGCGCATGGCGCATTCGCTGCCGACGGTGATCGCTCTGAGTGGCGGGATCGTGGTCGCCGTCGCGCTCTTCGACGTTCTGCCCGAGGCGATCGACCTCCTCCCGGATGACTCGACCGCCATCGGGGCGCTGTTGGGCGCGGGCTTCCTGACCTTTTTCATGTTCGAGCGACTGCTTGTCCTCCATCACCGCGATGACCCCGCCGACGCCAGGGCGCATGGCCAGGTGGGCGCCTTCGGTGCCCTTGGCCTCTCGGCGCACAGCTTCGTCGACGGCCTCGCCGTCGGCCTCGCGTTCGGAGCGAACACCTCCACCGGCGTGCTGGTCCTGGTGGCCGTCCTCGCTCACGATTTCGCCGACGGACTCAACACGGTCAGCTTCGTGCTCAACCAGTCGCAGGACCGCTCGCAGGCGATCCGCTGGCTCGTCGCCGACGCGGTCGCACCAATGGTGGGGGTGACGGTTGGAGCCCTCCTCAACGTCCCCGACGCCACGCTCGGATATCTCCTCGCCTTCTACGCCGGGTTCTTCCTCTTCATGGGAGCGACCGACCTGCTGCCTGAGGCCCATGAGCACGCGTCGTGGGGCCGCGTGGGCCTGACGCTGCTCGGGTTCGCCGTGATCTTCGGAATCTCGCTCGTCGGCGGCTGAAGATTCGCCTCCAAACCATCTGAAGGCCTTCTGAGAGCACCCACGGCAGGCCCGTCCGACGGCGTGGCCATGCTTTACCTCGCCTGTCGCCCCAACTACGAGAGAGGAAACTCCACATGGCTATCGAGTTCTACGACGTGAAGCTCAGAGAGAAGGTCCAGATCCCGGAGTCCGAGGTCAAGAAGACGACCTACGAGCGCCAGGGCAAGGACGGCAAGACCAACGTGCGTTACGCGTTCCGCGCCGTCAACAAGGGCACCAAGCTGACGAAGTTCGCGAGCAAGGAAGACTGGGACAAGCTGGACGCCCCGGTCGAGTAGCGCTCGCAGGACGGTTGAACCACATAGTGAGGTGATCGGGCCGGCCCAGGAGGCTTAGGGTCTCGACTCCTTGACGCCCTCGTGATCGCGATCCTCGCGGCGCTGCTGCCGGAAGGCGTGCAGCGACGCCGCCAGGACGATGAGCACCGGGATGATGTAGGGGATCCAGAGATACCAGTGCCCGACGTGGGCGATCGGGACGACGGCGCTCATCGCCGGAGAGTGTGGCAGCCTGCCGCGAGTGGCACTGGGATGGGGGATCAGACGGCTCGCGACGCTCGCTCTCGCAATCGCCGCACTGCCTGTGACCGGATGCGGTGACACTCAGACCTTCACTGCGTCGGAGTTCGTCGATCGGATCAACGCGCAGGGCGTCTCGATCGAGCTCGGCCGGCGGCTGCAGAGCGGGGCCGACGACAAGGAGCTCTTCGCGGTCAGGCTTCCGCCCCTTCCGGGCCAGCCCCCGCCGCCCCAGGGATCGGAGGGCGGCCCTGGCGCGAGCGGCTCGCTCTATGTCTTCGACGACACCGGTGGCGCCGACGCCCAGATCGATGCCTGCCACCGCTCGGGAGGGCTGGTCTGCTTCCAGGCGGCGAACATCGTCGTGGTCCTCGAGGATGGCGGCCTCGAAGCGCAGCGACTGGCGGTGGCGGTGAAGCGGCTGGCTACCTAGGCATTCGCCTGCGACAGAAGGAAGAGGCCGAAGCAGGTGAAGGCCACCATCACCGCGAGCATGAAGTACTGCGAGCGGGAGGCGAGGCGCACGTTGTCGTACACCTTGAGCGCGCGGTCGTGGGCCAGGGTCAGTGCGACGACGTGACCGATGACGAGGGCGGCGACCTGCACGTACCAGACGGTGTTCGAGCCCACGATCCCGTAGTTGATGCCACCGCCGGCCGTGCCGAAGAGGTCAGATCCGTGACCGAGCGGGTCGGACATCAGGTAGGTGAACTGGGCCTGCTCCTGATAGAGGAAGGCGCTGAAGTAGTGGGCGACGAGGTAGGCGAGCGCGATCGGGATCAGGGAGTGAGCGAATGAGCGGCCGAGCTGCTTCGTGGGTGGCGAGCTGCGAACCGTGTGCATGCCTGCCACACCCAGCCAATAGAGGCCCGAGACGACCGCCAGCGTGATCAGCAGCCAGATGGAGTTGGCGATTCGAAACGAGTCCGGCAAGCTGAAGCCGATGTCGCTGCACCGCTCGAAGGTCCATCTGATCGAGCCGGAGAGGACCCCCTCCTGCGCACCATCGAAGCTCGTGACAGTGATGGAGGTGAGCACCAGGGCCGCGGCGCCCGGCACGGCCGCCCATTGCGGCGCGCCGGAGAGGAACCTTCGCCGGCCGACCTCGCCGTCACGCACCTCGAATGGGCCCAGGCGAGCGAACATGCCGAAGTAGGCGCCGAAGGACTCCCCGCGCGCGATCCATTCCTCGACCCCGATGAGCGCCATGCAGATGAAGGTGATCCCGCTGTAGATCAGCGCCGCGACGGCGATCTTTTGCGGAGTCGGCGACGCCGATCCTCCCGAGATCAGCTCGAGCCAGACGAACAACAGCACGCCGATGACGGCGGGCCAGCGGCCAAGGCGATCGGGGTAGTCGAACGGCGTCGGAGCGGATTCCCCGGCGACCAGACGGAACCCCCCGGAGATTGCCCGACCGATCGCACGCCATGGATTGAATGCCCGAAAGACGTCCCCGAACAGGACGCTGACCAGGACCATGCCGAGCCAGAACGTGTAGAAGACGAACGTGATCGAGAAGTTCTGGGTGGGGTCCTCGATTCCGCGGAAGCCCGCGTAGAGGACCACGACGAAGAGCGCTACGCCGATCACTCCACAGACCACCTGCGTCCCGACATTGAGCACGGCGCGGGAGAACCAGCGTGGCATCGCCTTCCAGTCCTCGTCCTGCAGACGCGCCTCGGTCCACGCGACCGAGAGCAGTGCGAAGGAGATGATCAAGACGAGCGACGCACCCCAGGCGAAGAGCCAGGCCGGGACCGGCAGATCCTTGCGGCCGACCAGCGCGTGCGCCGAGGCGATCTCTGGGAAGAGAAGCAGGGCGATGGGAGTCGCGAGCGCGACGCCGACCGCCGTCCGCAGCTTCAGCGCCCTCATCAGGGATTGACGTGGAGCTCCGCGGCCGGCGCCTCGGACCCGTCGAGGCCGTGCACCTCGACCTCGAAGACCCCATCGAGCTTCGCCGGGAAGGTGAACCGGACCGGGCTGCGCTCCGCCGGCTTCGCGATCTCGTAGCCGTGGACGTGAATCTCCTCCTCGGGCTGGTCGAGCCTGAATTCGAGCTGAACCTGGTCGCCCTTGTCGTAGGTCAGCGTCTTGACGCCGCCGACCGGTTTGCCAGATTTCACGTTGATGACCTGGACGCCGGTCGCGGCGTCGCCGCTCGAGTCGCTGCTGTCGTCCTTGAGCACGACGAACAAGACGATCGCCAGGACGATGATCGCCGCCAGCAGCCCGAGCCGTGCAGTTCGCGATTGCATCTGTTGGAGACCTCCTTGGGTATGCGCACCCTGCCTTCGCTGCCTAAACGAATGCGAAACGCGCGCGGACTACTTCTGAGACTTCGGCGGTGAGACCTTCGCCGGCGGGGCGGCCGGCTGGGACTGTGTCTGCGTTGTCGCCCCGCCTGAGAGGGACGGCTCATCGATGGTGTTGCGCGACCCCAGGAACAAGAACAGCACGATCACCGCAAGGCCGAGCAGGATTCCAAGCGCAATTCCGATCGCGCGGTCGCCGGTCGAGCGGTAGCGGCCGCGCATCAGAACCAGGCTTCAGCTGACTCCGTCGAGCAGCCGCCAGTTGGCCTTGAATGCGGACTCTGCGGCCCCGACGAGCGCATCCTCGTCCGCGGGGCTCATCGCCTCCTCGATCAGCCGGCGCGACTCCGCGGCGTGGGCGTGGTCGGCCTGCTCATGGACCTTGAAGTACTCCCTCCCCGGTCCGCCATTGATGCCATAGAAGCGGGTGAGTCCCTCCCGCTTGATGCGGGCGATCTCAGGCTGACCGCTCTCGATCGCGTACATCCGCGCGAGCTGCTCGAGATATCTATCCGATGCCGTCCAGGCCGTCACGCACTCGGCGGTCTCGGGGGTGGGCTCTGCGCCGATCTCCCCGCCCGCGGCCTCGACGAAGTCGTCCCAGAGTCCGACGTGGGCCTCCTCCTCGGTGGCGTGTGCTGCGATCTCGTCGCGGTGCTTCTCTGGGGCGGTCGCGGCGGTCTGCTCGCACAGGCGGGCAAGCGCCTCGGTCGCGTGCCGGTACTGCCCGGCGTAGCGCGCGACCTCCTCGCGGCTCAGCTCTCCGGCCGACCAGCGCACGTAGAAGGGGTGCTCGAGCACGTTGTGACGCGCACGACTCTCCTCGATCCGCTCCCAAACCGCTCCGCTCACAGAGATCACTCCTAACACGTCGGGGACGCCGGGAGCATACCCTCCGCCGCCTGCGGCCCCCTCGACCTGACATCGCCATCCCGCCCATCCCCACCGGCCTCGAATGGGTCGGAGAACCGGTCGAGTCGATCGACCGGCTCGCGGCCGCGCGCCCTGTGCTGGTCCACTTCTTCGACTTTGCGCAGCTCAACTCCGTCCGGACCCTCCCCTACCTGCGCGCCTGGCGAGAGCGCTACGAGTCCGATGGACTGGCGTTCCTCGGCATTCACTCGCCTCGCTTCCCCTTCACCCAGGGGCCGGAAGTCGTCGCCGGCGCAGCAGAACGGCTCGGCATCGACTGGCCGATCGCCGTCGATCGGGAGTTCGCCCTCTGGAAGCTGTACGAGCCCCATGGGTGGCCGGCCCTCTTCCTCTGGGGCCAGGGCGGGGCGCTTCGCTGGTACCACCTCGGTGAGGGCGAGTACGCGGGCACCGAGGAGGTGATCCGCGAGGTCCTCCCGGACACGAACGGAGATCGCGACTGGCCGCCCCTGCTCGACCCGATCCGGCCCTCCGATGCGGCGGGGGTGCAGGTGATCGCTCCGACGCCCGAGGTGTTCCCGGGGGGCTCGACGGAGGAACCCTGGTCGGCGGCGGAGGGAGATGCCGCACTCGAGCTCGAATACGAGGCCGGCGGGGCCTACGCGGCGACGGACGGTGAGGGACGGATTGCGATTCGCGTCGACGGCGAGGAACGAGAGCGGATCGACGTCACCCACCCAGGGCTCCAGGAGCTGACACTCCATGACCGGACCGAGCGTCACCGGCTGGAGCTCGAGCCCGCCGCCGGCCTGCTCGTCTACTCCATTCAGTTCGCGGCCGCCCTTCCCTGAGCGGACCGGCTCCTCGGTTCGAGGGACTCCTACGCGCCGGAGCCCGCGAGCTCCTTGCGGATCTCGCCGGGCAGCATGAAGCGGACGTCCTCGTGGACGGTCTTGAGCTCGGAGACGTCATCCGCGCCGCGTTCACGGAAGAAGCTGACCAGCGCCTCGACGAGCTCCTCGGGCGCGCTCGCGCCGGATGTGATGCCCACGGCCTCGACGCCATCGAGCCACTCCTCCTGCACCTGGCCGTGGTTGTCGATCAGGTAGGAGTCGGCGCCATGCTCGCGCGCGACCTCGACCAGCCGGTTGGAGTTCGATGAGTTCGTCGAGCCGATCACTAGCACCAGGTCGCATTCCTGGGCCAGCGCCTTGACGGCCTGCTGGCGGTTGGTGGTCGCGTAACAGATGTCGTCGGTCTTCGGCCCGACCGCGTTCGGGAACTTCTCCTTCAGGCGGGCGATGATCGAGGAGGTCTCGTCGACCGAGAGCGTGGTCTGGGTGATGTAGGCGATTCGGTCGGGATCCTCGACCTCGAGAGTGTCGACGTCGGACTCGGTCTGGACGAGGACGGTCCGCTCGGGCGCCTCGCCCGTCGTGCCCTCGACCTCCTCATGCCCCTCGTGGCCGATCAGGACGATCGTGTAGTCGTCGGCCGCGAACTTGCGGGCCTCGACGTGGACCTTCGTGACGAGAGGGCAGGTGGCGTCGATCGTGCGGAGGCGGCGCTTCTCGGAGTTGGCGTGAACGCTCGGGGCGACGCCGTGGGCGGAGAAGACGACCATCTCGCCCTCGGGCACCTCGGTCTCCTGCTCCACGAAGATCGCTCCCCTCTTCTCGAGCTGCTCGACGACGTGCTTGTTGTGCACGATCTCCTTGCGGACGTAGACCGGCTCGCCGTAGAGATCGAGGGCATGCTCGACCGTCTGCACGGCACGGTCGACCCCCGCGCAGTAGCCGCGCGGCGCCGCGAGGAGGACCTTGGATGGTCCCGCGAGGATCTCGGAAGACGAGGCGCTCATCGCTTCACAGGGTAGCGGCGGCATCCCTGCGTCCCGGATTGACGGCCGCCCAGGAGCTACCTCGCCCTTGTCGGCAGGTTGAGCGTCTCACTTTCGGGGACACCCTCGCGCAGTTCCCTGTGACGTTCGATCTCCGCATCGAGCTCTGCGCCGAACAGGAGTGCCACGTTGGTGAGCCACAGCCACGCCACGAGCACGATCGCGCCGGCAAAAGCCCCGTAGAGAGCCCCCACGTCGGCCACGTGGGAGATGTAGACCGAGAAGCCGACCGAGGCTGCCAGCCAGATGAGCACGCCCACGAACGCCCCGGGCGTGACGAACCGAAACGTCCGCTGCTTCACGTCGGGCGTGACGTAGTAGATCAGCGCGAATATCAGCATGGTCACGGCCAGGGCCCCCGGCCAGCGAGCGACGCTCCAGATCGATGCGGCGGTGGGGCCAAGGCCGATGAAGCCGAAGAGATCCTCAGCGAATCGGCCGCCGATGAAGAGCATGATCAGACTCGCCAGCGCCAGGCCCATGAGCACGAAGGTGAAGACGATGTCGGTTGACTTGCGCCGCAGGAAGCTGCGGCCGCCACCCTCGAGCTCGAAGACCACGTTCAGAGCGCGCCGAGCAGCCTCGAGAACTCCGGTGGTGCCATAGAGGGTGAGCACGATGCTGATCGCGAAGGCCGTCACCGCCGATCCTTTGTGCTGGAGGGCTTGGCGCAAAGAGCTGTCCAGCGGCACGAGGGCCGAGTGGGGCACGACGTCGCGCAGGTAGTCGATGATCGCGTTGTATGTGCTCGGGTACTCCCCCAGGAGCCCCAGCAATGAGAGGCCGAGCAGGGTGGCGGGAAAGAGGGACATCAACGAGTAGTAGGTCAGCGCCGCCGCGTGATGGGTCATCTGGTCGTCGTAAAACGCCACGAGCGCCCGCCTGATCACTGTCATCGCTGATCGCATCCGGTCATTTCTACCCGGCACCCCTGGTTGGACTGCACGAGAGAATGGCTACGGGGCCGGTGTCTTCGTGGCCCGGGTAGGCTTCGGGCTGGATGACACAGGGACACATGGACAGGCTGAGCGCGATCGACGCCTCGTTCCTCACGAACGAGACCTCGAGCGCTCACATGCACGTCGGAGCGATCCTGCTCTTCGAGGGGCCGCCCCCCACGTACGACGACTTCCTGGATCACGTGCGCAGCCGCCTTCACCTGGTGCCGCGGTTCCGCCAGAAGCTCGTCTTCCCGCCGATCGAGACCGGCCGGCCGTTCTGGGTGGACGACCCGCACTTCCATCTCGCCTACCACGTGCGGCACTCCGCGCTCCCGGCGCCGGGATCCGAGGAGCAGCTCCGGAACATCGCCGGCCGGCTCTTCTCCCAGGGCCTCGATCGCTCGAAGCCACTCTGGGAGCTCTGGCTCATCCAGGGGCTCGAGAAGAACCGCTTCGCGCTGGTGACGAAGACCCACCACGCCCTCGTCGACGGTGTCTCCGGCGTCGACATCGCCACCGTCCTCTTCGACGTCAAGCCCGTTCCGGAGCCGATCGAGCCCGACCGCGACTGGGTCCCGCAGCCCTCTCCCTCCCCTGCTGAGCTCGCCGCCCGGGGCGTTGCCGAGCTCACAGAGGCGCCGTTCAAGCTGGCCAGACGGGTGGCCCGTGCAGCGAGCGATCCCGGGCGAACCGCGCGGAAAATCGTCGAGGCGGGCGAGGCCCTCGGCGAGGTCGCCTGGAACTTCACCAACCCGGCTCCGGAGGTCCCACTCAACACGGAGATCGGATCTCACCGCCGCTTCGCCTGGAGCCGAGCGGAGCTCGGCGACTTCAAGCGGATCAAGGACGCGCTCGGCGGAACCGTCAACGACGTGGTCCTGACCGTGGTCAGTGGCGCCCTGCGCAGCTGGCTGCGGAGCCGCGGAGTGAAGACCGAGGGCCTGGAGCTGCGCGCCCTCGTCCCCGTTTCCATCCGCGCCGAGGACGAGCACGGCCAGCTCGGCAACCGGATCGCCGCCATGCGCGGACCGCTCCCGGTCTACATCGAGGATCCGGTGAAGCGACTCGAGGCGGTCAAGCGCGCGATGGGCAGCCTGAAGGAGTCGAAGCAGGCGCTGGGGGCCGAAGTGATCTCGCGCTTCAACGACTTCGCGCCGCCGACGCTGCTCGCGCAGGCGTCCCGGATCAACTTCTCGACCAGGCTCTTCAACCTGATCGTCACGAACGTGCCTGGGCCGCAGATCCCACTGTACGTCCTCGGTCGCGAGCTCCAGGACGTGTTCCCAGTCGCCTTCCTGCCCGAGAACCACGCGCTCGCCATCGCGATCATGTCCTACAACGGCGGCATCGACTTCGGCCTGCTTGGCGATTACGACGCGATTGAGGACATCGAGAT
>Ga0126307_10003433_pt1 | contig 10836 bp, 10 predicted proteins | sample Plot28_FD_89955 | JGI IMG/M metagenome (GOLD analysis project Ga0126307, IMG submission 89955) | Serpentine soil microbial communities from UC McLaughlin Reserve, CA, USA - Plot28 | ecosystem: Environmental > Terrestrial > Soil > Grasslands | place: USA: UC McLaughlin Reserve, Lake County...
CGAGGAGCCGAGCGACGACGCAGGAGATTGCGTGGCGAGCGTTGGCCGTTATCGAGGGCCGTCGGCACAGGTAGTTCTACGTCTCGTTGGGCCCGCGAACAAGTGTCTCTCTGAGACGTGTCTGCCGGTGCTGAGGCCCGCCCGGAAGTTCTCGAATCGAAGGACGCCGCGCCTCGTTCGCTGCTGAGCCACTGCGGTTGCCCTAGCTGGCGACGATCCCGAGACACCACCGGAACACCACGGCCACGTGATTTGCCGCCGTATACGGCAAGGGCGACATCTCGATTTGCAGGGATTCCACGTGAACCCTGGACGTCCCTACATGGTGGGGCAATGGTAGCCTCGCGCGGATGTCCGACCGGCACCCGCTGCCCGGATTCGTCACGGCTCACAGTCACGCGTTCCAGCGCGCGATGCGAGGCCGCGCACAGGGAGACGACTTCTGGGCCTGGCGCGAGGCGATGCTCGAACTGGCGGAGAGGCTGACCCCTGAGGAGGTGCGCTCCGCGTACGAGGACACGTACCGAGAGATGCACGCGGCCGGCTACACGGCCGTGGGCGAGTTCCACTACGTCGGCCTTCCCGAGGCCAAGGCAGCCGTTGAAGCCGCTGCCGCTGCGGGGGTCGAGCTCGTCGTTCTTCTCTCCGCCTACGCGCGCGGCGGCCTCGAACGCTTCAGGCAGCCCTCGGTGTCGGCCTACCTCGAACAGGTTGAGGAGCTGCGGGAATCGGGTGCCCACGTCGGCGTCGCCCCCCACTCCGTCCGCGCCTGCCCGGCCGACTGGCTCGAGGAGCTCGGCGCCTACGCCAAGCGCGAGGGCTTGGTGCTCCACGTGCACGCGGACGAGCAGCCGAAGGAGATCGAGGAGTGCCTGGCAGAGCATGGCGTCAGGCCGATCGAGCTCCTCGCGCAGGCCGGCTGCCTCGGCCCGCGGACGACGATCGTCCACGGCACGCATGCAGACGAGCACGAGCTCTCGCTCCTTGCCGAGTCGGGCGCCCGCATCTGCGTCTGTCCCCTCACCGAGGCGAACCTCGGTGACGGCTTCCTTCCCGTCGCCCGCATCCGCGACCACGGGATCCCGCTCTGCATCGGCTCGGACTCGAACGTGCGGCTCGACCCGCTCGAAGAGGTGCGCGAGCTGGAGGGAATCGCGCGCCGGCAGGAACTCCGGCGGAACGTCATTCCCGTGCCCGACCTCTTCGCGATCGGCTCGGCCGAGGGCGCGAAGGCGATCGGGCTCGAGGAGTGGCCCGGGGTCGAGGCCGACCTCGGCCACGCCTCCTTGGCGGGCGTCGCACGTGACGAGGTCGAGGCCGCGCTCGTCTTCAGTTGCGGCGCCGACGTCTTCGCCTAAGCTGGCTTCGGGAGCGGCTCGATGGCCGCCAACGCGCGCTGGATCTCGTCCTCAGGCAGGGCGAAATCCTCGAGGCGGCCGGCCAGGTAGTCGTCGTAGGCGGCCATGTCGAAATGCCCGTGCCCCGAGAGGTTGAAGAGGATCTTCCGCTCGACGCCCTCCTCGTCGGCCGCCAGTGCGGTCATGACGGCGCCGTGGATCGCGTGCGCCGACTCCGGCGCGGGGATGATCCCTTCGCTTCCGGCAAACGTCACTGCGCTCGCAAACACCTCGTTCTGCCCGTAGGCCTCGGCGCGCATGAGGCCGTCGAGCACCAGCTGGGAGATGAGCGGCGCGACGCCGTGGTAGCGCAGCCCACCCGCGTGGATCCCGGCCGGGACGAAGTCATGGCCGAGCGTGTGCATGGGCACGAGCGGCGTGAGCTGGCCGGTGTCCCCGAAGTCGTAGGCGAAAGGCCCGCGGGTGAGCGTCGGGCAGGCCGCCGGCTCGCAGGCGAGCACGTCGATCTCCTTGCCGGCGATCTTCTCCCGGATGAAGGGAAACGCGAGGCCGGCGAAGTTCGAGCCACCGCCGACGCAGCCGATCACGACATCGGGGAACGCGCCCGCAAGCTCCATCTGCGCGAGCGCCTCCTGGCCGATGACCGTCTGATGGAGGAGAACGTGGTTGAGAACACTTCCGAGCGCGTAGGCCGTGTCGCCCCGCCCGGCGGCATCCTCGACCGCTTCGGAGATGGCGATGCCCAGACTCCCAGGCGAATCGGGATTTCCTTCGAGAATGGCCCGGCCGGCCTTTGTCTCCTCTGACGGGCTCGCGACGACGCTCGCCCCCCAGGTCTCCATCATCGAGCGCCGGTAGGGCTTCTGGTGGTACGAGACCTTGACCATGTAGACCTTGCACTCGAGCCCGAGGAGCCTGCAGGCGAGCGCCAGGGCGCTTCCCCACTGGCCCGCCCCGGTCTCGGTGGCGAGGCGGTCACGGCCTTCCTGCTTCGAGTAGTAGGCCTGCGCGACCGCTGTGTTCGGCTTGTGGCTCCCGGCCGGGGAGACGCCCTCGTACTTGTAGAAGATCCGCGACCGCGTCCCCAGCGACTGTTCGAGGCGGTGGGCGCGGAAGAGCGGCGTCGGGCGCCAAAGGCGGAGAATCTTCCGTACCGGTTCGGGAATCCGGATCTCGTGCGCGTCGGAGACCTCCTGGAGGACGAGCTCCATCGGGAAAAGCGGCGCGAGGTCGTCAGGGCCGACAGGCTGGCCCGTACCCGGGTGCAGGACCGGCTGCGGGCGGTTCGGCATATCGGCCGCGATGTTGTACCAGCAGGCGGGAAGCGCCGACTCCGGCAGGAGCACTTTGGTCTCGGTCATAGCGGGCGAGGATAGTCTCGTTCTGGGGCGAAAGAAAGCTGTTCATGGCTTTCAGAGCAGGTATTGCGCTGCTCGCGCTCGTCGGGTTGCTTGCGCTTTCCTCCGATGCGCGTGCGGGCCGAACCGCCAACGTTGCTGCCCTCCAGGTCGGGCTGCAAGCGCGTGGGCTCTACGGAGGCACCATCGACGGAATCATGGGCCCGGGGACGCGGCGCGCTGTGCGCGCGCTGCAGCGCCGCGTCGGAATCTCTGTCGACGGAGTCGTGGGGCCGCAGACCAGGCGGGCGCTAGGACGCTACGCGAGACACCGCCTGGGCGACCGGATGTTGCACACGGGAAACCGCGGATGGGACGTCGCCGCCCTCCAGTTCAAGCTGGCCTGGCACGGCTTTCCCTCCGGGACCTTCGACGGCGTCCTCGGTGCGCACACGGATGCGGCACTGCGTCGCTTCCAGCGGTGGTCAGGGCTCGGCGCCGACGGGATCGCGGGACCCGCGACCGTCAGGGCGCTCCGCCGCGGGCGGGCGCACGTCCCGTACGGCCTCCTGCGCCCGGTAAGCGCGCCGGTCGGCGACCGCTTCGGCCCACGTGGGAACCGCTTCCACCCCGGGCTCGACCTCCCCGCACCCTATGGAGCCCGCGTGCGCGCGTCGAGACGAGGGCACGTCGTCAAGGCGGGCTGGGACAACGGCGGCTACGGCTACCTCATCGTCATTCGCCACCCCCGTCACGTGCGCACGATGTACGCGCACCTCTCGCGGATCGGCGTCCACCGCGGCGAACGCGTCTTCGCCGGTCAGGGAATCGGCCGCGTCGGTGCCTCCGGAGAGGCGACCGGCCCGCATCTGCATTTCGAGGTCCGCCGCCGGGGAGCTGCGGTGGACCCTCTACCCGCCCTCCGCTAGCTCCTTCGAGCGCTTCATCGCCGCCTGGATGGCGTTCAGGAACGCCGCGCGGACGCCGGCCTGCTCGAGCTCGCGGATCGCGGCGATCGTCGTCCCGCCCGGCGACGTGACCATCTCGCGGAGCTCGACCGGATGCATGTGCTCGTCGCGGAGGAGCTTCGCCGTCCCGAGCATCGTCTGGACGACGAGGTCGGTGGCGATCTCGCGTGCGAGACCGAGGAGGATTCCCGCCTCGATCATGGACTCCGCCAGGAGTGCGAAGTACGCGGGCCCCGAGCCCGAGACCGCCGTGATCGCGTCCATGTAGCCCTCGTCAACCCGTACAGAGCGACCGACGGAGCCGAGCACGTCCTCGGCCGTCTTCAGGTGCTCCTCGGCCGCGTGCGTGCCCGCCGAGATGCCGGACATGCCCTCGTGCACGGTCACGGCTGTGTTCGGCATCGCGCGGACGACCGGCACCCCGTCCCCGAGCCGGCCCTCGATGAGGCTCGTCGGGATCGCGGCGGCGATCGTGATGACGGTCTGCTCCTTCGTGAGCGTGCTCCCCACGTCTGCCAGGAGCGACTCGATGTCCTGCGGCTTCACGGCGATGACGACGATGCTCGCACCCGCAGCGGCGTCCACATTCGAGCGCGTCGTCTCGATGCCGTGCCGCTCGGAGAGCTCGGCGAGCCGCTCCTCGTGGCGCGCGGTCGCGGCGATCTCCGACGGCTTGCGCCAGCCCGAGGACAGGAGGCCCGCGATGAGTGCCTCGCCGGCCTTTCCAGCCCCGAGAACGGCAATCTTCCGGCTCGCCATGGGTGAAACGCTATCCCAGCTGGTGGTCGAGGTTCACCGCCGCGCTGATGAGCGCTAGGTGCGTGAAGGCCTGCGGGAAGTTCCCGAGCTGCTCCCCTGTCGGGCCGATCTCCTCCGAGAAGAGCCCGAGATGGTTCGCGTACGTGAGCATCTTCTCGAAGGCGAGCCGCGCCTCCTCGAGCCGCCCGGCGCGCGCGAGCGCCTCGACGTACCAGAAGGAGCACATCGAGAACGTGCCCTCCTCCCCGTCGAGCCCGTCGGGTGAGGCCCGCGCGTTGTAGCGGTAGACGAGGCTGTCGGACACGAGCTCCTTCGTTATCGCGTCAAGGGTGGAGAGCCAGCGGGGGTCGGTCGGTGAGATGAACTTCACGAGCGGCATCAGGAGGAGCGACGCGTCGAGGACGTCGCTGTCGAAGTGCTGGACGAATGCCTGGCGCTTCTCGTTCCAGGCCTTGCTCATGATCTGGTGGTAGATGGCATCCCGGGCCGCGCGCCACTTGTCGAGGTCGGCAGGGAGGCCGCGGTAGCGGGCGATGCGAATCGCGCGCTCGATCGCTACCCAGCACATGAGGCGGGAATACGTGAAGTCGTGCCGGCCGCCGCGCACCTCCCAGATCCCCTCGTCGGGCTGGTCCCAGTTCTCGCAGAGCCAGTCGGTCACCGCCGAGAGCTCCATCCAGCCGTCGTGCGCGATCGGGCGGCCGTACTTGTTGAAGAGGTAGACGGAATCCATCAGCTCCCCGTAGATGTCGAGCTGGAGCTGGTCGTAGGCGCCGTTCCCGATGCGTACGGGCTTCGAGCCGCGGTAGCCCTCGAAGTGATCGAGCGTCTCTTCGGTCAGCTCGCTCCGGCCATCGATCCCGTACATGATCTGGAGCGGGCCCGTCACCGAGTCGGTGCGTGCGAAGACCCGGGCGCGGAGCCAGTCAGTGAAGGCCTCCGCCTCGTCGGTGAACCCGAGACGGAGAAGTGCGTAGAGCGAGAACGCCGCATCGCGGATCCACGTGTAGCGGTAGTCCCAGTTGCGACCGCCCCCGATCGCCTCGGGGAGGCTCGTCGTCGGCGCGGCGACGATCGCGCCTGTCGGACGGTATGTCAGGAGTTTCAGGGTGAGCGCCGAGCGGTTGACTACCTCGCGCCAGCGGCCCTTGTACTTCGAGCGCGAGACCCAGCTCCGCCAGAAGGCGATCGTCTGCTCGTACGCGGCGCGGGTCTCCGCCTCCGAGTACTCGCGCGGCACGTAGTCGGGCTCGACCCGCTCGAGGACGAACGTGACCGAGGTCCCCGCCCTCACGGTGAACTCGCAGTGAATGCCGCTCTCGTCGCACGCCACGGGCGTCGTCGCCTGAAGGGCGAGGCAGAGGCTCTGCGAGCGGAATACGACGCCGTGCTCGTACTGCTCGATCTCGTGCTTGTCGCGCCCGTAGTTGAAGCGCGGCTGCACCTCGACCCTGAAGCGCATCTCGCCGCGGACCCCCTCGACGCGCCGGATGAGCCGATGGCGATGGATGTCTTCCTTCGACTCCCCGATGGGCATGAAGCCCTGAATCTCCCCCACGCCTTCCTCGCTGAGGAAGCGGGTGATGAGGACGTTCGTGTCCGGGAAGTAGAGCTGCTTCGGCGTCCAGCCCTCGACCGCGGGCGAGATCCTGTAGTGGCCGCCCTTCTCCTTGTCGAGGATCGAGGCGAAGACGCTAGGCGAGTCGAACGACGGACAGCAGTACCAGTCGATGGTCCCGTCGGTACCGGTCAGCGCGACCGTGTGGAGGTCGCCCATGATCCCGTGCTCGGCGATCGGGAGATATTCGGGCATGCGCTATTCAGCGCCCCGGCGATGCCGCACGTCAAGTGGGAAGCTCAGCCGCCGTGCGCTACGAGCGGCAGAGCGGCCATCAGGATCGCGGTCGCGAAGGCCGCGAGGCCCATTGCAAGGAAGCGAACGCTCATACCACGCCAAAGGAAAGGCCGAAACCGGCAGCAGGCCTCCCCCCCGAAAGGGGGGTTTTTCAGGACAGGGCCGGTTCGATACTGACTGCATGGGGCTTAGTGAGGGGCTTCGACATTCACTTGAGTCGTACCTGAAGAAGAGTGCCGCGGACCTCGACGAGCGCGGCGCCGAGATCACGTTCCGCGGAAACGAGGTCGAGTTCGAGATCAAACGGCTCGAAACGCTCGAGAACGAGCTCAACGAGCGGGCCGCCCGCGTCGAGGAGCTCCAACCGCAGCGGGAGCGGGCGGACGAGGCTCTTCGCCGCGCTCTCGGCACACTCGAGGAGCGTGCCCTGGCCCTGGCCGAGAAGGCCGGCGAGCTACGCGAGCGCACGACCAAGATCGTCGAGGCCGAGGCCGAGCTCACGGAGCGCGAGCGCCTCGCCGCCTACCGCCGCGACCGGCTCCGCTCCGAGCAGAAGCTTCTCGCCGAGCGCGAACGGGAGATCGTCGAATCCGAGGGCGACCTCCTCAGCGCGGAAACGGCCACGCAGGCCACTCGCTGGATCGAGCACCGCGAGAAGCGGCTGAACGACAACGAGACGCTCATCCAGGAACGGATCGAGGATGTCGGGCGGCGCGAGAAGGAGCTCGAGTACCGCGAGGTGCGAATCAACGTCGACCTTCAGGTGCGGCAGGACGAGCTGGACCGCCGCGAACGCGAGCTGGCTGAGCTCGAGGAGAAGCTCGCCCGCAAGGAGCGCGAGCTCCGCGTCTACGTCGGGCAGATCCAGGGCGGCCTCCCCGTCCCGACGCTCGTTCGGCCAGAGGTCTGAGCCCGCTTCTCGCACCGGCCCGGCTAATGGAAGGAGGCCGGTGCTCGGTAGAAGACCTTCGGCGAGCATCGGCCTCCGACCTAGGGAGAGGTGGGCTGCGGACCCACGACCGGGAGAGGCGGCTCTTGTGACCGCCGCGCCGAACCTAGAGCATCCGTCCTAGGACACGCCAGACGCGATTTACGGAAATTGCGCGAAAAGGTGCACGAACTTCCACAAAGCTCACAGGCGTCCACAGGGGGTGTGGAAAATCTCGAGGGAAGAAACTGGTGCGCTCGCCAGTCTCGAGAGCATGTTCAGGATCGCAGTTGCGCTCATCCTTCTCGTCGCCCTCGTCGGCGCGACCGCGGATCTTGCACGCGGCCGCAGGCCGGTTCTCTTCGCCTAGCTAGAACCCGCCGCCACCGCTACCGCTGAAGGGGTCCGACGGCACCCTGCTCTGCTGGCGCGAGCGCTCGGAGTCCTGCTCGGCCAGGCGCGTCTCTTCGGCCGCGCGAAGCCGGCTTTCCTCCTCCTCGCGCAACTCCTCGTCGGTCAGCTTCCTCCGGCGGAACCACTTCGAGATGTCCATGGGAACGAAGGATACGTGAGAGCATGCTCGGGCTCGGATGGCCGCACAGCCGCAGATAACCGCGGGCGCGTACCTGCGCCTCGTCGCCCTCGGCGCCGTCGTGGGCATTCCGGCGGCGCTGGTGGCAGCAGTTTTCCTCGCTCTCGTCCACGACATCGAGCACTGGCTCTGGCACGACCTTCCCGACGTGCTCGGCCACTCATCGGCCCCCTGGTATCTGACCATCGGGCTGCCCGCAGTCGGCGGCGTGATCGTCGCACTCGTCCGGCTGCTTCTGCCCGGGGACGGAGGCCATCGCCCGCTCGAAGGGCTCGCGATGGGAGCCACGCCGCTCGCCTACGGACCGGGGATCGCCGTCGCGGGCCTCGGCACGCTCGCTTTCGGCGCTGTACTGGGCCCCGAGGCGCCGCTCATCGCGCTCGGATCCGTCGTGGGGATGTCGATGACCCTCTTCTACCGCGCGAACCAGCGCGAGGAGACGGTGCTTGCGACTGCCGGCTCGTTCTCTGCGATCTCCGCGCTCTTCGGCGGCCCGCTGGTCGGCGGCATGCTCATGGTGGAAGGTGGGCTGGCCATGGGCACGGCCCTCCTTCCGATCATCCTTCCGGGGTTCGTCGCGTCTGCGGTGGGTTACCTCATCTTCATCGGGCTCGGCGACTGGGGCGGTCTCGAGGCACAGGGCCTCGCCGTCCCGAACCTGCCGCCGTACGAGGGGACGCATGTCCTGGACTTGCTCGTCGCCGTCGCGGTGGGAGTCGTGGCCGCTCTCGTGGTCGTCGCCGCCCGCCGTCTCGCCGGCCCCCTCGACGCCCGCGCGCGCCGGCGGGCCGACCTTCCCATCGTCCTCGTCCTCGGAGGGCTCGCCGTCGGCCTGCTCGCCCAGACGGCTGCCTGGCTCGGTGCGGATTCGCAGGATGTTCTCTTCTCCGGCCAGGCGTCCGTGCCCGACCTCGTGGCGTCGGACTCGACGAAGATCATCCTCATTCTCGTCGTCGCCAAGGGGATCGCGTATGCCGTCAGCCTCGGCTGCGGCTTTCGCGGCGGCCCCGTCTTCCCCGCCATCTTCCTGGGGATCGCGCTGGCAACGTTCACGAGCGTGTGGTTCGACGTCTCCCCCACGCTCGCCGTGGCCGTGGGCACTGCGGCGGGAACGGCAGCGGTCACGCGGCTCCTCGTCACATCGTCCCTCTTCGCCACGCTCCTCGTGGGGCCTCCGGGGACGGACGCCGTGCCGGCCGCCGTGCTCGCGGCCTGCGCGGCCTGGCTCGTGATTCAGGCGGTCGACCGCCGAAGGGCGGCAGCCGCGACCGTCGACGTCGTCAGTTGAGCCGGCGCTCGAGAGCGGCGATCGCGGCTCGGATCTCGCCAAGGCTCTCGATCAGACGCTGAAGGTCCTGTATTTCCTGCGCGCGCTCCTCCTCATGGCGCTTGTCCTGCGACCGTTGGATGACTGCGCTCGTCACACCCGCTGTGAGGAACGAGATGAACGAAACTCCGAGCACCATCTCGATTCCGCCGATGACCTTCCCCGTGGCACCCGCCGGGACGACGTCTCCGTAGCCGACTGTGGTCACGGTCTGAAGCGCCCACCAGACGGCGAGGCCGAAGGAGGGGAAGCTGTCTTCGTCGAGGAGGCGGATGGCGACCGCTCCTCCGAATGCAAGCCCGACGAACGTGATCGCGAGGGCAAGCGTGATCGAACGCGCATTGGCGATCTTCCTGATGCGTCGCTCGATGAGCGCGGGCCTCTCTGGTTGGTGTCCGGGGACGCGTTCGGTCATCCGGACACAATTCGACGGTCACGCCCCGTCCCCTGGCTGCTTGAAAGCGCTTCTCGCCACTCGAGAAAGGCCCTCGTAGCGGGGCCTTTCCTTCTATCGGGGCGCCGAGACTTGAACTCGGGGCCTCTAGTCCCCCAGAATTCGGGTAACTGGCAGGGGTTGACGGGACGTGGCGGGAAGTGGCTTGCTTGCAGGGCTTTCCCGTATAGGTACGCTGATAAAGCGCATGGTTGCGTGAGGCGGTTTCCGGGCGTTTGGGCGCGGATTGGGCACTGCGACGTCTATCCGGCGACACACCTGAGCGTCAGGTGAGCTGGGCCTTCCGACATTGAGACTAAGCTAGGCTTATGCTCACCGAAACGCAAGCCCTGATGCGGGTGCAGGAGGTCGCGCGCGAGCTCGGACAGCATCCGGCGACCGTCTATCGCAAGGTCGCGGCGGGGGAGATTCCGACGTGCGTCTGGGTCCCCGTCGCGCAGCCATCCGGGTTCCGCGTGCCGAGCTCGAGCGCTGCTCTACGGCCCGCCTGTTCCAATCGAGGGCGCGTGGGCGAATGGCCGAGATATCGCGTCGTCGCAGACTTCACGCTCGGCGGCGCAGGTTCCACGTTGGGCAGGTCTTGCCGGCGGACGACGCGAGCATCGGATTGATCCTGCGCATTCAAACAGTCATCCGCAGACTTTTTGTCCTCGTTGCCGACCAGCACGGGACCGCCCGCCGCTAAGTAGCACCGCCGGTGCCGAGTCGACGGTCGCCTGGCGGCTCGAGGTGGGCGCGTGAGCTGGCACACGAGCTACAGGGCGGCTCAAGCCTTCTGGGCCGGGTCGCGGGTAATCGCCAAGGGCGAGGGCCTGCAGGAGAACGACCCGATCGCGCGAGCTCCTCATGGCGCCCCGAGCTCTATCGGCGGAATGACTGATGAACGTCGACCCACCGGGGGGCGGGTCGCCGTCGAAGGAGAGCAGCAACGCTTGACCCCTCGCCTGTCACCCTTCCTCTCCGTATGACTCAGAAAAAAGGCCCTGAAGCAATGACGGTTGCCGTCACGGACTTCCTCGCCGGTCTTCGACTGACCGGCTCCGAGCGCGTTCTGGGCGCCCTCGCACTGCGCTCGCGGAGGGCATGGACGCCTCGCCGGCCTACGCGAAGGGAAGCTCGCCCGCCGCCGCTCTTCCGCGCGGCGTCCGGCTCGTGTCTTCAAGCGTTGGTCCCGCCCCCAGGGCGTGAGGTTCCCCGTCCTTTATCCAGGCCACTTCGCAAGCGGGGCACAGCTCTGCTCCTAGGCGCCCGGAGAAAA
>Ga0126307_10003434_pt1 | contig 10834 bp, 13 predicted proteins | sample Plot28_FD_89955 | JGI IMG/M metagenome (GOLD analysis project Ga0126307, IMG submission 89955) | Serpentine soil microbial communities from UC McLaughlin Reserve, CA, USA - Plot28 | ecosystem: Environmental > Terrestrial > Soil > Grasslands | place: USA: UC McLaughlin Reserve, Lake County...
AGACCCTAAAGGAAGTAATAGAAGACGAACAAACCTCACAGGACGGAGCCTCCTCGCCGCACTAACCAGAGGAGCGCCTTAAGAGCCCGCCTGGCCCCGCGGACCGGGGCCATGCGGCAATTAGTCATGCGCTTGCTACCCCGCTTGATACGCCCCGCTGGTAGCAAGTAGGGGGAGAAAGCTACCGCTCGCCTCTTCTCCCTGCAAAGGCCAAGAATCCAATCGCCGACAAACCAGTATTCTCGGAAACACAGGCATGAAAAGAGGGCCGGGGTCCATAGGGAGACTAAGGACCCCGAGAACTATCCTCCCCGCCTGATGAAGAAGAAGTAGAGCAGCAGCCCAATGATCACAACCACCAGTAGAAGGGCCGCCAAGAAGAGTCCGATCATAAAGAGCACAGCCAAGAAGACTAGCAAAAAGCCCGGCGGCTTTAGGAGGGGTTACCGCCCAGCCTCCAAGACTCCTCTCGGAAAAGGGGACCCGGCCCCCCTTCAGTAGATTAGCTGCCCTATTAGCAGAACTAGCAAGATAATGGTCACTACAGCAAGCACCGGGGCGAGCTTCAATAGCTATCTCACCTCCTTTCCCTTTTCTCCAAAACAAAACCGGCCACTATTTCTAGTAGCCGGTTGCACCACTGGCTCCGTTAGTCATCTTAGGTGCCCATCTATTGGACGAAGTTCTTGGCCTCTACTTTTCTCCTTTACTGCTACTACTATGACCTAAAACGAGGTAAAACGCAATACCACGGAAGGAAAAATCTTGAAAATAAGAGCAAAGATTAATCTGAAATACACCGCTGTTATACGGGGGATTGCTCTGGGGCCCCAGAGGGAGAGAACAGGAGGGGAGGTTAGTCTTCTTCGCTTGAGGGCTGGAAGCGCTGCCTCTCTAGGTATTGTTCCAGGTCTTGGCGCTCTACTTTGATGTTGTGCCCAAGCTTTATGCTAGGTATCTCACCGCTCTTAAGCCTTCTGTAGACCCAGCTCTTGCCCATCCCTAGCTGCTGGCAGACATCTGGTATAGAGAGCAGTTCGAAGTCTGTCTCACCTATGTGCCGACGCTGCGCCCCTTCCACGCCACCTTCCCCTAGAGCTTGTTCTTCGAACTCTAGGAGTGCACTCTCGACTCCTTCAAGGGCTTGACGAAGGTCGTCCAGAGCTTGCCTAAGCTGTTGTAGAGAAGTCTCTTTCTGTGCCACACCGCCTCCTAGGGGCAATATATCATCACGCCTTGACCAGGAAGAGCTTGCGTCTATAGAGGGTAGTAAGAGGTGCCCCCTGACCTCTATTCACCGGATTGCCGACAAGGAGTGTTCTCGGAAGCCCCTATTTACCCTTTCGGATGCTTATGCGCTTATGCGTTAGGACCGGTGCTAAGGGCAGATTCCTCGCCCGAGAAGAGATTTTGTCCAGACAACTTGCTACACGTTTGGATGGATATTCACTCCTAGAGCCTACGCTGCCTGCTCCGCTGCTGCAGCATAGGCAGGGTAGCAGGGTGCCAACAATACTCGTTCCCGGAAACCACCCGATAGGCGCTTGAAGTCTCCGCGTGTGGTGAGTCCTCTAGGCGCGAATCATGGTGCGCACCACTCGACAGGCAACGATCAGGGCCCCGTACCCCAACAAGCGTGACCAACGTGAGGTGGCGATGGAGGCTAGCACAGCGTGCGTCCGACTCTGGGTAAACCCATCCTCCTTGGGAGCGCCCTCTGAGCCAACCGTCCGCGCTTCTCCTGAGTTAGCTTCGATCATCTTTGGCTTTTACTCCTGCCTCTTCTCTTATGCGCAACGACCGTCATTTTCGCACTTGCGGGTCAGTAGGAGAAGCCCTTGGGTCGGACTTCTTCTGAAGGCTCCGGCCCTATTTTGTAGCCTGAAGCACCCAACTGCTGACAAAGTGTATTCTCGGAAGTTTGACAGGACCAAAGTCCTAGTGCTCTCCTCTCTCTGGTCGGTGCTAGCATAGGGCTCTAAGGGAACGGAGGAGAGGAAGTCACATGTCCACTGAAGAGAACAAGGAAAAAGTGCGCTGCCTGCTGGAGGAGTCCTTAGGAGGGGGCAAGCCGGAGCTGGTAGACGAACTGCTCGACTCCGACTTCGTCCGCTACGACCCATACATCGCGGCACGTACTCCCACCTCGTGGCGGGAATGGGGGAGCAGGCAGCGAACGCGATGGAGAGCGTACTATAGTAGTGGGTTGCAGAACGGTTGCAGTAAATCCGCTCCGGCCGGTAACCGGGGCCTTTGTAGTTTAGCGCGATTTGCAGGGCTTTCTTTGGCGCGCTCGGCAGAACTCGAACCTGCGACCTTCTGATTCGTAGTGATAGGGTCGGCGGTCCCATAGACCCCCGTTGGCCCCTTTCAGCCCCCATTTACGGGGTTTTGCTTGGGAGGCGATGTCATTAGGCCTCTACGAATCCTCGCGGACCCCCACCCATAAGTGGTAGCGTAAGTGGTCTCTCGATAGTCGAAAAGCGTCGGCTCGTTCGCGCCGGCACGGCGGTAGTGCCCCTCTTTGACACGCTAGTAGCGCCGGCCGTGCTGGCCGCATATCTCGAAGCTTTTTACTCAACGCGAGGATCATATGCGCGAACCACCTATAGTCTCGGGGGCAAATAATTCCTCTATCGTTACTCTTCGCTTACTCAAACCCTGTTCGTATGAATATTGTGTTAAAGCCTCAAGGGGCTTTATATTGGCCTCTACGCCATAAGGCCATGGATCTTCTCCGAACACAGAGCGTTGTTTCTCAATTGCAGGTATCATCCAGGGCATAGTGAATTGTAGTGCACCGGTTTCGTAAGCCCTGTCTAAGGCAAGAGCTTTAGCTTCGTCAAAAGCACAGTACAGGTTTCGTGCAATCCAGCTATTGGATTCATATATATCCCGTCTAATCACCACCGTGTGCATTATTGGAAAAATATGGGTTCTTTCGAAATAGTCTTGCTCGATGCTCGCGTATCCCTCGAAAAGGCGGCGAACATTGGATGAGCCTTTGTAGAAACAGGAGGGCATACGCGCCGTTACAAGCGCATCTAATTCACCTCGATCGAGCATACTATTCAACGTGTCGCTTTCAGCGATTGGCTCAACGTGTACATGTTTCGGCAAATTTAGGGAGAGTCTCTCCACTCGACCCTGTTGTTCAAGTCCGCCTGTTCGCCATTTCCTGATGTCTTCAGGATGAACGCCGTACTCGTGTTGTAAGATACCTCGAACCCAGGTTGCTGCTGTTATTTGGTACTCGGGAACTCCGACTACTTTGTTCTTTAAATCCTCTGGTTTCTCTATACCTGCCCGGACATTCACATATATAGCGGAATGGCGAAACATTCGTGAGGGAAACACTGGAATCGCTGTCAATGGCAACTGTCTATCTATATTGTCTGCTTTCGATACTATATATGAATGAAGTGAGAATTCGCTGGAGCCAAAATCTTGGTAGCGGGCCATCCGCCAAAAGGTTTCCTCTATTGTGGGGAGGACCATAAAATTTAGATCTATACCGTCTGGGTGAACAGTCCCATCTAGAAGTGCTCGAGTACGATCATAGTCGTATGCGCTAGCGTAAGCTAATGAGAGTTTCCTCACCAATTACTTCCTTAACCGTTAGAACTACACACAACGCCGATGAATAGACCTGGGAGGACAATGACATTGTCGGACCCACCCCCAGTTCATCGGTCAACCTGACCCGCGCAAAGCCGCGTAGCAATGTAGCTTCGAAGGTCAACACGCCAGGTAGGCGACATCACCCTCGCGCATCGCAGAAGGCCCAAACCCTGCGCGAGGGCGGCTTTAGCCTGATCCGGAAAACCTGGACGGTCGACGCGTGGTGAGACTTGCCGAGAGGTAGTTAACACCAGAACGAGTGTTCCCAGACCTTGACCTCTTCTACCATAAGTACTCCATATTAGTCCGTAAAGAATAGCAGAGGCTTGCCGCCTTCGTAATTCAGATACTCGACCTTGGGTGTTATCCTCGAAGTGCAAAACATCCTGAGCTGCGGTTCAGCGCTACGCTGACCGGGGAATGCACGAGTTGCAGTTAACGAGAGGGGGAGCGGGCCGTTCCTTTATTATTGAGCAGCTCACTCGTAATGAGTAGGTCAGCGATTCGAGTCCGCTCGTCGGCTCTCTCTATTCGGCTTATCTAGGCCGAATATGTCAAGCAGAGGAAGCTTCCGACGCACCGCTGGGGCTATGTGACACCACTCTGACACCACTGCAGCTAGTATAAGGCGTTTAGCTCGGATACCAAGAAAGCGTTGTTCACGGAGAGTTGCTATATGCGGAAAGGTACCGGCCTATTGGCGCAAGCTCTAAGTGCGCCTAACAAAACTCATCCAAGCAGTGTTGCAGTAAATCGGCCCCGGCAGGTAACCGGGCCTTTTTCGTTTAGCCCAATTTGCAGGACTTTTAGGGGCGCGCTCGGCAGGACTCGAACCTGCGACCTTCTCTGTTCGTAGTTAGATTTCGTACGTTCTAACCTATCCTAGCGCATCCGAGCATTTGGCTTATCTATGCCCTTTTCGACGTTCTTCAAGAGTTTCTTTATCTGCTGCGTACCTGTCTGTATCAGCTCGGTTGCAGTACGGTTGCAGTACATTCACGACTCAAGATTGCGTCCTTTAGCGCGAACACAGAAAGACGGAAGTAGGATCAATCAGTGGTAAGCTACCCGTCTTGCCGCAAAAGACCACGATCACCATAATGGGGTGCCAGCAGAAGACGGGGCGATAGGACGCTAGGGTGACGGGCCGGGGCCGATGAGGGACGGGAGCGGGCGAATCGAGGTCGATATAAGGGTACCTGTGGGGCTACCGATACCGGAGGTGGCCGACTTCGTGCGGCGGTGCGAGGGGGCAGGTCTTAACGGCGTCGGCATCCACGATCACCACCACAGCGGCAGGGACGCCTACGTGGCTCTGGCATACGCTGCCTCCCGCACGGACGAGATCCGGCTCTACCCGGCCACCTCCAACACCGTAACCCGTCACCCGCTGGTCCTCGCCGCCCTCGCCAACTCCCTCGAGGAGGTAGCTCGCGGCAGAACCTTCCTCACCCTGGCGCCGGGCTACCTCTCGGTCGAGTCGGTGGCGCGCAAGGCGACGCCGATCGAGAGGCTGCGGGAGGACGTACTGGCCGTCCGACGGTTGCTGGCGGGTGAGGAGGTCCCTTTGGCCGCGGGGAAGACCGTGCGACTCGACAACCGGCCAGAGCCGCCACCGCCGGTGCTGCTGACGGCCTCCGGGCCTCGGTTATTGGAACTTGCGGGGGAGGTGGCCGACGGCGTCCTGATGCTGGTGGGACTCCACCCGGACGCCGTAGCCGCAGCCCGCGAACACCTCAGGGTAGGGGCCGCTAGGACGGGCAGGGGCCCGCACGAGCTAAGGGAGGTCTTCATCGTGCCCATAGCCGTCGGAGAGAGAAGAGAGGCCAGGCGGTGGCCGCAGCGGTGGTTTCGGGAGGGCAAGCCGTGGCTCGAGTACCCCAGCCGCTCGAACCTGCGCTGGCTCAGGGAGGCCGGGATAGGGGTGCCGGAGGGCAAGGACCCATCGATGATCTCGGACGAGCTCGCCGACAGGATTTGCGACACCTTCGGGCTGTTTGGGAAGCCCGAGCACTGCGCCGAGAGGCTGATGAGAGCTCACGAGGAAGCGGGGATCGAGCACGTCTTCCTGTTCCCCGCTCACGACATGAAGACCGGTTACGAGCCGCCATACGCCGAGGTGGAGGCCTTCGGGAAGACGATAGGGCACCGGCTAGCCGACCGCTAGGTCCCGTCGCTCAGCCGTTCCAGGGCTTATGCGGATACCAATTGGGCAGCTTTGCTTCCCGATAGGCCAACCGCGGTTCGCCGTTACGATCCAGCTCCCAGCCAAGCGGTTTTGAAACACGCTATAGTTCCTCTACTGCATTGCTACAGACCTTCGGCGTACCCACTGATACTATCTACCGGAGGATGGGGACCATAAGGTCGCTTGAGAGAGATATACAGGACGTCTACCAAAATAGGCTGGGGAGAAAGCCACTTTATGAACCAATCGCAGCTTAACTGGGTCGCCAACTTTATCTGGGTATCGCCGGCTACCTCCTGCGCGATGTGTACGTGTGCGGCAAGTATCGTCACATCATGTTGCCTATGAAGGAGACGGAAGGCTTGCTGAAGCAGACTCTCGTAGACGTGGAGCCGCGGTAACCATTCCGAGCCAGCGTTACAATTTGCGGGAGTTTTAGGAGCGCGCTCGGCAGGACTCGAACCTGCGACCTTCTGATTCGTAGTCATTTTCGCTCACCAGCACGGAGCGACACGTAGGGACACAAGGGGACAAAAGCGCACTTTTATAAGGCATTCGGCACTCTCGAAGGTACAGGGAAGGACAGGCAGAGACACCCGGTTGCGGTCAGATTGCGGTCAAAATATGCGCAGTAAGATATGCGCTCGGTTCGTGGTCGTCGATGTGCTTTTGAAACCGCCCTAGAAGCCACGGGGCAGCCCACTACTCTGCTCTGTGTGTAGGCGCAAGCTCTTCTCTAGCTAGTAGCAGGGTGTGCACGGGAAGCATCAGTCTGCGATTATTAGCTTAATGTGATAAGTAGCAAGGACTAGGAGTAGAAGAAGAGTGAGTAAGCGCACCGCCTCCTTGCTGGCCTGGTCTATGTGTGGACTCTCTTGGGTGCTAACAGCACTCAGCCTTTCCTTTTAGCCCTGAACTTATCTCGTCCTTACGTCCATGTCTTCAGCTATTGGGTCGAAAACACGCCGGTCACAGTGATCTTTTATCTACGGTAGGCGCTGTTATCATCCTCGTCGCCCTAAGAATCCCATAGGGTGGCCATTCTGCTTACAGTAGGTTGCACTATTATTGAGCCACCCCCATCAATGGTGCACCATCCTCGCTTAGGAGAGCTTTTCCTGGGGCAAGCGTTGATGCACCCCTCATCGGCATAGTCCAACTTCACTGCAAACCGCTATAGCTTACCGCTATAGCTTACCGCACTTCGAAAACCACCCAACCACCCTAGTCTTCGTGTAGCTTTCGGTGCAGGGGCCTAAGGATGCTCTTCGAGGCGTAGACGGCCCGTTCGTGCTCGTCGCCATCGTGCTCATTAGCCAGCTCCGCTGCGGCATGGGTAAGGTTTGGGTAATCTCCGCTGCCGGATTCGATGCGGTTCGCTAGGCTCAGAAGAGCGGTGGCCGCTCTTCTTCGCTCAGAAGGAGTGGTCATGCCGTTTACCGAAGCAAGCAGCGCAACGAGGGCCTTATCACTGGAGTTTCTCACTGGATCCTTCTTTAGGGCGTTTGCGAGGGTTGGAATGAGCGTCGTGTCGTAGGCCGAATCGCTTAGTTCCGCTGCCTCAATGGATGGCTTCTCTTCCAGGCGGATATTCTTCATAACGAGAGCCGCCCCGATAGCGAGTCCGACTGCAACGAGCGTGAATACGAAACCCGTGTGTATGGAGGTCGAGAGTGCCTCGCGAGCCGCTTGGACCACCCCGTCTACGACCTGCTGGCCACCGGGGATGGCCGAGCCGGCGTCGGAGAGTGCCAGGCGGGCCTCGTCACTAACCAGCGCTTGCGGATTCTCGAGCGCCGTAACGAGCTGTGCAGGAGCCTGCGCAGGGGCGTTCGTCGCAAGGTCGTCAGCGTACCCAGAAGTAACGAGAGACCCGATGACTGCTGTGCCTACCGTTGAGCCGACCGAACGAACGAACTGCGTAGCGGAAGTGGCCACGCCTAGTATCTGCGTATCCACTGTGGACTGCACGGCAAGGGTCACCGTAGGCATAATCAACCCAAGCCCCAGGCCGGTGACCGCGAGAAACACGGCGACGGTGCCTGTGGAGGAGTTCACGTCTAGGGTGGTCAACAGGTAAACGCCGAAGGTCATCATCACCGTGCCAAAGAGCGTGAACGGTTTGACGCGCCTGACGCGCGCAACGATCTGCCCGCCTACGACCCCGACCGCTGTCATGGAGAAGACTAGTGGGGTCAGGACGGTCCCCGAGCCTGTTGCTGTCTCTCCCAAAACGCCCTGAACGAAGAGCGGAGTGTAGAGGATGATGCCAAACATCCCGAGCCCAACAAGGAACATCAAAACCGAGGCCGAGGCAAAGACCCGGCTCTTAAAGAGCGAGAGCGGAATGATCGGCTCCACCGCCCGCAGCTCGATGGGTATAAAAACAGCCAGCAGCGCAGCGGAGATTACGAAGCCCGTGACTACTCGAGCTGCATCCCAATCGTACCCCTCGCCGACCCACGAAAGCGCAAGAAGCAGCGTGACGACCGAAGCCGTTATGGTGACGGCCCCGAGGTAATCTACGTTGGCCCGGCGCCTCTGGCCACTCTGAGGTAGCACGAAGGGAAGGGCGAACAGAGAGAAGACGCCGAGGGGAAGATTTATGTAGAAGACCCAACGCCAATCGAGGTTGTCCGTGATCCAGCCGCCAAGCGTCGGCCCGATGACGCTGGAGAGCGCGAAGACTCCGAAGAAGACGCCCTGATACTTGGCCCGGCGCGCGGGGTCGGGAAAGATGTCCGCCACACTGGTGAAGATGTTGGCGAAGATCATGCCGGCCCCGAGGCCCTGGATCCCACGAAAGAGGATCAGCTCTATCATCCCCCACGCAGCCCCACAGAGCGCACTTCCAACCAGGAAGATCGCGATGCCCACCAGGATGAACCATTTGCGCCCGTAGATATCCCCGAGCTTCCCTATAACCGGGATTATAGAAGTCGAGGCTAAAAGGTAGGCGGTCGTTACCCACGCATACCGCTCGAAACCCTCGAGATCCGCGATGATGCGAGGCAACGCGGTTCCGACGACGGTCTGGTCGAGCGCCACTAAAAACAGCGCGAGCATCAACCCCGCCACCGCGAACGCCGTTCTCCCTGATCCAAAGCTCCTTGCTCTAACCATCTTCCTCTTCTCTAGACACCTATGAAGGAGCGTTTGCACTAGTGTCCCGCCTAATCCCATATGAATTCTGCGCCTCAATCTTTCATGGCTCCGGCCAGCAGGGTGAGCATGCGTCGCAACTCCTCCAGCTCATCATCGCTTATAACTCCACGAATACGACGCTCAAGCTCTTCACTAAGTCCGGGTAGGTGACGCAGCGTCTCGCGCCCTTTTTCGGTCAGGTACATTCGCACCACCCGGTTGTCCTCTGGATCTCTCTCCCTACGTATCATGCTCTCGCGCTCTAGCGCTTGACTGATACGGGTGAGGCGCGACGGATCCAAGTCGAACTGCTGGCACATATCCCCCTGACTGATGCCATCTTCCTTGCCGAGCATCGAGAGGACGAACCACGTGCGCGCACTAACTCCTGTGCTGCGCTCGACTATCGTCGTCATCCGCTTAAAGGCCAGACCTAACGGAGTGAGTACCGAGGCCAGCGCGGAGTCCGAGCCCTCCACCGCTTCTATCAACCTATCTCTCTCCACTTTCTCCGTCATCAGTCTTCCTCCGAGTTATTTGACGATAGAGAGTATACAAGAATATTTGCTATCGTCAATGATTGTTGAAAGCAAATTACCGATGGTTTATCCGGGATCTACGGAAGTGGAAAGTAAGTGCATGAGCCTGACGGTATCGACAAGGTCTCGCAGAAATATTCCAACAAGCAACTAGTAGAAGTGGTGCTCGTCAAGTCGAGCCCAATACGAAGGAAGTTAGCCCCTACAGCGCCTTGCGGTGATATTGCGCCACCCCGTCATCGATGGCATATGGGAGGACGCTTGCTAAGAGAATCATATAGCCCCGGAGCTTGGCCCGTTAAAACTCGCCAGGCTCACAGCCACCCACGTCCAAACCCTCTACCGCAAGAAGCTCGACTCGGGCCTCGCTCCACGTACCGTCCAGTACATCCACGCCACGCTCCACAAGGCACTTGACCAGGCCGTGAAGTGGCGGCTGATACCCTACAACGTTTCGGATGCCGTCACGAAGCCGCGCCAGAAGAGAAGCGAGAGGGATGCGCTTACTCTACGGCAGGTCTTGGACTTCTTCGAGATGGCTAAAGGGGACCGCTTCGAGGCCCTCTACGTGCTCGTAGTCTTCACCGGATGCGCCCTGGTGAGATGCTTGCCCTCCGTTGGTCAGATCTGGTCCTCGACGATCCCGAGCCTGTCGCGCGCGTGAGGCGCAGTCTCTCCTAGGACGATGACGGTAGGCTTGTAATCAAGTCCACCAAGACGGAGAGGGGTCGTGCGAACGCCCTCCTGCCTCAGGTCGTCGAGGCTCTACGAGTTCACCGCAGGCGGCAGGCTGAACAGAGACTAAAGTACTCTGGGCTCTGGCGAAATGAAGACCTCGTCTTCTCCTCAAAGACTGGTAGCCCGATGAGCTGGAACAACCTGGTTCGGCGTAACCTCAAGCCCCTCATGCGCGCGGCTAACCTGCCCCAAGGGACCCGCCCCTACGACCTCAGGCACACCTTCGCCGCTCTCATGCTCGAACAAGGCGAAAACCCCAAGGTTGTCCAGGAGGTACTGGGCCACTCCCGCGTAACCCACACCATGGACACTTACTCGCACGTCTCGCCTAACATCCAAAAAGAAGCCTTCGGCCGTCTCGGAAAAAGGTTAGAAGGCTCCTGAAAGCGGTCCCTGAGCTTCTTATTGCGGTCAAACGGTGGTCAGGACGAGGAAAAGCGGGACTGATTCAAGAGAAAAACCCCACATTTGCGGGAGTATTAGGAGCGCGCTCGGCAGGACTCGAACCTGCGACCTTCTCTGTTCGTAGTGATAGGGCCAGCGATCCCATAGACCCCTGTTCGTCCCCTTCGGCCCCCGTTTACGGGGTTTTGCTCGGGAGGCG
>Ga0126307_10003435_pt1 | contig 10834 bp, 12 predicted proteins | sample Plot28_FD_89955 | JGI IMG/M metagenome (GOLD analysis project Ga0126307, IMG submission 89955) | Serpentine soil microbial communities from UC McLaughlin Reserve, CA, USA - Plot28 | ecosystem: Environmental > Terrestrial > Soil > Grasslands | place: USA: UC McLaughlin Reserve, Lake County...
CTTTCATGCGAAGATCGGGACTAACTAAGTGCGCCTGACATAACCGTTGAACGTAGCGCCAGCAGACCTCAGAGCGCATCCGAGATCGAGGAACGCCCGATGGATATCATCTCGTCGCTCGCAGCGTACTTTCAGGCGCCGGAAGCGGTCCATCCCGCACACGATGACGATGAGGTCCACTTCGCAGACTCGGATCGGTGACCTCGTCTCATTACGACTGATCGGTCATACGTTGCAGGGGTGTGCAGGGGTTTGCAAATGCCGCATATTTAGAGGGGTTTCCTTTTCCTGCCTTGCTGCGTGTTGCACCGTATTGCGTTCCCGGTGGTATCAGAGTGGTATCAACATCACCCTGATATTCACCTGATACCGTCCGTAGATATGCAACCTTCTAAGAACCCCATTTCTAGGGCGCTGGTCCCTTCTTCTTATCCTTACTGGGCTCGACCATGACGAACCAGTACTACCCGATCAGCATGACCAAGAACAAGAGCAGCGCCACGGCGAACTCCAAGTACTCAACCCTCACGCTCCCGCCTCCAAATAGGCTCAAGAGCGTACCGGCAATCCCGATGATCATTCCAAGAGCGCCCGTTATAAGCACTGTCTTCATCATCGCGCGCTCCTTCTTACTCGGGCTTCACGTTCCTATCAGGGCTCAGCCATAAGGAGACGTGGGCAGGCTGCCTCGTCTCACTTACCACACTTATCAAGTCGTTGTTCAACGCCTCTACGTCCGTCTCGTTTCTGAGTTTGGTGGAGAAGCTCTCAAGAGTCTTCCTAGCGTCGTACTTCCTCCTGTAAAAACGTCTATCTATGAAGGACTGGATACGCCTCCTGAAGGGGCTGAATAGAGCGGCTATCATGAGGGTCGAGGCTACTATTGCCAACCCTGACAGCTGTCCTGTGAGCGCCCTGAAGGCCTCCTGAAGCAGCACGATGGTGCCCGCGTAGACGCCAGCTAGCAAGACGCTCAGCGTACCGTAGACGAGCGCGCGGTTTATGAGGATATCTATGTCGTAGAGGCGGTAACGAAGGATAGCTATGCCAACCGCAATGGGAAGGCTAGCAGGGACGATAACCCATAAGAGGTTGCCTAGGAAGTCCACTGCGCCTTCTGGCAAGAGCGAGGAGACCACAGAGACGCCAAACAGCCCGAAGAACCCGAGCACTGCCACCGAAACAAACCACTTGATCTGCTGACGTTCCTCCCCGTGCGATCGGACCAAACGCACCACCAGGGAGAGCACTGCTCCTAGTAAGGCGGCGAGAATCAGCGTGAGTCCGACAGCATCGAGCGGGCCAAGGATAGCGGCATCGAGCCCGAACGGGTTGTCGAATAAGGAATCCTTTTCGAATGGACCCGGACCTAGCGCACCATACGGAAGCCCCAGCGAGAATCCGCACACCCCCACCCACGCAACGATGCGCCAGCGCGAAGAGAGCAATCGCCCAGTAGGAAACACCAAGAGCAAGAAGAACAAGATAAAGACAGCGGCTGGCTGCAGCATGTACGAGAGCCATTCGGCCGTCGGACCATAAGGGAGGCGTCCGGGGCCGAGGACCAGCGTAGTGGCAGCATACTCACCAGAGAGCAACTGCAGTGCGCTGATCAGACTAACAGCGAGAAGGAGCCAGCCGATCGGGTGCGCGGGACGGCGGGTGGCCACGATAGCACCAACCGCTGTATAGACGAGCGTATTGAGCGCAGCCTCTCGCCAGTATAGGTACGCGGGCGTTCCGACTGCGACCTGGTGTATAAGCCAGAATACTCCGGCTAACCAAAGAAGCAGGATCAGGCTGGCGAAGATAAGGGCTAGCCGGATTGCAACACGGGTACTCATCCCAGCGAACCCTCAAACCCGTTCTCTTGTTCTTTTCATGATTGGGCTGACCCTTTGGCGACGACGCGAAGCCGGATGGACGTGAGCAACACCCACAACACAAACGCCCCGAAGAAGACCCTAGACTCGATCGCTCCCCACCACGGGACGGAGCCCATCGGGCAACAAGGCACGGTCAATGGAGCTTCGATGAAGAAGGCCATCACAAAGAGGGCCACCGTCGCCAGCCCCAGGATCAGGGATGGGATCTAGAACGAACGCCATCTCTCGTCGCGCTTGAAGGCTCTCGAAAGAATGAGCATGCCCGCCATAAGCAAGAAGAGGCCCCCGAAAGCTCCCAGTCCGTGGACCGTCGTCGAGGCAGGAGAGATCTTTTCCTGGAGGATGGGTTCGAGAGAAGCGACGTCGGGAGCATCACGGAATATCCCACCAACTATCCACCCGATGCCGAAGAGCCCTATCAGCACAGATCCTGCACGCAAGGACCTTGACGGCGCAACGGCACGACGGAGGCCTAGGGCCAGAGCCAGGCCAGCTAGTCCGAGGGCGACGAACGCTGCTACGAAGATGCTCCCGTAGGGGCCTACGCTGTAGAAACCAATGTTGGTGCCGTAGCGTACGATGTCGTCAGGACGCAGAAAGTGCATGGCAGTGAGAGCCACGATGAAGTACACCGTACCGATGATCCCCACGAGCGCGAGGCGAGCCGCCCACCTGGTAGTGGACGCTCCGGTCACCGATTGCGAACTACCTCCTCGTTGTGCTGTCGTCATTGCCGAACCTCCTTGGTACTTTAGATCCGACTCCTCTTTGCCAGAGTGCTTTGCGGATTCTTTGTGGCACCATTGATTGCACCACCATAGGTGCGAGTAGTCATGAGGGTATACCCCTAACTTTGCCCCTATTTCCGGAAAGCGATACGTAGGGGGATACCCCTAGAACACTACCTAGATCTTGGAGACGAACAGATGGCTCTGTACCTGAGCAGCCTACTGACGAACACGCCCAGCGCCACGGACGTGAATAACGCCCTCCACATCAACTCTAGTAGCACAGTGAACTGGCCTCAAGGCGACCCCCTCATTACGAGTGATCCGTCAGGCGTTGCAGGAAGTTCCACGGGGTTGCAAATCCCCCATATCTAAGCGGCTTTCTCTGCTCTGCCTTGCCCAGTGTTGCACCGTATTGCGCTCCCGGTGGTGTCAGAGTGGTGTCAATTCCATCCTGCAATCCGCGCAACGCTGCTGTCCACGCCCGAATAGACCCTTTTCGCCGTTCTTGTCCATTCCAGCAAATGGGTGATGAAAGGCGCCTTCCCCGACCATAGAATTGTTGTGGAGCGAGACAAGTTCGTTGTGACCTCGCGCGAGATGAGAGGAGTTGTTTTCAATGTCTAGTACCGATGCCATCTCGTCTGATCACCCGATTCGCCGTTTATACGAGCAGATTCTCATCGCCTGGAACCAGCAAGACGCTCCTGCGATGGCAGCCTACTTCGAAGAGGATGGCAACCTCGTCGGATACGACGGCACGCAAGCCGAATCGCGCGCAGATATCGAGGACCATTTGCGTCCCATCTTCGCCGATCACCCCACCGCGGCATACGTGGCAAAGGTTCGCGAGGTTCGGATGCTTGGAAGCAATGTGGGGATCCTTCGCGCGGTTGTCGGGATGATCCCTCCTGGCTCGGATGACATCAATGCAGCAGGCAACACCATCCAGACGTTGGTGTCCGTTCAGAACGCGGATGGGTGGCAGGCCACTCTCTTTCAGAGTACACCTGCCGCTTGGCACGGACGCCCACAAGAAAGTGCGGCTTTGACCGAGGAACTCCGTGACGTCATGCGCCGCGGTCTAACATGTCGATGAAGCGGTCAGCGTGGCCTGAGAGTGCCGAAGGCATGGACAAGGCCTTGGGTTAGCTACTGCTGCCCTACTGCTGCCAAAGCCCCCGGCATCGAGATCTAGAACTCTTCATTTCTACAGGATTTGCAGGTAAAAAAGAGAGCCGACGAGCGGACTCGAACCGCTGACCTAATCTCATTACGAGTGATCGGTCACGCGTTGCGGGGGTTTGCGGGGGATTGCAAACCCCGTATATCCAAGCCGGTTTCTTTTCTGCGGCTTGCCCAATGTTGCTCAGTATTGCGCTCCCAGTGGTATCAGAGTGGTATCAATCTCGCTCTTCCTTCTGCTTGTACGGGCGGGGACCTGAAGAATCGAAAACACGGACTGCCGCATCCCCGTCCTCGATGCAGGTAAATATCGAGGAGCAGGCAAGGGTTCTGCGGAACCTTCGAATACGTAGGTCTGTTCGGACGAGCGGCTAACTTGGCACTCAGGTCACGATTTGGGGGGCGAGGTCCCGGGCGTAACGGTATCCCTTGCGCGAGACGCGCTTCGACTATCCTCAGGCCGAGCTTCCTTCGGATGCGGGCGTCGCGGTGGATGAGAGGACCGCCTCGTCAGCAGCGCGCATGCCTACTCATTTCACCTTTCTCGCTCGCGGAGCTCGCCTTGCGGGACCTGAGCGATATCGCATCAATACAAGCGCCCAATGTGGAACGCTGCACTAGGCGTGCGCTGGTGTGGGATCGCTGGCGTTCGTCCGCCACTCCTGCTCGATCTGTCGCATGAGCGCCGGATACACCCACAGGTACCGGAATGGCTTGATCGCAGCCATGTAGGCGGCGCCGAACAGCCCGTTCGGCTTGACCAGGACCGCCATCTGACCCCGGTAGCCGCCCCCTCTGTCCGGGACCCAGCCGAGATGCATGACCGCGTGCACGGTCCGGTTGGCCATCTCTGCGGCGAACTCGTCGTCGAGCAGGTACAGCGAGGTGAACGGGTCGAAGTCCGGGCCCGACGACGCATCGCGCAGGTCCACCGGCAACCGGTCGCGGAGGGTCGGCACCCTGGAGCCCAGTCCGGCGTCCGGGCGGTCCCATCCGAGCATCTCCCCGACCTTCCACCGGATCGCCCAGAGTGCATGGGCGGCGCCGGACCAGCTTCTCGACGGATCGCCCGCGGCGATCTGCCGCACCAGTCGAGGGAAGTCGCCCGCGCCGCCCGGCGTGGGCAGTGCCCACACGTCCTCAAGCTGGAAGTCGCGCGTGAACTCGTGGATCCGCCAGGACCTGGAGGTGTGCGCGGTGCTCGGTAGCCTCATTCTTGGACCTCCACCCAAACGGCTGGCATCTTACCAGCAGCTTGTTGAGACAACTCCTCTCTCACACCTTAGCCCCTTTGTGCTTAACCACCGGATGGGCGAGCCACCCATACAGCTCTCGAAGCGCCTTACCTCAAGAACCTCACGTGGGGTTAGCCAACCGAAGCGGCAGCCACCTTTCTCCGCGAGAGCCAACCGTCCTCTAACACCAGTTCCGCAGCCCGTCGGGCGCTGGCCATACTGGCGTCGACTAGGAAGCCCTCCGGGCCGACCCAGTCCCCGGCCAGGTAGAGGTTGTCCAAGCCTGGCACCCGAGTGCCCGGTCGGCCGGCGAAGCCGCCTTCTCTGGCGTTTGGTAGCGTGCCGACGGCCTCGATACGCGGCAGGTACTGGCGCCTAACCAGCACGCCGCGCCATCCTGGCTGCGCCACGTCGAGCAGGTCTTCGAGATCGCGCTCGTCCTCGCGCGGGTCCTCAGTATACCGTGGATCGAGTTGCTTGAAGGAGATGATCAGGGCCGCCCCATCGGGGGCGACGCGCGAGTAGGCGGACTGGGCACTCATGAACCGCGGACCGTCCAAGTCCTGCACCACCGGACGATCTGGGATCGGCAGGTGCTTGAGTGCAACGTCGAGACAGGCGATGCGCAATGGGATCAGGCCGTCCACGATCTCACGCATGGCCGGGTGCTCTCCCCCATCCACCAGCTTCGCGGCATCCCGTGGACTGGTCGCGACGACGACGGCTGAGGCTCGCAGGAGGCTACCGTCGCGCAGCCGCACGCCCCGCGCATGGCCGTCGTCGAGCTCGACGCCCTCAACGCAGGTATCGCTAACGATACGTGCTCCGGCCCGCTCCGCTGCAACGCGCAACCCGTCCACCAGCGTGTGCCAGCCGCCGTCCACGTAGTGGACAGGGTGCCTGAGCGCCCGCTGAAACTTCTCGACGAACAGCTCCGCGCTGACGAGGTCCAGCGCCGTACTGTAGACGAAGGTGCGCGCGAGTGCCGTCATCAGTCGGCGTAGCTGAGGGCGACGGACATTGTGGTCCAGCCATCCTTGCACGCTTGTGTTCGCCAGGGCACGGGGTTTGGCCGTACCAAGCGCGACGAAGAGGCGGACTAGCGCCAACTTGTCTCCCGCGTCCAGCACGTCGGTGCGCAAGAGCCCGAGCGGATCCGCCGGGAAGGGAAACAGCTTGCCTCCCTGCATCACAAAGGTGCGTTTCGGAATGCCGTAGTCGTATGAGACGCCGAGCTCTTCCAATATCCGCGAGGCTGCACCACCGGTGTAGAGGGCATGCCCGCCGCGGTTGAATAGGTAGCCGTCGACCTCTTGGGTTGCCGAGCGACCACCCAGGTAGGGCGCCTTCTCGATAACCGTCACGTCCACTCCCGCCCGTGCCAAGTAGCAGGCGACGGTCAGGCCAGCCATCCCGCCGCCGACCACTACGACGTCCATCTGCGAGGATCCCGTCTCCACTTTATGGTGCTCCTTCCCAACCGCTGTTAGCTACTCTTGCCTTCTAGACGCAATACCCCCTCCCGCACGTGACATGTGGCAGACGCTGGTATGTTCTTAGGCTGGGTCACGAGCGTCACGGCGTCTCGATTCCGCGGACACCGACCAGTTTCTCGGGGTTGGCCACGAGATGGATGGTCCGGACGACCCGGTCGGACACGTCGAGGACAAGCGCTGAGATGGGCTTATCCCCGGAGACGATCAGAATGCCCGGCCCGCCGTTTACCGGCGCCACGCGGACACCCAGCTCGCCGCCCGGCTCAATTCCGATGGACCGCAGGAATCGGGCCATCCGCTCCTCGGTCGCGACGGCGAGCAGGAAGCGGGCCACCTTCTCCGCCCCCCGGATGGGGCGGCGAGGTGCGAGCGCACGTCCACCGCCGTCGGCCACGAGCGTTACTCCGGGCGAGAGGACAGCCATTAGCGCTTCCAAGTCTCCGGTGGAGGTTGCTTCGAGGAAGCGCTCGGTCACTCGGTGCAGCTCAGACTGATCGGTGTCGAAGCGGGATCTGCGTTCCTGGACGTGGTCACGGGCGCGGCGGCCGAGCTGCCGGACTGCCTCCTCCTTGCGGCCGAGGACATCGGCGATCTCGGCGTACGGCATCCTGAAGGCCTCCCGTAACACGAACACCGCCCGCTCCAACGGCGAGAGCGTCTCAAGCACCACAAGCATCGCCATCGAAACCGACTCGGCCAGCGCCACGTCCTCAGCAATGTCACGGCCGGTGAGGATGGGCTCGGGCAGCCAGGGTCCCACGTAAGACTCGCGCCGAGTCTTCGCGCGGCGCAGCCGGTCTATGGCGAGCCGGGTAGTCACACGTACGAGGAAAGCACGAGGGTCTCTCACGTCCGAGGGGTTCACGCCAGACCACCGCAGCCAGGCTTCTTGCACGGTGTCCTCGGCGTCGGTCACGCTGCCCAAGATGCGGTAGGCTACCGAGATCAGCAGAGCGCGGTGCTCGTCGAAGACGCGAGCTGAGTCCCGACCGTACAACGGCTGCATTCCATCGGACACCCTACCTCCTTTCCGCGCAGACTTGAGCGAATCCGCTGCCTAGAAGACGCATTGAGCGTCCGAAACGTGACACCCTGACCTCTGCGCAAATATTGTGGTGAAGTTTCTACCCTGGATGCGTCGCCCCTGTGTTGCCGTGATTTCGCGCAACCGTCTTGGCTCCTCATCGGACGAGATTATCAACCTGGTGCTTCATCCACCATCGAAGCCGTATCAGGACGCAGCCACAGCGAGACGTGGCAGGCTGCAGAGTCTCCTCTACCGCGCTTGTTAAGACGTGGCTCAACACATCCAGATCTGTCTCTTCGCGCACCATGACAGATAACGTTTCTAGAGTCTATGCGGCGTCTTACTTTCTTGACCTACTGCCTATGGGCGATAACGCTACGTGATATCGACTGAGGGAAAGCTCATAAGTACACTTTTGCAGGCGAGGTGAGCCATGCGAGCGCTCCATGCGAGCGCTGTCAGGTGGTTGCTACTCGCCCATCGGTGAGGACGCACCGGTAGAATCGGTCCAATTCGAAAACGGAAGGGAGACGCATGACTAGCCAAGATGCTGAACCGAACGCGACGGTAGCCGGCACGTTCGCCCTGGGCGAGGACCTCGTAGTCAATCGATTGGGCTTCGGCGCCATGCGCCTGACGGGGCGGGGTATCTTAGGCGAACCCGAGGACCCTGAGGAAGCTCGCCGCGTGCTCCGGCGGGCTGTAGAGCTAGGAGTGAACCTCATCGACACTGCCGATTCCTACGGTCCCGAGGTCTCCGAGCGCCTGATCACGGAAGCGCTCCACCCCTACCCGGATGACCTTGTCATCGCCACCAAGGGGGGCCTGACACGCCCCGGTGGTCGATGGGTTCCCGACGGGAGCCCCCAGCACCTGCGCGAGGGTGCGAGGGCAGCTTGAAAAGGCTCAAGGTGGAGCGCATAGATCTCTACCAGTTACACAGGCCAGATCCCAGAATAGCCTTCGAAGACTCGGTGTGGACCCTAGCGCAGCTCAGGGACGAGGGCAAGATAAGGCACGTCGGCCTCTCTAACGTGGGAGTGAGCGAGTTGGAGATCGCGCTGGACATAGTGCCGGTGGCGTCGGTCCAGAACCGCTACAGCCTCTCTGACCGCTCCTCGGAGGCGGTGCTGCAGACCTGCGAGCGGGAGGAGATAGGATTCCTACCCTGGTACCCGCTCGCCACGGGGAGGCTGGCGAGATCTGGTGGACCTCTCGAGGAGATCGCCAGCCGCCACGAGGCCACCCCATCACAGGTGGCGCTCGCCTGGCTCCTTGGGCACTCGTCCGCGATGCTGCCCATACCCGGCACCTCGTCGGTCGCGCACCTTGAGGAGAACGTGGCTGCCGCGAGGTTGGAGCTCACAGACGAGCAGATGGCGACTCTGGAGAGACGCTGATAGGGGACGAATCATGGACGCTTGGATCGTCGGCTCGGGGAACATTGGCGCCACAGCTGCCCCTTTTCTCGGGTTTTCAGCTTATCTAAGCTTATTGTCAAGAGCCGACGAGCGGACTCGAACCGCTTTCCTGCTCATCACGAGTGATGAGAGCCTGCCACACATTCGAGTTGCCTTCTTTTCGGAAGGTGCGAAGCCAGGATACGAAGGACCGATTTGGAATAATCTACTACCACTTACGCTACCACTTATGGGTGGGTGTCCGCCGGGATTCGTCGGGAACTAACAGCACCACCACAGAGCAAAAAGCGCTTAGACGGGACCAAACGGGACCAGACGGGACTAAAGGCAAGCACGGAACCCCTCGCTACGAATCAGAAGGTCGCAGGTTCGAGTCCTGCCGAGCGCGCTACATAAATCCCCGTTTTGCAGGTCTTTTAGGCAAGGCTAAAAGGTTGACTGTCTGACGTTTACCACTTATCTACCACTTATCGTTCTTGCCGCGGGCTTCCAGACGTCGCACGGCGGGTTGCTCGGTCAGCCAGCCGGAGCCGCCTGTGAGCGGCTCTGGCTGGCTTCGGCGAGCGTGGCCTAACGGCTCGGATCGGCGTTGTTGCGCCCTTTCCTCGCGCATCGGCTAGGCCAGCATCGCCCGCCATGCTGCCATGAGGCGTCGACTTTCGACACGGATCCCCGCCACGCTGACCTTCTGACGTGGCTGGTCCCGCGACACGCGACCTCGTGAGCACGAGCGGGTCGGATGCCGATCGCCAGATCCCCGCCGAGACCCGCCGAACTAACAGCCGGAGGCGTCGGCGCAGGGCGTAACCTCGCCAGGCGGGACAGCGCGCGTCCGGACGATCGGATGCCTACCTCGGGCGGCTTGGGAACGCCGACTAGCGATGATGCCGCGGGGCTGGCAGCGGAGGGGCGTTTTCTGATACCGTGCTGGCGGGGAAGCCGATGCCGCTCGGGGAGCGGGTTTTGGGAGCGGCCGATCGTTGCCCCTTTATTGATAGGGTTGGCCCTCGGCCCATCGAATGCGGACTCCGTAGGGGACTTGGCTCGGGTTCTTTCGACGGCCTCCACCCGTCGATACCGGACGGCAACATCCCGTCGCTCGGGATTTGCCGTTGCGGGCGATCGTGCGAGTGGGCTTGCCCCTAGGTCCGGTCGGCTCGCAGCTCTCCTACCTCGCGCTCCACGTCGTCTAGGGCCTCGCCTAGCGCGGCCTCCAGCCGCGCCCTGCGGTGGTAGACGAGGTTCCGCGACAGTCCCCGCGCCTCCTCCAGCAGCACGCGCACGTTCTTTCCGTTTCTTGCCCTTTCACGAAGTCGAACTTCCCTCCAAGGCGTTCTAGGAAGTAGGTATAGCCCCGGTCCGACATCGTCGATCGTGCTGGACTGAAATCCGCCGCTTCCGGGTATCATCGCGACACCCAAAAACGACGGAAGGGGTTCCTCGAAGCAACTGAAGGGGTGTGACGCGCTATGCCGTTTTTCTTGTTGGCGGTGCTGGTGTGGGCCATGGTCCTGTCGGTGGTCTTCATGATCTACGCACTGGTGCGGCGTTGGCTGTGAGGGCGCGGCTCTAGCCCCCGGCGGCTCGCAACTCCCCTATCTGCCGGTCCAACCCGTCTAGGGCCTCGCCGATCCCACCCTCGAGCAGCGCCCTCTGATGACGGGCGAGGTTTCGGGAGAGCACCCTCGCTTCTTCTAGGAGCACGCGCACGTAATGCAACTCCGCTGGCTGCAACACCGCCATGGTCGTCACGTCTGAGTGCCCATCGCGCCCGTTGGTCATGGAAACGCACGGCGCCCCGGGCAGTCTGGACCGGCTCTCAGCGTTGCCACGGCCATGCTTGGCGAACGTCACGA
>Ga0126307_10003436_pt1 | contig 10833 bp, 9 predicted proteins | sample Plot28_FD_89955 | JGI IMG/M metagenome (GOLD analysis project Ga0126307, IMG submission 89955) | Serpentine soil microbial communities from UC McLaughlin Reserve, CA, USA - Plot28 | ecosystem: Environmental > Terrestrial > Soil > Grasslands | place: USA: UC McLaughlin Reserve, Lake County...
AGGCCGCCGCGGCCGTCCCGCCGATCGCGAACCCCAACAGCGCGGGGAGCAGCAGGCTCGTCAACGCCCACATGGAGTACGTGCGGTTGTAGAAGTAGAGGCGCCGATCCCGCACCACATCCGGAGCGAACACAGTCACTCGGGACTCCTGGTCGCTGAACATCCACGGAATATGGGCATACCAAAGCCCTTTGAGCTTGCCGACCAGCCCGTCGCCGCTGAGGTTCGGTGAGTGCGGATCGCCCAGTTCGTCGGAGTAGCGGTGATGGCGGCGGTGGGTGCTCACCCAGAACAGGACGGGACCTTCCAGCGCCATCGACCCGGTGATCATCAATACGCCCTCGAAGAGGGGTGAGGTCTTGAACGAGTTGTGCGCGAGATAGCGATGAAATCCGATGCTGACACCGAACATCTGGATCACGTAGAACACCGCGAAGAGGAGGTAGTCCAAGGCAGTGGCCATGCCGGCAACCACCATGTATCCGGCGATGGCGAAGCCGGCCGCCGGTATCCCGATTGTGACCAGCGCGACGATCCGCTTGGCCCGCGCACTTTTCGGGTTCAACTGCACGATCGCCCGGGCCAGCGACTCTTCCCTGGCAGCCGTTGTCGGACTAGGTGTTTCGAGCATGTTGGTTCACTTCTTGCGTGGTGTGGTAGCGGACGTTGCTGACGAGTCCGACGCTGTCGAGCAGCCGGATGAAGTCCCCGACGAGATCGAGCTGCCACCAGCGTCGGCGGGTCTGCGCCAGGCTGGGCCGGGCGTGATGGTTGTTGTGCCACGACCCGCCCATGGTGGGTGGCGCGAGAACGCCGATGTTGCGGCTCTGGTCGCGGATACCGAACTCGCGGTTACCGATCGTGTGGCCGAGCGAGTTCACCACCCAGGTCGCGTGGTCGAGTGCGAAGATCCGGGCGAAGCCGCCCCAGAGGATTCCTCCGACGAAGCCGTGCGCCGACGCAGTTGCAAGTCCACCAACCACTCCCGGAATGAGGATGCCCGCCAGTACCACGGTGAAGTAGTGGCCGTTGATCTTCATCACGCGGCGGTCCTGCAGCCAGTCGCGAGTGTGACGACTCCAGTCGATCTTCTTCACCGTGAACAACCAGCCAATGTGGCCGTGCCACAGTCCCTTTACCCGGCCCCACAACCCGTGGCCCTGCGGCTGAGGGGAATGCGGATCGCGATCGGTGTCGGCGAATGCGTGGTGTAAACGGTGATTAGCCACCCAGAAGATCACGGGCCCCTGCGCGGCCATCGAGCCCGCGACTGCGAGGAACACCTTCACTGGTTCGGACGCCACGAATGAGCGGTGCGTGAAGTAGCGGTGCAGGCCTCCCTCCACCCCCAGCCCCGTGATCAGGTACATGGTGACGAACAACAGCACGTCGGACAGCCACAGCCCGTCGCGCGTCGCGTATGCGACGGCAGCCACCGCTCCCAAGGTGGGGAGGCCGACGGTGAGATACGCGAGGCGCAAGGCCAATACGTCACGTTCGGGAACCTGTATGGAAGCCGGCTGACTCATGCGATGCACTCCTGTGTCGCCGGTGAATCGATCGCGACGGAAACCAACTCGTCTGCCAAGAACATCCGCCGGGCCTCCTGACGACGTACCTTCCCGCTGGTGGTGGTCGGCACCGTGCGCTTCGGTCCGATGTGGACGTGCGGCCGGATGCCGAACTCCGATGTCACACTGGCTCGTATCGCCTCGACCAGCCGTGCGTGCCCCTGTGCGGTCACCTGCTGCTGGCCGACTTCAGCGACGACACACAGCTGTTCGGTGTCGTCACCGGGAATCGAGAAGGCTGCCGCGATACGGACGGCGGGGTCCGCGCGTCCAACGTTGGCCTCGACGTCCTGTGGGTAGACATTGCGCCCGTTGACGATGATCAGGTCTTTGATGCGCCCGGTGACGAACAGCTCACCGGACCGGACGAAACCGAGATCACCCGTCCGCAAGTACGCACCCTGCTCGCCGGCGACTCGTGCGCCAAACACCCTGCGTGTCAGGTAATGCCGATCGTGGTAGCCCGCCGCAACGCTTGGGCCCGTCACCCAGATTTCGCCTATGTGTCCGTCGCTCAAAGCCTCGAGACTGGTGGGCTCGACGATCCGGACCGTGTGTTCGGGGTCGACCTTCCCGCAGCTGACGACGTCGCGCCGCCGCGCGGATGGTTCAGGTGAGGGCTCGGTGCGATAGTTGCGGCCGGGGCTCTTCCCCGACACGTACAGCGTCGTCTCCGCCATTCCGTAGCACGGCACCAAGGCGTCCAGATTGAAACCCAACGGCGCCGTCGCCTGCTCGAACCGTGCCAGCGTGTCGACGCTGATCGGCTCGGCCCCGCAGTACAGCCGCTCGAGTGTGGACAGATCGAGGTCGGTGTTGTCGGCGCCGCCTAACACATCGGAGCACATGTCGAGCGAAAAGTTCGGTCCCACAGTGATCGTCACGTTGTACTGGGTGATGGCCTCCAGCCAGCGGCGGGGCGACTGCACGAAGTGCAACGGCGACATCGTGACCAGCGGGACACCCTGGAACATCGACACCAGGATCGTGCCCATCAGGCCCATGTCGTGATAGGGCGGCAGCCAGGAGAACCCGATGCGGTCCGGGTCGTGACCCATGTTGCGACCGAGCGCCTCGCAGTTGCTGACCAGGTTGGCGTGGGTGAGGCAGACGCCCTTCGGCGCCCCGGTCGAGCCGGAGGTGTACTGGATCAGCGCGATGTCACGCGCAGCGGTGGGTACGGGCGCAGCGTCATCGCCTGCGCAGTCCACTTGCTCGACGTAGACGACAGCGGGTTCGAGGCCGACGGACTCGAGGCGACGTCGCAGGGCTTGGATCGCCTCGCGGTACATCTCGTCGATGACGATGGCCGCCGGCGCGCAGTCGACCGCGATCGCTCCGAACCGGTCCAGTTCCTTTGTGCGCAGGGGCGGAAAGCACGGGACGGGGATGGCGCCCAGCCACATGATGCCGTACAGGGCGGCGATGTAGTCGAGGCTCGGATTGATCGCGAGCACGACGCGGTTTCCCGCACCGATGCCCCGCTCGCGGAGGTGCGCCGCATAGGCGCGGGCGCGGCTAGCCGTGTCTGCGAATGACCAGCGCACCTCACTGGTTCCGGTGCCGTCTGCGAGAAAGACGTACGCCAGCGATTCCGACATTGCGCGGGCCGCAACGATATCGACGATGGTCACTGCCTCGACTCCTCCTCCTTCCGGTCCTCGCTCGTTCCTCGCTGCGATCCCGCTCGTCGTCGTCTTCGGGGGTCATCGGACAACCTCCGCCAACCGGTCGGCGACATAGCGCACCACATCGTCGACATTCCAGATGACACTCAATAATTCGCCGACGGGTGCCTCCCGCAGCTCCGGATACTCGGTCCGGATCGAATCGATAAGGCGGAGTTGCAGCAGGGAGTCGTAGCCCAGGTCCGCACCGAGGAGCGCGTTGGGATCAATCTGCTCGATGGGGTAGCCACCGATGTCGGCGATGAGCTGACGGATACGCGCGGCCAGCGGCGCGGGGTCGGATGTCTCCGGCCCGGGGCCTGGGTCAGCAGCCGCGACCGACGTCGCAGTGGATGCCGAGCCAGTGACTGCCGCGGCGTCCAGGACCCGCCAGAACCGGGATCCGTCGCCGAAGATGTAGGGCGGCAGCCGTTTCAACGTCCGTGACTCGGTATCGTAGAGATGATCGAACTGGGTGGTGAGCCCGTCGCTGTACAGGCGGGCAACGACCCGCGCGAAGCCGGCACCGTCGTCGTCCGGCCCGACGCAGGGCGCCAGGGTAGCCACATCTGTGTCGATGCCGTTGCGTCGCGCGTGTGCCAGCAGGGTGGTGCGCGGGCCGAGTTCGATGAGGTGGGTCGGGGACGCCTGCGTGTTGGCGGTGCGCATCGCATCCACGAATCGCACCGTCGAGGTGAGCTGGGCGGCCCAGTATTCGGCGTCCATCTCGGTGCCGTCGACGATCGTGCCGTGCAGGGTCGAGATGAGCGGGATCGTCGCCTTCCGCGGTGTCACAGCGCCGGCGAAAGCGCGGAACGCCTCCTGCGCAGGAGCCATGAGCGGCGAATGGAAAGCGTGCGATACGGGCAGTGACGTGACCTTCGCGCCGCCGCGGGCAAGTGCCGCGGTGATGCGATCGACAGCGGTGGCGGGCCCCGACACGACTGTCGAGGCCGGGCCGTTGACCGCGGCGATAGCGCAATTCGGCTCTTCTGCAACAAGAGTCGCCACTTGCTCGGCGGGGACGTCGACCGCACTCATCGCACCGCCCCTCGGCAGTTGCTGCATCACCGCGGCCCGGGCCACCACGAGCCCGGCCGCTTCGTCGAGCGTCAGCACCTCAGCCAGAACGGCCGCGGCGAACTCGCCCGCGCTGTGGCCGATCAGGAACGTCGGCTCGACACCGATGTCGAGTAGCGCGGCGCCGATGGCATACGAAACCGCGAACAATGCCGGTTGAGCGTACTCGGTGGTGTTGATGAGGTCACCGCCGCGAAACATACTGGTGAGCAATCCCTCAGGTCCCGCGAAGGTGGTGTCGACGGCGGCGGCGGCCCGTGTCAGATGCTCACGGTACGGCGGGCAGGCCCGGTACAGCGCCTGGGTCATTCCGGGGTACTGAGCACCCTGTCCGGTGCAAAGCAGACCGACCCGCAGCCGGCCGCCACGACGACGTGACTTCTCGGTGCGCGCGGACATGTCGTAACCCAGCAGGGCACCGATCAACTCGTTGCGGGTGCCTGCTGCCGCGAATCGATGTTTGAGCGACGACTTGACCCGGTTGCTGGTGTAGCACAGGGCGGCGACGTCGTCGGTGCTCTCGTCGAGGGCATTGGCCAGCGCTGCGGCATTGCGGTGCAACGCATCCGGTGAGTGTGCGGACACCGTGACGACGCCCACCTCGTCGTCACTGACTTCGCGCACAGCCGTGACGGCGGGAGGGGTGGTCAAGAGCACGTGCACGTTGTTGCCGCCGATGCCGAACGAGCTGACACCTGCGAGTACCGGGCCTTCGCCGAGGTCGGCTGCCGTGGTGGCCAGTTTCAGGCCCTGTTGGTCCAGCCGCAAGGCCGCGTTGGGTCCGGCTGCCGCAACGGTCGGGGGAAGTACGCCCCGCGACAGCGCGAGGCTGGTCTTGATCAGCGACGCGATGCCTGCTGCCCCTTCGGTGTGGCCGATGTTGCCCTTGATCGAGCCGAGGAGGCAGGGGGCGTCGCGTCCGGCGCGGTGCAGGTCGCCGAGCGCATTCGTTTCGATCATGTCGCCCAACGTCGTTCCGGTGCCATGGGCTTCGACGAACGTGACGTCACGGGCGCACGCGCCGGCCCGGTCGAGCGCGCGCTGCATCACCTTTGACTGAGCCCAGCGGTTGGGGGCGGTGATGCCGCTGCTCTTGCCGTCCTGATTGGTGGCACTGCCGACGATGATCGAATGGATGGGCTGGCGGTCGGCGACCGCGTCTTCGAGCCGCCGCAGCACCACGGTGCCGACACCCTCGCCGCGGCCGATACCGTCGGCGTTGGCGCTGAACGGTTTACAGGTGCCGTCCGGTGCGGACAGCCCGGCCTGGGTGTAGAAGATCGACAGTGCGGGGGTCAGCAGGATGTTCACGCCCGACGCCACGACGAGGTCGGTGTCGCCGCAGGCCAGGGCCTGGCATCCGAGGTGCACGGCCGTCAGTGACGACGAGCAGGCGGTGTCCACGGTGACGCTCGGCCCAATGAGGTTGAGGTGGTAGGACACCCGGTTCGCGACCATCGAGTGTCCGCCGCCGATCCCGCGCTGCGACGTCAGCGCCGGGAAGTCGAGCAGATTGAGCGCGCCCCACTCGCTCAGCATCATGCCGACGAACACACTCGCGTCGGTGCCGGCGAGCGCGCGCGGATCGATGGCCGCGTCTTCCAGTGCGCGCCAAACGGATTGCAGGACCAGGCGCTGCTGCGGATCGAGCGCGGCCGCTTCAACCGGGGAGATCCCGAAGAACTCGTGATCGAACTCCTCGGCGTCATCGATGAAGTGGGCGTACCGGGTGTTCATGGTGCCCGGCCGTGGTTGTGGGCTGTGGAAGCGGTCGATGTCCCACCGGTCGGCGGGCACCGCGCTCTTGGCGACCTCTGCATCCATCAGGAGCCGCCACAGCTCGTCGATGTCCGCGGCACAGGGGAATCGGCAGTCCATACCGACGACAGCGACGGGAATCATGGGACCCTCCTGGCCTGTGCAGTGAGATGGCCGGCGATGTCGTCGATGGTGGGGTAGTCCCACGCGACGGTGGGTTCGACGCGGATTCCGAGTTCGGTTTCCAGGTCGATGCACAGATTCAGCGCAAAGGCCGAATCCAGACCGTAGTCGCCGAACGCCTTGTCGGTCTCGATCGCCGCGGGGCTGGTGGCGAGGTAGCCCGCGATCCGGTCGATCAGCCAGTCGACGAGCGTGTCGTAGGCGGATAGTGTGCAATCCATCATCGGTTCCCTATCTGAAAGCTGTTGTGGTTAACCGGTACCCGACAGATGCGGCGCGCCGATGGTGTCGAGCCAGGACGCCACGAGGTCCGAGAACACGTCCGGCTGCTCGAGCATCGGCGAATGGCCTGCTCCTGCGATCTCGACGTAGGCGGCATCGAGGAACATCGGGACAGCGGCCCGCCATTTCGCGGGCGAGCTCACCTCGTCGCAGGCGCCGCAGACGAGGAGGACGGGAATATCGATGCGGCCCAGCAGGGGTCGCGCGTCATAGCCGCGGGTCGCCCGCAGCGCCCGCCCGGCGCGGAGCATGATGCGTGGCGTCAACGCCTCGGTGCAGCGCTCGATCAGTGCGGGAGTGATCAGTTCCTTGTCGTGGATCAGTCGGTCGGCGATGAAGTCGCCGAGCCGCAGTGTCGGGGTGCGCAACGCGGACCCGAAGCTGTCCGCGTCCTGCTCGTCGCCTAGTCCGGGCGCTCCGCTGAGGATGACCCCGGCCCAGCGCGACGGCTCGGCGGCCGCCAACTCCATTGACACCAAGGCGCCGAGGGAGTTTCCGCACAGGACCGGGGACGCATCGGGCAGCGTGTCGACTAGCAGCGAGATGCTTTGCAGCAGTGCGGGAATGTCTTCTGCTGTTTCGTGTGCGGCCAGGGGCTCGGCGGTGACGACAGTCCCGTACCCCGCAGCGGTCAGCGTGGCGACGACGGGTTCCCATATCCAGCCGCCGCCGAAGAGGCCATTGATGAACACCACGGTGTGCCTGCCCTTTTCGGCGGCCTGGACGGTGCACGTGACGCCGTCGTGGGAGAAGGTGTACATGACTCAGGCTTCCTGTCGGCGCAGCGTGGCGGCGCCACCGAGGACCGCGGCGATGATGAAGGCGACGATGACACCGATGTCGCGCCACATCTGGGGGGTCGCCTCGGTGTTGGCGCTGATCTGCTGCAACGCCTCGACGACGTAGGTGAGCGGCAAGACGTCGCTGAATGAATGCAGCCAACCGGGCATCTCGTCGCGGGGGATGAACACACCGGCCAGAAACAACTGCGGCACCAATACGATCGGCGCGAATTGCACGGCCTGGAACTCGGTTTCGGCGAACGCACTGAAGAACAGTCCGAGCGCGACACCCAGGACGGCGGTCAGCACGCAGACCATCGCCACGAGCAGTGGGCTGCCCGCGGTGCTCAGGTCCGTCACGCGGTAGGCGACGAGCGTGACGATCACTGCCTGGGCTAGGGCGCCGAGCGAGAACGCGGTGCCGTATCCGGCGAGCAGGTCCAGCTTGGACATGGGGGTGGTGAACAGCCGGTCCAGCGTGCCGCTTGCGCGCTCTCGGCGCATCGTGATGGCGGCGATGGGGAACATCACCGCGCACGGGATGACGGCGATCTGGAAGATGCCGAGCCGGTCGTACGGTGTCCGGCCGTCGGGCCCGGCACCCTGCAGCGACAGCGTGGCGTAGAACAGGACGGTGATCAGCGCCGGTATCACCAGGATCATGAACATCGCGCGCCGGTCGCGACGCAGCTGAGTCAGGATTCGGACGGTTGTTGCCCAGTGCGTGGTCGCGTTCATGAACGGGCCTCCTCGAGCGGCCGGAGCCCGGATCGGACGAGTGCCACGAAGGCTGACTCGAGATCTGAGCAATTGGTTTGCCGCAGAATCACTTCGGGCTCGGCGTGCGCGAGGATGGCACCGTCGCGCATCAGGATCAGTTCAGCGCATTGCCGGGCCTCGTCCATGGCGTGGCTGGAGATGAGCAGCGTCTTTCCCTGGTCGGCCATGTCGACGAACCGTTCCCACAACTCGACGCGCAGCAGGGGGTCGAGCCCCACCGTGGGCTCGTCGAGGATGAGCAGGTCCGGGTCGCAGACCAGCGCGCATGCGAGCGACACCCGGCCCTGCTGTCCGCCGGAGAGGTTGCCGGCCAGGTCGGTCCTCTGCCCGGTCAGTCCGACGGCCTCGATGACCTCGTGCACGCGGTGCTTGCCGATGCCGTACAGCGCCGCGAAGTAGCGGACGTTCTCGACGGTGGTGAGGTCTCGGTAGATGCTCGGCGACTGGCTCACGTAGCCGATGCGCCGACGCAGGCTCTTGGCGCCTGCGGCGTGGCCGAGGACCGTCGCCGACCCCGCGGTGATCTTCTGGTTCCCGACGACGGTGCGCATCAGGGTGGTCTTGCCGCAGCCGGACGGGCCGAGCAACCCGGTGATGATGCCTTCCGAGACGGACACGGTGACGTCGTTCAGGACGGTGTTGCCGCCGCGGACGATCCTAAGCCGCTCCAGCTGGATCGCGGTCGCCCTCGGGCTCATGCCGGCACCGCCCCTAGGCGCGCGAACAACTCGGCGGCCTTGCGGCGTTGCAGCTTGCCCGACCCGGTCTTGGGGACGCTGCCCGGCGGCAGCACCAGCACCGCCCGCGCGTTGTGGCCAACGGCCTGATTGACCCGAAGGGCGATCTCGGCGCGAATGCGTTCGGCTTCAACGGGATCGGCCGCGAACTTCGACTCGGCGAGCACGGCGAACCCCTCCCGAAATTCGCCGGCGTCGATGCGGACGGCCACCGCGTTGCCGGCCCGCACGCCGGGCACGGCGCAGGCCGCGCGTTCGACATCGGTCGGGTAGATGTTGTTGCCCGCGATGACGATCACGTCCTTGGTGCGGCCGCAGACGTACAACCTGCCGTGTTCGTCGAAGTAGCCGAGGTCGCCGGTATGCAGCCAGCCGTCACGGATGGCCCCCTCGCGCCACCCCTGCTCGGTGAGGTATCCACCGGACACCGCAGCACCGCGAACCTCGATCGACCCGACGTGCCGCGGCGGACGCGGCCGGGAGTAGTAGTCGACGACGCGAATCTCCATGCCCGCCACCGGAAGACCCACCGCGACGACCCCGTACGCGTCGGTTCCGGCGTCCGGTGTGGCAAGCGCGCATTCCTGCAGATCTCGGCGACTGATCCGGTCCACGTTGACCTGTGGTGAGTTGTCGAAGGTGATCGCCAGCGTGGCCTCGGCCATCCCGTACGCCGGGGTGATCGCCCCGGGACGCAGTCCGAAGGGTGCACCCGCCTCGGCCAGGCGGCTGGTTTCACGGGCGTCGATGGGTTCGGCGCCGTTGATCGCCACACGCAGGCTGGACAGATCGAAGCGGCCGGGTTCGGCCCGTTCGAGAGTCAGGGCCAGCAGGGAATAGGCGAATTTCGGTCCCGACGTGATGGTTCCGCGGTAGCGGCTGATCAGGTCCGCCCACAGCGCCGGTCGGCGCAGGAACTCCTCGGGCTTGGACGCGACGAGCTCAACGCCGTACTGCATCGGCAGCGCCAGAAACGCGAGCATGCCCATGTCGTGCGACAGGGGAAGCCAGCTGACCATCACATCGGTGGCCGCATCGCCGTCGGTAGCGGTGAACAGGGCGTTCGAGTTGGCCAGGATATTGGCGTGGGTGAGCTCGACCGCCTTGGGGGTTCCGGTGGAGCCCGACGTCAGCTGGTACATCGCGATCGCCGACTCGCCGGGATGCAGCGGCTCGATGGCGGAACCGGTCCGAAGCTCCTCGAGCATGATCACGTGCTGCCCGGCCGCGTTCAGAGGGTCGGCCGCGTCGGCGAAGGGTGCGCCCACGACGGTCAGTCGGGCCTTGATGGTGCGGGCGGCGCGATCGGTGTCGGCCAACCACATGGCGAGGTCGGTGCGGGGCGTTGGCTGCGCCAGCATGGTCAGCGATGCGCCTCGCATCCACACCGCCGCAGCGAGCGGGGCGACATCGGCTGGATCGCCGGCCAGCACCGCGACCGAGGTACCCGGCACGACATCCAGATCCGACAGTGCGCCCGCCATCCGTCGCGCTTCGTCGTGCACCTCATCCCAACTGCGCCGGATGGGGTCCTCGAAGGTCCCGGTGATCATCCCGCGCCGGCTGGTCGCCGCATTGGCGTACATCTGATCGGTGAAGCTGCTCATACGTGGTGTCCTAATCGTTCTGTGAGACCGGCAATTTCGATGCGAGGAAGCTGATCGCGTCACCGACGGTGTGCACTTCGATCCCGTCGTCGTCCAGGGCGACGATCCCGAAGGCCGACTCCGCGAGGAGGATGAGTTCGAGCATCCCGAGGGAGTCGAGGGGCAGGTCGTCGAAGGCACGGTCGGGCGTGATGTAGTCCGCGGGCAGGTTCGTGTGCTCGGCGATCAGAGCACACACCGCGGCACCGAACTCGGTTGGCGATGCCGGCGCTATGGTCATGGCGTATTCCTCTGGGCTGTTTGGCACTTCGGATGTTCAGCGGTGGTGCACCGTTACGGGCAGCGGGTCGGGGACACGCAGTACCAACTTGTGCTCGGGACGGGCG
>Ga0126307_10003437_pt1 | contig 10831 bp, 10 predicted proteins | sample Plot28_FD_89955 | JGI IMG/M metagenome (GOLD analysis project Ga0126307, IMG submission 89955) | Serpentine soil microbial communities from UC McLaughlin Reserve, CA, USA - Plot28 | ecosystem: Environmental > Terrestrial > Soil > Grasslands | place: USA: UC McLaughlin Reserve, Lake County...
AGAAGCTCGGCGGTGTCCACTACCTCATCAACAACGCCGGCATCGCCAACGACGGTGCGCTCTGGCGGTTATCCGCTGCAGCGTGGACGGAAGTTCTGGAAACAAACGTGACAGGAGCCTTCAATTGTATCCGCGCCGTCGCTCCAATCTTTCGGGGGCAACATTACGGCAAGATCGTGAGTGTCAGCGCGCATCAAGCCGAGCGGCCTGGCTTCGGGGTTGCTAACTATGCGGCGAGCAAAGCCGCACTGCTGGGACTCACCCGGGCCGCGGCGGTCGAGCTCGGTCCGGCTAACGTCAACGTCAATGCCGTGGCACCAGGCTTCATTCGGACCGAGCGCATGGGGATGCTACCCTCAGAGGTCATCGAGCGCGCGCAGAAGAGTTCGGTTCTCGGCCGAGTTGCGGAGCCCGACGACGTCGCCCACGTGATTTCCTTCCTCTGCTCTGAATCCGCCAGGCATATCACAGGACAAACCATCGTGGTAGACGGCGGGTTGTCGCTGGAGTAAACGGTCAGTTACACCCTTCACCGTTTAGCGCATACCGTTTACGCTTCTGCCATGCCATCAATGACAATCATGCTGTACAGGGTGCAACTGGCTTTGCTTGTTGCCCTCGCCGTCCCTTCTTGTGCCGGTGGTCAGAAGGAGCCCGAGGCAGCCCCACCCCCCAAAGATCATCCGGTGACCATTCTGCCCACGTCGCAAATCAGCGGGCAAACCGTTGCGATTCTTCCCATCACGATGGTTGTTGCAGATCCGGCTCTCGCGGCCGATTCAGCCTACGCTGCATATCGCGATCACCGGGCGGCACTAGCGCAGGCGGATTCAGTGATCACCGAGGCGATAACGTCACGCGCGCCTGAGGTGAGCTGGGTTCCGCCGCGTGAGCTCCGGAAGATTGCCAGACGGTCAGCCGGATACATCACCGACCCGGACCAGATGGGACAAGCGGTGCTCAGGGGATCCAAGGTGACGACGGTGCCCGATCCGCTTCGATCTTCCCTTCGCAGCCTCATGGCAGTGGCGAATGGCCGGCTTGCGCTGGTGCCTGCGTCGCTCGGGTTCGGCCGCGAGCCCGATCGCGGTATTCGTGCCGACCTCACGCTCGTACTGGCTGATTCGCGTAGCGGTAAAGTAGTGTGGCGATCTCTTGCATTGGGCCGGGGCAACACGCCTGATGAGGCAGTGAGTCAGGCCATCGCGGCCGTGCTGCCCTTCGGCGCCGAACAATGATCTACGACGTGACGTTGATTCCCGGCGACGGCATTGGCCCGGAGATTACCGTCGAGACCGTCAAGGTGCTGGAGGCCACCGGGCTCCGATTCAATTGGGATGAGGAGCTGGCGGGTATGGCCGCGGTGGACGCCACGGGGACACCGCTCCCTGATGCCACGGTCGAGAGCATCCGCAAGAACTCTCTGGCGCTGAAGGGGCCACTCACAACGCCGATAGGTACCGGCTTCCGCTCGGTGAATGTTGGTCTCCGCAAGGAATTCGAGCTCTTCGCGAATGTTCGCCCGGCGCGCACGATTGTTCCGGGTGGCCGCTTCGAGAACGTGGATATCGTGTTGGTGCGGGAAAATCTCGAAGGATTGTACATCGGGGTGGAGCACTTCGTGGCAATTGGCGATGACCCCCGGGCCGTGGGGGAATCCCTTGCCATCGTCACGCGGAAAGGCTGCGAGCGCATCGTGCGCTACGCCTTCGAGTACGCCCTCAAGCACGGACGCCGTAAGGTAACCATCGTCCACAAAGCGAATATTCTGAAAATGGTGAGCGGCCTGTTCCTCGAGGTCGGACGGGGTGTGGCACAGGAGTACGTTGGCCGGGTGGATTCCAACGACATGATCGTCGACAACACGGCGATGCAGCTCGTGTTGAAGCCAGAGCAGTTCGATGTCATGGTCACGACGAACATGTTCGGGGACATCCTCAGTGACGAGGTCTCCGGCCTCGTTGGAGGACTCGGCCTTGCACCGGGTGCGAACATTGGGACCAAAGCCGCCATCTTCGAGGCGGTACACGGCAGCGCTCCAGATATTGCGGGGAAGGGACTGGCGAATCCGTCAGCGCAGATGTTGGCGGCGGCCATGATGCTCGACCATATCGGCGAGCTGGACCGGGCTCAGCGCATTCGAGACGCCATCGCGGTCACCATCGTGCGGGACGGTATCCGTACCCGGGACCTCGGCGGTACGGCTTCGACCTCAGAGTTCGGTAGTGCTGTCGCACAGCGGGCTGCCTGAAGTCCCTTGCGCGAAGTGCGGACGCCGGCTCTCCGGGCTGCCCTGGGGTGAGTTGTGCCCAGACTGCCGTGCGGAGCGCCACGCACGTGCAAATCGGCTGGGGCACCGCATCTCCATCGCGGCGACGCTCCTGATGGCGGCGTATATCGCCCTCCGAGTTCCAGCTGATCCGAACGCCCGCCTCTATGCGGGCCTCGCGACGCTGGCCACCTATATCATCGTTCGGCGAATCGCCAGCCGCGTGGCAATGGAGTATCTCAAATGACAGACGGTAAGCGGGTAACCGGGTACGCGGGTCGGCGAACTGGCGTCCCTGGTACGTGGGTGAGCCATCTTGGGAGTGAACGGCTTATTTGTGGCGTCCGCCGAATGATCCGGACCATTCTCCTAGCGAGCTTCCCAGCGTACCCGTTGACCCTCCTACCCGCTTACCCGCTTACCGCGCAGACCTCTCTCACCATCTACAACGATGGCCGGGTTCTCATGAGGCGGAGCGTTCCGATCGAGGTCCCCAAAGGCTCTTCGAGCCAGCGGATCACACTGGGAGCGCTCGATCCCGCCACCGTTTTCTCGCTGGATTCCAACGTCACTATCATGGGCGTTTCCTATGACGGTGCCGTCGATGAGCCCAGTGCCCTTCGCCGATCGGTCGGGAAGCGGCTCGTCTTCCGGTTGCCTCCCGCCCCTTCGGGTGCCCGCGACACTCTGAGCGCGCTAGTTCTCGGGGTGGATCCGCTGCGGCTGCAGTTGTCCGATGGGCGCGTCAGCTTCACCATGCCTGGGACACCGCTGTACCCCGCTGACGTAGTTGTCGCCGAGCCAACCTCGAGTGTGTCACTGCGGAGCGCTCAATCGATGAACAGGCTCCGCCTGGGCTACTTCACGGTCGGGGCCTCATGGCAGGCGAGCTATCAGGTCATCCTTGGCCGTCCTGACGCCAGAGTAACCGGCATGGCTGTGCTCGCGTCCCAGACTCTTCATGCCGAAGACGCGGAAGTCCAGCTCCTCGCTGGGGAGGTAAGCCAGGCTCAACCGAAGAGTCCGCGCCCGGAGTTGATGGGGCGACGGATGGCTGTGAGTGAAGCAGCGGCCGATCAGTTTGCCGGCGAGCAGCGAGTAGGCGAGTTCCACGTTTACAGCCTGGGAGGGAAGAGCACCTTGTTGCCGGGCCTCACAACCTCGGTCGCCTTGTTTGCGCCGGCTCAAGCAAAGTACGAAAAAAACTACATCGTTCGAGGGGATGTGCCGTGGTGGGGTTTTCTGCCGCAGCAAGGTGAAGAAACGCAGCCGCCAGTGGAGGTCGTCTACACGCTGACGCGGGCGCGTAAAACTGACTTCGGCGACAGGCCGCTCCCCGGCGGTGTCGCCAGGTTGTATCAGCCGGATAGCGCCGGCGCCCTCCAGCTGGTAGGCGAAGCGACGATAGGTCACACGCCGGCTGGTAATGAGGTCAAGCTCGACGCGGGGACAGCATTCGACATCAGCGCTCGGCGTATCCAGACCAGCTACGTAACCCGACGGGATAGCACCAAGGCGCGGGGAGTGCACACCGTGGCGACCGCCGACTATCGAGTCACCCTCAAGAATGCCACTGACAGTGCCGTAACTGTGCTGGTGCAGGAGGAACGCGCTGGCGAGTGGGCGGTGGTGTCCAGCTCGGTTCCCGCCGAAAAGGTATCATCGACCGTAACAAGGTTTAGGGTGCGAGTACCTGCGGTTGGTGAGGCAACAATCACTTACAGGCTGCGAGTGATATGGTAGGCCATCCAAGAGGCCGTACGCGTCGCTGCGGATGACAGATGCAGCGCCGGTCATCATCGCGCACCTCTCTGACATTCATTTCGGTGGCTACGCCGACCTGAGGCAGATCGAGGCACTCGACAGCTTTCTCCCGACTCTGAAACCCACTGCCGTGGTGATTTCCGGCGATTTAAGTCAGCGAGCCCGCCACGGCGAGTTCCAGGCCGCACACCTTTTTATTAAGCGGGTTCAGCTGTTTAGTCCCCTGCTAGTAGTTCCCGGGAATCATGACATCGAATGGTGGAAAAGCCCGCTCAGTCTCCTGGGCGAGCGCCAGAAATATGCCAAGTACACCCAGTACTTTGACGATCTACGTCCCGTCCTCGAGGTACCAGGGGCGGTGATCGCAGGAGCGTTGAGCAGCTATGGCGTGGCTTTCGGATCGCTCACATGGAAGCTCCGGGATGTCGCTGTGAAGGGCCACCTGCCGCGATCCGAGACCGAGCGGGTACAAAAACTTTTCGCCGCCGCTCCTTCGGACATGGCACGGGTGCTCACCTTTCATCACAATGTCCTCGCCGGTGATCTCTCGCGTCGGATGGGGCTGGCGAACTGGCGTTCGGTACACCGGCGACTGCTGGCAACCGGAGCCGACGTGATTTTGTGCGGCCATGATCATCAGGAGGGTGCGGGGCAGATACAAGGCGCGCTGGCAGTAAGCACGTCCGGAACCCACAGCTTCCGAATTCGAGGAGGACGTCCCTCGGTGTTCAACCTGATCAAAATCGACGGAAAGGCAGTCCACATTCAGCACTTCCGCTGGGACTCACCCAAGCGACAGTTTCTGCCTTCCGACACCTTCTCATTTGCACGCCAAAGCGCAGCAAAAGTTGCGGTGTCTGTTGCCGGGGGAGATCAGGGACTGTGATGGAGGGGAGTCAGGGCGTGGCAACAGGGCCGTGCGCGCCCCTCGAAGAGAGCCTTCCCCTCAGGCTTCAGGCACTGGGGCTAAACCAGATAAGTAGGGTGGTCACGCACACGAACCGGACGGTGATGCTCAGCTTCAGCAAAGGAGTGCTCAGGATTCACCGTGGATACGCCTTTGCGTCAGACCGGGTGCTCCGCGCCATCGTTCGCTTCCTGAATCCCAGAGTACCAAAGATCTTGCGCCGGGCCGCCGAACGCGAATTCCTGGCCTTCCCGGTGGAGGCACACGCACCGTCGCGGGAACGTGCGCGCTCACGCGAACGGCCGCTGCCTGGGGATGTGGCCCTGCTCCACCGGTTGGAGGTGCTCCACCATAGGCTCAATGCATCGCATTTCGAAGGAAAGCTCGGGACGATTCCCATCTTTATCTCCTCGCGCATGCGCACGAGACTGGGCGAGTTGTCCGCCGACATACGCTCCGGCACGCCACTACAGATCACCATGAGCCGGCGCCACTTAAACCGGCACCGATGGGCAGAGGTGGAACACACGATGCTGCATGAGATGGTTCACCAGTGGCAGGCGGAGAGCGGTCTTCGTATCGATCATGGAACAACGTTCAGGAAGAAGGCCCGGGAGGTCGGAGTTATTCCTGCGGCCAGGCGGACGATCACGCCGGCAAGCCGGAGGTCCGAGAGAGCTGCCAGCGCATAGCAGCTTCGCTTCCAGGCGGTCCGACTTGGCTATATTCAGCCACCCCAAAGTTCCTACTACCAGAGGTCATCATCGCTGGGCGAAGCATGATCGCTGCCGCCGTTGAACGTTGCGCTGGTCGCCGCCTGCCCTTTCCCTGCACCTCGGGGCACGCCGATTCGATTCCAGCGCCTGGCCGAGGCCGTGGCCGGGCGGGGAGATCGGGTCCACGTGGTGACGTATCACTTTGGCAGCGGAGAGGTCGCCCCAGAGCTTACGAATTAGGGTTTTGCCGAAAGGCGCTTCGTGGAGTCCCAGCACAGCTGGGCGCATTCCGCGGAGCTGCTCGAAGAGATCTTTCAAACCTCGTTTCCGAGCGAGGCTCAGTGGCATCCTGACCGTCTCCTGCCAGCTATATTCCCCACCAGGATTTCACTTCCACTTCTCGAGGGTTTGATGGTTACCGCGGCTGCGACATCTCAATTCACTGGCGTCGATTTCCTCAACCTCGATTCCCTGTTGTCAGAAGACGAGCGGGCGGTGCGCGATACGGTTCGCACGTGGGTGGACGAGAACCTGATCCCTGTCATCGGCCACGCGTACATAGAAGGGAAGTTTCCTAAGCAGCTGATCCCGGGGATGGCAGAGATAGGCCTGTTCGGCGCAAACCTCCCGGAGGAGTACGGTTGCGCCGGACTCAACAACGTTGCATACGGTCTGATCATGCAGGAGCTGGAGCGGGGCGACAGCGGGATACGGTCGTTCGCCTCCGTTCAGGGCGCCCTCGTCATGTACCCCATTTATGCGTTCGGATCGGACGATCAGAAAAATAAGTGGTTACCCTTGCTTGCATCGGGCCAGGAGATCGGGTGCTTCGGGCTGACAGAGCCTGACTACGGCTCGAACCCGGGCGGAATGATCACCACTGCCCGCGAGACCAAGGAAGGCTGGATTCTGAATGGTACGAAGATGTGGATCACCAATGGCTCCCAGGCCACCGTCTCAATCATCTGGGCAAAAACGGGTGCCGTAAGCGACCCGAAGTCCATTCGAGGTTTCATTGTCCCGACGGACACCCAGGGCTACGCAGCGAAGGACCAGAAAGGGAAGCTGTCGCTGCGTGCCTCGGACACGAGCGAGATCCACCTTCAGGACGTACACCTTCCCAAGGACGCGATCTTACCGAAGTCAGGTGGCATCAAGAGCCCCTTGATGTGCCTTACCCAGGCTCGTTATGGAATTGCGTGGGGTGCAATTGGTGCCGCGATGGCGTGCTATGACGAGGCGCTCCGCTATGCCGGGAACAGAGTGATGTTCGATAAGCCGATTGCCGGCACTCAGATTCAGCAGGTTCGGCTCACGGATATGCTGACGGAGATTACCAAGGCGCAGTTCATGACGCTTCAGCTCGGTCGTCTCAAGGACGCCGGCACCATGACGCCAGACCAGGTTTCGCTCTGCAAACGAAACAATGTGAACATAGCCTGTGATGTTGCCCGCGAGGCACGCCGCCTCTTAGGAGCTAACGGCATCCTGGTGGAATACCATTCGATGCGTCATATGGCGAACCTGGAGTCGGTCTACACCTATGAGGGCACCCACGACATGCATTCCTTGATCGTAGGGCAGGCCATCACGGGGATCAGCGCGTACACGTGACCTTCGTCACCGCCGCGAAGCGCCGGGAGACGCACCCTAGAGAGGAGCAACTCAACAGGGAGCAGGCGATGGCGGATCGAGTGACGGTGTTCTGGCACGGTAGGGAGTATGATGCGATCCGAAGCGGAACCTCGGGCACGGATACCTCTCCAGAATGGCAGGTGCTCCGTGATGGATCACCAGTCACCAGTTTTCCGGCGGATGCAGCCGAAGGTGCAGCCGCAGTAAAGGAGAAGATCATCGGTTGGCTGGAAGGCAATGAGGCCCGGCCGGTGGCGGACGTGGGGCGCCAGTAGCAGATAGGTCCGCTCATCTGAGGTACCTCGCAGAGCCAGGCATTGACATCGGGATAGCAGTGGATAGAGGCCCCCGCGTGACACTCGGGGGTCTTCGTCGTAGTAGGAGGCATGCCCCAACCCATGCTCGAACCCACCAACCGCGACAGCCTGACTACCGCTGAGGACACAGAGCGGTCGGCGCAGGCCGTTTGCCGTACCTGTTATCTGGCCTTTGGACCGAGTTGGTACAGCTATCTTAGATTTCACGTTCCTACTGCTGACATCGCAGAGGACTTAACTGCTGAAGTCTTCCTTCGGGCGCTGAAGTTCTTCCCCCGGTTCGATCCTACTGCCGGCTCTCCCCGCCCCTGGCTCTTTCGCATTGCGCAGAATGCGCTACGTGATCACCAGCGTCAGATCAAGCGCCGTCCCGTCTTGCCCATCTCCGCAATGCTGGATCTCCAGTGTCAAGCACCTTCCGCCGAGGAACGGCTTCTCTGGGAGGAGGAAGTGACCGGATTGCTGGCGGGCCTGGCAGAACTGTCGGAAAAAGATCGACAGGTGATCGCGCTTACTTACGGCAGCGAGCTTTCAACGTCTGATGTGGGCGCAATCCTAGGTGTCAGCGATACAGCAGTGCGAATGAGGCTGTGGCGAGCGCTCACCCGGCTGCGAGCGATTCTGGCCAGATGAAGGATAGGTCTGAACAGCTCAGAGAGCTCGATAACAGGTTGCGCTCGGTCCGGTTTCAGCCCCGGCTTCACTGGAGTCAGAGATATTAGGGCGGGATTCGCCGGGGTGATACTCCTCAGCCCGCAGCCTCCCACTGGGCAGGGCGGATTGCTAGTGCCGTCGTAGTCTCTCTCCTTGGCGAAGCCGCGATCGGGACTGCCGTTTATTTCTCCCAACCCTCAACCAGAGTAACGGTGGATAGGTGCTGTTACGATCTCGACGGCGGGGGCGCCAAGGACGACGGGGTTCTTGTGGTGGCAGCGGAACTCGAGCGTTCATCGGCTCCGTGTCTATGAAGATATCGATGGCTCCCGTACCTATAGTTCGAGCGATGTCATTCGATTCGATCGTGGTGAAAAGCCGATCATGCTCAGCTCAGGCAGCAGCACGGGCGTGGTTGCAATCAACCAGTGTTGCGTGGATCTCGATGGGGGTGGACCGCACGACGATGGATTGGTGATCATTGGAATTCCGCCGAATCGTGTTCTGATGACCGCCATCTTTGAGACGGGTCCGTCCCCGGCTCGTGATCCATCCCCGGATGGCTGGGTACTGCGATAGGCATGCTTCTACTTATTCGCTATAAGGACTCATTGATGTCGAGATGGGCAGTGCACGCCGCTCTGGCTGTGAGTCTCTCCAGCACTGCTGCGGCTCAGCAACCTGATTCTCTGCTGCGAGACAGCACTCAACCCACTACCCTCGAAACCATCGAGGTGACCAGCTCGATAGCGCCCACAGCCGGGCCGGTTATCGGTTCGGGAATCCCAGCTCGGATATCAATCGTTTCTGGAGAGGCGATCGAAGCCTGGGAACCCAGGCTCCTGGCCGACGCGCTGGCGTCTCAGGCCGGGATCTCGTTGTACGATGATCTCGGCAGTCCGTTCAAGTTGAATCTGAGTACGCGCGGTTTCAGCGCGGGCCCGGTAGTAGGGCTTCCGCCCGGTATCTCCGTATTCCTCGACGGCGTGCGTCAGAATGAGCCGGATGCCGCCGAAGTTAACTTCGACCTGTTACCCATGGAACACGTGCAGCGGGTGGAGCTGCTCAGTGGATCGGGCTCACTGCTGGGTCCTAACTCGCTGGGTGGTGCCGTGAATCTCATTACCAGACGAGGTAACGGACCGCTGGACGCCGAGGTGGAGGCGTCGGGAGGCTCGTACGGGTCTTACTCGGGCGAAGCCTCTGTGGGTGGTCTCACTGGAGGTGGGTGGGATTACTACGTTGCGGGCGGCTACGAAAACGAGGACGGCTGGAGGCAGGCAACGGGCGCCGAAAATCTCAATGGATTTGTGAACGTCGGCCGGCGAGGAGAGCACAGCGGAATCACTTTCCAGGCACTCGGCGCAGAGTCCCGCGCGGAAACCGCGGGATCTCTTCCTGAGAGCATATTCGAGAGCGCTCCCCAAACGAATTTCACGACAGGTGATTTCGAAGATCTAAACCAGTTGCAGGCGTCGGTTTCTGGATATGTCACCATCGGAAGCACTCGAGGGGCCTTCACCGCATATGCTCGCCGCACACGAGCGAAGCGTTTTAACGTCAACCAAGCACCAGACAACAATGTCCGCTCCTTTACCGCGAACGGCACCGTAGGCGGTAATGCGGATTGGCGTTGGACTACCCCACGTAAGAACGGGAGCTTTTCGCTTCGACTGGGAGCCGATGGCGCCTCCAATAGCGTTCACATCCAGCTCCTGGAGGAAACGCCGGGGGCTCCAGCCAGCCAGACTCTCAACACCGATGTGCGAAGTCCCAGCTATGATCTTGCAGGGTACGTGCTGGCAGACCTCCGGATCGACAAGGTCACCTTCTCTGGCGGTCTACGGTACGATTACATCCACATCCCGTTCGAGGATGTGCTCGATCCCACCGCGGACACGACGAACAACTTCACGCGCCTGAGTCCGCGCGGGGGTGTAAGTCTGGAACTCGGCCCTGGAGCATCGATCTACGGATCGGTGGGTCAGAGCTTTCGCGCCCCCGCCGTACTGGAGCTGGCGTGTGCCGATGAAACAGCGGCGTGTCCGCTGCCCTTCGCGCTGGGTGACGATCCACCGCTGGACCCCGTGGTCGGCACGACGGTAGAGGTGGGCGGCCAGGTGGTGCGCGGCTCTACCATTTTCAACGCATCGGTGTTTCGAACTAATGTCCGTGACGACATCTCGTTCATTCAGTCAGAAGCCGCGGTGTTCGAGGGTTTTTTCGCAAATATCGGGACGACTCGCCGGGAGGGAATCGAAGCCTCAGTGCAGTTGATCCCCAGTGAGCAGCTGTCTTTGTATGCCAACTATGCATACACTCGAGCAACCTTCCGTACTGCAGCAGAAATCTTCAGCATCAGGGCCGACGAGGCCTTCCTGGGCGCACTATTGTCGGGTGACAATAACGTGCAACCCGGAGACCAGCTGCCACTGGTGCCGGATCATCAAATAAAGTTCGGTGGGCTCTTTTCGCTGCCTGTTGGTTTCCAGTTCGGTGCAGACGTCCGTTATATCGGCCGGCAATGGCTCCGGGGGGACGAGGCCAACGAAACAGATCGCCTGGACAG
>Ga0126307_10003438_pt1 | contig 10829 bp, 11 predicted proteins | sample Plot28_FD_89955 | JGI IMG/M metagenome (GOLD analysis project Ga0126307, IMG submission 89955) | Serpentine soil microbial communities from UC McLaughlin Reserve, CA, USA - Plot28 | ecosystem: Environmental > Terrestrial > Soil > Grasslands | place: USA: UC McLaughlin Reserve, Lake County...
CGAGCACATCGATGGAACCGAGTTCATGGACGAGTTCATCGATGACCGACGTGGCGGCCGGCAGTTGAGAAAGGTCGATACCGCGAACCTCGGCGCGCCGACCTCGTTTGTGGACTTCATCGGCTGTGCCTTCCGCGCCCGCCTGGTCAAAGTGCCAGGTAATACCAAGGTCGTATCCGGCGTCCGCGAACGCGACAGCCGATGCTTTGCCGATCCCCGAGTCCGATCCCGTGACGACGGCCACCAGTGCATTACGGGAAGCCATAATCCTCCGTCGAACGCCGCCGAGCTGACGCGCGAACGCGTTTACCCACACGCCGCAGTCCCAAACGAGCACGGTCGATTTGAATCGATCTTCGGCCTGTAGGACCGTGAGTCAGAACGTCCGACTTATCGCGCCGGTCGTAGATCTCGCGGGAATCGCGATTCGGCGCGTCACGGGTACTTCGCTTGCGCTGGCCCCGTGGAGCATGCACCGGGAAGAGAACTTGTTCGTTCGATGAGCGCTCAGGTCGCCGGGTCTGCCCTCCGTTTACCGGCCAGGGCGACGGTCGTTCTGTGCGCCATGCGACGCACTGGTTGGATTCCGAACCGTCGTTCTGGTCGACGTCGATCGCTATGCGCTGGGCTGGCGTTGCCATCGCCGTGGGTGCCTAGGCTCGTTGTGGTTCGGCGGCTCTGCAAGGAGCAGGTATGGATGTGGGGATTGGTCTTCCCAACGCGTTGTTGGACGTCGAAGGGCCCGGACTCGTCGCATGGGCTCAGCGAGCGGAGCAACGCGGCTTTTCGGTGCTCGGCACGATCGGCCGGGTCGCCTATGACTCGCATGAGGAGTTGATCGCGCTGGCAGGGGCGGCTGCCGCGACGGAGCGGATTGAACTCATGACCACGGTGTTGGTGGCCCCACCGCGTCAGGCCGTTCTCCTGGCGAAGCAAGCCGCCACGCTTCAAGCGATCTCGGGTGGCCGGTTCCGCCTGGGATTGGGCGTTGGCGGGCGCGACGACGACTGGCTGGCGCTCGGCGAGGAGCCGAAGGACAAGGGCCAGAAGCTCGAGGGGTGCGTCGCGACGTGCCGTTCGGTATGGGCAGGCGAGAAGCCCGAGGGCGCTCTACTTCCGGTGGGGCCGAAGCCGGCACATCTTCCCGTCGTGCTCGGCGGATACTCCGAGGCCGCGTTTCGACGTGCGGGACGGTTGGCCGATGCCTTTATAGCGGGGCCCATGCCACCCGAGGCGGTGGCAGGCGCCTACGAGGTAGTCAAGGCCAGTGCCGACCAAGCCCAACGCGAAGCACCGCCGCTTTATGCGGCCCGCTACGTCGCGATCGGTGACGACGTCGCCGACGAAGCCGACCGCAACGCGCGCAGCTACTACGGCTTCGGCGGTGATGCTCTGGTTCAGACGGTGCAAGACGGGATCCTGCGATCGTCCGACGACGTGCGGGAAACGTTCGAGAACCTGAAGCGAGCAGGCGTGGTCGAGGTTTGCCTCTGGCCGCTCGCACGCAATATCGAACAAGTCGACCGTATCGCCGACGCTGTCCTGTAGGCGCGGCATTCGCGACGACCGCGAACCGACGAGTCGCCTTCTCCCCGGCGCCGGCGACGATCAGCTGAGCGTCAGTCGAGGCGGGCTGCCACCGGCGTCGGTGGAGCGGCCGCTTCGACGCGCGCGCGTTGAGGTCGACGTTGACGCACGACCATGACGACCAGAACGACGATGATCGTGAGCTCGAACAGCACCAGCGCCACGTTCGACGCGAAGATCGCCCGATAGGGCACTGATGCGGGGATGCCCTGCCGGTACTGGTACGCGATCAGGTACAGCGCGGACTGTGCGAGCACCAGGCGCGTCAGGCCCGAGCGCCATTCGAGCACGAGCACTGGGAGCATCCACGCCGCGTACCAGGGCAGCACGTATGCACCGGCGAGCAGGAAGGCGACGACCGCGGTGCCGACGACCAGCGCCGGTGTGTTGTCGCGCAGTCGCCCCGCCACGAGCACGGCGGCGAGAACGATGACCGTGATTGTCGACAACGTGGAGGCCGTCTGCAGGAAGTCGTGCGAGAACTCGTGGAAGCGTCCGAGCCCGAACAGGTTCGTGCGTCCCTCCGAGCTGGTGAGGAGCCAGATGGAGTTGCGGCTCAGCTGCAGCCGCGCTTCTCGGAGTGGCGTGAGCGCGTCGAGGCCCCCGCTGAGGGCGTACCCGGCGGCGATAACGCCGCCCCCGACCCCGGTCGCGACCGCGGCCGGGCGGACACCCCGTTTCCGCAGGATCCAGACGATCAACGCCACGAATCCGAGCAGGGCCACCAGCTTGACCAGCGCACCCAACGCGATGGCCAGCGCGGCGAGCTTGAAGCGTTCTCGAGACGCGCAGAGCACACCTACAAGCAGCGCAAGCCCGACGAGCGCGTCGTTGTGCCCGCCGTTCACGACGTCGTAGATGACGAGCGGGTTCAAGCCGATCAACGCAACCGCGGCGGGGCTCCGAGTCCGGCGAGCGATCAGCAACACGGCAAGGAACACCGACAGCGCCGCCAGCGCCTGGAACCAGATCCGCGTCGACTGCAGATGGGTCTGCGTCACGGACATGACCCCGGCAGAGATCCCGTTCCACACCGGCCCGTAGACCGAGCTGGTGTTCTGCCACGTGGGTTTGACCCGCCGGATGGCGCGGTCGTTCGAGTACTCGACGGGGACGTGGCGGTACGGGCTCGCGCCGTAGTGGCTGACCATCCGGCCGTACGCGGCGTAGGACCAGATGTCGGTCGAGTCTCGCGGCCAGCGGGCGACGCCGACGACCAGGAGAGCAGCGGACAGGGCGACGACAGCCGGCATGCGGAGTGCGCGGCGCCAGCGCCCGACGAGCAGCGCCAGCGCGAGGGCGGCGAACGCGAGCGCCAGGAACCCGGCTCGGTTTGCGGTGGAGAGCCGCCGCGCTGTCACCAGGGCGGTCGCGCACACCGAGACGAGCACGAGCGCGTAGGCGATGGCGCGGTCTGCTGCGGTGGGCGCGTCGCCTCCACCCGGGTCGGACGCCACGGCGGAGAGCGTGCTCCAACGCGCATGAGACTTGGATGAAGGCACAACCAATACCTAGGGAACGATTCGTGCAGCGGATGCGTCGATGCCCGCCACGACATCGAAGCCGTCCCGGCACCTGAGCCAGTCCCGATTGCGGCGGTGCAGCGGGTCGTGCTCGTCGAAGCGGTTCAGCACCACGACGACCTGTCCTTCCCCGAATGCGGCGACCGACATGCGCACCGCGTTGATCGTGCCGAGGCCGGCGTCGGCGACGAGCAGCACGAGGTCGGGCACGATCGCCGACGCCAAGGTCACGTTGTCGCCGTCGGCGGCGATCGGCGACCGCGGCCCGCCCGCTCCTTCGACAAGTCCGACGTCGACGCCGTCGGGCCAGCCCAGCTCGTCGAGCAGTTCAGCGACGGTGAACGGCGGCGCGCCGAGTGCATCGGCGGCCATCGGCGGGGCCAGCGCCCGCGCGTACCAGCGATGCGGCGGGCACACGTCGTGTGGTGCCTCGCCGGTGGCGGCGGCGAGCACGTCGGCGTCGGAGGGCCCGTCGCCGGCGTCGAACGACTGCGCGGGCTTGCGGGCGCCGACGCGCCGGCCCTCGTCGCGGAGCCGCGCCAGCACGGCGGCCGCCATCCACGTCTTGCCGACCGCGGTCCCGGTGCCGGCGACGAAGACGAGGCGCGCCGGACGCGTCGTCACAGGTGGGCGAGCGCCGCCGCCAGCGCGTCGACCTGCGATGGCGCGTGCGCGGCCGACAGCGCGACACGGAGGCGGGAGGTGCCGGGCGGCACGGTCGGCGGCCGGATGGCGGGTACGAGCATGCCCTGGTCGAGCAGCGCGGCCGCCGTTGCCAGGGTCCTCGCCTCGTCCCCGAAGACGACCGGGACGATGGGCGAGAGGTGGCCCGCTCGGAGCCGCTCCACGTTGGCGCGCAGGCGTGTCGTGAGCTCGCTGCCCTCGGGGGAGCGGATGACGCCCACGGCGGCGAGGGCGGCGGCGGTGTCGGCCGGGGAGAGGGCGGTCGTGAAGATGTAGGAGCGGGCCCGGTTCACGATCAGCTCGGTGAGATGAGCGGGGCCGGCGACGAAACCTCCGAGGGCGCCGACGGTCTTCGAGAGCGTGCCGATGCGAACCGCTTCTCGCCCGGTGAGGTCGGGATCAGGGCCGAGCACCGCGTGCGCCTCGTCGAGCACGAGCAACGCGCCGCGGCGGGCACACAGCGCGGCGAGCGCGTCGACGTCGGCCACGTCGCCGTCCATCGAGAACACCGCGTCGGTGACGACCACGGCGCGCTCGGCGGGGACAGTGGTGAGGAGGTGCTCGACGTGATCGAGGTCGCGGTGGCGGAACACCTCGACGTGCGCGCGGCTCAGGCGGCATCCGTCGATGATCGACGCGTGATTGAGCTCGTCGGAGCAAACCAGCACCCCGCGTCCTCCGAACGTCGTGAGGACGCCGAGGTTGGTCGCGAACCCGGTCGGGAACAGGACGGCGCGTTCGGTGTGCTTCCACTCGGCGAGCGCCGCCTCGAGGTCGGCGTGCACTGGGCGCGAGCCCACGATCAGCCGAGCCGAGCCGGACCCCGCGCCCCAGCGGTCGAGCGCCGCGTGCGCCGCGGCAACGACCGCCGGGTGCTGCGTCAGACCGAGGTAGTCGTTCGACGCGAACGACACGACGGGGCGGCCGTCGGGCGCGAGCTTCCCCTCGGGCCCGGCGGCGTCGAGGTCGCGCGGCTCGCGCCAGCGGCCCGCCTCGTGGATGGCGCCGGCTTCGGCATCGGCCCACTCGCGCCAGCTCACGCCGCCGCCACCTCGTCGATCGCACCCGACAGCGCGTCGACGATCCGGCGCAGCTCGGGGGACGTGATCGTGAGCGGCGGCATCACGACCACGACGTCGCCGAGCGGACGCAGGAGCACACCCCGCTCGACGGCGGCGGCACAGACCCGTCGGCCCCAGCGCAGCCCATCGCGCGGCGGCGCGAGCTCGATCCCGCCCATGAGCCCCTGGAGCCGTACCTCGCGGACGGCGCGGTGCGGCACGACGCGTTCATCCAGCAACGCCTGCAGCTCGGCAGATCGGGCGCGCACGTTGCCGAGCACGTCGCGCTCGTCGAGGAGCTCGAGGTGACGGCGGGCGACCGCGCACGCGAGCGCGTTCCCGCCGTACGAGTGGCCGTGGTACAGCGTCTGCTCGGACAGGTCGGGCCCGAGGAACGCGTCGAAGACGCGCTGGCTGGCAACGGTCACTGACTGGGGCAGATAGCCCCCGGTCAGGCCCTTGCCGAGGCAGAGCAGGTCGGGTCGCAGGCCGCACTGGTCGGAAGCGAAGAGCGTGCCGGTGCGGCCGAACCCGGTCGCGACCTCGTCGCACACGAGCAGCACCGCGTTCTCGCGGCATGCGTCGGCGAGCGCGGCGAACGCCGACGGCGGCGCCACCTGCATCCCGGCCGCACCTTGCACGAGCGGCTCGACCACGACGGCGGCGAGCTCGTGGGCGTGCTCGGCGACCATGCGAGTCGCCACCTCGAAGCAACGGGGATCGTCGAACCCTGGAGCACGCCGGACGGGGAACCGCAACGGGTCGAAGATCTCGGTGCCGAACCCGCCGGCGCCGACCGAGAGCCCACCCACCGTGTCGCCGTGGTACGCGCCGCCGAAGGCGAGGTACGACGTGCGTCCGTCGACGCCCCGGTTCACCCAGTACTGGAACGCGATCTTCAGCGCCTGCTCGACGGCGGCGGCGCCGTCCGACGCGAACAGTAAGTGCGGTCCGTCGACCGGCACAACGCGCACCAAGGACTCGGCCAGCTCGATCGCGGCGCGGTTCCCGTTGCCGAGCATCGTCGAGTGCGCGACCCGGTCGAGCTGGTCACGCACCGCCTGGTCGAGCTCGGGCACCCGGTGGCCGAGCGTGGTGACCCAGAGCGACGAGATGGCGTCGAGGTAGCGGCGCCCGTCGACGTCGACGAGATCGTGCCCCTCGGCCGACTCCACGATGACCGGCTCGTTCTCCGCGTAACAGGCCATCTGGGTGAAGCCGTGCCAGACGACGGCCGCGTCGCGCTTCGCCCACTCCTCCGCCGAGCCCACGGACGGCGATGTTAGGTGGAGCCTCCGCCGCCCCGTCGGGCTCCTGCAGATTCGCTAGATGCGACGGCCCCAGCGCCCCGTGACGGGGCCGCGCCCGAAGCGCGAGCGCGAGCCCCAGCGGCGCCGGGACCGGCGGCGCGGGATGCCGAAGAAGAAGAGCGCGAGCACGAGGACAGCCAACGCGACGATCAGCACGGTGATCATGTGGGTCTGCTACCCGACCGCCTGTGATCGGAGACGGACGAGCGTGAGCGGCGCCGGGCTAGATCATTCCGAGACGCCCTCGGCGCCGAGGTCGCGCAGGACGGCGCGCATCTGCTCGGCGGCGGCGTCGAGCGAGCCCTCGGGCGGGTTGTGGTCGGCGTGCGCGAACGACAGCTCACCGGCCGAGTTGATCGGCACGACGTGGATGTGGGTGTGCGGCACCTCGTCGCCGACGATCATCACGCCGATGCGGCGAGGCTTGAACGCCTGCTCCTGGGCCTTGCCGATGGTCTGTGCCACCGTGAACAGGTGGCGCGCCAGGACGGGATCGAGGTCGATCCAGTGGTCGACCTCGCGGCGGGGGACGACGAGTGTGTGACCGGGGTTCATCGGCGCGATCGACAGGATCGCGACGCACTGCGGATCGCGCCACACGAAGACGCCGGGGATCTCGGCATCGATGATCTTCGTGAAGATCGAGGGCACGCGCGGGAGGCTACCCAGCAGCCGCGGCGCGCACCGCCGGCGCCACCTCGGCCATGAACCGTTCTAGCGTGGCGGTGGCACCGAAGTCGTGGAACTGGAGGACGAAGCCGCGCGCGCCGATCTCGACGTCGGCGACGAGCGCGCCGGCGACCTCGTCGGCCGTGCCGGTCACGACGCCACCCCAGCTGCCGAACCGCCGCTGCGTCAGCGCGCCGACCTCGTCGCGGTCGGCGTCACCGGCGGCCAGCCCGACCGGATGCTGCACCGACACGCGCGTGTCCCCGGCCGGCCGTCGCACCTCCGCCAGCCGGTCGGCGGCGTAGGACGGGCAGTTCCACCAGTCGGCGAAGTCGCGCACGAGCGGCATCGTGAGCTTCGGGCCCGCGCCGCCGATATGCACCGGGATGTGCGGTTGCACCGGGACGGGACGTCCGACGGCGCCGGCCAGCCGGTAGTGCGCGCCCGCGTAGTCGAACGGCTCGCCCGCGAACATGCGCGGGAGGATCTCGAGCGTCTCTCGCAGACGGGCGGCGCGCTCCCGCGCCGGCCCGGCGTCGATCCCGAAGGTGCGCAGCTCGGCGTCGACCGACCCCCAACCGAGCCCGAGCTCGAGCCGTCCGTTGCTGAGCACGTCGAGCGTGGCCGCCATCTTCGCCAGCACCGCCGGGTGGCGGAACGGATCGCACGTCACGAGGTGGCCGAGTCGGATCCGGCTCGTGCGCGTTGCGAGCCCGGCGGCGAGCGTCCAGCCCTCGAGCGTGTCCCATTCGGGCGCTGCCGGGGCGGCGAGGTGGTCCATCAGCCACACCGAGTCGAACCCGGCCGACTCGGCTGCCAGCGTCCGCTCGAGGATCGTGTCGAACGACATGCGCAGCTGCGGGAGGAACAACCCGAACCACACCCTGACGTCGCTGTCAGCCGTCACGGCGGGACGTTAGCGTCGTGAAGGCGGCGGCTTTGCCGACCGCCGGAGCAGAGCCGGAGCTTTGCGACGGCGCCCAAAAGGAGACGCCCATGGACCTCGACGGAGCCGTCGCCCTCGTCACCGGTGGCGCGAGCGGCATCGGCGCCGCGACCGGCGCACGATTGCGCGACCGGGGCGCCCGAGTCGCCGTGCTCGATCTGCAGGCGCGGGAAGGACAGGGCGATCTCGCCGTGAAATGCGACGTGGGTGACGAGGACGACGTCGTCGCCGCCGTGCAGCAGGTGGTCGACGAGCTGGGTCCGCCCGCCGTCGCCGTGCTCGCGGCCGGGGTCGGCGGGATGTCGCCGATCCTGCAAATGAGCGCAGAGGAGTGGGACCGCGTCCAGCGCGTGAACATCCGGGGGGTGTTCCTGTGCCTGCGCGAGGCGGCGCGCGCCATGGTGGCGGCGGGCCGGCCCGGGGCCATCGTCGCGACCGGGTCCGTGTCGGGAATCGTGAGTGACCGCGGCATCGTCAACTACTCGACATCCAAGGCCGCGGTGCACCAGCTCGTGCGTGTCGCGGCCGGCGAGCTCGGACGTCACGGCATCCGCGTCAACGCAATCGCACCCGGATGCACCGACACGCCGATGTTCGCGGCGACCGACCAGCTCCCGGGCTACCGGGAGCTCGTCTCGGAGCGGGCGGCGCTCGGACGCCTGGGAACCGCCGACGACATCGCCAGCGCGATCGTGGCGTTGGTCGAGCTCGACTGGGTCACCGGCCACGTGCTGGTCGCCGACGGCGGCATCACGTTGCGGAGCCCGCTGGATCCCACCGACATCCTCGAAGGCGCCTGACATTGGCGCACGTCCACCACAGCGCGGTCTACGTGCGCGATCTCGACGCCAGTCTCCACTTCTACCGCGACGGACTCGGCCTCCAGGTGTTGATGGACCACGAGTTCGACGGCGACTGGCGCACCCTGTTCGACGCGCCCGGCGACCGGCTGCGGTCGGTCTTCCTCGGCGATCCGGATTCGCCCGACGCCGGGATCGTCGAGCTGGTCGCCTTCGCCGACGACGTTGCGGGCGGCAGTGCCACCGTGGCAACGGCGGCGCCACCCCGCCCGGGATTCCTTCTGCTGTCGTTCTTCGTCGACGTGGACGCCACGCTGGAGCGGCTCGCAGCCGTGGGCCTCGACGAGCCGCCGCGCCGTATCCGTGTTCCCGGCCCCGGAAGCGATGTCGAGATGGCGACCGTGCGCGACCCCGACGGCGTGCTCGTGGAGCTCATCGGGATCGGTTCCTAGCGACTCACGCGATCGTCGCGCCGCCGTCGACCGCGATCGTCTGGCCGGTGAGATCGGCTGCGCCGTCCGAGAGCAAGAACGCCGCGACCGAGGCGATCTCCTCCGGCTGTGCCACCCGCTGTAACGGCACGTTGCGCCGGATGCCCTGCTGTGCCTCGGGCGTGTTCCACGTGCCGGCCGTCATCGGCGTGTCGACGCCGCCCGGGCAGATGCAGTTGACCCGCACGCCCTGCGGCCCGTACTGCACCGCGGCAAGCCGGGTGAGCGCGGCGACACCGCCCTTGCTCGCGGTGTAACCCGAGCCGTACCCGTGGCCCTTGAGGGCGGCGGTCGACGCGATGGTCACGACCGCGCCCCGTCGTTCCACGAGGTGGGGCACGGCGTGTTTGATGGCGAGGAACGTCCCGGCGAGGTTCACCTGCAACACGAACAGGAAGTCGTCGAGCTCGACCTCGCCCAGTGGCTTGAGGTCTCCGCCGTGGAAGACGCCGGCGCTCGTCACGACGCCGTCCAGGCCGCCGAAGGTGTCGACGGCGCGCTTGACCGCGGACGCGATCTCGTCCTCGTTCCCGACGTCGGCCGGCGCCGCGGTCGCTCTGCCGCCGCTGGACGTGATCACGCGCGCGGTGTCCTCGGCGGCGTCGCCGGCGCGGTCGACGACGGTGACGGCCGTGCCCTCACGGGCGAGGATGACCGCAGCCGCGCGCCCGATGCCGCTGGCGCCGCCGGTGACGAGCACGCTTCGCGTCATGGATCGCGGACGCTACCCGGTACGGTGCGAACGTGAGCGATCCGCCGCTGGTCGGCATCATCCGCATCTACCAGCTGGCGTGCAGTGGCATGGGCTCGCCGTTCTACGCCGATCTCCTCGAGCGCATGGCCGCGGACGTCGTCGCCGGTGGACCGGTCGGGCGATTCCTCGCCGACCAGCTCGACTCGAGCTACGAGGACGCGGTCCCGCTGCGTTTCCTCGGCGGCGTGCACCGGCTGGTGCTCGCGGGGCAGGCGCCCGAGCTCGCGGCGCGCTTCCCGTCCGTCGGCGGCGACGGCGAGGCGGACGCGGCTTGGGCGGCGTTGCTCGCCGCGCTTGATGCCCACGCCGACGCGATTCGCGACGCCCTCACCAGGCCGCCGCAGACGAACGAGGTCGGGCGGTCGGCCGCGCTCGTGGGCGGGTTCCTCGTCGTGGCCCGTGACACCGGGCTTCCGCTGCGCGTTCTCGAGGTCGGTTCCAGCGCTGGGCTCAACCTCCGCTTCGACCGCTACTGGTACGAGTCGGACGGCGCCTCGTACGGCGACCCGGTGTCGCCGGTGCGCTTCAGCGACCTGTGGGCGGAGGGCCATCCGCCGTTCGACGTGCCCATCACGATCGCCGAGCGGCGTGGCTGCGATCGCGATCCGATCGACGCCGGCGCCGAGGGCGGCCGCCTCACGCTGCTGTCGTACGTGTGGCCGGGTCAGACCGAGCGCTTCGCGATGCTGCGCGCCGCGCTCGACGTGGCACGCGATGTTCCCGTCGCGATCGATCGCGCCGACATCCCGGACTGGCTCGCGCGCCAGCTCGACGAGCCCGTCCCCGGCCGCGCCACCGTCGCGTTCCACTCGATCGTGTGGCAGTACCTCACGGAGGATGAGCGCGCCACGGCCGAGGCGGCGCTGGCCGCTGCCGGGGATCGAGCGACCGCCAGGGCGCCGCTGGCGTGGCTGCGGCTCGAACCGTCATCCGACCTCACCTATACCGAGTTGCGCGTCGCGACGTGGCCGGGTGGCGAGGATAGGCTCCTCGCCCGCGGCCAC
>Ga0126307_10003439_pt1 | contig 10829 bp, 13 predicted proteins | sample Plot28_FD_89955 | JGI IMG/M metagenome (GOLD analysis project Ga0126307, IMG submission 89955) | Serpentine soil microbial communities from UC McLaughlin Reserve, CA, USA - Plot28 | ecosystem: Environmental > Terrestrial > Soil > Grasslands | place: USA: UC McLaughlin Reserve, Lake County...
GATAACCGCTGAAGGCATCTAAGCGGGAAGCCGACCTCGAGATGAGCTCTCCCATCCCCTTGAGGGAGTAAGACCCCTGGAAGACCACCAGGTGATAGGCCGGATGTGTAAACGCAGCAATGCGCTCAGCAGACCGGTACTAATGGTTCGAGGGCTTGACGGATATTTTGATCTTCCGCTGGCTCTGCCGGCGCGTGCGCGCGCCGACGGAGCGGCCAACGGTGCAGTTTTCAAGCTCCGGCGGGGGCGGGGCGCAGTCGCCGTACGGCGCGCGCTGTCTCGCAACATTTCGGTGGTGATAGCGAGGGGGTTACACCTCTTCCCATTCCGAACAGAGCAGTTAAGCCCCTCAGCGCCGATGGTACTTCGGCCTCACGGCCCTGGGAGAGTAGGTCGCCGCCGATTATTCGTAGAGGGCCGCCCGATCGGGCGGCCCTCGTCGTTTGACGGCCGCCGCGGTACGCGGCCACGGCCACGGCCTGCCGGCGCGCCGCCGATGCTCTCCCTAGACTGCCCCGCCGTGGCGCCGCCGTATGCCATCTCGACGCTCGCGATCGTGTTGATCGTGGCCTTCGTGATCGTCGATACCGTGGTGCTCCTCGGCTTTCTCGGGGTCCGCGCGCGCAGCCGGCGGCAGGCGCCGTCCTACATGGAGCACGTGGCCGCCGCCGACGCGGAGCTCGAGCAGGCGCGGGCGGCTGACCGGGGCTGGCATCGCGACGTGATGGAGCAGGCCGCGCGGCTCGGGCTCGAGCGTCAGCGCCCCGGCTGGGCCTTTCGCCAGCTGCATCTCGTGCTCGTCGACGACAGGCCCGGACAGGACGACGACCGCGCCCACTTCGTCGCGGTGGACGAATCGGGGAAGGAAGCTCGGGTGATCATCGCCCGCACCGGTGACCACTGGGCGACCGAGAGCGTCGAATAGGCGCCGCCCCGCGCTCCGCGGCGACGCCGGCATCGGCGAGCTGGTTCCGGGCTTCGCGGCCGAGAACGAGCTCGAGCGGCGCCTCGGCGACGATCCGGTGCTCCTCGAAGGACTCGCCTGGGGCCGGCCGCGGCGCGGGCACCCCGAGGGAAGCGTCGGGGCGCATGTGGCCGGGCTGCTCCGCACACTCGACTCCTGGGGCGAGACCGGCGCGCGCCGCGCCGAGCTCCGCTTCCTCGCGCTCGTGCACGACTCGCTCAAGTACAGGGTCAGCAACTGGATCCCGCACCTGGGCGAGAACCATCACGCGATGCGGGCACGCCGCTTCGCCGAGCGCTACACCAGGGACGAGCGCCTGCTCGCGACAATCCAGCTTCACGACCGCCCCTTCAACCTTTGGCGAGGGCGCGCTCTAAGACCCGGGCACTCGGTGCGGACCGCGTTCGATGAAATGGTCAGGCGGCTGCCCGACCTCGATCTGTTCACGCGCTTCGTGGAGCTCGACGGCACAACCGAGGGCAAGAACCCGAAGCCGCTTGCGTGGCTGAAGGAGGAGCTGGCCGAACGCGGGCTTCCGTGATCGCGCCGCGCGAGCCAGCGGCGGCGCGGCAGGCTAGACGGCCAGGCAGAGCTGCTCGCCGAGCGGCGGCGAGGTACGCCGGTGTACGACACGCGTGCGCGGCGGCGAATCCGCTCGCCGGGTGGCGCTCAGCCCAGCCCGGGCGTCCCGCCGCCTGGCCGCGGGGGTCGCGACCGGCGCGCAGCCGGCCGCTCCTCCCGCGACGGTGCGGCGGCCCGCAGCGCGCTCGGCGGCGGCGGAGCCCGTGCGGCCGGAACCGGCCGCGCGGGGCGCCGCGCCGGCGCCTCCCAGCTGCGGTGCGTGGCCAGGAGCGACGGCGGGGGAGCCCGAGGCGCCGGGGCAGGCGGGCGCCGTGCCCAGGCGGTATTCGCCGAGCGTCGAGAACTCGACGATCAGGTCGAGCGCCGTACCGATCTGCTCTCTGAACCGTGGGAACATGCGTTCGAGAAGGTACGTGCGCGGTCGGATGGAAGGGCCGATTTGGTGCAACTTTCGTTGCACTGCGCCGGCGACTAGGCTGGCCCGGGCATGGGCCAGCGCTTCAGCCACCGCCTCAGGGTCCGCTTCAACGAGTGCGATCCGCAGGGCGTGGTCTTCTACGCGAATTACCTGACGTACCTCGACATCGCGATGACCGAGCTCTGGCGCGAGGCATGCGGCGGGTACGCGGAGATGATCGACGCGGGGACCGACATCATGGTGGCGGAGGCGAACATCCGCTATCGAGGCTCGGCTCGCTTCGATGACGACATCGACCTCGTGGCGCAGGTCGACGTCCTCGGTATGACGTCGAGCGTCATGACGGTCGACGTCGAGCGGGCCGCGGACGGCGCGGTGCTCGCCGAGGGCCGGTTGCGGCACGTGTTCGTCGACGCCCGCACGCTCGAGAAGCGGGAGATCCCCCCGCGGGTGCGCGAGGGGCTCGCCCGTTACCTCGCGGAGCCGGAAGCGGTGCCAGGGTGATCCACCTCCGCATCGTCGCCCCGAACGACATCGCGCACCAAGCGCTCGAGCTGCTCGTGGCGTCCCCCTCGGTGCTGAACGTCGTCCACCTGCACGGCGCGGCGCAAAAGCCGGAGGGCGACGTGATCCTCTGCGACGTGGCGCGCGAGGACGCCAGTGTGATCCTCGGCGACCTGAAGGAGCTGCGCATACCCGAATACGGCTCCATAGCGGTCGAGCACATCGACACCGCGATCTCCGACGCCGCCGTCGCCGCGGAGAAGGCCGCCCGCGGCCTGCCGTCGGACGCCGTGGTGTGGGAGGAGGTCGAGTCGCGCACCGAGGAGGAGACGGAGCTCTCCTTCACCTTCGTCGCCTTCATGGTCGCCGCTATGCAGATCGCGGCCGTCGGGATCGTGCTCGACTCGCCGATCCTGATCGTCGGGGCGATGGTCGTCGGACCCGAGTTCGGGCCGCTGGCCGCCCTGAGCGTCGCGCTAGTGCAGAAGAAGGGCGGGTTGGCGGCGCACTCGCTGCTGGCGCTCGCGGTGGGCTTCCCGGTCGGGATGGTCGCCGCGCTCGTCACGACCCTCGCCGCGCGCGCCCTCGACCTAGACGCGTTCACGAACTACGAGGTCGCGCAACACCCGTTCACCGACTTCATCTCGAGCCCGGACGAGCTCAGCTTCTTCGTCGCTGTCGTCGCCGGCAGCGCAGGGGTCCTCTCCCTCACGTCGGCGAAATCGGGCGCGCTCGTCGGCGTGCTCGTCTCGGTGACGACGATCCCCGCCGCCTCGAACATCGGCGTGGCGGCCGCGTTCGCCGATTGGAGCACCGCGGGAGGGGCCGCCGGCCAGCTCGCCATCAACCTGTCGGGCATCGTCGTGGCCGGGGTCACGACCCTCTACTTCCAGCGGCTCATCTACCGCAGGCGGCGGCGCAAGCATCTGATGGACCCCGCGCGGGTCGGCGCCGGGCTGCCCCTCGGGCGCAGCATGCGCGGCACGGCCGAGGTGCCCGGCTACAGCGAGCTCCAACGCCCCCGCAAGCCGTAGCGCCGCGAAGCCCCGGCGGCCCTAGAGCGACGCCCAGATGTCGATCTTGGTGCGCACGCGCCCGATCACCTCGTCCGTGAACTCGCTCGTGCTCGAGTGGCCGCCGAGGTCGGGCGTGCGGACGCCGGTGGCCACCGCCTCGAGGACCGACTCGTAGACCGCACGCGAGGCGGTCTCCTCGTCGGCGTAGTGGAGCAGCGCCGCGGCCGCGAGGATCATCGCCATCGGGTTGGCGATGTTCTTGCCGAGCAGCGCGGGCGCCGTGCCATGCGGCGCCTCCGCCATCACGGCGCTCGTCTCGAAGTCGTCGTCGAACGCGAGCAGCACCGACTCCGCGCCGGCGATCGACCCGAACATCGGCATGACGAGGTCGGAGAGGCAGTCACCGTCCCGATTGAGGGCGGGGATCACGAGCGGCGCATCGGCCGCGCCCGAGATCAGGCCCGCGTAGGTGGCGTCGATGAGGGCCGGCGAGTAGGGCACGTCGGGATGGCGCTCCGCGGCGGCGTCCATCTCCTCCTTCAACATCCCTTCGTAGACCGGGCTGACGGTCCACTTCGGGCCGCCGTACACGCGCCCGTGGATGCGGTCCGCGGTCCGGAAGCTGTACTCGGCCACCGCACGGCAGACGCCGCGGGAGATTCGCTCGGTTCGGTAGGCCACCTCGTCGCCGTCCTCCTCGGCGCGCCACTGCTCGGCGCCGTAGGCGTCGCCCACGGCCATCCGCACCACCGCAATCGGGTAGTGGACGCCGGCGACGGGGGTCACACCGGGAATGCGCCGCCCGGTGCGGATGATCACCTTGCCGTCGATCGCCTCGCGCAGGAGGCGGTTCGGACTGCCGACGTCGTCGGCGCCCTCGGGCGTGATCGTCGCCGCCTTGAGGCCGTAGGTCGCCTCGCGCATCGCGGCCGCGGCGGCGCTCACCACCTCGTTGCGGGTACGCCGCCGATTCTCGAGCGAGAGGTCATAGTGCTCGAACGCGACGTCGACCTTCGTCACCCGCGGATCGAGCACGCGCAGGGCTTGCTCGAGCAGCTCCTGCCCGGTCTCGTCGCCCTCCAGGACGATAATCCGCGCCATGCCCGCGGAATCTACCGGCAGGTGCTCGTGGTGCGGGAACGAGGTCGAACGCGAGGACGGCTGGCGGGTGCAGGAGGTGCCCGGCGAGCGCCGGGCGGCCTTCTGCAGGCTCGAGCACGTCGTCCCGTGGGCGATCCAGGGCGCGCACTGGGACGCGGGGACGATCGAGGAGCCGCGCGGAATCGTGGACTCGGTCGAGACCTGCGCCCACTGCGGCGCGACGCTCAGCGACGTCTACGTCGTGGCCGTCCGGCACCGCGGGGAGCACCGCATCCCGGACGCCTTCTGCTCAGCCGACCACCTCGCGGAGTGGGCGAAGGCGGGAGGCCGCTGGCGGTAGGCCGCCGCCTGGCCGAAGCAGCCGGCTGGCCGGCTGCGCACGGACCCCTATCCGCCGTGCAGCCCGAGCTCGTCCGCGCGCTCCTCCATCGCGGCAATCACGAACGCCACGTGCTCGTCGAAGTCGACGCCGAGCTCCTCCGCTCCGGCGTGCACCTCCTCGCGGTTCACGCCGGCCGCGAAGCTCGGCTGCTTGAGCTTCTTCTTCACCGACTTCGGCGTCAGACCCTCGATGCCGGTGGGGCGAACTAGCGCGCACGCGGAGACGAACCCGGACAGCTCGTCGACCGCGTATAGCGTCTTCGCCATGCGCGACTCGCGCGGGACGCCGAGAAAGGTTGCGTGGCCCGCGACCGCGTCGATCAGCTCGCGCGGGTAGCCGCGCTCCTCGAAGAGCGCGAGCGCCTTGCGCGGATGGCCCGTGTCGAGATCGGGGAAGCGCTCGTAGTCGAGGTCGTGGAGGAGCCCGGTCACGCCGTAGAGCTCCTCGTCCTCGCCGAAGCGGCGCGCGTAGGCGCGCATCGCGGTCTCCACACCGAGCAGATGCTTGCGGAGCGAGTCGCTCTGCACCCATTCCTCGACGAGCTGCCAGGCTTCCTCACGAGTCGGGTCGGCCATGGGCCGGCAGGGTATCCGGCCACCGGACCGAACCTGGTGGCGGATGGCCTTCGATACGCTTGCCGCGCCGGCCGCTACCCCGACTGAGTCGCGCATGGAGAAGTTCATCATCGAGGGCGGGGCGCCCCTCTCGGGCACCATCGTTCCCGCCGGCAACAAGAATGCCGCGCTGCCTGCGCTCGCCGCCTCGCTGCTGACGAGCGAGCCGGTGCTGCTGCGAAACGTGCCGCGTATCCGCGACGTGGGCGCGATGATCGAGCTCCTCAAGCGGCTCGACGTCGACGTCGACTGGCGCGACGACAACACCGTTGAGATCCGCGCCGACACCGTGACGCATACCGACGTGGACCGCGGCTGGGCGGAGCGCATCCGCGCCTCGTTCCTGCTCGCGGGCCCGCTGCTGGCGCGCTTCGGCCGTGCCGACATGCCGCCGCCCGGCGGCGACGTGATCGGCCGCCGGCGGCTCGACCCGCACATCGACGCCTTCCGCGCACTCGGCGCCGACGTTCGCGCCGATCGCTCCTACTTCCATCTGAGCGCGCCCGACGGCCTGCACGCGTGCGACTTCTTCATGGACGAGCCGTCGGTGATGGCCACCGAGAACGCGCTCATGGCCGCCGCCCTGACACCAGGCTCGACGGTGATCCACAACGCCGCGTCGGAGCCCCACGTGCAGGACCTCGCCCGGCTCCTGATGCAGATGGGCGCCCGCATCGAGGGGATCGGCTCGAACCTGATGATCGTGCACGGCCAGGAGGAGCTGCACGGCGCCGACCACGCCCTCGGCCCGGATCACATCGAGATCGGCAGCTTCATCGCCCTCGCCGCCTGCACGGGCGGGGAGCTTCGCATCCGCGACTGCGTGCCCGACGACCTGCGCATGACCCGGCTCGCGTTCGAGCGGCTCGGCTGCCGGATCGAGGTCGAGGGGAACGATGTGATCGTCCCGCCGTGCCAGGAGCTGCGCATCCAGTCGGACGAGGGCGACGCCGTCTCGAAGATCGAGGACGGGCCGTGGCCGGCGTTTCCCGCGGACCTGACGAGCATCGCCGTCGCGATGGCGACGCAGGCCGAGGGGCTGATCCTGATCCACGAGAAGATGTTCGAGAACCGGCTGTTCTTCGTCGACAAGCTGGTCTCGATGGGGGCTCGGGTGATCGTCTGCGACCCGCACCGCGCGGTCGTGAGCGGCCCGAGCCGGCTTCACGGTGAGCGCATGGAGAGCCCGGACATCCGCGCCGGTATGGCGATCCTCATCGCGGCGCTCTGCGCGGAGGGGACCTCTGAAATCGGGAACATCCCGCAGATCGACCGCGGCTACGAGCGCATCGACGAGCGGCTGCGGGGGCTCGGCGCGCGGATCGAGCGCGTCGCGGCCGAGCGAGTGCCTGCGTAGGGTCGCCACATGACCCACCCGATCCCGCCCGGCACCCGGGACGTCCTACCTGAGGAGATGCGGGAGCTGCGGGCGATCTCGGAGCGCATGCGCGGGACGTTCGAGGGGGCCGGATACGGCGAGGTCCACACACCGGCGCTCGAGTACGAGGAGGTGCTGCGGCGAGGAGAGGCGAGCGCTGCCGGCGCGCGCTACCGGACGTTCGACGAGCAGGGCGACGTGCTCGCGCTGCGCTCGGACATGACGATTCCGATCGCTCGTTTGGTGGCGACGCGCTACTCGGGCGTAGACCCGCCGCTTCGGTTCTGCTACTTCTCGCGCGCCTGGCGAGCCGCCGAGCGCGGGGTCGGCGAGCCCAGGGAGTTCCTCCAGGCCGGCCTCGAGCTGATCGGCGTGCCCGGGCCCCAGGGCGAGGCGGAGGTGGTGGAGCTCGCGGTCGCGGCGCTCGACGCCGCGGGGCTGCGCAGGCACCGGATCGGCATCGGCGACGGCGCGCTCTACCGGCGCCTCCTGTCCGCGCTCGAGGTGCCCGAGGACCGCCACCTGCCGCTGATCGAGTGCCTGTGGCGCCGCGACCTGGTCGGGCTCGAGCTGCGCGTGGCCGGCCTGCGGGTTGGCGAGCGCGAGCGCGAGCTGCTCGTGCGGCTCCCCGAGCTGCGGGGGGGCCGCGAGGTGCTGCAGCGGGCGGCGAACGCGCAGGTCTCAGACGCGCTGGCCGGCCTCGAGGCGCTGCACGAGCGGCTGTCCGAGCGCGGCGTCGCCGACCGCGTGATCTTCGACCTCGGGCTGGTGCGCGAACTCGGCTACTACACCGGCGCGGTTTTCGAGGTCTATGACCCCGCCGTGGGGTTCGCGCTCGGCGGAGGCGGCCGCTACGACGACCTGCTCGGCCGCTTCGGTCGCGAGCTCCCGGCCTGCGGCATCGCGCTCGACGTCCAGCGCGTCCACCTCGCACAGGCGGCTGAGGAGGCGCTCGCATGAGCGAGCTCACGATCGCCGTGCCGCGCGGCGCGCTGTTCGGCGGCGCGCTCGACCTGCTCGAGCGCCTTGGGATCGACACGAGCCAGGTCCGCGCGAACCAGCGCAAGCTGCTCTTCTCCGAGGTGGGCATCGTGACGATGCGCCCGAGCGACGTGCCGACGTACGTCGAGCACGGATCCGCGGACATCGGGATCACTGGTAAGGACGTGCTGCTCGAGCAGTCGCATCGCAAGGTCTACGAGCTGCTCGACCTGGGCTTCGGCCGCTGCACGATGGTCGTGGCTGCACCCGAGGGCGGCGACCCGATCGGCGACGCCCTGCGCAGGCTCGGTCGCGTCAGGATCGCCACGAAATACCCGCGCGTCGCAGGGCGGCACTTCGCGGACACGGGTCGCCAGGCCGAGATCGTGGAGGTGAAGGGCTCGGTGGAGCTGGCGCCGCTGACCGGACTGGTGGACGGCATCGTCGACCTCACCGCGAGCGGCACGACCCTCCGCGAGAACCGCCTGAGCGTCGTCGAGGAGATCGGCGTCTGCACAGCCCGACTGATCGCGAACCCGGTGGCGCACAAGCTGAAGGCGGGCGAGATCGACCGCCTGGTCGAGCGGGTGCGAGCCGGATGAGGATCGTCCGCGACCGCATGAAGCGGCGCCCGGCTCCCGAGACGAGGGCCGACGCGGTTCGCGCCATCATCGACGAGGTGCGCCGGGACGGCGACGCCGCGGTGATCCGCCTGACCGGGCGCTTCGACGGAGTGGAGATCGGACAGGGAAGCCTGCGGGTGGATCCGCACGAGGTCCGCGCCGCGGTCGACGCTCTCGAGGCGGAGCTGCTTGCGGGACTGCGCGCCGCGATCGAGAACGTGCGCCATGTGGCCGAGGCGCAGCTGCGCGAGCCGACGGCAGTGGAGCTGCCGGACGGGCAGCGTGTGAAGGTTTCGGAGGTGCCGGTGCGGCGCGCCGGCATCTATGTGCCGGGCGGGCGCGCGCCGTACCCGTCAACAGTCGTGATGGGCGCCGTGGCGGCGCGCGTGGCAGGGGTCCCGCAGGTGGCGGTCTGCGCGCCGCCGGGCCGCGACGGGCGCCTCCACCCGGTGACGCTCGCTGCCTGTGCCCTGTGCGACGTCGTGGGCGAGGTGTATCGGATGGGCGGCGCGCAGGCGATCGCCGCCTTCGCCCACGGGACCGAGTCGGTCAGGCCGATGGACGTGATCGTAGGACCCGGCAACGCGTGGGTCACCGAGGCCAAGCGCCAGGTGTTCGGTGAGGTCGGGATCGACGGCCTGGCCGGGCCATCGGAGCTTGCCGTGCTGGCCAGCCCGGGCGCCGACCCGGAGCTGATCGCACTCGACCTGCTCGCGCAGGCCGAGCACGGCGAGGACAGCCCGCTCTGGCTCGTGTCGACGGATGCCGAGCTCGGCGAGGAGGTCGTCGCTGCTGTCGAGCGGCTGGCACCCGAGCGCCCGAGCGCCACCGACGCTGAGTTGATGGTCGTCCCCGCGCGCGACCTGCAACAGGCGCTCCGTTTCGTCGACATGATCGCTCCGGAGCACCTCCAGCTGGTCGGCGATCACGCCGAACGGCTCGCCGGCAGCGTGATGCGCGCCGGGTGCATCTTCGTCGGCGCCGGCGCGGCCACCGCGTTCGGCGACTACGTGGCCGGCTCGAACCACGTGCTGCCCACCGGGGGCGCCGCGCGCTTCGCGAGCGGGCTCGGCGTGTCGACGTTCCGGCGCCGCATGGCTCACGTATCCTTGCCCGGCGAGGCGCCGGCGCGCCTCGCGCCCGCCGGCGCCGCGCTGGCTCGCGCCGAGGGCTTTCCCGTGCACGCCGAATCGATGGAGCGCCGCGCGTGAGCCGCACCTCGCAGATCCGCCGCACGACAGGTGAGACCGACGTGGACCTGAGCCTCGCGCTCGACGGCGCCGGCGGCGGCAGCCGCGAGACGGGCGTCGGCTTCTTCGACCACCTGCTCGACGCCGTCGCTCGCCACGGCGGCCTCGACCTCGACGTGCGCGTCGACGGCGACCTCGAGACCGGCCCGCACCACACGGTGGAGGACACCGGCATCGCGCTCGGGCAGGCGCTCGACGAGGCGCTCGGCGACCGCGCCGGGATCGCCCGCTTCGGGAACGCCCGGGTGCCGATGGACGAAGCTCTCGCCTCGTGCGCGATCGACATATCGGGGCGGCCCTACCTCTCATTCGAGGCGACCTTCCCCGCCGAGCGGGTCGGCCACTTCGACACCGACCTCGCCGAGGAGTTCATGCGCGCGGTCGCGGGCGCCGCGAAGCTGACGCTGCACCTGCGCGTCGAGGCCGGCACGAACGCCCACCACATGGTCGAGGTCGCGTTCAAGGCGTTCGCACGCGCGCTGCGCGAGGCCATGGCCGAGGACCCGCGCGTGCACGGCGTGCCCTCGACCAAGGGCCTGTTGTGACCTCGAGCAGGACGATCGCCATCCTCGACTACGGGATGGGCAACCTGCGCTCGGTCGCGAAGGCGCTCGAGCACGTGGGCGCTGAGCCCTACCTCACGAACGACCACGAGCGCGTGCGCGAGGCGGCCGCCGTCGTGCTCCCTGGGGTGGGCGCGATGCCGAAGGCGATGGAGCGCGTGCGCCGGCTCGGGCTCGACGAGCTCGTGCGCGAGCGCGTGGCCGCGGGCGTGCCGCTGCTCGGGCTGTGTATGGGGATGCAGCTGATGTTCGAGTCGACCACCGAGCACGGCGGCGCGGAGGGCATCCGCCTGCTGGGCGGGGAGGTGGCCGGGCTCGATGCCGACGGGCTCAAGGTTCCGCAGATCGGCTGGAACCCGGTCTCATGGCGGCGCGCCAGCCCGCTCGTGGACGGCCTGCCCGACCCGTGCGCCTTCTACCACGCGAACTCGTTCTCGGCGAGACCCGCGGACC
>Ga0126307_10003440_pt1 | contig 10828 bp, 10 predicted proteins | sample Plot28_FD_89955 | JGI IMG/M metagenome (GOLD analysis project Ga0126307, IMG submission 89955) | Serpentine soil microbial communities from UC McLaughlin Reserve, CA, USA - Plot28 | ecosystem: Environmental > Terrestrial > Soil > Grasslands | place: USA: UC McLaughlin Reserve, Lake County...
GAGCCGCATCCCGCAGGCTCGAGAGGTCGACCAGCCAGACGCCGTGCGCGTAGCTCTCGGTGACCTCGGCCGCGACGGCGACCGCGAAGCGCGTCTTGCCGATGCCGCCCGGCCCCGTCAGCGTGACAAGACGCGCCTGCTCCACGCCGAGGAGCCTGAGGACGTCCGCGAGCTCCTTCTTGCGGCCGACGAGCGGCGTCGCCGGCACCGGAACGTTCGTGGCGTGCAGCGAGCGAAGCGGCGGGAACTCGCCCTTCCCGAGCTGGTACAGCCTGAGCGGCCGGCCGAGGTCCTTGAGACGGTGCAGGCCCAGATCGGCGAGCAAGAGACTGTTGCCTGGCTCCAGGAAGCCGGCGGTGCGCTCGGAGACGAGCACCTGGCCGCCGTGGCCTGCAGCCGCGATGCGGGCGGCGGTATGCACGTCGACTCCGACGTAGCCCTCGTCGGTCGGCGTCGGCTCGCCGGTGTGGACGCCCACGCGCACGCGCACCGGCGTCGGCTCCAGCGCCTGCCGGCCTTCCTCGGCGGCCACAAGCGCGTCCGAGGCGCGGGCGAAGGCGTAGAAGAAGGCGTCGCCCTGGGTGTCGACCTCGACGCCGCCCTGGCGCGCGAACGCCTCCCGCAGTAGGCGCCGGTGCTCGGCCAGGAGCTCGGCGTAGGCGTCGCCGTGCTCGGCGAGCAGGCGCGTCGAGCCCTCGACGTCGGTGAAGAGGAAGGTGACCGTGCCCGACGGCAGTTCCGTCACGGCCGGAAGTCTGCGGTCCGGACGCCTAGAAGTGGTCGTGATCGCGGCGGTGCGTGAGCACGCGCAGACCGTTGCCGATCAGGACGACGCCCACGAAGATCAGGCCGACGATCAGCATGATCGTGATGACGTTCCGTCCTTCGTCGACCGTGTCCGCGAGGAGCCCGACCAGCGACATCGCCGCCCGACTCTACCGGACGCGCCGAGCGTGAGCCCCCAGCGCGGACGCAACCGCGGCGTCCCCCGCCGCTGCGCGCGCCGCAGCCGCAACCGACGCCGGATCGTTGCCGCGGCGCAGCGGATCGAGCACTCCGTCGAGCGTGTCGTCACCGAGCAGCGCGGCGGTCGCGGCCCACGCCTCGCCGTCGCCGGCGCGGCCGTCGGCGCGAAGCTGCGCGCAGAGCGAGATCAAGCCTGCGAGCCCGGCGACCGCAGAGACGTCCCCGGAGGCGGCGACGCGCACGAGCCCGTGTGCGTAGAGGTAGTCGCCGAGCAGCAGGGCCGTCTCGTGGTCGGTCCGAGCGAAGAGCCTCGGCCGGCCGTAGTGGGCGAGGTAGCCTTCGTAGATCGTCTCCACGGCCGTCGCGAACCGCCCCTCGGCGACGGCCGAGAACACCGGCTCCGGGTCGCGCTCGCCCTCGGGCAGGAGCAGCTCGCGCCACAGCGGGCTCTCGAGCGCCGCGTCACCCGCGATCGTCTCCCAGACGTCAGCGACCGAAGAACTCGGCAACGGCCTCCACCGTCCGCTCGATCTCCCGCTCTCCGTGGGCGAGCGAGACGAACAGCGCCTCGAACTGCGACGGCGCGACGTAGATCCCGCGCGCGAGCAGGTGCCGGAAGAGCGCGCCGTAGCAGTCGGTGTCGCACTGCTGGGCCTGCTCGAAGTTCGTCACGAGGCCGTCTGCGCAGAAGAGGGTCGCCATCCCGCCCACCCGCTGGACGACGGCCGAGCCTCCCGCGGCCTCGCGGAGGCCCGCCTCCAGCCGTGCGCCGCGTGCCTCGAGCCCCTCGTAGCAGCCGGGATCCCGCAATCGGCGCAGCACCGAGAGCCCCGCCGCGGTCGCGAGCGGGTTCCCGGACAGGGTGCCGGCCTGGTACACGTCGCCCGAGGGCGCGAGCCGCTCCATCACGTCCGCGCGGCCGCCGAACGCCGCCAAAGGCAGGCCGCCCCCGACGATCTTGCCGAGAATGGTCAGGTCCGGTTCGACCCCGTAGCGCTCCTGCGCGCCGCCGCGCGCGACCCGGAAGCCGGTGATCACCTCGTCGAAGACGAGCAGCGCGCCAGAGGCGTCGCAGAGCCGCCGAAGCGCCTCGAGGAACCCGGGGGCGGGCGGTATGACGCCCATGTTCCCTGCGACCGGCTCGACGATCACGCAGGCGAGCCCTTCGCCGTAGCGCGCGACCGCCTCCGCCGCGGCGGCGACGTCGTTGTACGGGCAGACGATCGTGTCGGCGGCGACGGCCGAGGGCACGCCGGGCGTCGAGGGAATCCCAAGCGTTGCGATCCCCGAGCCCGCGCTCGCGAGCAGCGCGTCGACGTGACCGTGGTAGCAGCCTGCGAACTTCAGCACGCGGTCGCGCCGCGTCGCCGCCCGGGCCAGGCGGACGGCGCTCATCGCGGCTTCGGTCCCAGACGACACGAGCCGGACGAGCTCGATCGACGGGACGGCGTCGACGATCTCGGCGGCGAGCTCGACTTCGCCCTGCGTCGGCGCCCCGAACGTCGTCCCGGCCCGAGCAGCCACAGTCACCGCCTCGACCGTCTCCGCATCCGCGTGCCCGAAGAGGAGCGGCCCCCACGACAGCACCCAGTCGACGTAGCGGTTGCCCTTCGCGTCCACGAGCTCGGCGTCCTCGCCACGGGCGACGAAGATCGGCTCGTCGAGCCCGACAGCCCGCATCGCGCGAACCGGCGAGTTGACGCCGCCGGGGATCACGCTCGTGGCTCTGCGCCAGAGGCTCGAGGCCGTTTCTACAGCCACGCCGCGAGGTCCTTGGCCCAGTACGAGATGACGACGTCCGCGCCCGCGCGCTTGATCGCCGTGAGCGACTCGAGCGCGGCCGAGCGCTCGTCGAGCCACCCTGCTGCCGCAGCCGCCTTCACCATCGCGTACTCGCCCGAGACGTTGTAGGCGGCCAGGGGCGCGTCGAAGCGCTCGCGCACCGCGCGCACGACGTCGAGGTTCGGCAGCGCCGGCTTGACCATCAGGACGTCCGCTCCCTCTGCGAGGTCGAGCTCGCACTCGCGCAGCGCCTCGCGGACGTTGGCCGGGTCCATCTGGTAGGCGCGCCGGTCGCCGAAGGCCGGCGTCGACTCCGCCGCCTCGCGGAACGGCCCGTAGAAGGCGGAGGCGTACTTGGCCGAGTACGCGACGATCGGCGTGGCGTCGAACCCGGCGTCGTCGAGGCCGCCGCGGATCGCGCCGACGCGCCCGTCCATCATGTCGCTGGGGCAGACGGCGTCCGCGCCGGCCTCGACGTGGCTCACCGCCGTCCGTACGAGCAGCTCGAGCGACTCGTCGTTCACGACCTCGCCGTCGCGGACGACGCCGCAGTGCCCGTGCGACGTGTACTCGCAGAGGCACACGTCGGTCAGCAGCACGAGTTCCGGGAACCGCGGCCTGAGGTCGCGCAGCGCGCGCTGGACGACGCCGTCGTCCTCCCACGCGCCGCTGCCGTCCTCGTCCTTGGCGTCTGGGATGCCGAAGAGCAGCACCGCCTCGATCCCGGCCGCGGCGATCCGCTCGACCTCCGCGGCGAGGTCGTCGATCGACCAGCGGCCGAGCGCCGGGAGCGCATCGTTCCGTCGGGTCGACGGCCCGACGAAGAGTGGGAAGACGAAATCCGCGGGATCGAGGCGCGTCTCGCGCACGAGCGACCGCAGAGGCCCTGTCCGCCGGAGCCGCCGCAGCCGCGTCACGGGAAAGGTGGCCACGCGCGAAGCGTACTCGGGTAAACGCTCCGAGCGGCGTCCGGCTCGGGGCCTAAGGTCGGGCGCGATGGCGCCACAGCGGCACCGCCGCCCCCGCCGTCCACCACCTCGGCCGTCCGCTTGGGACTGGTCGTTCGCCGAGGACGGCGCGCTCGCACTCGACCGTCACGAAGTCATCCCGAAAACGGCTTACGAACCGGCGCTTGACCTGTCACAATCCCGCGTCTTGTCCAGGAGCTTGAACCGGCGCACCCAGTCGGGTACGGTCACGCGGATGCCGTCGCGGAGAACGCGCCGCCGTGCCAGCCTCCGGCAGCGCGAGCGCCGCGCACAGCGCATCCAGCGGCTCGCTGCGCTGCTGGTCCTCGTTGCGATCGTCATCATCACCCTGACGCTGACGGCCTTTGGCTCGACGTCCGCGCGCGCGAGGCCCGAGATCGTGCCGCGCGCACCGGCGGCGGCCGTCGCGGTCGCGCCGCCGCGGCCGCAGGTCGTGGCGGTCCAGGGGGCGCTTCGCCTCCAGCTCCCGGTGCCGCAGGAGCGCGTCTCGGCGATCGCCTACCACGCCGCCACGCAGGGCGCGCTGCCGCTGCATCCGCTTGGGAGGCGCGGCAACAACGGCCTCCTCCGGCGGCTCGTCGACCGGGTGCTCGGTACCCACCGGTCCGGCCTGACGTGGTACCAGCTCGGTGGGGCGGACGGCCCGCCGACGTCGGCGCTGGACGTCGCTGCGCCCGCGGGGACGGATGTGTACGCGCCGGTCGACGGAACGGTCGTCGCGGTCGACGACTACGTCCTCAACGGCAAGCGCTTCGGCTCGCGGATCGACATCCAGCCGAGCACGGCCCCCGCGCTCGTCGTCTCGGTCATCCGCGTCGGCACGCGTGCGGGGGTCGGCGTCGGCCAGGCGGTCGTGGCGGGCCGGTCGCGGCTCGGGCGCGTGCTCGACCTCGCGGCCGTCGAGCGCCAGGCGATCGCGCGCTACACGCAGGACTCGGGGAACCACGTCACGCTCGAGGTTCGCTCCGCCGCGGCACCCGCGCTGGGCTAGGGATCGGTGCGACCCCCAACGCGACGGCGCGTCGCCAACCCGTGAAGCTGCTCTTCGTCGCGGACGTGTTCGGCGCGCCGGGCCGCCGCGCCCTGGAGGAACGGCTCGCGGGGCTGCGTGCCGACCTCGCCGTCGACTTCTGCGTCGTGAACGGCGAGAACGCGGCCGACGGGCGGGGCATCACGCCCAAGCTGGCCGACCGGCTGCTCGCGGCGGGCGCGGACGTCGTGACGCTCGGCAACCACGCCTGGGCGCGCCGCGAGCTGCTGCCATATCTCGATACGGCGGAGCGCGTGCTCCGTCCCGCGAACCTCTCGCGCCATGCGCCCGGCCGCTCTCTCGCCGTCGCGACGGCTGCGGACGGCACGGCGGTGGCCGTCCTCAACCTGATGGGTTGGCTGTTCCTCGAGGTCGCCGAGGCGCCGTTCGAGGTCGTCGACGAGCTCGTCGAGGAGGCCCGCGCTCAGGCGCCGGTCGTCGTCGTCGACTTCCACGCCGAGGCGACGAGCGAGAAAGTGGCGCTGGCGCGCTGGCTCGACGGGCGCGTCACCGCAGTGATCGGCACGCACACGCACGTGCAGACGGCCGACGCGCGCGTGCTTCCTGGCGGCACGGCCGCGATCACGGACGCCGGGATGACGGGCCCGCACGACTCGGTCATCGGCGTCGAGGCCGAGCTTGCGATCCGCCGCATGCGCACGGGACTTCCCGTCCGCTTCGAGCCCGCGACGGGGGGCGTCCGCATCGAGGGCGTACTCATCGACTGCGACGTCCAGGGGCGAGCGCGAGCCTGCGAGCCGCTGCGGGTGGAGGTGCCATGAGCACGGCGAGCAGGGCGATCAGGATGAGGTCGCGCACGAGGACGAGTGCCGTCACGGTGCCGTCGAACGACCCGGCGTAGTCCCAGTAGCGGTACGGGAACCACAGCTGCGTGAGGACGAGCGCGGTCCCGAGCAGCGCCGTCGCAACGACGCCGCGCCGTCCGGCGACGAGCGGCACGAGCGGGAGCAGCCAGATCAGGAACTGCGGCGAGAGCACCTTCCCGAGCGCGACGAACGCGAGCACGGCCGCCGCGGCGTAGCGGACGAGGCGCTCGCGATCGGCCGGGCCTCGCGCGAAGCTGATCCACAGCCACACGAGGACGGCCAGCTGCACCGCGCTCTGCACCGCCGCGACGGCGACGCCGAGCCCACCGGCGATGTTCTGCGACCCGGCGCTCGCACGCATCTCGACGTGGAGTCCGGCGAGGTGGTGCAGCGAGACGAGCACCACTGCACCGAGCGACTCGATCTGGAGGGGCCGGCGCAGCTGGCGCCAGAGGCTGTCGGCGACCCCCTCGGGCGCGACGACCAGGAACGGCACGACGATCGCGGCCAGCACGACGGCGAAGACGGCCGCCGCAACGAGCAGCTCCCGCCGTCCGCTGCGCCGCCAGATCCAGACGCCGGCGAGCGGCACGAGCACGGCCGGATAGAGCTTCGCCGCGACGGCGACGGCGAGGACTCCTGCGCCGACGCGGTTGCGGCCTGCCAGCAGGGCCGCGAGCGCGCCTACGGTGAGCGCCGCCGGCCAGAGGTCGAACCGGGAGAGGATGACCGACCCGAGCGCCAGCGGCGCGAGAGCGGTGAAAGCAAGTGCGACGCTCAGGCGCGTCGCCGAGGCGCCGAGGGCCACCAGCGCCACCGCCATGCACGCGAGCGCGAGCGCGCCGCAGGCGAGCATCGCTCGCTCGAACGTCTCGTGGTAAGCGTTCGTCGGCTCGCCGTCGTCGGGCGCCGTGACGAGCGACGGAAAGACGATTGCCGGAAGCGCGCCCGGCGGGTACTCGACGTCGAAGTCGCGGTAGGGGACCTCGCCGCGCGCCGTCGCGTCGCCGTAGCGTTCGTAGAGCGGCGTGTCGCGAATCTGATCCCGTGCCCAGAACGCGTGATGCATCGCCGCCCAGGCGAGCGCCAGCGTCGCGACCGCCGCGATGACGGCGGCACTTGCCGCGACCGTGCGGTCAGCCGGCCGCGACCAGCTCTCGGGCCTCGCGATCAGCCCGCTCCTCCTCCTGGTCTCGCGCGCGGCCGCCCACCGGCGCGGCCAGCAGCGCCAGCGCCGCGAACGGGAAGAACCACGCGATGTAGAGGTAGAACCAGTGCGTCAGGACGAGCTCGGCGCCGACGAGGAGCGCACCGGTGAAGGCGGCGAGCTGCAGCGGCGACTTCCGCCGGGGCACGACGGCGAGCGCGAGCGCGACCGCGACGAGGCCGAGCTGCAGCACGCGCTGCGGAAGGCGGAGGTCGGGGAGCCCGTCCGCGTGGTACTGGCCCCAGTCCCAGATGGAGAACGGTGAGTCGCGCCCGATCTGCCAGCCGAGCGTGCGATCCCAGAAGACGCGGAGCGCGTGGAGCGGGTCAGGCTCGAGCAGCACCACCGAGAACACCGCCAGGGTGGCAGCCGCGAAGCCAAGGCCGCCGATAGCCGTCGCCCGCGGCCGGCGCGCCGGGTAGGTCAACCAGAGGGGCACGACGACCAGCGAAGCGAACTTCGTCCAGCCGGAGAGCGCGGCGAAGGCGCCACGCGCCCCGGGCGCCGCGGCGAGCCAGAAGCCCACGAGCAGCAGGAGCGGCACCAGCGCATCCTGGGTGTTCGAGCTCGACACGTACTGCGTGAAGGGGTACGCCGCCCACGCGAAGGCGAGCGTCGTCGCGAGCGGCGGGCCACCGAAGCGGAGCCCGACGAGGGCGATCGCGGCGAGGCAGAGCAGGTCGAACGCGATCGACGCGGCGTGCGCCGCCTCGAGATGGTTCGTCCACCCGCCGTCCCAGCCGAAGAAGAGGTAGGCCGGCACGTAGGCCAGGTAGCTCGGCGGCCCGTATGTATCCCCGCGTTCGACGGCGGACTCGCAGCGGCCGTTCGTCTGGATGCGCTCGTCGACCTGGCCGTCCGCGGCGGCGGGACCGCACGGCTTGCGGTCGTCGCGAACGGGCATGTGGCCGTAGGGCGACTCGCCATGCACGATCCGGTGGGCACCGACGACGCCGGCGTAGCCGACGTCGATGACGGTCGAGTCCCGAGCGTTCAGGCCGACGCGGAAGCCGGCGAGGAAGACCGTCGCCGCGGCCAGCACCCAGAGCGGCCAAAAGGGCCGGAACGGCCGGGGCCGCGAGCGCCGGAGCCCGACCCATGTGAGCCGGCCGGCGAGATAGGCGAGCGGCGGATAGGCGAGCGGCACGCTCGTGAAGATGTCGCCACGGTTGAAGAACCACAGCGACACGCTGAACGAGAGCAGGACGAGCAGGTCGAGGTTGCGCACGGAGAGCGGGCGCCGCAGGTCGGCCAGCCCGAGCAGGAACACGGCGCAAAACAGCAGCCACACACGCGGGGAATTGAGCGCGCGACCGCCGAAGGCGGTTCTCGATCCACGCGCCATCTTCCAGGCGACTTGCGGCCCGGTCCAGGCCTCGATCACCACGCCACGGCCGTCGTCGACCTGACCCTCGGCGATCTCGCCCGCCTCGGTCGACCACACCCGGACCGTCCACGTTCGCTCGTCAGGCTCGTAGAGGGCGTCGGTCGCGGGATCGGACGGATAGCGCGCGAGCCAGTCGGCCACCTTCTCGTCGCGGAGGAAGATCCGCGTAGCGCGCGCCTCCGATACCCGCGGGGTCCCCGTGAGGGGCGACGCGGCGGCCGGCGCCGGCGCCGTGAGCGCGAACACGACCGCGATCCCCGCAAGCAGACGCACAGTGGCATGGTTCCTGAACGACGGCCGCCGCAACCGACATGGCGGGCGCGGCTAGCAGACGTCAGCCTCCAGGCTCCCGCTGAAAGTCGTCATGGCCGGCGGCGGCCGGCCGGACTTTCGGGGGCCTGAATGACCAGAGCTTGTTCCCCACGAAGTTGAGCGGCGTCACGAGGACGATCGCCACCGCCTGCGCCAGGATCTTCCCGACGCCGAGCGAGACGAGCACCTTCAGGACGACGAGGTTCGCGGAAAGCGCCAGCACGGCGACGACGAGGAAGCGCATGCCCTGGTAGGCGACGTGGCCACGCTGGTGCCGGAAGGTCCAGACGCGGTTCCAGAGGTAGTTGTTCGTGACGGCGACGAGGAACGAGCCGATCGCGGCGACGAGGTAGTGCACGCCCGCGCCCCGCAGGAGCACGGTGTAGACGGCGAGGTTGACGACGTAGCCGCTCCCGCCGACGACGCAGAACTTCGCCAGCTGGTACCAGTTGTGCGGGCGGCGAAGCGCCTGGCCCGCGCGGCTGTCTCCGAACCCGGTCTCGCCGCTGAAGACGGCCCGGGCGCGCTCGAGCACGGCCGCGAGCCTACCCGCGTCCCCGGGCGACTCCCGTGGCGCCGGCGGCGGCCTCCGCGGGCGGCGCAGTCGCGACGCCGAAGTGCTCCAGGACGAGCGGCGCGACCCCGGTGATCGACGCGGGCGGCGGCGCCGTGCCGACCGTCAGCATGGGCACGAGCGAGTCCTCTGCGTCGAGCGAGCCGTGGCTGCCGCCTCCCGCGTGGTGGCGCCCGGCGAGGTCCTCGAACTCGAATCCGGGCGCTGCCGACACGAGCAGGTCGCCAGCGTTCGGGTTGCCGAGGGCGCCCCACGCGCGTCGGAGTCCGTCGGGCGCGTCCACGACCGCGGCATCGCCGTCCACGCGCCAGCCGTCGCCCTCGGGCGCGAAGCGCGCCTCTTCGCCGCCCCGCCGCGCGACCGCCCAGCCGTCCTCGAAGAACAGCGCGACGCCGACAGCGGGATCGCCGTCGAGCCGTACGGCGAGCTCACGCGGGCTCTCGTCGCAGCCGCCGAGGCGGTACACCATCCCCGCACGGTTCGACGCGGTCACGACGACCTCGAGGCCTGCGAACGAGCGGCGCAGCCGGGAGGTCTCGGAGACGGCGGACTGACCGTGATCCGAGCACAGCACGACGTCGTAGTCCTCGAGGAACGCGTCCGGTCCACCCGCCGCGTCGAACAGCGCGCCAACGTGGGCGTCGGCGCCGCGAAGCGCGTCCTCGGCGCCCGCGGGCCCGAGCGCGTGCGACGCGTAGTCGTAGTCGGAGAGGTAGTAGACGAGGAAGTCGAACGCGTCGCGCGTGACGAGCCAGCGCCCGACCGCGGCAGCGTACGCGTCGACGGTGCCGGCGGCTCGCCGTCGCACCGCGAGAGGCGCCCCCGTCACGTCCGAGTCGAAGAGGTTGTAGAAGAAGAAGCGGCGCGGCCCGAGGGCGGGCGGGACGCCGGGCACGATCGCGCGGTGGCGCGTGCGTCCGCGGTACGGGTTGAAGTTGATCGACGCCGCCATCACGCCCGCGTCCTCGAGCGCCTCGAACACGGTCGGGACATCCGGAGCGAGGTGGCGCGCGCTCATGTCGACGATCGCGTCGCGGATCGAGCGCGTCAGGCCGGCGGCCCGGAGCGCGCCGAACGACGAGCCGTACTCGACGATCCGGCCCTCGTCGCGGTAGTACCAGACGAGGTGCGGGATTCGGTGGCCGTCGGGGAGGCGCCCCGTCGCGATGGACGCGAGGCAGACGGGCGTCAGCGACGGGAAGACGGAAACGGCGCGGCCGTACTCGCCGTGGCGCGCGAGGAACGACAGCGCCGGGGTGCGGTCGGAGTCGGCGGCGGCCTCGAAGGCGTCCGCCGTCAGCCCGTCGACGACGACGAGCACCAGCTTCCGCGCGGCGCCGTTTCGCGTCACGCGGCCTGCCTCCGGTCAGTCCTTCGCCAGGATGCGCAGGCCCGCGTACCGACTGCCCTCGCGGCGGCGCTGCCGCGCAGCGAGCGCCGGCACCGCGAACGCCTCCAGGTAGCCGACGAGGGGCACGAGCGCGAACGCCGCGACGACGACCGCCGCGATCCCGACGAGGATCGCAGTCCCGGCTCGGGTGCCACCACGCTCGAGGGTCGCCCGAACGACACGAGCCGCGGCGCCGCCCCCGAGGACGCCGCCGACGGCGCCGCCCACCGCTTCGGGCCAGCCGGCGAGCACGGCGCCCACCACGGCCGCTCCGCCGGCGGCGAGCGCGACGACAGCTGCGATCCCTGCCCGCGAGACGCCCAGGATCGCAGCAAACAGCACGCCGAGCGCGACGCCGAGGCCC
>Ga0126307_10003441_pt1 | contig 10826 bp, 11 predicted proteins | sample Plot28_FD_89955 | JGI IMG/M metagenome (GOLD analysis project Ga0126307, IMG submission 89955) | Serpentine soil microbial communities from UC McLaughlin Reserve, CA, USA - Plot28 | ecosystem: Environmental > Terrestrial > Soil > Grasslands | place: USA: UC McLaughlin Reserve, Lake County...
ACATGCCTGCGCGGAGCCGCTCCCGGCCCTCCTCGGCCGTGAACGCCTCGTGGTCGGAGCGAATCCCAGCGGCCGCGTACGCCTGCAGCCCGCGGCCGAGCACCCCCGGCGCGTGGCCGTCGACGGCGTGGTCGCCCGCCACCGCGAGCTTCGCCAGCTCGCTCTCCGCGCCGGCGATCACGCCTGGGAAGTTCATCATCTCCGCGAGCCCGATCACCCGGCGGCGCCGCAGCAGGCTCTCGAGGTCGCCGAGCGTGAACGGGCGCCGCGGCGACTCGAACTGCGAGGCCGGAACGCACGAAGAGGCGGTGAAGAAGACGTCGAGCGGCAGGTCCTCGCAGACGTCGACGAGCCAGTGGACGCCGTCCGTGCCGAGCACGTTCGCGATCTCGTGCGGGTCGGCAACAACGGCGGTGGTGCCGAGCGGCAACACGAGCCGCGCGAACTCCGACGGGAGCAGCTTCGACGTCTCGAGGTGCATGTGTGCGTCGATGAAGCCCGGGACGACGTAGGCGCCGTCGGCGTCGACCACCTCGATGCCCTCGTACGAGCCCAGTCCGGCTATGACCCCGTCACACACCGCCACGTCCACGTCGAGCCACTCGCGCGTGAAGACGCTGAGCACGCGGCCGCCGCGAATGAGGAGATCTGCCGGCTCGTCCCCCCTGGCGACCGCCAGCCGCCGGGCCAAATCACCCCTCTGTGGCATCAGTCATCCAATCTCGTGCCGATAGGCGAAGTATGAGCATGAACGCTCAGCTGATCGTGGGCTACGCGATCCTCTGGATCGTCCTGATGAAGGCGCTCTTCATGCGCGCCGGAATCGTCCGCGCGGAGTGCCCGCGCTGCGGGCATGTGTACGAGCGGCGCGAGCTCGGCGGCGCAATCTGCACGTGCAGCCGCTAGAACACCTGCATCGGCAGTCGTGACAGCGGCTCGCCGCCGTCGTCGGTGACGAGCCACGTGTCCTGCATGTAGAGGCACGCCCTCCCGTCCGACGCGATCGCGTGGGGGTGCATCGAGAGCACCATCCCGCTCCGCAGCACCGTGTCCATTCCCTCGCCGACGCGCGGGTGCTCGATCATCGTCATCCCGATCGAGTGCCCGGTCACGTGGCCGAGGTGGTAGCCGCGGTCGCTGAAACCCTTCGCGACGGCGCGGTGGACGTCGTGGGCGGTGGCCCCGTCGCGCATCGCCGTCCGTGCAGCGTCGTGGTACTCCGCGTACGCCTCGACCATCGGCTCGACCTCGGCCGGCACCTTCCCGATCGCACGCGAAACCTCGACCCAGTGCATCCCGGGCCCTGCGACCTCGAGCGACGGGAGCACGAAGTCACCGAGCGTCGTCTCCTTCTTCGCGATGCCGAACTCCGGGCCGATCAACACCATGTTCATCGTCAGCCGGCCGCAGCCGCGCTCGACGAAGAGCTCCTCCGCCGGCGCCATCACCTCGGCCGCGGTCTTCCCCGGCTCGTACGCGTCCCGGAAGGTCTCGAAGCCGTCCTCGTTGATGCGGACGCTCTCCCGCACGGACTCGAGCTCGGCGTCGCTCTTCACCGCCCGCGCAAGGTCGAATTCGGCATCGAAGGGAACCAGGTCGAGGCCCTCGAGAGCGCGGAAGTCGCGCACGGTCATGATGTAGTCGAGCCCGTAGACGCCGACGCGCCTCCAGCCGCGGTCGCGCCCGGTGTGCGCGATCTGCTCGCCGGGGCGGTCGTGGAACACCTGCTCGAGCTGTGCCGTCCCGTGCTCGCCGACGTAGCGGGCCTCGGTCGGGAAGACGATCTGCGGCTCGCCCTCCGCGGGGACGACGACGTACGCGTAGCGGTGGACGATCTGGAAGCCGGAGAGGTAGGTGACGGAGCCTTCGAAGCCGCTGTATTCGCTGCCGGACACGATCAGCGCGTCCAGGTCGTGCTCCGCCATCGCAGCGCGAACGTTCTGGTACCTGCGCTCTAGCTCTGCGTCCACGACGCCTCCATTCCCTTGATGAGGGCCACGACGGCCTCGTTGAGCGGTGTGGGGACGCCGTGCTCGCGCCCGAAACGGACGATGCCGCCGTTGAGCCAGTCGACCTCGGTCGCTCGCCGGGCCTCGACGTCCTGGAGCATCGACGCCTTATGGCCGTAGGCCACATCGGGCCTGGCCGCGTGATCGATCAGCGCCTCCGGGTCGGCGTCGAGGACGATCCCCTGCGCGTCCGCAACCACCCTTCCCTCGTCGACGAGCCCGCTGACGAGGCGGCGCAGGTCTGACCGCTCGCAGACGCGTCCGTGCGTGAGGCCGGTGAGGGCGCCGATCGGGTTCGTGGAGGCGTTGAAGATCACCTTGCGCCACTGCGCGCCGCGGGCGTCGTCGACCGCGGTCGTGGGCATGCCGCCGCGCGAGCAGGTCTCCGCGAGCCGCTCGATCTCCTCCCGCGACGCGGGGCTCGGCTCGAACGGGCCGAACGTCGTGTCGCCCTTGACGTCCCACTGCACCACCCCAGCCTCGAGGATCTTTCCGGCCGGGAACGTCGTGCCGCGGATGACGCGCGCCACGTGCAGCGCAATCGCCTCCTCGTTGCCGACCCCGTTCTGGACGGAGGCGACGGCGCCGTCGGCGAACGCATGCGCAGTCGCCGCGATCGCTGCCTCGGTGTGCATCGCCTTGGTCGCGACGATCCCGAAGTCGCAGGCGGGCAGGTCGGACGCGTCGGCCGTGGCGCGGATTTCGGTCGCGTGCGCGTCTCCCGCACCTGTCAGCCGGAGCCCGCCCTCGTTGATCGCGTCGACGTGGTCGCGGGCGAGGTCGTAGGCCCAGACCTCGACGTCGTCGAGTGAGGCGAGGTTCGCGGCGAAGAGCGAGCCGACGGCGCCGCAACCGACGATGCAGACTCTCACGCAGTCCTCCGCCGCGGCAGCCGCAGCTCGCGGCCGCCGGTGAGCCCGTTCGGGCGCAGGATCAGGACGAGCGCCATCAGCGCGCCCACGACGACGATCCGCGAGCCGGCGGGAAGGTCGATCGTCCGCCCGAAGGTGCCGATGCCGTTCTCGGCCTCCGCCAACAGCGAGTCAAGTCCGCCGACCGCGAGCGCGCCGACGACGGCCCCCCAAAGGCTTGTCAACCCGCCGATCACCAGCATCGCCAGGGTGATGAACGTGAGATTGAGGTAGACCTCCTCGGTGGTCAGCGGCAGCAGGTGGACGTAGAGGCCGCCGGCGAAGCCTGCCACCGCGCCGGAGAGCGCGAACGAGAGCAGGCGCTGGCGGTAGACCGAGATCCCGACCGCCCGCGCCGCCGCCGGATCCTCGCGCGTCGCGCGCAGCTGGCGGCCGAAGCGGCTGTTCTGGTACGCGAAGGCGGCAAGGACTGCGATCAGCCCGCCGATGGTCGCCTGGAGCAGGTCGGTGGTCTCCGGCACGGACGAGAACGCGGTCGTCCCGGGGCCGATCTTCTCGTAGTAGCGGAGCACGTTGTGCGTGATCTCGAGCACGCCGAAGGTGGCGATGCCGGCGGCGAGCCCCGACAGGCGCATCAGCGGCAGCCCCACGAGCGCGGCGAACACGGCCCCGACGGCTGCGGCCGCGAGCAGCGAGACGAGATTCCCGGACTGGCGCTCGGCCAGCCAGGGGAAGAGGCTTGGCAGGAGCGCCGTCTTCTCCTCCGCAGGGATCGTCAGGACGCCCGCCGTCCACGCGCCGAGCGCGACGAACGCGACGTGGCCGAAGGAGACGACGCCCGAGTTGCCGACGAAGAGGTAGAGGGCGAGGACGACGACGAGCGCCACAAGCGTGTTGATGAAGTAGATCTCCGTCGAGCGCTCGAAGAGCGAGCCGACGAGGCCCGCCAGGGCGACGAGCGCCGCCGGCCCGATCAGGTACGACCACCTCATACGCGCTGCACCACCGCGTCGCCCCTCCGCGCGAAGAGGCCGTCCGGCCGCACCAGCAGAACGAGGATGACGGCCACGAACAGGAACGAGGGCAGGTACTGGCTCTGGTCGGTCGGCAGCGCGCCGCCGAGCAGGCCCGAGACGAATCCGATCGCGAAGCCGCCGAGCGTGGCGCTGAGGAGCCGGTTCATGCCCCCGAGGACCACTCCCGCGAGCACGACGATCGTGTCTCGCAGCGCGAAGTCGGGCGTCACGAGCGGCGTCTGCACCGTCAGCAGCACCGCGATCACCCCTGCGAGCAGGCCGGAGATCAGCACCGCGGCGCCGATGACGCGGTTCGCGTCGACGCCGATCAGCCGCGCCGTCTGGAAGTCCATCGCGGCCGCACGCATGTGCAGACCGATCGCGGTTCTGCCAAGCAGGACGAGCAGCACGCCGAGGCAGGCGGCGGCCGCGACGATCGCGACGATCGTGATCTTGCGGACGTCGACGTCGCGGATGGTTACCGGCTGGTTCAGCTCCGCAAACGACGCCGCGATCTTGCCGAGCGGCCCGAACCAGAGCAATGCGATCGACTGGAGCAGGAACGCGACGGCGAAGGTGGCGACCAGCATCACCGCCGGCGACTGAGCGCGCAGCGGCCGGAAGACGAGCCGCTCCATCGCGAACGAGAGCGCGAGCACGACGCCGAAGCAGAGGGCGATCCCCACCCAGCGCGGCCAGCCCCGCTCGGCCGCGACCGCGAGCGCGAACGCCCCGGCCATGATCAGCTGCCCGTAGGCGAAGTTGACGAGCCGGAGCACGCCGAAGACGAGCCCGATCCCGACGGCCATCAGCGCATAAATTGCGCCGAGCCCGAGCCCGTCTGCGATCGCCTGCCACGTGATCGCGCCGACCATCACGACAGGTAGGCCGCCACCATCGTGCTCGTGTCGTCAGCCTGGTCGGGCGTCAACGTCAGCCGCAGCTCACCGTTCGCGATCAGGTATGTCCGGTCGGCGAAGGCCACGGTCCGCTGCGCCCGCTGCTCGACGAGGAGCGCGGTCACGCCGCGCTCGCGAATCGCCGCGAGGGCGGCGAAGACGGCGTCGACCACGGTGGGTGCGAGCCCGAGCGACGGCTCGTCGAGCAGGAGCACGTCCGGCTTTGCCACGAGCGCGCGGGCGATCGCGAGCTGCTGCTGCTGGCCACCGGAGAGCGCGCCGGCGCTCCGCTTGCGGAACGCCTGCACAACCGGGAAGAGCGAGTAGATCCAGGCGAGGTCGTCGTCGAGCCCCTCGCGCGAGCCGCGTCCGGCGAGCCCGAGGCGCAGGTTCTCCTCGACCGTCAGCTCGGCGAAGATCCGCCGCCCCTCGGGGACGAGCGCGATCCCGCGCCGTGCCACGGTCTCGGGGGTTCGGCCGCGGACGGAGTCGCCGTTGACGAGGATCTCGCCGCCGGCGGCGCGGACGGCGCCCATGATCGCGTGCAGCGTGCTCGACTTTCCGGCACCGTTCGGGCCGATCAAGCCGACGACCTCGCCAGGCGCGGCGACGAGTGAGAGCTTCCGCACCGCCTCGACCGCGCCGTAGCGGACAGAGAGGTCGCGCAGCTCGAGCGCCGCCTCAGGCATCGGCCCCACTCTCGCCGAGGTAGGCGGCACCGACGTCCAGGTTCGCCCGGATTTCGGCGGGCGTCCCCTCGGCGAGCGTCGTCCCCTGGTCGAGCACCTGGACCCGATCGCACACCTCCATCACGAGCGCCATGTTGTGGTCGATCAGGAGGACGCCGGCGTCGTGGTCGTCGCGAACCGAGCGGACGGCTGCGGCGAAGGCCGGCACCTCCGCCTCCGGCAGCCCCGCCGCCGGCTCGTCCATCAGCACGAATCGGGGCTGCGTCGCCAGCGCGCGGGCGACGCCGAGGCGACGCTCGTCACCGTGGGCAAGCGCGGCCGCGTCGATTTCCGCAAAGCGGTCGAGGCCCATCAGCTCGAGCAGTTCCGTCGCCCGGGCTCGCGCCTCGCGCGGCGCGGCGCCGACGCCGATCGCGGCGACCTCGACGTTCTCGCGCACCGAGAGGGAGCGAAACGCGTGACTGTGCTGGAACGTCCGCGCCAGCCCGGCGCGGCCGCGGCGGTGCGGGCTCCAGCGCGTGATCGCCCGCCCTTCGAGCTCGACGGCGCCCGCGTCCGGCCGGTCGAAGCCGCTGAGGACGTTCACGAGCGTCGACTTACCGGCGCCGTTGGGACCGATCAGCCCGACAACCTCGTTCCGGTGCACCTCGAGCGTGACCTGCGAGAGCGCCTGCACGCCCGCGAAGGAACGCGACACCGCGGAGGCCCGGAGTGACTCTCCGGGCCTCCGTTCTACGACCTCGTCTACGGCCGAGCCCACTAGATCTTGGGAACGACCTTCGCGGTGACCGCGCCGATGTACTTCGCCTTGTTGTTCTGGATCTGCATCACCCGGTACTGCCGCCCGAAGACGGAGTGCAGCGACTTCGAGAAGCTGACCTTCCCGGAGATGGTCGGGAGTTGCTTGAACTTCTCCATCTGCGCTGCGAGGACGATTCCGTTCGTGGAGCCGCCGGAACGCCGGATCGCCGCCGCGACGCCGTCGATCGCCGCCGGGCCAGTCAGGAAGCCGCCGGTGCCGGCTTTGACCGACTTCGCGAGCGAATTGACCGCCTTGACGGGGTCGTCGCCGAAGACGGACGCGTACGTGACGAAGTAGTAGTTCGTCACCTGCGGGCTCTTCGGCAGCCAGTACGTGCCGTCACCGGCCCACGAGTTGAGGATCGCCGTGTTGTTGCCGAGCGACCGCAGGCCCGACACGAGCGTCGAGAGCGCGCCGAACGCGCCGGCGGTCGAGGTGACGATCACGTCGGCCTCGACGCGACTGAGCCGGCTGACCGCGTTCTGGACGTTCGTGCTGCCGAGGGACTGGTAGCTCTCCCTGGCGACGACCTTGCCGCCCAGCTGCTTCCAGCGGGCCTCGAACGCCTTGACGACGTCCTTGAAGTAGACAATCACGGTATCCGTCGCCAGCGCCGCGTCGCGCCAGCCTCGCCGCCAGGCGTACTCGGCCATGGCCGAACCCTCGTCCTGGGCAACGTTGCCGAAGCTGAAGGCGAGCCGGCCCTTCGCGCCGAAGCGCTTCGGGCCCATCTGGTCCGTGCCGATGCACGGGGCGACCGCGAGCTTGCCGCGGTTGATCGCCTCCTGCACCACCGGCGCCGCGAAGTCGACGTCGCAGGTCGTGAAGATGACGTCGGCGTTGCCGGCGAGCAGCTTGGCGGCGCATGACTTGGCGGTCGCCGGCTTGTTGCCCTGCGTGTCGCAGGTCTTGATCTGGAAGGGCCGTCCACCGACGCCGCCGTTCCCGTTCAGCTGCTTGACGCGGAGCTGGGCCGCGGCGAGCGCCGGCCCGTCGAACGGCGCCATCGCGCCCTTGGAGTCGAACGCCCAGCCGATCACGATCGGCGCCTGTGCGTTCGTTTGCGAGCCGCCGACCCCTGTGCCGGCGACTGCTACGACGAGCGCCGACACCGCGAGCAGCGCCCCGAGGGCGCCCCACCGCTTCCTTGCCGTCATGCCTGCCTCCCTTCGGATTCCCGGTAGCTGTCTTCCTTCGCCTTGATCAGGCGGTAGAGCGTGAGTTGGAGCGGCACCGGCACGCCGAGCCGTTCTGCTTCGCGGACGAGGGAGCCGGTGATCAGCTCGATCTCGGTCGGGCGATGCGCCTCGACGTCCTCGAGCATGGACGGGTAGTGCGCGCTCCCCCGCCGCGTCGCGAGCACGTTCATCTGCCACGGGTCCTCGTGCAGCTCGATCCCGGCCGCGGCAGCGACCGCTTTGCCCTCCTCCATCAGCGCATGAACGAGGTGGCCGAGACCGGCCGGTGACGCCTCGTCCGCAAAATGGCGGTCGTGCGGCAGCCCGGTCAGCGCGGCGACCGCGTTCACGGTCGCGTTGAAGATCAGCTTCGACCACTGCGCCGGCTTCAGGTCGCGGAACGCGCGCGCCTTGAGGCCCGAGCGCTGAATCAGCTCCGCCAGCTCCTCGACGCGCTCATAGGGGATTCCGTTGTACGGGCCGAGCCAGGTCTCTGTGTCGAGGATGTATTCGACGTGCCTGTCGTCGTGGCGCGTGCCGCTCATGAAGGTGACGCCGGAGACGAGCGGCCAGTCGCCGTGCGCGCGCACGATCTGCTCCGCCCCGAGCCCGTTCTGAACGGTCACGACCATCGCCTCGGGGAAGCGCCCCTGGAGCGCCTGTGCGGCTGCGTCGACGGCCGTTCCCTTGGTCGCGAGGATGGCGACGTCGACCTCGGGGAGCTGGGCGGGATCGTCCGTGGCGTGCACGCGGCCGGTGAACTCGGCGCGGCCGGTCACCTCGAGCCCGTGCTCCTCGAGCGCGCGGGCGTGCTCCGGCCGGCGCGTCAGCACCCAGACGTCGGCGACCCGGCTCAAATGAGCCGCGTAGAGGCTGCCGATGACGCCGCCGCCGACGACACAGACCCGCTCGATGTTCACTGCGCGGCGATTACTCCCTCACGGTCGGATGCCTTGAAGTGCGGCATCACCGTGTGCGCGAACAGCTCCTGCGCCTTGATCGCCTGCCAGTGGTCGGCGCCGCCGGCGTTGACCGTGATCGAGATCTCGGTCAGCCCCTCGCAGACGTCCTGCACCGCCTCGATCCGCTCGATCACGTCCCGCGGCGTGCCGACCCAGACGATGTCGCCCTCGATCATCTGGTCGTACGGCGTGTCCGCGAGCTTTTCGAGGATCCCAGCCGTGTAGAAGCCGTAGCCGGCGGCGTTCAGCTCGTCCGCGGGCGGCGGCGCGTGGTCGGTCAGCGGCGACGCGTTCCCCTTGAGGAAGCCGACCATCCACTGCTCGGCCTCGCGCTTCGCGACCTCGCCGTCCTCGTCGATGTAGCACGCGTGGATCCAGACGATGTCCGGCTCGTTCCCGTGCTCGGCGCACTTCGCGCGATAGAGGTCGAGCTGCTCCTTCAGCGCCGCGTACGGGAGGAGCGGGGGCACGACGACCGCCCAGCCGCGCTCGGCCGCGAGCTCGTACGTGCGGTCGGACGTCCCGCCGAGAAAGACGCGGAAGCGGCGATCGTCGGCCGGCCGTGGGACGATCCCGGAGTCGCCGATCCGGAAATGCTTGCCGTCGTACGAGAAGCGTTCGTTCTCGAGCGCCGTGAAGAGCAGCTCGACCGCTTCCTCGTACCACTCGCGCGACTCCGGCGAGAGCGCAATCCCGGCCTTCGGCGGCATCCAGCCGTGGCCCCTGCCGACGCCGAACTCGTAGCGGCCGTCGAGGAGCAGGTCGGCGACCGCGATCTCGGAGGCCAGGACGACCGGGTTGTGGTAGGGCATCGAGTGCAGCAGCGTGCGGAAGGTGATCCGCTTCGTCCGCTGCGCTGCCGCTGCGAAAAGCGCGAGGGGGTTGGCGGAGATCGAGAACTTCGGGAAGAAGAAGTGCTCGATCACGGCGTAGGCGTCGTAGCCGAGCCGGTCCGCGTTCTGGATCTGCTCCAGCACCTCGCCGTACACCTGCGCCGCTGACTTCCCCGGCCAGCTCTGGATCTCCGAGTAGAGGCTGAACTTCACCCCGCACCCCTTTCACTGACATGACTGATCCCCGCGCGAGTATCGCGCGCCGGTGTCATGTCAGTCAATGGCCTGCCAACGTGCGGAACTCGTCGTCGGTCACGAGCCGCCGCTGCCGCGCTCCCAGCTCCTTCACGGCGGCCAGCAGCTCGACCTGCCGCTCGGCCGGGACCGTCAGCCCGAGCTCTTCCGCCTTCAGCCGAATCGAGTCGATCCCACTCTTCTTCCCGAGCACGACCCGGCGTTTCGCGCCGACGAGCTCGGACGCGTAGGGCTCGATCGCGGGCGGGTCGTGGAACTGGCTCGCCACCGCGCCGCTCTCGCGCGTGTAGAGGTTCTCGCCGGTGACCGGCGCCCAGGGGGCCAGCTCGTAGCCCGAGCGCTCGCGGACGAGCGCCGCGAGCTCGCGCGCCTTGCCCAGCTCGAGCCGGGTCGGGATCCCATAGAGGGCTTCGAGGGCGAGCGCGACCTCGACCAGGTTCGCGTTCCCTGCCCGCTCGCCCATGCCGTTCACCGTCCCGTGCACCCACGTCGCGCCGGCCTGCACCGCGGCGACTGCGGCGGCGGTCGCGAGGCCGAAGTCGTCGTGACCGTGCCAGTGCACCGGCACGTCGAGCCAGTCGACCGCCTGGCCGACGAGGTATGCGGCTCCCTCGGGCGTGGCGATCCCGATCGTGTCGACCACCGCCACCTCCTGCGCTCCCGCCTCCACCGCCGCCTCGTACGCGCGGCGGAAGAAGCCGAGCTCGGCGCGGGAGCCATCGACACCGAAGAAGGCAACGGTGATCCCCTCGCCCGCGGCGAATGCAACCGCCTTCCGGATCCGGCCCAGCATGTCCTCGTGCGAGACGCCGAGCGCAGCGAGCTTCGCGTCCGAGATCGGGCTCTCGATCACCGCCGCGCGCACGCCGAGGCCGGCCAGCTGCTCCACATCCGCCTGCACGGCGCGCGCGAAGCCCCAGACCTCGGCGCGAAGGCCGGCGCCCGCGATCAGCCGAATCGCCTCTTCGTCCTCAGCCGAGACGCGGGCGAACCCAGCCTCGATCCGGTCGATCCCGGCCTCGTCGAGCGCGTGCGCGATCGCGAGCTTGTCCTCTGGCGAGAGCACGACCCCGACGGTCTGCTCACCGTCGCGCAGCGTGGTGTCGTAGAGGCCGATTGTGTCATGCGACTGCGGCTCGAGCGCAAGCCGGTTCAGCTCGCCGGTCCAGATCAGGTCTCTGTCGATCGTCACGCGCGCACGATCCCGTCGGGGTAGCTGCAGAGCTTCTGCGGCGCGTCGTCCGCGATCAGGAAGTTGTCCTCGACGCGGAGGCCGCCGCCTTCCGGCCAGTAGACACCGGGCTCGATCGC
>Ga0126307_10003442_pt1 | contig 10825 bp, 10 predicted proteins | sample Plot28_FD_89955 | JGI IMG/M metagenome (GOLD analysis project Ga0126307, IMG submission 89955) | Serpentine soil microbial communities from UC McLaughlin Reserve, CA, USA - Plot28 | ecosystem: Environmental > Terrestrial > Soil > Grasslands | place: USA: UC McLaughlin Reserve, Lake County...
CAAACGGCGCCAAGCGACAAGGCGCGACCGAGCCAAGATGGGAGCCCGGCAGAGTGCTGGTTTCCCATGAGAGCAGCACTGTTGACGTGCCTCCGCGCAAAGGCCGAGAAGTCCGCGTTGGGTGACGCGGCATTTCGCCGACACTCGATCGGCTCCTGCTGGGGACGAGGAGCAGGTGCCGGGGCTGAGAGCCCTGCTTCTCGACGAAGGGAGCGGTCGGCGCTCGACAGAAGGCGTCGGCCTTCCCGACGAATCCTGGGCGCGCTCGTCTGTCTGTGAGGGCCCGCCTCGGGATGCGCGTCGGCGCCGCTCCGAGCTACCAATGAGCTACCAATTTGAGCGAAACTGAGCCGATCGAGGCGAACTGATTTGGCTTTGTAGAGCCGAATCCGATCCCACGACACCCCTGGGCCCCTGGTTGTGGTCCAGGCGGTCGCGGGTTCGAGTCCCGTCGCTCACCGCACCAAAGCCCTGCCCCGGGCCGCGGAGCGCGTTTGGGTTGCTCTCGACGTTCACGGGGCGGCGCACCGATGGATCCTCTGATTGCGGATCTCGAGCCACTGTTCGAGCTCGATCGGGACGCTCGGCCGGGGGGCGGGATCGACCCGGCGATCGCGCCTGGCTAGGGTAGGCGCATGAAGCTCTTCAGCCAGGACACGAAGGTCGAGGCACTGAAACGCGCCCCACTCTTCGAGGGCCTCTCGCGCAAAGAGCTTGTCCAGCTCGCCCGATTGAGCGACGACGTAGAAGTTCCGGCCGGCAAGGTGCTATGCAAGGAGGGCGACATCGGGCGGGAGTTCTTCGTGCTCGTCGAGGGCAAGGTCGATGTGACCAGCAAGGGCAGGCGCGTGGCAGCGCTCGGCGCGGGCGACTTCGTCGGGGAGATCTCGTTGCTCGAGCAGACGCGTCGTACCGCAACCGTCACGGCGACGAGCCCGCTGCGCTTCTTCGTGCTCACGTCCAAGGACTTCCGCCAGATGATCGCCGACAACCCGAGCGTCGAGCGCAAGGTCCTGCAGGCGCTCGCACGACGAGTTCTGAGCCTGTCGCGCGAGCCGACGCTTGCCTAGGAAGGCCGTCGCCTCACACTGGGTGCAGATCTGCGAGGCCTCGGCAGCGTGAGGCCTCGACTGAAGCGTGGCTAGTCGTACGACCCGCCGTGGTGGCGACGGGTCGAGCCCCAGCCGACGGTCTCAGTCAGTATCTCGCTAATGCTGGTTGCGGGCGTCGATACCTCGACCCAGGCCACCAAGGTGCTGATCGTCGATCCGGACGACGGCCGCGTCGTGGCGGTCGGCCGTGCGCGGCATGAGGTGACCGGGACCGGCGGGGCGCGCGAGACGGACCCTGAGGTCTGGTGGGGTGCGCTCCGCGAGGCGCTCGCTGACACCGGGCGGGCCGGGGATGTCGCGGCGATTTCCGTCGCCGGCCAGCAGCACGGACTTGTGACACTCGACGTGAGTGGGCGACCGGTCGGACCAGCGATCCTCTGGAACGACACGCGCTCCGAAGTCCAGGCGCGCGAGTTGACTGAAGCGCTCGGGGGCGGTGGCGCTTGGGCCGAGCAGGTCGGCGTGGTGCCGGTCCCGTCCTTCACCGCAACGCGGTGGGCGTGGCTCAGGCGGCACGACCAGGCGCGGACATCCGCCACACGCGCGGTACGACTGCCGCACGACTTCATCACCGAGCGCCTCTGCGACCGCGGGGTGACCGATCGTGGCGACGCCTCGGGGACGGCCTGGTGGTCCACGCGGGACGAGGTCTACGTCGAGGAGGTGCTCGGGCTGATCGATCTCGATCCGGCGCTGCTGCCCGAGGTGCTCCCGCCACGCGAGCCTGCCGGCGAGGTCACCCCCTCTGCTGCGCGCGCACTCGGGTTGCGTGCCGGTGCACTCGTCGGCCCCGGCACGGGCGACAACATGGGCGCCGCTCTCGGGCTCGGTGCGGCCGCCGGTGAGCCCATCGTGAGCATCGGGACCTCTGGCACCGCGTATGCGGTGATGGAGGAGCGCGCAGTGGACGCGAGCGGGACCGTTGCGGGCTTCGCGGACGCCAGCGGCCGTTTCCTGCCGCTCACCGCCACGCTGAACGCTGCACTCGCCGTCGACCGCGTCGCAAGCTGGCTCGGCCTGGACCGCGAGGCCGCGGCGGAGCGGACCGGGATCGTACTTCTGCCCTACCTCGATGGCGAGCGCACTCCCAACCTGCCGCGCGCGGCAGGCATGGTCACCGGCCTGCGCCACGCCACCACACGCGAGGAGATCCTGCTCGCGGCCTACGAGGGTGCGGTCGCTTCGCTGGTGGAGGCGCTCGACCTGCTCGCCGAGGTCGGCTCGGGGTTGACCGCGACCGCTCCCATCCTGCTCGTCGGCGGTGGCGCACGCGGGCCCGTCTGGCAGCGAACGGTCGCTCGGCTGTCGGGGCGGCCGGTCCAGACACCGGACGCGGAGGAGCTTGTGGCGCTCGGCGCGGCGGCGCAGGCGGCTGCCTGCCTCTCCGGGGACGCGCCGGAGGACGTGGCGCGAGGCTGGAATACCCGCCGCGGGAAGACCGTCGAGGCGCCCGCCGAGCGCGACCTCGAGACGCTCCACCGAATCCGCGCGACGCGCGACGCCACGCTGGCACTGCACGGGGAGTAGCTCCGGTTGGACGAACAAAGGCGAAAACGGGCACGGGAGGCGCTGCGCGACGCTCCTGAACGCGCCGGTGCGAGGGCACACTTCCGTGCCATGGGGATCGATCCCGCCCTGCTCGGGGGGCCGATCGTGGGGATCGCGTCGACGTGGACCGGGACGATGCCCTGCAACCTCAACCAACGCGACCTGAGCGACAGCGCCGCGCAGGCGATTCACGCGGCCGGCGGGGTGCCGCTGCCGTTCAACACGATCGCGGTCTCGGACAACCAGTCGCAGGCCACTCCAGGGATGCGCGCCTCGCTGATCTCGCGTGAGGTGATCGCGGACTCAATCGAGCTGATGGTGCACGCGCACGACTTCGATGCCGTTGTCTGCCTTGTCGGCTGCGACAAGACGGTCCCGGCCGCGCTGATGGCCCTCGCTCGCGTCGACAAGCCGGCGGTCGTGCTCTACGGCGGGCCGATGCGGCCCGGCCGCTGGCGCGGGGGCGACGTGACGATCCAGCATGTGTGGGAGGCCGTCGGCGCGGTCGAGCGTGGCGTTGCCGCGCGCGAGGAGCTCGACGAGCTCGAGCGTCGCGCCTGCCCTGGGCCGGGGGCTTGTGCGGGCCACTTCACGGCCAACACGATGGCCGTGGCGCTCGAGTGCCTTGGCATCGCGGTCGTGGGCGACGGCCTCATCGCGGCTGGCGCTGTGGAGAAAAAGGCCGCAGCCGCCGAGCGTGCCGGCCGGCTTGCCGTGTCGCTCGCTCGCGAAGGCCCCACGGCGCTCACATTCCTGGACCGGCGCGCGCTGCTCAACGCGATGGCCGGGATCACGGCGACCGGCGGCTCCACCAACGGACTGCTCCACCTTCTGGCCATCGCACACGACGCCGGGGTCGAGCTCACGCTCGACGACCTGATCGCAGTGGCCGCGCGGACCCCGGTGGTCGCAAGCCTCGCGCCCTCAGGCACCTGGCTTGCTCAGGACTTTCACCGAGTGGGCGGCACGGCCGCGGTTTGCGCAGAGCTCATCCGCGCGGGGCATCTCGATGGCGACGCGCCCGTCGTTCAGGGCGGGACGCTCGCGCAGGCGACTGCTCAAGCGCCTGCCCCCGACGGCCAGGTCGTCTTCACGGCGGCGGAGCCGTTCAAGCCGAGCGGCCAGCTGTTCGCGCTGCGCGGCAACCTCGCCCCCGACGGTAGCGTTGTGAAGCTCGCCGGCACAGAGCGCGGGCGCCAGACCGGTCCGGCTCGCGTGTTCGACAGCGAGGAGGCGTGCGCGGAAGCGGTGCGATTGGGCAAGGTGCGGCCGGGCGACGTGCTGGTGATCCGCTACGAGGGGCCGGCGGGAGGGCCCGGCATGCGTGAGATGCTGAGCGTTACCTCGTCGGTGGTGGGCGCCGGACTCGGCGAGTCTGTCGCGCTCGTCACCGACGGCCGATTCTCGGGCGCGACACGCGGGCTCATGGTCGGACACGTCGCGCCGGAGGCCGCGCGTGGCGGACCGCTCGCCGCAGTGCGTGACGGCGATGTTGTGACCATCGACGCCGAGGCCGGCTCACTCCATGTCGCTCTTACGGACGACGAGATCGCCGACCGGCTGGCCGCCTGGACCGCGCCTGCGGCGCGTTATGACTTCGGCGTCTTCGCCCGCTACCGCGCGACCGTCGGCTCGGCCTCCGAGGGCGCCGTGCTCAAGGCCTGACCGGAGCCGACGCTCGGGCGCGTCCGAAGGATCACACGGTGCTAGCTTGGCACCTCATGGAACCGCGGCGCAGCGTCCGCTTCACCGGTAGGCGCGCGCTCGTGACCGGCGCTGGGTCCGGGATCGGCCACGCCGTGGCGCGGAAGCTGCATGAGGAGGGCGCCGACGTGGTGCTCGCCGACGTACGCAGCGGACCGGTCGAAACGACCGCGGACGAGCTCGGCGAGCGGGCGACGGCGATCGAGCTCGACGTGCGGGACGAGGATTCCGTACGAGACGTCGCTCGAGGTGTCGACGTGCTCGCGAACGTCGCAGGCATCGGGTCGACGACCGCCGCGCCGGAGACATCCCTCGCGGTTTGGGAGGACGTCTTCGCCGTGAACGCGCGAGGAACATTCCTTTGCTGCAAGCACGCGATTCCAGGAATGGTCGAGCGAGGTGGTGGGTCGATCGTGAACGTCGCCTCCGTGGGTGGGCTGATCGGCTTGCGCAACCGGGCCGCCTATTGCGCGTCGAAGGGTGCGGTCATCGCTATGACACGCGCCCTCGCAGTCGACCACGTCGCCGACGGCATCCGCGTCAACGCCGTCTGCCCTGGAACGGTCGATACACCTTGGGTCCGTCGCCTCGTCGACGAAGTGGGCGAGTCCCTCGAGGCACTGCGCGCGCGTCAGCTCATGAAGCGGCTAGGGCGCGCGGACGAGATCGCCGACGCGGTGTTGTACCTCGCGTCGGACGACGCGGGATTCGTGACCGGGACCGCGTTCGTAATCGACGGCGGCCTGACCGCAGCCTGAGCGTGCTGGGCCTCGTAGCGACGCCGGGGAGGGCACACACGACTGCGGTTGCCGAGCTGTCGGTGCCGCAGCCCGCAGCCGCGGAGATCCTCCTGCGGACGCTGGAGGTCGGGGTTTGTGGAACTGACCGCGAGATCTCCGAGGGCGCCTTCGGCGTGGCGCCGGAGCACCGCGACCGCCTGGTGCTCGGCCACGAGTTCCTCGGCGTAGTCGAGCGCGATGGCCACGGTTTCGCGCGCGGCGACCTCGTCGCCGCGACGGTGCGGCGGTCGTGTGGACACTGCGAGGCGTGCGCGGAGGGCGCACCGGACTCATGCCACACCGGTGACTACGCCGAGCGCGGGATCACGCGTCTGGACGGATTCGCCAGTGAGCTGGCGACCGAACGGGCCGAGCATCTGGTCCTCGTCCCGGCTTCGCTGGGGCGGCTCGGGGTGCTTGCGGAGCCGGCCTCGGTGTGCGCGCGCGCCATTCGCCACGCGGTTGCCGTGGGCGAAAGGCAGCCGTGGCGGACGGAGCGTGCGCTAGTGGTCGGGACGGGTGCGATCGGGATGCTGTCGACATATTTCCTGCGCCTCGACGGTTTTGAGGTGTGGGCGGCCGGACGCTCGCCGGGCACGACAGCCAAGGCACAGCTCGCCGAAGCGTGCGGCGCGCGCTATGTATCCACGGCGGAGACCCCACTCTCCCAGCTTGCCGAGGACCCGGGCGGCTTCGACGTCGTGATCGAGGCTGCGGGCGACGCGCAGGTCATGCTGGACGTGTTTCCCCTCCTGCGGCGCAACGGGGTGGCATGCCTCCTCGGAGTCGACGGGCGACGCCGTCGGGTTACTCTCGACGGGCCGACTCTTGGGGTGGACACGATCCTCCAGAACCGCGCGCTTCTCGGGAGCGTGAACGCGCACGTGCGGGACTGGGAGTCCGCGGTCGAACGGCTGGACCTCGCTCGGCGACGCTGGGGAGACGCGGTCGAGGAGCTCGTCGGCCTCCGGGTCGCGGTCGACCGGTTCGAGGACGCCTTCGCCTTCACCGGCGTCAAGGCGACTCTGCAGTTCGCGACGCGCTGAGGGGTTCCACCCCTAGTGCGCGGCGGCCGGGGAGCACCCCCAGCGCGGCGAGCCATAGCGCCGCGAGCGCGACGAAGCCCAGCCGGCCATCGCCTGAGATCGAGAAGCTCAGGCCGACGAGCGGGGTCCCGACGAGGACGATGAGGTTCGCGGCAGTATTTACCAACCCGACCGAAGCGGCAGGGGCATCCGGCCGGGTCACGGCGGCGCCGGTGAACGCGGGTGAAAAGGGGATGCCCGCCCCGAAGCCGACGAGCAGGGCGCCGAGGACCGCCAGCCACACCGGCTCGGCCGCGACGAGCGCGAGCGTCCCGACTGTGCCGGCGAGGATGCTGGCCACCACGGCCTGCCGCGTGTGCGACGGGTGCCTGCTTAGGATCCAACCGCCCAGCGGGCGCGACACCACCACAAGCAGAAGCGTGAGGGCGCCCACGCCCGCGGCTGCGCCGTCGCTCAGGGCACTATGGCGCTGCAGCAGCTCGACCACCCAGTTGGCGAGCACGACGCCGAGCCCGTAGGACGCCGCATAGAGGATCGCCAGGCGGTACAGGCGTCGATCACGAATCACCCCCGCCGGCGCTTCGGGCCTATCCTCCCGGCGTCGCTGCGGCTCATCCGCCACGCGCGTCGTCAGAACAAGAACGAGGACCGCCCCTGAGATCACGAGCGCAGTCCAGTACGGCGCCCGCCAGTCTGAGACATGCTCGAGCTGTGGAACCAGGGCGAGGGCGAGGCCGCCTGGAGCGAGCGAGATGCCGCCGAAGATGCCCTGCGCGAGCGGTGAGCCGCCCGACTCACGCACGAGCGCGCTCCCGGAGATGAAGGCAAGACCCGTTCCCACGCCGACGACCGCCCGCGCCGGTATCGCCACGGCCGCTTCGGGCGCCGCGAGTGCGAGCGCGTTGCCAGCAAACACAATCACCAGCGCCGCCGCGCCGGCGCGGGCGGGGCCGAAACGGTCGCTGGCGCGTCCACCTGGGATCTGTATGGCGAGGTGCGTGATCACCAGCGCCGTGGTGAGTAGACCGATCGTCGCGAGTCCGACGCCGTACGCGCGCGACAGCTCCGACGCAATTCCGCCGATGTTGCCGAAGTTCCACCCGCTGGTTGCCCCGAGCGCGCAGCCCGCGACGACTCCGCGCCGGAGGCTCATATCAGGCGATCCGTATCTCGAAGCGCATCCGCCACGGCGCCCACGCCAGGCGCTCTCCGGTCACGAGCGCATCGACCGGCGCCGCCATCGGCTCAAAGCACGCAACCTGCTCGGTAAGAGGCGCGAAGAACTGGGCACACGGGGCTCCCTCGACAAGCTGCACCTCGACGCGCCGGTCATCGCCCTCGAGCACGAAACTGCCATCCACCTCGGTGAGCGCCTCATCGAAGCCCCGGTGGGCGAGCTCGAATGGCGCGGGGGCCCACGGCTCGCTCCGCCCGGTTGGAAGCCGGCGATCGTCGAGGACGAGCCGCCGGCGCGATCCCAGGGTCACGCGCCAGCGCTCGCGCGGAACACCGGGCAGGCGCAGGAACGGGTGCCACCCGAGCGCGACCGGAGTGTCGCCGCGGACGTCGGTCGCGGTCTCGAGGCCCCGTGATGTCAGCCGGTGCTCGACGACGAGCTCGTGGGGGAACGGGAACGCGTCCTCCTGCCAAACGCGTCGCGCGCGGACGCACGTGGCGTCGGCGTGCTCGACGACCCAGTCGCGGCGGGCGGCGGGCAGGCCGTGCAGCGGAACGCCGTTCTCATCGCGGCGGGCGTCCGAGGCGTCCACCGTGCGGCCGCGGACCGTAAACAGCTCGGCGCTCAACCGATTCGCCCACGGGTGGAGCAGCGGGCTGCCGGTCCAGGCGCCGGGCCGCTCAGCCAGGTAATCGAGGCCATGACGGCGCAACGCGGCCACGAGCATTCCATCCTCCGGCATCACGACCGCCTCGAGGTCGCCCGACCGAAGCAGTGCCGGCACGGGGCTCAGGACCGCGCGAGCCGCGGCACCTCCCCGGGGGCGATCTCGCGGTGGTCGGGCAGGCCCTTGAGGGCCTCCTCGGCGCCCGCGGGCGCGTAGACGGCGAGCAAGACCAGCGGCTCCCAGCCCGTGTTCACCGTCGAGTGGAAGGCCGCCTTCGGGATGAACACGGCCTGGCCGGGACCGACGTCGAAGGTGTCCGAGTCGTCGACCATCTGCTCGCCGCGGCCGCTCAGGATGTACAGGATCTCGTCGCTGTCGGGATGGTTGTGACGCTCGTGGCCCTCGCCCGGCAGCAGCACCACGTGCATGAGGCTCAGCGCAGGTCCGTCGGTGTTCTCCGTGGCCACCAGCGGCTTGATCAGACCCCAGTCGAAGCTCATGGTGGGCAGGCCCGCGGGGTCGATCAACTTGGACGGCATGGTGATGCTCCTCTCATGCGTGGGCGCGCGCCTTGAAGCGGCGCATGTTCTCTGTCATCGCAACCTCGGTCGGCAGGCGCTCCATGCTGGACGCTCCGAAGAATCCCACGACGCCCTCGTGCGCTCGAGGACGTACTGCGCATCCTCCGGCTCGGCCAGCCCGGAAGGTCCCGTCGATCAGCCCGACCGTGGGAAAGTTCTGCACGTCCGCGAAGCCCGCGTCGCGCACCTCGCGCAAGAACTGCGGCATCAGCCTGAACGGGTCGGTGCCGCAGACGCCCGCGAGCACTGGCGTGTGGGCCACGATCGGGAGCACCTCCCGCCCCATGTCCATGACGATCGCGTTTGCGTCGCCGTAGGGCAGGAGCCCGGCGAGCGCCGCGGCCAGCCATTCGGTAGCGCCCCGAGTTGTAGATGATGACCAGGTCGCTGCCGCCCGCCTCGGCGCACTTGGCCGACAGCCCCGTCCCCGCGCCCGCGCCGATGATGACGCCGCCCTCGTCGAGCGTGGCGCGCAGCTTGGCGCGCGCCTCGTCACCGGTCACGTCGGCCTCGGAGGTACTCGTCGAGCTTGTCCACCATCGCGGTCGCGAACTCCTCGTCGTTGATGTTGTGCTCGAGCTCGATCAGCTCGACCTCCGAGCCGCTGAGCCCCTCACGCAACGCATCGAACAGCGCTGCGTCGGCATCCGGGTCGTGGAACGGCTGGCCCTCCGCGTCGATCATCGACACCCCGCCGAGCGGCACGAACAGGCTCACGGGCCCCGTGGCGCGAGCGAGCTTCGCGGCGATGCGGCGGCCGAGCTCCGCGCACTCCTCCGGGGTCGTGCGCATGAGGGTGATCGAGGGATTGTGGACGTAGAGGTTGCGGCGCTCGAACTTCGGGGGCACGGTGTCGCGGGCGCCGAAGTTGACCATGTCGAGCGCGCCCAGAGAGACGACCTGAGGGACCCCGGCGCGGCCCGCAGCCTCGAGGCGCGCGGGTCCGGCCGACAGCACGCCGCCTACCAGGTCGTCGCACAGCTCGGTGGTGGTCACGTCGAGGACGCCGGTCAATAGGCCGCCCTCCACGAGCGCCTCCATCGCCTTGCCGCCCGTGCCTGTGGCGTGAAACACGAGCACCTCGTAGCCCCTTTCCTCGAGGGCCTCGCGCGCACGTGTGACACACGGGGTCGTGACGCCGAACATCGTCGCTGCCACGAGCGGGCGCCCGCCCTCGAGCTCCGGCGCCGGCGCGCGCACCATGCCGGCCATGGCGGCCGCGGCGTTCGCGAGGATGCGCGACGAGATCGAGTTGACGCCCGCCACGTCTGTCACCGACGCCATCATCATCACGTCGACGCCGCCGACGTAGTCGCTCGTGTCACCGGCGGCCATCGTGGAAACCATCAGCTTCGGCACGCCGACGGGCAGCGCCTGCATGGCCGTGGTGGCGATCGCCGTGTTGCCTGACCCACCCGCCGACAGCACGCCGTGGATGCGCCCCTCGTCGTAGAGGCGCCGCGCCAGCGCCGCAGCGGCCCCGGCCATGGCGGCGACCGCCGCGCCACGGTCACCCGCGGCGCCCAGCGCCGCGACGTCGACGCCGGTCTCCGCGCCGACCGCCTCGCGCGTTATGTCCGGCCGCCCGCGAGGCGGCTCGAGCGTGCCCACATCCGCGAGCAGGGCCTCAACGCCGGCCAGCTGGAGGCGATCGCGCAGGAACTCGAACTCCTCGCCCTTCGTATCGAGCGTTCCGAGCAGGAGGACCGTTGGCGAGCCCTCACCGGTAGCTGACTGATTCACGCCCGCCCTCCCTAGCGGATCGGAGCATCGCGTCGCAGACCTCCGCGGCCCGGTAGCCATCCTCGAGCGTGGCGCCGTGCGGCGCGATGTCGCCGTCGTCGCGGATGGCCGTGAGCAGGTGGTGCAGCTCGTGGACGAAGCTGTGCTCCCATCCGATGATGTGGCCGTGCGGCCACCAGTGCTCCCAGAACGGATGGTCCGCCTCCGAGACCAGCACGGTGCGGAAGCCCTGAGCCGCACCACCCGGGCTTGAGTCCGCGAAGTGCACCTCCAGCTCGTTCAACCGCTCGAGGTCGAAGGCGATCGAGCCCTTCGACCCGTTGATCTCCCAGCGGAACGCGTTCTTCCTGCCGGCCGCGAAGCGCGACGCCTCGATCGTCCCGACAGCGCCGCCCTCGAAGCCGACCACGGCCTCGACCGCGTCGTCGACCTCCCTGCCCGGTTGGAAGGTGGCGGTCAGCGCGGCCA
>Ga0126307_10003443_pt1 | contig 10824 bp, 9 predicted proteins | sample Plot28_FD_89955 | JGI IMG/M metagenome (GOLD analysis project Ga0126307, IMG submission 89955) | Serpentine soil microbial communities from UC McLaughlin Reserve, CA, USA - Plot28 | ecosystem: Environmental > Terrestrial > Soil > Grasslands | place: USA: UC McLaughlin Reserve, Lake County...
ACCCACACCGGCTCGTGCGGCACGCCAGCCGCTTCCAGCTCGCGCGCGACGAACCTCCCCGGATCGCCGCCGAGGAAGGTCAGGAGCAGGGCCCGCCCCCCGAGCACGGTCACGGCCCGGGCGGCGTTCGTGACCTTGCCCGAGGCCGTGACGCGTACCTCGCGCGCCCGGTTCACCTCGCCGACGTCCAGGCGGCCGAAGAGGAGTGTCCGCTGCATCGCGGGCGTACCGCCGACGCACAGGATCACGGCCCCGCTCCCCGCGTCAGGTCTCTGGCGACTACGGGGCTACCGGCAAGGAAGCCTGCGGCGGGGCCTCCCGAGAACCAGAGGTCAGCGCGCAGCGCGTAAAGATCCCCGCCCGAGCAACCGACGGCTGAAAGCTGACCGCTGACCGCTTCTCGACCGGAGGGAGGAACTACCCCGTTCTCGGCCAGACGGGGGCGAGGGCGTCGGCGATTGCCGCGTACGTCTCGTAGGCCTCCGCGAGCCTCCGGTGATTCTCCGGGTCGGGCTCGTGGGTGCGCAGGATGCTCACCACCCGCTCCGTGGCCTCGTCGAGCGAGCCGTAGACGCCGACCCCCACCCCGGCGCAGACGGCGGCGCCCAGGGCCCCAGCCTCGTCGGCGTCGGGGATCTCGACGGTGAGGTCCAGGGCGTCCGCGAACATCTGGCTCCACAGCTCGCTCCTCGACCCGCCGCCTGTGAGCCGGACCCGCGTGAAATCGGAGACCGACCGCAGGGTGTCCACGTGCTGCTTGTGGTTGAAAACCGTGCCCTCGAAGAGCGCGCGCAGGACGTGTCCCCGCTTGTGCCAGCCTCTAAGGCCGACAAAGCCCGCGGTCGCCGCGTCGCCGAAGGGCGAGCCGTACAGGAACGGGTGGTAAAAGACCCGCGACTCCTCCCCGAGGACCTCCTTCACCTCCTCGTTGACGAAGGCGAAGGGCGACGTCCCGCTCTGCTTCGCCTTCTCCACCTCCAGGGGGCTCAGGTGCTGGACGAACCACTCCAGGTTCGTCGCCGACGCCGGCGAGACGCTGAAATTCACCCAGAGCCCCGGGACCACGAAGTTGCGGCAGAGGCCGGCTTCGTTCAGGACGACCTTGTCCGCGACGACCCCGTTGATGGACCAGGTGCCGGCTATCATGGTGAGCTGGCCCGGCTTCGTGCACCCGACCCCGACGGGGCCGGCGTCTATGTCGTGGGCCCCCGCGACGACCGGCGTGCCGGCGGCTAGCCCCGTGGCCTCGGCAGCCTCGCGGGTCACCTCGCCGGCCACCTCCGTGCACCCGACCACCGGGGGCAGCTTGTCCTGCACCTCCTCCAGGCCGTAGAGGGAGAGCACCTCCTGGGAGTACTTCTGGGTGTTCACGTCGGTGAAGCCGCTGCTCGCCTCGGTCGTGTCCGTCGCGAACTCCCCGGTCAGCTTGTACCGGATCCAGTCCTTCACGTAGAGGATCCAGCCCGTCCGCTCGAAGCTTTCCGGCTCGTGCTCCCTGAACCAGGTCAGGAGGGTGGCCGCCATAGACGCGAACGGCTTCTGACCGGTGAGCTCGAGCGCCCGATCCGCGACGCCCGACTCCTGCCACCGCTCCGCTACCTCGTAGGCCCTCGAGTCGAGCGAGAGGACGCCGGCCCGGACGGGACGGCCCCTTTCGTCCACCATGTAGATGCCGTCGCCGTGACCGCTGACCCCGATGGCCGCGATCTCCCCGGCGTCGATCCCGGCCTGATCGAGGGCCTGCTTGACCACGGCGCAGCAGTTCTCCCAGAGGCGGTCCATGTCCTGCTCGACCCAGCGAGGGCGCGGGCTTGTCTGGTCGTTGTTGACCGCGCCCTTGCCCCTTTCCCGGCCCTCTTCGTCGAAGACCACCGCCTTCGTGACCGTCAACCCGCTGTCGATCCCAAGCAAGTAAGGGCTCATGCTCCCTCCAACTCCTTCGCGTTCACAGTGTTAAGGCACCGCCCGGTCTCGCTGAACTCCCGCACCGCCTCGGCCACCATCCGGACGGTGCTCTCCCAGGTGTCCTCGGTAGAGCCGGCGATGTGCGGGGTGAAGGTCACGTTCTCCAGCTCGAGCCAGGGGCTCCCCTCCGGGAGCGGCTCGTCGTCGAAGACGTCGAGGGCGGCCCCCGCGATGCGTCCCTCCCGCAGGACCTCATAGAGGTCATCGTAGCGGACCATGCGGCTCCTCGCGTTGTTTATGAAATAGGCGGTCGGCTTCATCAGGTCGAACTGCTCGCGCCCGACAAAGCGGCGCGTCTCGTCGGTGAGCCTGGCGTGCAGCGTCACGAAGTCGCCCTCGCGGAAGATGCGCTCGAGTTGAGCGACCTTCTCGCCCCCGTAGGAGGCGATGGTGGGCGCGTCAACGTACGGATCGTAGACCAGGAGCCGCACGCCGAAGCCGGAGAGCCGCTTTGCGAGGTGCCGGCCCACGTAGCCGAAGCCGATCACGCCCACCGTGCGCCCCCCGAGCTCGTAGGCTGGGCCGGGGAACCCCTTGGGCCAGCGCCCGGCCTTGATCCCGGCGTCCGAGCGGGCGATGTCCCGGGCCTCGGCGAGCATCAGGGCAACGGCCTGCTCGGCGACAGCCGGGGCGTTCCGGCCCTGCAGGTTGACCACCGCGACGCCGCGCTCGCTCGCTGCCTCAACGTTCACGTTCTCGAAGCCCGCGCGCGCCACGATCACGGCCCTCAGGTCCGGCCCGGCATCGAGGACCGCCTCGGGGACCGGGGCGAAGTGGAGGGCTATAATCTCCGCGCCCCCAACCGCCTCAACGATCTCCTGCGGCGTGGGCGCGGCCTCCGGACCGTCCACCTCCATGATCTGCTGTACGTGGTGCTGGTCCTCGGCGCTCTCGCCGGCCCAGGCAACCTCGCTCACCGGCCCGAAGCCCTCCCCCATCTCCCTTTCGATGGCCTTCCGGAACGCCTCCGAGGGGACGAACAGGTCCCCCACGCAGAGCACTTCCATCGCGCTACCCGCTCACGGGGACGCCGTGGACGACCTCGCGCAGGGAGGCGGTCATCCGCACCGGGTCGTCGGCCTGCCAGACGTTCCTCCCGAAGATCAACCCCTTGGCGCCGCCCTCTATGGCCCCGCGGGCTGCCTCCACCACGGCCCCTTCGCCGCCCCTCGCACCGCCCAGGGTGAGGACGGGCACCGGGCAGCCGTCGATCACCGCGCGCATCGATTCGGGGTCGCCGGTGTACTCGGTCTTGACCGCGTCGGCCCCGATCTCGCCGGCTATCCGGCAGACGTGCGCGAGGCGGTCCGGGTCCTTTTTCTCCGTGATGCGCGAGCCCCACAGCGTCGCCTCGACGATCAAGGGCAGCCCCACCTGGTGCGCCTCGTGCGCGGCGTGGGCGACGGCCCGGACGTTGTCGGCGAACATCGAGCCCTCCTCGGGGCCCATGATCAGGTACATGACCAGGGCCCCGGCCCCCAGGGCGGCGCCTTCTTTGGGGGTGGTCAAGACCCGGTGGCGCTCCCCGAGATCCCCCTTCATGCCCTCGTCTATGACGGTCCAGTCGGCGCGCAGGACGGGGACGGGAGCCCCCCTGAAGGCGAACAGGCGCGCACCCTGCTTGAGCAAGCCCGGCCCGACCAGGACGCCGTCGGGCTCGCCGGCGACTATCTTCTCGAGCAGATCCAGGGGCTTGCCGACCTCCGGCGGGACCCTGAGGGTCGTCCCGTGGTCGAAGGCGGTGATGAACGACCGCCCGCTCTCGCGGTCGAACAACCGCCCCATCCTCAGCTCTGCGCCACCCAAGACGTTCGCCTTTCCTCGCCCTGTTTGACATGCCCGCCTCGGCGTCCTCCGGCTGGCCGTGGCCGTGTTACGTGGCCCCGGTCATGGCCTTCGCCTTCGCCGCGGCCGCGGGCCTGCCGCCGCTCGCCACGTGGCGTACCGTCTCGTGCATCAGCTCGCGCCTCTTCGGGTACGTCTCCACGTACTTGTCGACGTAGACCCGATACCCGTCGTGGCGCGACTGGTCCGGCTCTATTTGCCGCTCGACGTGGACCATTTCGTGCTTCGCCTCCCGGACGTCGGGGTAGATCCCTGCCCCCACCGCGGCCGAGGACGGTGTCGCGGTCTATCCCCTTGGACTTCTCGCCGCGCAGGATGCGCACGTCGGTGCCGCACACCGTGTTGGCGACGCCCTTGACGAGGACCCCGTCCGACCCTATCTTCGGCGTCTCGACCTCGGCCACCTCAAGTTCGCCGGGGCCGCGGAAGACGGCGTCGATCATCTGCTACTTCCCCGTTACGGAGACTGCTTCTGCGCCCTTTTTGTCCACGGTGCTCTCTCCCCGAAACATACCCGGCCGCCGTATGTTGCTTCTCGCGGTGGCCGGGGCTCTTTTGCCCTTTCCCCTGCGGCGGGCGCCCTAAACCTATGCGAAAAGCAACGTGATGATGACGACGATCGTAGCCATCGTGGCGATCGCGCAGGCCGGCGGGTCCACGTGCGTGTCGCCGTGGATCAGGAACAGCCGCGAATAGAGCTCGCCCAGAAGCGCCCCCGCGATGCCGGCGATGGCGCCTGCGATCATCGCGGCGAGCGGCCCGCCGCCGAAAGCCATCAGGACAGCGACCGCCGCCACCGCCGCCGGGAGCGACATATGGTGGGTGACCGGGCAGGAGAAGCCGACCTGCAGCAGGATCAGCGACACGGCCGAGATGCCGAAGCCCAAAACCGCGCCCGCGGCGATGAGGTCGGGATTGGCGGCGTTGAACGCCGTCACGATCCACGCCGACAGGAGGCCGGCGCCCAGCCCGAGGATGGTAGCCTGCAAAAGGCCCTGCTGGTAGTCAACCCAGACCTTCCCCCCGCCGGGGACGAACCTGCCACGCGTGCGCGACTCTTCGTCCAAAGTGCCGAAGAGCCCCGTTCTGCCGAAGGCCAGCCGCGCCACGATCGCGGAGATCACGACCGTCAGCGCGACGGTGTCGGTGAAGGTGACGTAGAACATGCCGGGCTCGCCGTGGGTTAATATCCAGTTCAAGAACGACACCACGACGTAGGCGCCCGCGCCGAAGAGGCCCCCCACGATAAGGGTTATGGGGTCGTTTACCCCCGCCAATGGGGCGGCGATGTCCCTCCCGTTCTCCAGGTCCCCCCTCCTCGCCGCGAACGCCGCCGCGGCGGCCCCGCCGGCGAAGGAGATGTGCGGCCCGAAGACCGGCCCGAAGGCCACGAGGCCGATAAAGTCGAAGTCGCTGCCCGCGGCCGCGAACGCCACCCCAGTCAGGACAGCCAAACCGGTAAAAACGAAGGCGGGCAATCCCCCGATCGCGGCCGCGAACAACCCCCCCGCGAACGCGGCGAGCAACAGCGTCAAACTAAAATCCACAGCGTAAACCTCCTCCTTTTCGATTCCCACCGATATCGGGCGCAAGCATAGTTTACGCGGAAACCCCGGTCAAGCGGACGCGGGAAACCCGACACGGCGCGCGACAAAACCCGAGGTCCCAACCCACGAACGGAATGCCCGCGCGGTACCGCCGCGCGGCGCCCGGGGATACCGACAAGAACGCGGCGCGGGAAGCTGTCCAGGCGCCGCGTTCGACGCCGACCGTTGAGTTGCCGAACGTTCTAGAGTGCCGCCACCCCCGCCTCGGCGACTTGCTGGTCCTCTTCGATGGTGCCGGTCGAGACGCCGATGGCGCCGATGATGGCCCCGTCGCGCACGAGCGGGATGCCGCCGGGGAAGATGACCAGACGCCCGCCGTGGGCATCGTTGAGGCCGTAGATGGGACCGTCCGGTCGGGTCATCTCCGTCAGGTCCGCCGTCTGGCACTGGAAGGCGATGGCCGTGTAGGCCTTGTTTATGGAGATCGTGATGCTCCCCACGTGCGCCGTGTCCATGCGCACGTGCGTCTTGAGGTTCCCGCCCGCGTCTACCACCGCGATGTCCATCGGTTGCCCGATCTCGGTCGCCTTCTTCTCCGCCGCCTCGATGACCCTCTTCGCTTCCTCGAGCGTGATGGTATCTCTTACCTTGGGGTCCGCCACTGTCTCTCCTCCTTTTCGATCCCCACCGATACTTGCCGCAAGCGTAGTCCACGCGGAAACCACGGTCAAGTCGGGACCGACCGGCGCGCCCTCCCCAAAGTTTGCGCGCGTATAATCCCGCGGGTTATGGGAGAGGAAGGACCCGGTAACTTGCTCGCCAGCTACGCCACCGGAGAGAAGGGCGCCCGCGCGGCGGCCCGCGAGGGCGCCGCGGTGGTCGTCGTGGACGCCTACCGGGCGAGCACCACCATCGCGGTGCTCGTGAGCAAGGGCGCCCGCGTGGTGCCTGTCGCCTCCATCGAGGAGGCCGCGGCGTACCCCGGGGCGGACTACCGCATCGGCGAGCGCGGCAGCGCCAAGGTCAAGGGCTTCGACTTCGGCAACTCGCCGACGGAGGTGGGGGAGGCCCGCATCAAACCCGGGACGACGGTCGTTTTGAGCTCCACGAACGGGACCAGGATCGTCGAGGCCGCCCGCGGCGCCCCCGCCATCCTCGCGGGCGCGTTCGTGAACGCCCGCGCCGTCGCCGAAGACCTCGCGGCCGGCGAGCCGGGCTCGCGCGTCGCGGTGGTCGGGTGCGGCTGGCAGGGCAGCCGGTCGTCGGAGGACGAGTCGGCGGCCGGCGCCATCCTGTACCGCCTGCGCGAGCTGGGCGCGAGCCTGGAGGAGCGGGCCGAGCGCATCGTGGGGGGCTACCTCGGGCGCCCCGAAAAGGCCTTGCGCGACAACACCGCCGCCCGGCGGCTCAAGCGCCTCGGCTACGAGAGGGACCTCGGCTTTTGCCTCGCGCCGAACACGGTCCCGGTCGTGCCTCGTCTCGTGGACGGGGCCTTCGTGGGCGACCGGGCCACGTAGAACGTCGGACCGCGGCGCCTCCGGACCGGCGTCCGCATAGCCCTCGTGTGGGGCGCGTATGAAAGGGCGGGTCCCTAACCGCGTACGAGCTGGGCCGAGGCGCCAAAGTTATTCTCCAACCGTTCGAGCCGGCGCCGTGCCGGGCGGCTCGCGAAAACGTCGAACGTTACGCGAACCGTCCCGTTAGCGGTAAAGCGTCAGGACTTGGTGAGTCGGCTCCCTCCGGCGGCTTCTATGCGCTGGCGCACGACGTCTGGTAGCTTCTCCGGGTCGTCGACGATCCACCTGGGGTCCAGGAGGTTCGCGGCATGCACCTTCTTGGAGGTGATCTTGGTCGGCACGGCGACGACCGCCATCCCGGCCGCGACGGCGGCCCCGACGCCGGCGGGTGAGTCTTCGATCACGAGGAGCTCCTCCGGCGGCACCCCCAGCCTCTCCGCCACTAGCAGGTCTATCTCCGGATCGGGCTTGCCTCGCTTTACGTCTTCCATTGTGGCGACCACGTCGAAGGCGTTTTCGAGGCCGAGTACGGAGAGCACGCGCCGGACCTGGGGGATGTGGGACATCGTGGCGCACGCCGTGGGATAGCCCTCGCGCCGCATCTGGAGCAGCAGGTCTATGTTGTGCTGGTACCGCTGTCCCAGGAGAAGCTTAGCGTCGGCGAGGATCTCGTCGTAGATGCCGTGGCGGAGGCGCACGAGCACCCGCCAAGGCTCCGTCTCCCCGAGGTCCGGCATGCGCGCGCGGGCCGCCTCCTCCAGCCCGAAACGCTCGACGAGGGCCATGGCGACCTCCTGGCGCGAGCGACCCACGAGGTCACTGGTGTAGGCGGCGGCCACCTCCTCCTGCGAGACGCCGGGGCTCAGAGCGTGGACGGTGCGGGCGTGGGAGATCGCCTTCAACTCCTCCGTCTCTACCAGCGTACCGTCCAGGTCAAACATAGCGGCGGAGATCACGCCGAGCCCTCCCGATTCGCCGCGCCGTTCACCTGCCGGCCCCGGCTCCCTCGCGCAGCGCCTTGGGCGTGTAGCGCTTGATCCACTCGCGGTACTCCGCGACCTCCCGCTCGGCGCGCTCCTCGCTCCAGCCGAGGTGCCTGACCGCGACCTGCGCCGCCGCCTCGTCCACGTCGAGCGCGACGTTGGGGCCGTACGCCACCATCGTGCGCCGCAGCAGCACGTCGGCGAGCTTCTGGGCCATCTCTTGCCTGAAGGCGTAGAGGACCTCGCAGCCCATCAGGCCGGTCTCCACGGCGGGGGAAGGGACCAGGGGCTCCTTGAGGGAAGCGTCGTCGCCTGCCTCGGCGAGCACGTCGTAGGCGCGCGCGCCGTAGACCTTGAGGAGCCTGTCGGCGAGCACCTCCGACAGGCCGCTGCGCGCCTTGAAGTCGGCGGCGAAGGTCGCGAGGCTGGGGGTGTGTCCGCCGGGGAGCGGGACCCTGTCCGTGGCGCTCTTGGGCGCCTTGATGCCCAGCTTCTTGTAGACGACGTCCGTCGTCTGGCGGCCCAGGTTGCGGTAGGTGGTCAGCTTGCCGCCCACGATGGAGAGCAGACCCTCGGCCCTGGGGCTGCCGCCGCCGGAGACCTTGATCCTCCCGCCCGCCGCCGACTTGCCCCTGGCGTGGTCGTAGACGACGTGGCTCCTGGAGATGGAACCCTCGGACCCCGCCGGCGCGTACGGCAGCGGCCTGATGCCCGAGTAGGTGAACAGCACCGAATCCCGCGACAACCCGGCCTGGGGGATGACGTAGTTCGTCTCCTCCAGGAGGTACTCGATCTCGTCCTCGGTCGCGGAGACGTAGTCGAGGTCGTCCTTGTAGCGCAGGTCGGTGGTCCCGATCATGTACCGCCCGTTCCACGGCACGATGAAGTACGGCCGCCCGTCTTTTCTCGCCTCGACGTAGATGGCGTTCTTGGGGGCCCCGGGGAAGGCATCCACGATGATGTGGGAGCCCTTCGTGCCCCCGATCATGCGCCCCTCGTCGCCGTTCCCGCCGTTCTGCCCGGTCTCGACGCTGACGGACCCGGTCCCACCCAGGACCCGGTCGACCCAGGGTCCGGCCACGTTCACCGTGACCGACGCGTGCGCGGCGTGGACGCCGCCTTCCAGCCTGTCCTCGAACTCCACCCCCACCACGCGCTCGCCGCCGTCGTCGAAGAGCAGGCGCGTAACCTCGGCGTAGGTGATGACCGTCGCGCCGTTCTGGACCGCCGACACCGCGTTCTCCACCGCCACGCGCTCGGCGTACTCGACCTGCCCGTCGTAGTACGTCGCCGCGGCGAGCAGGCCATCGGGGTTGAGGCCCGGGTACTCCTGCAGCGCCTCCTCGCGCGAGAGCATCCTGTGGTTGGGGACGGACTTGTCGTAGGAGAGGACGTCGTAGCCGATCATGCCCAGGCGGATCATGCCGGGCCCGCGCGAGGAGCGATCGTAGATGGGGACGACGAACTTGAGCGGCTTGACCAGGTGAGGCGCTATGTGTAGCAGTATCTCGCGGTCCCTCAAGGACTCGCGCACCAGCGGTACCTCGTAGTGCTCCAGGTAGCGCAGCCCGCCGTGGATGAGGCGGGTGGCCCACTGGGTGGTGCCGCTCGATATGTCGCCCTTGTCGAGCATCAGCACCCGCAGTCCGCGCATGGCGGCGTCGCGGGCTATGCCCGCGCCGTTGATGCCCGCCCCCACCACGATCAGGTCGAAAGGCCGATCCCCGACGCTCTTCAGCAAGTTCTCTCGGTCCATACCCCTACCTTCCTTTCGCTTTCACCCTTCGTCTCCAAATAAAATCTCTCAGGGCATATCTATCAACCGCTTCCCTGCTACCACCCGACGCATCAAGGAGGCATATCCTCGCCTGATGATACCGCGCCCGGCACACGCCCGGCGCCCCTGTCGCTGCAACGCGGGCGGTGCCTCGAGCCTTCCCCTACTCTCCACTCTCGGGCCACGAAGCGGCCTTTCGCGTCGAGCACGCCCGCGTGGTGGCGGGCGTGCTCGAAGGTCGTCTCCGACTTATCGGTCACGGAGTCCCGGCGGGGACGCGCTGCGGCGCGATGGAGACGAGGGCGTTGGGTACGCCGGAGAAGGTGGTCACGACGGCGTCCGGCTCGGTGAGTTGCTCGATGGTGGGCGAAGGCGGCGCCTCGCCACGCAGCAGCCAGATGGTGTGCAGCCCGGCCTGTTTGGCGGGGCGCACGTCGTTGTCGATGCGGTTGCCGACGTGCACGGCGCGGTCGGTCGAAACCCCGACCTCCTCCAGCGCCCGCCGCCACATGCGCGCGTCGGGGGTCTTGGAGTCGACCTTCTCCGGGTGCGTGACCACGGCGAAGTAGCGCATGAGCCCGTCGCGCTCGAGCGCCTCGGTGTGCGCGCGCTGCGGGTTGACCACCGCCCCGAGCTTGTAGCGGGTGGCAAGAGCCGCCAGCGTGGGCTTCGCGTCCGGGTAGAGCGAGGAGACGGTGTAGTCGGCGTACTTCTTTGCCAGCTCGGAGAGCTCGTCCGGGTCGGCGCCGGGGGCGAAGCGCGCGGCGACGGTCCTGCTCAGCGAGCCGCCCTGCGCTTGGCGCTGCTCGTCGTAGACCTGCCAGAACTCCGCTTCGTCCACGTCGCTACCCGACAGCTCGCGGGCGGCCCTTAGCACCGCGAGGGCCCATGGGTCGTCGTCGTATATGCACCCGCCAACGTCGAGCATCACCAGGTCGATGTGGTGATCCTCTTCCAAGAGCGCCGCGGGCAGCGTGGTGGCGTGCCCGAGCAGCGTGCCCGCCCGGCGGTGCTCGATCTCCAGCGTCGGGTCGTAGGCGAGCTGGCTCAGCGTGGTGATCTCCCGCTCCGGCTCCACGCCCGGGATGTTGGGACGCACCACCTTGTCGAAGAAGAACACCCCGGCGACCGCCCCGATTATCGGGCCGATGGCCGTCACGACCAGGGAGAGCCCGCCGTTGGGTCCGGGG
>Ga0126307_10003444_pt1 | contig 10824 bp, 9 predicted proteins | sample Plot28_FD_89955 | JGI IMG/M metagenome (GOLD analysis project Ga0126307, IMG submission 89955) | Serpentine soil microbial communities from UC McLaughlin Reserve, CA, USA - Plot28 | ecosystem: Environmental > Terrestrial > Soil > Grasslands | place: USA: UC McLaughlin Reserve, Lake County...
GACGAGCTGCGGCATCGCGGTCATCGGCACCCGCCGGGCGGCCGGCGCCCCGACCGCGGTGCCGACCACCATCGCCGGGACGATGAGGGCGAGGTTGTCGAGGTCGGCGGAGACCAGCACGGTGCCGACCGCGATCAGGCCGCCCAGCGCGCCGAGCAGTTGCCCGCGCGGGCGGTCCGCAGCGCCGACAGGCCCTTGAGCGGTCATCAAACACCCCCCGCGACGTGGGCGGCCAGGCCCGGGCGACGGCGTGGATGGTGGCCAGCGTCTCGGCCAGCCGAGAGGCGGCGTAGGCGTGTGCGTCGTGTCGGGCGCCGTGGACCGGTTCGGTGCCGACGGAGCGACACGCGGCATTTGCACCGGGAACCGGCCGGCCCGCTGGTGGACAACTTCCCGCTCGCGGTTGGCATCGGAGCAGGTGTGGGCGGCGCGGGCTGCCACCGATCGGGGGGTTCGGCCATGCGGAGCGGGGTTTCTCGGGCACGCGCTCTGGTCGCGGTGTTTGCGGTGGGACTGGTCGGCCTGGCCGGGGCGTGCACCTCAGGCGACGGGCCGGGTCGGGAGGCTGGCGGTGAGGCGCCGAGCCGGTCGCCGGCCGCTCCGGCTGCGGGGGCCGGCCCGGCCTCCGGTCCAGCTCCGGGTAGCGGGACCGCGTCACCGCGACAGCCCTCGCCGCGGGCGCCGTCCGCGGGGCCGGTGACCGCACCTTCGATGTATCCGGCCGGCGGTCCGGTGCCGCCCGGGTTCGCGGCCGTTTCGGTGACGTTCGTCTCGGACCGGCAGGCGTATGTGCTCGGTGAGGCCCCGTGCGCGCACGCCCCGTGCACCTCGGTGGCCCGCACGCTGGACGGCGGCCGCAGCTGGCGGGGCGTGCCGGCGCCGCGGGCGAGGCTGCAGCCCGACCCCGGCAGCGGCGGGCGCATCCGGCCGGACAGCGTCCGCGACCTCCGGTTCGCCACCGGCCGCGACGGCTACGCCTTTGGCGCTGGGCTGTGGACCACTCACGACGGTGCGCGGAGCTGGCGGCGGCTCACCGGTCTCGGGGCTGTGCTCGACCTGGCCACCGACGGCGACACCGTCTACGCCGTGGTCGCCCGCTGCGCCGGCGGGACCTGGTCGTGCCGGGACCTGCGGCTGCTGAGCTCCCCAGTCGCCGTTGACGCGTTCGGGCCCGACGGTCTCCGGTTCCCGGCCGCCGCCCAGGGCGCCGACGGCACCGTGTCCACCGCCGGCGGGACGACCGTCGCCGTGCTCAACGGCACCACCTTCGTCCGGCGCGGCACCGGCAGCTGGACCCGGGCGGTCCAGCCGTGCCGGCCGCTGAGCGGATGGGTGGAGCCGGCCGCGTCCGGCCGCACGCTGACCGCCTTCTGCTCGGAGGGGGCCGCCGGCACGACCTACCTGACCATCCAGCAGTCCACCGACGGCGGTCAGCACTGGACGACCGTCACCGGCCAGCCGGTCGGGCTGGTCAACGACGGACGGTCCCGCACCGCGGTCACCGTCGGCAGCGCCCGCGTCCTGGCGGTCGCGTGGGCCAACCGCCTCTACGGCAGCCGGTACGGCGGACTGACCGTCAGCCGGGACGGCGGCCACACGTGGACCAATGCCGCGCTGCCGAGAGCCGGCGCCGGATGGCGCTACGTCGGCGCCCGCTCGGCCTCCGCGCTGGTAGCGCTGGCCGACCCCGCCGCCGCGGTGCTGTGGACCAGCGACTCCGCCGGACGCCTGTGGACGGCCCACCCGATCCGGTAGCTCCTCGCCACCGCCTCGCCACGGCCTCGCCTCGGCGAGAGCGGCGGCCCGCTCCGCGTTCAGGTCAGGTCAGGACCCGGCCGCGCGGTCGCCGGGTGGGATGTCGATCACATCGATCAGGCCGCGCAGGTATCGCGTGGGGCAGGCAACTCCCCGATCGGTTGAGGCATCTGCTGTAACAGAAGACGCGAGGAAGTGGTGATGATGTCGCGGGAGCAGTTATTCCTGGTGCGTGCGGAGGCGCTGACGATGTCGGGCGTCTCGATCGCGGCGCTGGATCGCGCGGCCGCGGATGCCGCGATCGCGACCACGATCCGGGCATTGGGCGGCGTCCGCAACTGCGTGGCGGCGTTCGCGTACGAGTTCGGTGAGCATCCGGACCTCACGGCCGAGCGCATGCGTGGGGCTCGCCGTGCCGTCGCCGCCCTCTACGGCGGCGGGGCGTCACCACGCAGCTCCGCCGCGACCAATGCACCCAACCGCTCCGCAGAGAGGACCGCTGCGGCAGCGACGGCGGCAGCGTCATCGGGTCAGCTGTTCGGTGCAGCGTCGGGTGGGCCGCCGTCCGGTCGGGTGCCCTCCTCTCCCCGGTCCGCCGGGCGGGTGGCCGGGTCTCGGTCCAGACACATCACCTGGTACGGCGGCCGGTCCGCAACCGAGCCGATGAGTCGATAGCCCCAGCGGGCGTAGGTGGCTCTGGCCGCCGGCGCGTCGGCACGGACCCACAGCACCACCCGCGGCTCGCTGCGGCCGGCGAGCAGCGCTTCGTGCAGGCGGCTGGCGAGTCCGCGTCGCCGCCAGCCGGGATGCACGCCCAGCTCGGCGATGCCGAAGCTGTGGCCGCCGTCGTCGGAGAGGCCGACCGGGTCGGCGGTGTCGCCGCCGGGCCAGCCCGGGCCGATCCCCACCCACCAACCGCTGGCCCACTCGGCCACGTAACCGACAGCGAAGCCGACGAGCTGACCGGCGGTCCGCGCCACGACCAGCCGGAAGCCTGGCTGATTGCGCAGTTCCCGCCACTCCGCGACGAACTCGGCCACGTCCGCAGGACCGTCGCGGTAGGGCGGCTCGGCATACACGGCCGCGTAGAGAACCCGCAGGCCGTCGATGAGCGACGCGGCCGACCCGTCGTACGTCTCCACCCAGACCTCATCGGCAGGCTGCACCATCCCATCCTCCTACCGTCCCCGACCGCCGGGCGGACATGAGCGCGCATCCCGCCCGCAGGGCGGCAAGTTGCCACCTGAAGGCCGCAGGACCAGCAGCATGAGTGCGGTTGGTGTCCCGGACCGATCGACGGCCACGAGCCACGTGGTGGGTTGCCGCGCATCCGGGGTGACCGGTGACTGGCTGCCATCATCCTGTGGTGGACCGCGGGCGTCTGTTGGAGTGCATCGCCGCGGACGTCGCTCGGCTGCGTGAGGTCGCCGGCGGATGGTGCAGGAGACCGCGATCCATCGAGTGGACGCCGAGCTGGCAGTCGGCATGCCGGTGACACCCATCCCGGAAGATGTTGCGGCAGATGGTGTCGGCGAGATGCTGTGGCTGTTCCTGGACTATGAAACACACGCCTGGCCGGGGACCTACGCCGGTCACCTCGTGGACTGGAATGGGCGGTCGCTGTTGGTGTCCGCCGGTCCGGCAGCCTGGCGTATCACCCTGCGCACCGACGGAGCCGAGGTGAACCCGGCCGGAGACGACGCCGCCGCCGAAGCGACCATCGCCGGTGAGCCAGCCGCGGTGCTGCTGTGGCTGTATAACCGCCGCGGTGACGAGGCAGTCGAGGCTGACGGCGACACCGACATGGTTGGCCAGTTCCGACGCCTGCTCGCGGCCGGCACCAGCATCGGCTGACCGGACGCAACGGCCCGGTCATCGGCAGGATCGGATGATGTGCCGACGTTCGTCGGCGGTCCGGTTCGCGGTTAGGAACGAGACGCTGAGCTCGAGTCCGTGCGGCGCCGGCCGGCCGACCACCCGTACCGGGGCCGGCGGGAGCTCGGTGGGCATGCGCACCAGGTACCGGTACCAGGGCGTGTAGAGGCACAGGATGTGCTGGGGCGTGGCGTCGGCCCAGCAGACGTTCGCGCTCGCGTCGCTCGGCCAGCAGGCGTCCTGTCGTACGGCTACTCGCCGGTCTGTCCGTCGATCCGCTCCCTGATCAGGTCGGCATGGCCGTTGTGACGGGCGTACTCACCGACCAGCTTCTGCAAGTTCCACCGCAGGCTGTAGCCGTTGCCGGCCCCGATCGAGTCGAGGCTTGCCTGCTGCTCGATCCGCTCGTCCGCAGCCCGCTTCTCTCGCTCCCACGCGGACATCGACTCGTCCACCATCGAGGCATCGGCGTCGATGTCCCACTCCGGCCCGCCGTCGGTGTACTCCCCCCATACCCACCGCAGATCGACCTTCGGACCCAGCGCCCATACGGCGTAGGCGCGCTCCATCTCAGTCAGGTGCCGGACCAGTCCCAGCAGCGACAGCGGTGACGGCGGGGCGGACCGGACCACCAGCTGATCGGCGTCGAGACCCGCGCACTTGGCTTCGAGAGCGTTGCGGTGGAACGCCAGCCAGCCCAGCAGGACGCTGCGCTCGTCTCCGTCAGGCGGCTCGGGGATCCGTGCGACCGCGCTCATGGCGCCCGATGGTCGCACAAGCATCAGGGGTGACAGGCCGCGACGATGGCGGTCACGATCGGCGCCCCCGGATCAGTCCGTGGCTCGTGCAGGTCGGCGGCGATCGTGCGGGCTGGTATTCGGGGACCACCTCGACAACGCCGGTCGGGGGCGAGTTCGACACGACGCACGACTCGAGCTGCACCGGGATGGCGGACCGACTCGTTCCACAAGCTGGGGCGGTTCGTGCGGTCGGACTGCTGGCCAGCCGACACCGAGCACGTTCACCGTGATCGGGATGTCCGCGGGGACCGGCAGCTCCCGCGACGCACCGTGGGCCCGAGCACCCCCGCAGGCCCCGGAATGGCCTGCGGCTGACGGCTGAGCGCAGTGATCTTCGTGAGGGGAGTGGCGGGACCCACTACGGGATGAGGCAGAAGCTGGGCGTTCTGGCCCACATCCGCGGGACAACTATGACCTCGTCATGGAGAGAACACCCGCACCGTCGAACGAGCTGCACCTCTACCACCTCGGGCTGCTCGGGCGGGAGGGCCTGGCAGCGATGCGGGCCGTGCTTGCAGGGACCGGCGTTGGAAGCGGACGACAGGCCGCCGTGGGATGTCCTCGTCCCTACGACTCGCACCATGGAACGGACGTTCCGGCCGTCAGCGATGACCACTCGACGTGATCGCTGCTGGTGAAGAAGGTGCCCCTGATCGAGCACCTTACGAGCTCAGCGTGGACGAACCGGATTGATCACTTGTCGCGGTGTCAGCTGTGGCTGGACTCTGACCCGGTGGGCGGCGGGTGGCCGAGGTCGACGGCACGGCCAGCGGCCTCCTCGAGCATCGAGATCGATTCGCGGTGACTGATCCCGGTGCTAGCGAGCAGGTCGACAGCGGTGGAGCGGACATGGCCGACCAAGACCGACGTGGTCAGCGAGACCGGGGCGCGGAGCACCTCGGAGGCGCGTGCGGCCGCCTGGAGCGCGAAGCGGCGGGGGACATCCGGATCGTTCTGGCCGGCGAGGTGCGCAGGCACGCTGCGAATCGCGGGGGCGAGCTCGCGCAGCGCCTCGGTCAGCGGCTCGAGTACGCCGTGGCCGTGGCGGACGGCGTTAGCGCCGGCGCGGGCGAGCAGTCGGCCGCTCATCATGAGCAGGTCGAGGCGCTGGTCGACGAGCAGATACGGGTCGAGGCCTCGGCGCGAGTCCCGCGGCAGCGTGAACCAGTATCGCTCGCGTGCGGCCGACACGGCGGAGGCGTAGGCCTCCACCCGCCGGTCTAGTTCATCGACGCGGCGGAGCACGGCGGCGGCTCGTTCCGAGTTCCTCTTCTTCACCGCGTCGGCGACCTCGTCGATGAGCGCCGCGAGCTCCTCGAACAGGGGGGCGGCGGCCTTTCGGAGCATGACGCGAGGGTCGGCGCCGGAGACCGCATTGAGCAGGAGGGCGACCGCTCCGCCGACAAGGGCGTCGAGCAGGCGGCCTGGCGGGAAACCCTGGGTGCCCGGCTCGAGGACGGCGACGAGAATCGCGGCGATCGCCGCCTGGTTGACCAGCAGGGGTGTGGCCTGCAGGACCACCGCTGCAGCCATCGCGAGCAACACGACGACCCCGATCTGGAGCGGGCCGGTACCGATCTGCCTGACGATGAGGTCGGCCGCTGCAATCCCGACAGCGACGCCGAGTGCGATCTGGACAGCGCGCACAGCGCGTCGTCCGACGGTGACGCTCAGGCAGACGACGGCTGCGATGGGCGCGAAGAACGGATCATCCCGGTCGAGGACCGCCAGCGCCACGAAGTAGGCAAGGCTGGCCGCGACGGCCGCCTGCGCCAGCGAGCGGGCGTGGGTGCGCAGCCGGGCGACCGCCGTGCTCAGCGCCGAGCGGATCCGGTCAACGGCGGGCCATCGGTTCATCAGCTCGCTGGGAACGCCATCGTCGTCATCAGCGCGAGCCCCCCAGGGATCCGGGTGTCCTGCCGGACGAACTGCACGACAACCGGGACCTGGCACCGGACCACACAGCCGAAGGGACGGCCGAGGCGCACGGCCGCTGGGTCGACGAGGTCGTTGAAGCGGACGTGTCGCACGCGGCAGGCGCCGACTGTCCAGCGGTACGGTCCAGCCGGCTCGTCGTCCTCGTAGTAGATGGTGGCGGTCACCTCCGCGGCCTCGTCGCCGGTGTTGAGGATGCACAGCTGGTCGAAGCCGGTGAACTCGGGCTCCTCGCCGTGAGTGGGCCAGGGGATGAGCCCGCCCGGCAGAACCCAGACGCGCTGTCCGAGGGCGCTCATGAGGGTGCCTCCAGGAGGTCGGCGAGGTCGGGCGTGAGGAAGACGCCGTCCGGGTCGAGCCGGCGGCGAATCTCGGCGAAGGTGTCCCAGGTGGGATAGAGCGGCCTCAGGTCGCGGGCGGTCAGCGAGTGTTTCTTACCCCAGTGCGGGCGGCCGCCGTGGGCGCGGAAGACCGCCTCCATGTCGGAGAAGTAGGCGTCGTGAGGCAGGGACGCGTTGTGCAGGCAGGCGATCGTCGTGGTGGCGCGACCATGCGCGGGGCTGAGGCATATGTCGTCGGCCGCGATCGTCCGCACCAGCAACCGCCACGCGACCTCCCTGCGGTGCCGTGTCTTGATCCGTCGGCGCACCTCGGCGAAGCAAGCCCGGAACGCCTCCGATGGCAGCATGTACTCGATCTCGTCGAAGCGCAGGTGGCGTTGTTTCACGAGCGCACGATGGCTGGGCTCCACCTCGTCGGTGCCCAACGTCCCCTGCGGGCGCGGATCGGGTGACCGGTCCGGCGGGTTGAGGATCCTGATCTGGGTCTCGTCACTGCGCGGGTACCAGTAGAAGTCCATGTGCGCGTTCCGCTGTTGCAGCTCGTCGAGATGCTCGAGGGTCCAGTCGATGTGTGAACACCACGTCTGGCGGTGCAGCTCGTACGCGGGCACCACCCGGAGCGTCACAGCCGTGGCGATACCGAGCACGCCCAGCGACAGCCGCACGGCTGGAAGGAGTTCCACGGACTTCTCTGCCGAGACCTCCGTGACCTCGCCGGTGCCCGTCACCAGCCGCATGCCGGCCACCTGGGTGGACAGGTTGCCGAAGCGCACGCCGGTGCCATGGGTCCCGGTGCCGACAGCGCCCGCGATCGTCTGGAGGTCGACGTCGCCGAGGTTCTCCATCGCCAGGCCGAGGTCGTACAGCTGAGTGCCGAGATCACCCAACCGGGTACCGACCCCCACGGTGGCGCGGCCGGCGTCCACGTCGTGGCTCAGCACGCCGGTCATCTCGCTGAGGTCGAGCAGCACGCCGTCGGTTCGCACCAGCGGGCTGGAGGAGTGCCCGGAGCCCACCGGCCGCAGCGTCCACCCCTCAGCTCGCGCGCGCTGAACGGCCTCGACCACCGCAGCCTCATCTCTCGCCGTCCAGCAATGCCTCGGGCTGAAGCCGAGACTGCCCGACCAGTTCACCCACTCACCCGAATCCGCCATTTCGATTCATTACCCCCAGAAGGCGCCGATCATTGCCGGCTGATGCCGGACGCCCAAGGGTGATCACCTCGGATGGAGCCGGAAGCCGGCAAACGCCGGCTCCGTCGGCCCAGGGACGCGCAGCTCGACGCAATGCACCGCCCAGCGCCCTCAGCCAGGCCGGGCCGGACAGCCACCGCCGTGGCTCGACGGCAGGCCGAGAACGCACTGGCCGGAGCGTCCTGCCCTCGTGAGCCGGCCTCGACCTCGGGATGCGCCCGAGGCCCCGCTCCTCATCGCATCAGAGGCGGTGTGTGCGCTCGGCAGGACTCGAACCTGCGACCAAGTGCTTAGAAGCCATGCCGGCCCGAGCGCTGTGCCGAGCCGTAGGTTCGCAGGTCGCCGCGGAGCGCTGTGCGGGTAGTTATCTGCTCGGAGAACGATCTTCCTCAGCTTGTTTCGAGGTACCGGTTGATGGCGTCCCGGACGACGTCGCTGACCCTATGGTGGTTCCTGTCGGCGATGCGCCGCAGCGACGGCGGAGGCGATCAGCTGCTAGGGCCTGGGGTGCCGGTGTAGGCGGAGATCAGCTTGCCGAGCAGGGTGGCGAGGGTGCTGTCGCGCATCGCCTTCTTGTGGATCTTGAATCGCCAGGTGCCGGTCGGGGTGCGTTCCAGGTGGACGTCGGTCTGCAGGGCGAGCACGACCAGGGCGCCGACGCCGAGGGTGAGTGGGTCCAGGCGGGACGGGGCGCCGATGCCTTGGGCGGTCATCGTGATCGCCCGTTCGATCACTGGGACGGTGTCGGGCTGGTCGGTGGCGAGGTAGGTCAGGGTGGTCCGGGCGAGCGCGCCGGGGGTGGTCTGTCCGTCCGCCGGGGCGGATAGCGCGGCGCTGTCGGTGTCGAGGCCGGTGTGGGCGGCGGCGGCGACCTGGCGGTCCAAGTCTTGAGAGCGGCGGGGTCGGGTAGCCGCCGGTCTCGGTCGAGCACGAGGGCGAGCACGCTGATCGCTTGCTGGTCGGTGAGGGTGTCGATCGCGGGGCTGGTCATCGGCGGTCTCCTGGGTCCGGAGTGGCCGGGTGCGCCGGCTGCTGGTCGTCGGCGGTGCTGCGCTGGATACCGGGCGGGTGGCTGGCACCGGACGCGGCGACGGTGGCCGCGGTTGGGTCGGGCGTGCCGGTGTCGGCCGTGTCGCCGCCGATGGCGGCGAGCACCTGGGCGATCAGGGCTTGACCGTCCTCGTCCAGGCCGTTGACGGCGGGGTGGCGGTTCCCGGTGCTGATCGCCCGCAGCGCGCTTGCGAGGGCGGCGGACTCGGGATCGGTGGCCATCTCGTCCAGCACCGCGGAGACTGCGGCCGCGGCGTCCGGGTCGCCGTGGGCGGCGGCCACCACCGCGGCCAGGAACCGGTCGAAGTCCTGGTCGCCGTCCTCGCCACCGCCGTTGTCGGGGTCGGTGGCCCAGAGCAGCGGGTCGATGGGGTGGCTGCCGTCCAGGGCAGCCAGGGCGCGGGTCAGGATTGCGGTGTCGATCTCGTCCAGGCCCTCGGTCAGAGCGGCCCGGTCGCGTTCGCCGGCTCGGACCCGGCGTAGCGCGGCGACCAGCCCGGCCCAGTCCGTGCTGTCGGCGTAGTGGTCGAGGGCCTGATCGAGGAAGTCGGTAGCCGCGGGTGGGACCTGTGCACTGTCGCCGGCGGCTGCGTGGGCCGGGGCGGCGTCGCTGGTGGTGGCGGCCAGCGCGGATATGACCGGCTCCCAGTGCCGCAGGTGCCGGTCCAGGTCCGGAGCGTCGTCGGCCGGCAGCTGGCGGGCGAGGGTGAGGACTTCGGTCATGGCGGTCTGCCCGTCCGGGGCGTGGTGGGGTAGCCGGTCGACCAGGGCGGCGAGATCGACCCCGTCGATTCGGCCGACGATGGCGCAGACCTGGTCGAACGATGCGGGGGGTTCCCCGTCCGGACGTCGCTGCAACAGCCGCGCGATGGAAGCCAGGCTTTGGCGTAGTCCGCCGCTGCTAGTTTGGTATTCGATGATGGCGTCCGCGATCTGGTGTGCCCATATCTGGGAATTCCGGTTCGGGCCGGTGCTGTGACGGTCGAGGTAGTTCGCGAGGTTGTAGTGGCTGACCGCAATGGCGGGGATGTCGCCGGCGGTGTACTCGAGGCGGAGGGCGTTGTGTTCGAGGTCGATCGCGGCCTGGCCGTGGCCGAGTTTGTCTTCGATGTCGGCCAGCGCGGACAGGGTCTTGCCGAGCATCGCGATGTCGTGCTCGGCTTGAAACACCTCCCGGCATTGCAGCAGCAGCGTCCGCGCATCGCCGAGCCGGCCGAGAGCGGCCAGCGGGCCATAGTCGTTGAATCGGGTGAAGGCGATCTCCCGGTCGGGGGCGCCGCGCGCCCTTTTGGAGGCCACTTGTTCGGCGTTGAGGTCGAGCGCCCCCTGCCAGAGCTCTAGGTCTCGCGCGGCGAGCATGCCGATGCCGAGAACCGTTTCGCGGACGTTCCAGGGTTGGACAGTTTCGGGTTGGTCGGGCGGGTCGGGGAGGGTGGCCATCCGGTTGCGGAGGTCCTCGACGGCGTCTAGGACCTGCTGATTGTGCCCCATCGCTCGGAGGATCTGCAGCCGCTGGGCCTCGTCGGTCAGTTGAGTCCAGGGCCCGTATCCGGCCCGGCGGTGGTCTTCCGGCATCTGGTCGCTCAGGGTGAGGGCGTCCTGGTACCGGCCCGCGCCCCGGTAGCGGTTGATCAGCTCGCTGGCGATGACCGACGCCATGGCGTAGTCGCCGCGGTGGTGGGCGGTGTCGAGCAGCCGGTGGAGTTGGGTGGTGGCCTCGCCTGGCCGCAGCCGGCCAAGGGCGCGGGCGTAGACGAATCCGCAGTTGAGTTCTTGGTCGGTGCCGGTGGTGGCGTCGACGGCGGCGTGCAGGTAGGGCAGCAGCGCGGCCGCGGTAGCCGGGGAGGTGTCGCGGATCAGCACCTCGGCGAGCAC
>Ga0126307_10003445_pt1 | contig 10823 bp, 8 predicted proteins | sample Plot28_FD_89955 | JGI IMG/M metagenome (GOLD analysis project Ga0126307, IMG submission 89955) | Serpentine soil microbial communities from UC McLaughlin Reserve, CA, USA - Plot28 | ecosystem: Environmental > Terrestrial > Soil > Grasslands | place: USA: UC McLaughlin Reserve, Lake County...
AGCCGGAGGAGCGGTTCGACCGGTACACGGAGCTGGCCTGCCGGGCCCTGCGGGCGCCGGTGGCGCTGGTCTCGCTCATCGATGCCGGGCGGCAGTGGCTCAAGTCCCACCGGGGAACGACCGTGGTGGAGACGCCGCGGGACCAGTCGCTGTGCGCCCACGCCATCCTCGGCTCGGAGGTCCTCCAGATCCCCGACCTCCTCCAGGACGACCGCTTCGCCGACAACCCGTTCGTACGGGAGGAGCCCCGGGCCCGCTTCTACGCCGGCGCCCCCCTCCAGCTCCCGGACGGCAGCCGGGTGGGGACCCTGTGCGTGATCGACCACCGGCCCCGGGTGCTGGACCAGGGCCAGCTCGAGCAGCTGCGCACCCTCGCCGCACTCGTCGAGGTCGAGCTGCGGCGAACGCTGGGGGATCGGCGTCTCGGGCCGGACCGTTGACCCCCCGCACCGCCGGGGCCTAGCTTCAGCCACGACCGAGGGGGGTGGCGGATGCGACGGTTGTCGGCTCTGCTCCTGGGCGCCATGGCGGCGTCGATGTTCGGACTGGCCCCGGCCGGGGCGGCCGAGTTCGTGGTCCACCCGGGTGAGTCCATCCAGGCCGCCCTCCAGGCGGCCCCGCCGGGGAGCACCATCACGGTGCGCGATGGCGTCTACCGGGAGGCGGTGACCCTGACCGACGACGGGATGCGGGTGCGCGCCTCCGGCGCCGTCCTGGAGCCGCCCGCCACCCCGCCGCCACCCGGTCCCTGCACCAACCCCGAGGACCCCTCCGCCCTGACCGGCTTCTGCGTGCTCGGCGACGTCGACTTCGACACCGGAGCGGTGGCCGACCCGATCGAGGACGTCACCATCAGCGGGTTCACCATCCGGGGCTTCGGCGGCAACGGCATCTTCGTGGCCGGCGGCGAGGACGTGAAGATCTGGCACAACGACCTCGTCGACAACGGGGAGTACGGCGCCGCCGCCTTCTTCTCCACGGGCACCGTCTTCACCGAGAACCGGGCCACCGGCAGCGAGGAGGCCGGCCTGTACGTCGGCAGCTCGCCCGACGCCGATGCCAAGGTCGAGGACAACGTGGTGCGCGGCAACGCCATCGGGCTGTTCATCCGCGACGCCGACAACGGGCGGATCCGGGAGAACCTGGCCGAGGGGAACTGCGTCGGCGTCCTGTTCCTCGACACCGGCGACCCCTCCGGCACGGCCTCGCAGTGGCGCTTCCGCCACAACCGGGTCCGCGACAACACCAGACTGTGCCCGGCCAGCGAGGAGGCTCCGCCCATCTCCGGCGCCGGCATCGCCATCGTGGGCGCCACGAACCTCCGCATCGAGGACAACCGGGTGCGCCGCAACGTGCCGTCCGGGCCGTCCCCGTTCATCGCCGGGGGCATCGTCGCCGTGGCCGGCGTTGACGGCGGGGGCATCCCCACCGCCAACGTCATCCGCCACAACGTGGTGCTCGACAACCAGCCGGCCGACCTCCGGGCCCTGGCCGGGGACGCCGACTGGCGCAACAACCGCTGCCGGACCAGCGAGCCGCCCGTCCTCTGCGACTAGGAGACTGCGGCCGGGCCCGGTCCCGGCTGGAACACTGCCCGGTGTGCAGGGCTGGGCGCTCACGGCACGGGCCGCGGATCTCGAGCGGCTCGGCCGCGCCTTCTCGGAGGGCGCCCTCGGCGGCGTCCTCCTCACCGGCCCGCCGGGCGTGGGCAAGACGCGGCTGGCGGAGGAGGCGCTGCGGACGGCCGAGGGCCACCCGACCGCTCGCGCCGTCGGGCACGAGGCCACCCGGGCCATCCCTCTCGGCGCGCTGGCCCACCTGCTGCCGGCCGACCTCCTGCGCGACGTGGGGGTCGGGGAGGACGACCGTGCTGCTCTGTTCCACCGCGCCCGCCTGAGCTTCGCCGAGCGGGCGGGGGAGGGGCGGGTCCTGCTCCTCGTGGACGACGTCGACCAGCTCGACGACACGTCGCTCGCCCTCCTCCTGCCGCTCGCCACCGCCCGCACCGTGTTCCTCCTCCTGACCCTCCGCGTCGGCCGGGCGGTGCCGCCGGTGGTGGCGTCCCTCGTGAAGGACGGGCACGTCGTCGAGCACGAGCTGGCACCCCTCGCCACCGGTGCCGTGGCCACCCTCCTCCACCGGGTGCTCGACGGGCCCGTCGACACCGCCTCCGCCGACCGCCTGGCCGCCATCTCCGAGGGGAACCTCCAGGTCCTGCAGGAGGCGGTGCGCACGGCCCTCGAGCGGGGCTCGCTGCGCGACGACGGCGGTGTGTGGCGGCTCGACCAGCTGGAGATCCCGGGCTCCCTCGAGCAGCTCGTGGCCGCCCACCTGGCCGAGCTGGACGATGCCCGGCGCTCGGTCCTCGACGTGCTGGCCATCGCCGGCTCGGTGGCCCTGGCCCGCCTGGAGGCCAGCACCGCGCTGGTGGAGGAGCTGGAGGCGCGGGGCTTCGTGCGGGTGGCCGTCGACGGTCGTCGCACGTCGGTGGGCCTGGCCCACCCCCTCTACGGCGAGGTCATCCGCCAGCGGCTGCACGTGCTCCGCCGGCGGAGCGTGCAACGGGCGCTGGCCGATCGCCTCGAGGGGCACGGGATGCGCCGGCGGGAGGACCTCAGCCGCGTGGCGGGCTGGCGCCTGGAGGGCGGTGGCGAGGTCGACGCCCAGGCCCTGCTCGACGCCGGCCGCCTCGCGCTGGCCGGGCGCGACGCGCCGTCGGCGTGGCGCTTCGCGGCCGCGGCGGCCGCCAGAGGCCGGGCCCACGACGCCGCCCGCATCGAGGTGGAGGCGGCCGTGCTCGGGAACGACACCGACGCCATCGAGCGGGCGGTGGCCGCCGTGTGGGACGACCCCTCCCTCCCCGACGCCCACCGGGCCCACCTCTGCCGGCGGCTCACGAGCGCCCGCTTCGGCCGGGGGGACCTCGAGGGGGCGCTGGCCGCCGTCGACACCGCCGCCCGCTCGCTGACCGATCCCACCGCCGTGGCCTCCGTGGAGGCGCAGCGGGCCCTGCTGCTGGCCAGGAACGGCCGGCCCCGGGCCGCCCTCGACGCCCTCGAGGACGTCGGGGACACTTCGGACGCCGGCGTGCGGCTCGAGCTGGCCACCGCCCGCAGCATCGCCTGCGCCAGCGTGGGCCGCTTCGCCGAGGCCCTGGAGTCGGCCCGGCTCGGGGCCCGCACGCAGCAGGAGCTGCCCGGCTGGCTGGCCACCCGTGGCACGGCCGCCCACCTCGTCAACGAGGCCCACGCCTACGGCTACGGCGGGTGGTTCGCCGAGGCCCGGGCCCTGGCGTCGGCCGGACTGGAGCGGGCCGAGGCGGCCGGCGCGCTCGCCGCGCAGGTGTGGCTCCACCTCCTGCTCGGTGAGGTCGAACGGGATGCCGGCTACGGGCGGGCCTCGCTCGGGCACTTCACCGCCAGCGCCCGGGACGCGGGCCGGGCCGAGCAGCACGCCGGCCTGGTGTGGGCCCACGTGGGGGTGGCCCAGGCCCGCCTGCTGCTCGGGGAGGCGAGCGCCGCGGCAGCCGCGCTGGCCGAGGCCGATGCGGCCGGCGACAGCCCGATGGCGACGTCGTGGGCCACCCGCGAGCGGACCCGGGGCTGGCTCCTGGCGGCCCGGGGGGACCTCGTCGGTGCCCGCCGGCTCCTCCTCGAGGTGGCGGGCGCCCTCCGGGCCGACGGCGTGCTCATCCTGGAGGCAGCCGTGCTCCACGACCTCGTCCGCTTCGGCGACCCGGGGGCCGCCGTGGACCGGCTGACGGAGCTGACGGGCGTGATCGAGGGACCCCTGAGCGCGGCCCGCGCCGCCCACGTGCGGGCCGCGGTGGCGGCCGACCCCGCCGGCTACCACGACGCGGTCGACCGCTTCGAGGCCACCGACGCCGTGGTCCACGCCGCCGAGGCGGCGGCCGAGCTGGCCGAGCTGCAGCGCCGCCGGGGCGACGCCCGGTCGGCGGCCGCTGCCGACCGGCGGGTGGCCGCGCTGGTGGCGCGGTCGGGAGCGCGGACCCCGGCGCTGGTCCGCGGCGGCGGCGTCGAACCGCTCACCCGCCGGGAGCGTGAGGTGGCGCTGCTGGCCGCCGCCGGGACGTCCAGCCGGGAGATCGCCGCGCAGCTGTTCCTCTCCACCCGAACGGTGGACACCCACCTGGCCCGCGCCTACCGCAAGCTGGGCATCACGGGCCGGGAGCAGCTCGGCGCCGCCCTCGCCCCGGGTGAGGCGACTGCGTAGCCGGCTGCGCAGAAGTACGTAGCCGGCACGGACGACGGGGCGGGCCCGCTCCCGGACGATGTCGACGTGAGCCCGGAGCAGATCGGCATCGTGGCCAGGACCTGGGACCTGGCCGGGCAGGAGCCCGACCGGCTCCAGGCCGCCGTGGCCGACCGCCTGCCCGGCCCCGGCGCCGGCGAGCGGGCCCGCTGGCTCGTCACTGCCGTGGGCGGGCTCTCGGCGGCGCTGGACCGGCCGACGGCCCTGGCCCCGGCCGCCGCCGCCGCCATCGCCCGTGGGGCACCGGTCACGACGGCCGAGCTGGCCGTCGACTGCGAGGCCCTCGTCGGGGCCCTGCGCAGCCTCACCGCCGACTTCGGGCCGGAGGAGGAGGACGCGTGGGACGCCGCCTTCCGGCTCTTCGAGGAGCTCGTCGGCCCCCTGTGCCTCGACCCGTTCGGAACCCGAGACAAGAGGAGCACCCCGTGACCGCAGTGGAGACCCCCGACCTCACCGCCATCAAGTCGACCCAGCAGCAGACCTGGTCCAGCGGCAACTTCTCCGTCGTGGCCACCCGCATCCAGCTCGTGGCCGAGCTCCTGGCCGAGCACGCCGACCTGCGCGCCGGATGGCACGTCCTCGACGTGGCCACCGGGAGCGGCAACGCCGCCATCGCCGCTGCCCGCTCGGGCACCTCCGTCGTCGGGGTCGACTACGTGCCGGCGCTGCTGGACGACGCCCGCGTCCGGGCCGCGGCCGAGGGCTTCGACATCGAGTTCCTCGAGGGCGACGCCGAGGACCTCCCCGTCGACACCGGGTCCTTCGATGCCGTCCTGTCCGTGTTCGGCTCGATGTTCGCCCCCGACCACCGCCGGGCGGCGGGGGAGATCCTCCGGGCCGGGCGTCCGGGCGCCACCATCGCGCTGGCGAGCTGGACGCCGACCAGCTTCGTGGCCGAGATGTTCCGTGTGGTCACCCGGTTCGTCCCACCGCCGGCCGGCCTGGCTTCGCCGATGCTCTGGGGGGACGAGAGCCACCTCCGGGAGCTGTTCGGCGCCGAGGTGGAGGACCTCCGCTCGACCGAGCGGGTGTGCACCTGGCGCTTCCCCACGCCCGAGGCCTTCGTCGACTTCTTCGAGACCTGGTACGGCCCCACCAACCGGGGCTTCGCCCGCCTGGGCGAGGGCGACCGGGCGTGGATGCGCGCGTCGCTCGTCGACCTCGCTCGCGAGGCGGACGTGCTGCGGGACGGCGGCTCGATCGCCATCCCGGCCACGTACCTCGAGACCGTGATGAGGCGGAGATGAGGGCCCGGCTGCTCGTCGCCGCGGCGGGGCTCTTCCTCGCTGCCGGAGCCGGCGCCGTCGTGGCCGGCCACGGTGACCCGACGACGTGCGACGGCCGGACCGCGACCATCGTCGGCACGTCGGGCAACGACGACCTCGTGGGGACACCGGGCCCCGACGTCATCGCTGCCCTCGACGGCAGCGACGTGGTGGCCGGCCTCGGCGGCGAGGACGTCCTCTGCGGTGGCGGTGGCGCCGACTGGCTGCGGGGCGGCGGTGACGCCGACCTGCTGGACGGCGGGGCCGGCGCCGATCGCCTCGACGGGGGCTCGGGCCGCGATGCCGTCTGGTCCGAGGCCGCCGTCCCGGACCGGAGGGCCGACCTCCGGATCGCCGTCGGCGAGGACGTGCTGGCCCACGTCGAGGCCCTGGACGACGCCCGCCCCCACCCCTGATCCCCAGTCCCGACGACCACCACCCCCTCCGGAGGAACCATGCGTGCCCGATCCCGCCCCCTCGCCATGGCCGCGACCGCGGCCGCCGTGACCGCCGCCTCCCTCCCCCTGTGGGCGTCGACGGCCGGCGCCGGGGGGACCCCCGACGAGCAGCACCAGAGCACCAAGACGGTGAATGTCGACGGCGTGGACTGCCAGATCGTCCTCTACGCCGAGCGCTACATCGACATGGTGTACGCCTCGACCGACGTGATCACGACGGCCGACCAGTGCCAGGCCATCCGGGTGGGGGTGAGCGCCGTGTTCACCACGCCGCACGGCGACACGGCGTCAGCTGCCGCCACGATCGAGGAGCAGGGCGTGGACGTCAGCGGCTCGGGCGCCGCCGACCTGGTGCGGTCGGTCCACACCGTCGGCTTCGTCAACGGCCCGAGCGTCAGCTACACGATGGCCTCGAAGTAGGAACGAGATTTCTCGGGTCGACGCCGGTCCTCGTCATCAGTAAAGCCAGACCTCCGTCGCTCCGTAGAACACGTTATGGCTTCGCTTCGGCGGTCCCTCGGCCGGTGCCTCGCGGGGGCGGCCGCCGCCGCCACCGTCGGCCTCCTCTCCGCACCGGCATCCGGTCAGGAGGCGGCGGCGTCGGTGGAGCCGCTGCTCCTCGAGAGCCCCGGCCCCGGGTACCAGCAGGTGCCCGACGGGCCGGAGGTCGGCGATCCGGGGCCGCTCGACCTGGCCGAGGCGGCGTGGATGTTCGACCCGGACGACCCCGACCCGGTCCAGGCCGTGCTGCTGCGCCTGGGGTACCGCACCGGGCACATGCGGTTGTGGCTCGATCCGGCGGCACGTCGAGCCTCGGGCACGTTGGTCATGTCCTTCTCCAACCGGGTGGACGCGCCGGCGGATCAGGCGAAGCTCCGGCAGCAAGCGGGCGCCGGGGGCGGCGAGCTGTTCGACACGCCGTCGATCCCGGGGGGCGCCGGCGTGGAGAACGCCGACGGCGTGACCGTGCAGTACGCGCTCGGGAGCCACTTCGCCTCGGTGTTCACCTCGCCGGGCGGGCCCGAGGGCCGCGCCGTGGCGCTGGACCTCGCCTCCCGTCAGCGGACGCGCCTCCCGGCGCCGCCGCGGACCACCGTGGCCGACGGCGATGCCGCGGCCTACGCCATCGGCGAGGCCATCGGCAGAGGGGCCGTCATCGGGGTGCCCGTGGTCCTCGTGGTCGCCGCCGTCGTCACCGCGGTCACGCGGAGGCGGCGCCGCGCCGGCGTGCCCGCCGGGCCGCCCCCGCACCCGGCACCGTGGGCCGCCGTCCCCGGCGCCGTCCCGCCCGGACCGGCCTCGCCGATCGCACGGGGCCCGGCGCCCCCGCCCGTCGAGGCCCCGGCCGCCGTCGAGGTGCCACCGCCGGCCGCCGTCGCCGTTCCGCCGCGGGCGGTCCACGTGCCGGCCGTTCCGCTGCGACCCGCCGCCCGCCCGGCGCCGCCCCGGCGCCGCCAGCCCACGGGCGCCGGACCCCGGCGTCGGGGCTCACCGGTCATCTAGGGCGGCCCGCCCCCCGGCCCTGCGGGAGGATCGACCACAACAGTTGTGGTCGATCCTCCCGAGCCGAGCCGGACCGCCCCCGGCGGGGCGGTCGTTGCCGAGCGCGCGGGGGTGTGCAAGGGTCGGCGCCCGCCCCGGTGGGCACCGGGGCAGCACACGAGGGGGGAAGCCGATGCGTCGTCGCCTGCGCCGCGCCCTGGTCGCCGCCGGCCTGCTGGCCACCACCGCCGCCCTACCCGCGGCGTCACCCGCCGACGCGCAGCAGGTGGCGCCGGCGACCACGCTGCTGCAGAGCACGCTGGCGGGCCTGCGCGAGGTCGGCCCCGACGGCGCCCTGGGCGCCGGGGACCGGGACGGCGTGGGTGCCACCACGGTCGAGATCGACGGCGACCAGCTGTGCTTCTCCATCAACGCCGCCGGCGTGGACGTCCCCACGATCGCCGCCCACATCCACGAGGCACCGGCCGGCGCCAACGGCCCCATCGTCGTGACCCTGGTGGCCCCCGGTGCCACCGGCCGCTCGGATGGCTGCCTCGACGACGTCGACCCCGGTCTCCTCGACCGGATCGCCACGGACCCCGGCGCCTTCTACGTCAACGTCCACACCACCCCGTTCCCCAACGGCGCCGTCCGGGGCCAGCTCCAGCCGGCGGTGACGGAGGGCGAGCTCCTCGCTACCCGGCTCTCCGGCACGTCGGAGGTGGGTCCCGACGGCGAGCCGGCGGTGGGTGACCCGGACGGCACCGGGATCTCCACCGTGGCCGTGTCGACGTCGGCCCGTCGGGCGTGCGTGGAGATCGACGCGCAGGGCATCGTCCTGCCTGCCGCCGCCGCCCACATCCACCAGGCCGCGGCCGGCGTCAACGGGCCCATCGTGCTGCCACTGACCCCGCCCGGAGCGGACGGGATCTCCCGCGGCTGCGCCCGTGGCCTCGATCCGGCGCTGGTCCAGGCGATCGCCACCGATCCCGCCGGGTTCTACGTCAACGTGCACACCACCGACTTCCCGAACGGCGCGGTGCGCGGCCAGCTGGCCCCGGCCGGCGCCGTGGACGGGACGCCTCCCGCGGGCCCGTGCGACGACACCGACGAGCGGGCCTGCCTCCTGCCGTTCCCGAGCGACTCCTTCACCGTGGCGGACGCCACCACGGTGACCGGCCGCCGGGTCTCGATGCCGGCGTCCGCCTTCCCGCAGAACGTGGCCGGCGACCCGGTCGACCCGAGCGACTGGAACCGGGCCGACGGGTTCAGCCCCGGCTCGGCCGTGATGACCCTCGTCCCCGGGATCGACCTCGGGAACACCGGGGTGGCCCGCATCACCGACATCGCCGCCTCGCTCGACGAGGACGCGCCGCTCGTCCTCCTCGACGCCGAGACGGGGGAGCGGTGGCCCTACTTCGCCGAGCTCGACGCCCACGCCCCCGTGGGCGCCGACCCGCTGCTCATCATCCGGCCCGCCCGCAACTTCACGGAGGGGCACCGCTACGTGGTGGCGCTGCGCGGGGTGCTCGACGCCTCGGGCGCCGCCATCGCCCCCGACGCCACCTTCCAGCAGCTGCGGGACGGCGGGCCCCTGACCGATGCGTGGGCCGTCCAGCAGAGCCCCCGGTTCGACCGGCTGTTCGCCGACCTCCAGGCGGCGGGGGTCGAGCGCGGCAGCCTGTTCCTGGCCTGGGACTTCACGGTGGCCAGCGCCGAGAGCACGACGGGGCGCCTGCTGCACATGCGGGACGACGCCTACGCCGCCCTCGGCGAGGCCGAGCCCGCCTTCGAGGTGCAGTCGGTCGAGGAGCCGGCGGACCCGGCCGATCCGGTGGCCCGTCGCATCCTCGGCACCTTCGAGGTGCCGAGCTACCTCACGGGGACGGGGGCGACCGGGTCCCGGCTCGAGCTCGGGCCGGACGGCCTCCCGGTGCGCACCGGCACCTTCACCGCCCGGTTCCTGTGCATCGTCCCCGACTCGGCCGTCGAGGAGGGCGGGGCCCGGGGCGTGGTCTACGGGCACGGCCTGCTCGGCCGAGCCGAGGAGATCAACGGCTTCGGCGGGTTCGCCGACTCGGACGGCCTCGTGTTCTGCGCCACCGACGAGATCGGGATGTCGGCCGAGGACATCCCCACGGCCCTGGCCCTGAGCCAGAACCTCTCGCTCTTCCCGACCATGCCGGACCGCTTGCAGCAGGGCCTGTTGAACGAGCAGTTCCTCGCCCGCCTGCTGAAGGACCCGCGGGGCTTCGCCTCGGACCCGGCCTTCCAGCGGGACGGCGGCTCGGTGCACGCCACCGGCGAGGTCTTCTACAACGGCAACAGCCAGGGCGGCATCCTCGGCGGGGCGGCCACGGCCATCTCCACCGAGTGGACCCGGGCCGTCCTGGGGGTGCCGGCCATGAACTACTCCACGCTCCTCGACCGCAGCGTGGACTTCGACCCGTTCGCCGAGCTCCAGCTGGCCGCCTACCCCGACGAGGTGGACCGCCAGCTCGGCATCGCCCTGCTGCAGATGCTCTGGGATCGCGGCGAGAACAACGGCTACGCCGCCCACATGACCGACGACCCGCTGCCGGGGACGCCGGCCCACGAGGTGCTCCTCATCGAGGCCTTCGGCGACCACCAGGTGGCCAACATCGCCACCGAGACGATGGCCCGCACCATCGGGGCCGCCGTGCACACGCCGGCGCTGGCGCCGGGCCGGAGCCTCGACGTGACCCCGGTGTGGGGCGTGCCGCCGGTGCCCTCCGACCCGTACGACGGTTCGGTGTTGGTGATCTGGGACTTCGGCAACCCGGCGCCCCCGGCGGCCAACGTGCCGCCCCGTGAGCCCGACTTCGGCGAGGACCCCCACGGCAAGGGCGGGGACGAGCCCCGTGTCCTGCGGCAGGCGTGGGAGTTCCTCCGGAGTGACGGCGCCTTCGTCGACACCTGCGGCGGCGGTCCCTGCCAGTCCGACGTGTGAGGCAGCCGAAGCGCTCGTCGGGGCAGCTCTGCTGCCCCGACAGGACGCTGTGCTGGTCTGGTCGCCTCGCCCTCCGGCTCGCCTCGCCTCGCCTCGCCCTCCGGCTCGGCTCCTGCGGCGGCGGTCCCTGCCAGTCCGACGTGTGAGGCAGCGGTCACACACGCCGGGGGATCGGCGTGCGGCCTGCCCCCGGGGGGTACCGTCCACGCCGTGACCCGCGTGGGCCTCGTCCTCGGCGCCGGCGGCCTGGTGGGCCAGGCCTACCACGCCGGTGCCCTCGCCGCCCTCGAGCACGACCTCGGCTGGGACCCCCGGACGGCCGACGTCGTGGTCGGGTCGTCGGCCGGCTCGCTGACCGGGACCGCCCTGCGCCTC
>Ga0126307_10003446_pt1 | contig 10822 bp, 6 predicted proteins | sample Plot28_FD_89955 | JGI IMG/M metagenome (GOLD analysis project Ga0126307, IMG submission 89955) | Serpentine soil microbial communities from UC McLaughlin Reserve, CA, USA - Plot28 | ecosystem: Environmental > Terrestrial > Soil > Grasslands | place: USA: UC McLaughlin Reserve, Lake County...
TGCCCCGGGAATTCTATTCCTCATTTTTGCCCTGACACTTCCAGCACTGATTATTGCCCAGCAAACCAGATCCGCCCGGCGGGCAACAACTCCCGATCGTTCCACGACCGGCTCGACCCCGAGTGGCAAGGCAAACCCGACGGGCCCGATGATCAAGAGTGACCTTGCCGAAGCCCTGTCCGTCATTCAGTCAAACCACATTGACGGCCGGAAACTGAACTATAACGACGTTTTCAAGTCGTCGATCAGCGGCATGTTGAGCGTGCTGGATCCACACTCGACCTATTTCGATCCAGTCGAATACGCCTCGTTCCGCACCGAGCAGCGCTCCGAGTACATGGGAATCGGCGCCACGATCGAAGATCTTCGCGAGGGGAAAGACATTAATACTTACATTCGCGCCACCTTCCCTGATTCTCCAGCCTGGCGTGCCGGCCTGCGTTATGGCGATCGGATTCTCGCCGTCGATGGCAACTCGATGGCTGGGAAGACCTATCCGGAAGTGCGTAAGTTCCTGCTCGGGCCGCGTGGCACAACCGTCAAAGTAACTGTCGAACATCCCGCCACCAAGCAGACTGAAACAGTAAACATTATTCGCGATGCAGTCTCGCTGCCTTCAATCGCACAGGCTTACATGCTGCGACCGGGCGTTGGTTACGTGGGGATGACCGGTGGTTTCAACCTGACGACTGATGACGAATTCCAACAGGCGCTCAGGGAGTTGCACGGCAAGGGCATGAACATGCTGGTGCTCGACCTGCGCGGCAACCGCGGTGGTCTGTTGATTCAGGCGGTGCGCGTTGCGAATACGTTCCTGCAACGTGGCCAGATGATCGTTTCGCAGAAAGGTCGTTTCCGCGATAGTTCGCAGTCGTATGCGGCAGTGAACGAGAACCCGGACAATGTTCCGGTGGTCGTGTTGGTTAACGGCGAGACCGCTTCGGCGGCGGAGATCGTTGCCGGCGCGCTGCAGGATCACGATCGCGCGCTCATCATCGGCGAGACTACGTTCGGCAAAGGCCTCGTACAGTTTCCGTTCCAGTTGGATTACGACTCAGCTCTGTTGTTGACGATTGCCAAGTATTTCACGCCGTCAGGTCGACTGATTCAGCGCGACTACTCGAATGGCGGTAACTATAGCTATTACTTCCCGGGTGGTCTCGCAGCCGACAAGAATAACCAAACCAATCCGCAAACCGGACCGGAGAGCCACACGGACACGGGACGCGCGGTTTACGGTGGCGGCGGCATTGCTCCGGATGAAGTGGTTAAGCCCGGATTTACTACCGCGGCTGAGCGACACTTGCGCGACATAACCTTCGCGTTCTCGCTCGAGTTGACGGCAGGAAGAGTTCCCGGTTTTGAGTCGTACAAGGTTCAACGCGCGATCGAGTTTGAACACAATCTCGCGAACGACGACTATCCGGTTACCGACGATCTTTTCAAGGCGCTGAAGAAGTTTGCCACTGACAAACCGGGATTCAAGGTGACTCCGGATCAGATCGACAAGTCGCGCACCTACGCTGAGAGGCAGTTGCGTTACAACGTGCTGTCGGCGGCTTATGGCTATCGAATTGCGACCCAGGTTTTCAACGACGCCGATCCGCAGATCGGGCGTGCTGTCGATGCGATGCCCCGCGCTCGTGAACTGGCCCTCGCGGCGAGTCGCGCCCGCGCCCGCGGATAAGAACAAAGCCAACCACAGATTACACAGAATCGGTGTAATCTGTGGATGGCGTTCATGCGAACTCTCATCATAATCAATCACGCCGCAGCGAAAGCGCGGCGTGTTTGGCCTCAGGTCAAACAACAACTCGACGCCGCCAGTGTTGAGTATCAAGCATGCGAGACTAAATCTCCGGGCGACGCAACGATCCAAACGCGTGCGGCGCTGAGCTCCGGCACCGAGGCTGTCATTGTCGTTGGGGGTGACGGCACGCTCAGCGAAGCTGCCGAAGGCTTCTTCGAATTCAACGACGACACCGACGTCCTTCCAGCAGCAATCAATCCTTCCGCAACACTTGCGATTCTTCCGGCCGGCACAGGTGACGATTTCGCTCGTGGGCTGCACGGCAGTCGCGCATCGCTGCAAAAGTGGATTGATACAGTCATCGATCAGAAGAACCCGGCGCGACCGATCGATGTTCTTTACGGTCGTTGCAACGGCTACGAAAAGCCTTTTATCTGTCTCAACGCTTCGACGATGGGCATTGGGGGTGAAACGGCGGGTCGTGTTGCGGCGCAGGGAAAGTTTATGCGCAACTTTTCCGGTGAGTTTCGTTTTGTGTTTGCGGCTGTGGGAGCTTTGGCGGCGTGGCGCGAGCGCCGCGTGCGAGTCAGCGTCGATGGGCGCACGGTAATCGATGGTCCGATGAACCTCGCGGCGGTGGCTAACGGGCTTTATGCGGGAGGCGGGATGATGTTTTCGCCCGAGGCGCGTATCGACGATGGCAAGCTCGACGTGATCACCGCTTCCGGTCTGACACGCGCAAATGTTGTGACTGAACTTTCGCGCATACACACCGGCGGTCACGTCAATAATCCGAAAGTCACGATCACGCAGGGGACCATCGCGCGCATCGAGACGTTCCTCGCGCAGGATGCGATGCCTCTGGAAGCCGATGGGAACGTTCGCGGAGTGACGCCGGTGCAGTTTCAGGTATTACCAAGCGCGCTGCAGTTCGTGATTTAACTTTCTTCAATTGCTTTGACTTTGGCGAGACGGCGGCGGTGGCGTTCTTCTCCGGTGAACCTGGCGGCGACGAATGCACGGACGATATCGAGCGCGAGTTCCACTCCCACTACGCGCGCTCCCAGGCAAAGCACATTGCAGTCGTCGTGTTCGCGTGACTGATGCCCGGAATAGGTGTCGCCGCACAAGGCGGCACGAATACCGCGCAGCTTGTTAGCTGCCACTGCGGCGCCGACACCGCTGCCGCAGACCAGTATTCCAATATCCGCCGAACCGTTCTGGACTGCTTCACCAACTTGCTTTGCGTAGTCAGGATAGTCGTCAGGAACGGAGCCGTCGTGAGTGCCGAAGTCGATGAGCTCATGACCGGCGCCGCGCAATTCTTCGATCACCCGCTCGTTGAGCGGAAACCCACCATGATCGGCGCCGATCGCAATACGCATGATGATTTACAGCAGCGCCCGCGCGCGCTTCAACACGTTATCGACGTTGAATCCTAACTCCTTCAATGCCACGTCTCCGGGTGCGGAGGCGCCAAAACGATCCAAACAGACAACGTCACCTTTTGGTCCAACAAATCGATCCCAACCTTGTCGCACGCCTGCCTCAACCGCGAGCCGCGCACCAACCGCAGGCGGCAACACCTCGTCGCGATACTCCTGCGACTGCTCGTCAAACAATTCCCAGCATGGGAACGACACGACGCGCGCCGGAACACCTTCACCCTGCAACTTTTCGCGCGTCTCGAGCGTGAGCGACACCTCAGAGCCAGTTGCGATGAGGATCAGTTTCGGCGTCGTAACGCTTCCATCAGCCGCTTCCGCGTCCGCCAGAACGTAAGCACCGCGACGCACGCCGTCTGATTTCGCAAATCGCTTCCGATCGATCACTCCCACTTTCTGCCGCGTCAGCGCCAACGCCGTGGGCGCGTGATGGCGCAGGATCGCGATGCGCCAAGCTTCACTGACCTCCGCCGAATCCGCCGGACGGATCACGAACAGGTGTGGAATCGCTCGCAACGCAGCAAGGTGTTCGATCGGTTGGTGCGTTGGTCCATCTTCGCCGAGGCCGATCGAGTCGTGCGTGAAGACGTAGATGACCTGCACTTCCGACAGCGCCGCGAGACGGATTGCCGGTCGCATGTAATCGGAGAACGTCATGAACGTTCCGCCATACGGAATCAAACCGCCGTTCAGCGACATGCCGGTCAGCGTTGCACCCATCGCGTGTTCGCGTACGCCGAAGTGCAGGATGCGCCCATCGTAAGCATCGGCCTCGAAACTATGACTCTCTTTGATGTCAGTGTTATTCGAAACGCCAAGATCGGCGGACCCGCCGATGAGCATCGGCATCACCGCCGCCAGCGCGTTAATCACTTCGCCACTCGCCACGCGCGTTGCCACCGATTTCGCGTCTTCAAACTTCGGCAGGTGATCTTCCCAACCCTCGGGTAATTCACCACTCATCGTCGTGCGCCAACTTTTGCCTTCGTCAGGATGCTTCTCTTCGTACTTCTCGACCAGCGCGCGCCATTCAGATTCCAGTTTCTCACCGTTCGGAACGGCTTCGCGGAAATGCGCCAGGGCCTCCTCCGGAATGTAAAACTGCTTGTCCTCGGGCCAGCCCAGGTGCCGCTTCGCTTCTCGTACCGCGTCTTCGCCGGGCGCGTCGCTGTGCGCTTTGCGTGTGCCCTGCGTCGGCATGCCGTAACCGATGATTGTCTTAACTGAAATCAGGCTCGGCGCCTCCGTCACCGACTGCGCGGTGCGAATAGCGAGTTCGATCTCGTCGAGGTTGTTGCCATCGGCGACTGTCTGGATGTGCCAGCCGTAAGAATCGAAACGTCTCGGCACGTCTTCACTGAACGCGAGACTGGTGAAACCCTCAATAGTGACTTTGTTGTCGTCGTAAAGGTAGATCAACTTGCCGAGCTTCAAGTGACCTGCGAGCGATGCCGCTTCGGCGGCTACACCTTCCATCAGATCGCCGTCGGACACGATGGCGTAAACGTAGTGATCGATCAGCGGAAACTCTTTCTGGTTGAACTTTCTTGCGAGGTGGGCCGCGCCCATTGCCATGCCGACGCCGTTGGCAAAGCCCTGACCGAGCGGACCTGTCGTGATTTCGATGCCGGGTGTTAGTCCGTATTCAGGATGGCCGGGCGTCCTTGAGCCCCACTGCCGGAAGTTTTGTAATTCTTCGAGAGGAAGATCGTAGCCGGTCAGGTGGAGCAGCGAATAGACCAACATCGAGCCGTGTCCCGCCGAGAGCAGAAAGCGATCCCGATTCTCCCACTTTGGGTTCCGCGGATTGTGCTGCAGGAAACGAGTCCAAAGAACGTACGCCATTGGCGCCGCGCCCAGAGGCAGTCCCGGGTGGCCGGAATTTGCTTTCTGGACGGCGTCGAGTGTTAACGCTCGGATGGTGTTGATGCAGAGTTGATCGAGTTCGGGATTGGAGTTTTCTTTCTGCACTGGCGCGCTCATGAGTTAGGGTTCCTCTTGGTTTTCTCTTTGCAACAGAGAAGATTTATCCATAAAGTCGTTCGTAGAGTTCTTCCTGGCGCGCGAGACCCTGCTGATAACGGGCGTGGCGCGACATGTCAGGCTCGAACACCTGTTCAACTGAAATTGAATCTTCCTCAATACTTGCTATTTTGCCCACCGCTTCCAGCGCAAGCAAGGCAGCGCCGCGGATCGAGCTTTCGGCGGTGCCGCCAAACATCAACGGGCGCCCTAAAACATCCGTGATGATCTGCAACCACAGCGGAGATGAACGCAACGCATTGCCCGAGGCGACGATCGTAGCCCCAGGCGCAACGCGATCGAGAGCGCGAGCAATCAACGCGAAGCGGTACGCGATAGACTCGAGCGTCGCGCGAACAATCTCGACCGGTTTGGTCCCTTGTCTAAATCCGAAGATGCCGCCGCGAGCGTCCGTGGACCAACCGGTGCTTCGTTCGCCGGACCAGAAGGGCAATACAGTTAAGCCGTGCGCATCGGGTTCGAGTTCCGCTATCTCCTCTTGATCAACATTGAGGTTTTCAGTGAGCCACTGTAAAAGTCCGCCGCCGTCAGATAACGCGCCTCCTACAACAACACGCTTCTCGCAAACTCGATAACTCCACAACGCCGGCGAAAGTTCAACAGGTGGTCCGCCCGCAAACACTACTCGCATCGCGCCTGATGTGCCGACCATCAAAGCGATTCTGTCTTTCGTGCTGCAACCGGCGCCGATGTTATTAGCAGCGCCATCGCCAACCATCGTGATAAGTCGCGCTTTGGCCAATGCCGGCCAGCGTGATGCGAAGGCCTCCGTGAGACGTGCATTTGGTTGCGTCTGGATTTCCGGCAACGTGTCGGGAGAAATGCCGAGCGCTTGCACGAGCTCCCGATCCCACTCCCAATCTCGTTGATTGAACAGCCCGGTGGCAGACGCCATCGAAATCGATGTTGCGCGTTCTCCAAACAAGCGCAGGCAAAGGTATTCGGCAAATCCAAGCCAGCAACGAGTGTGACGGAATTTTTCGTTGTGCTCGCTCTTGAGCCATTCGAGCTTTGCGGGCCAGTAACTCGGATGAAAACGGCAGCCTGTGCGTCCGTGAATCTCGAGCTCGTTGAAATTCGAGCGCAACGCTTTTGCGAATTGAGCGGCGCGAGTGTCGGCCCAGGTCAGTACTGGAGTGGTGGGGAGTCCGGCGGCGTCGATGCCAATCAGGCTGTGCCAAAACGCGGAAATGGCGATGAACTTGATCTGCGCGCCGGAGTGAGAAGTGAGTAACTCGTCGATCGTCTGGATCACTTCGTCTACGAATTGATCGGCGTCGAGCTCCGCAAAATCGGAAACAGTGGTGAACGTGCGGCGACTGCGGGCTTGTGCGCCCGGCACTTCGTTACCGCGATCGTCAAACAAAGCCGCACGCACTCCCGACGTGCCGATATCGATGGCACAGATCTGCGGCTTACTTGACGGTCTTTCGGACGAACTTAACGAAGTCACGAATGTCCTCTTCCGCCGTATCGAACGACGCCATCAGACGCACTTCAGAAATGTCTTCGTTCCAAACATAGAAGAAATACTTCTTCTGCAACGCCGGTATGTGTTTCCTTGGTACTACTGCGAAGACACCGTTTGATTCCACCGGTTGAGTTATCTTGATCTGCGACAACTTGGCCAATTCGCTAGCCAGGAGATGCGCCATTCGGTTCGCGTGCGTTGCGCCACGCCGCCAGAGATCGCGTGACAGCAGTGCTTCAAACTGCGCCGCGATGAAGCGCATCTTCGACGGCAGGTGCATGCCCTGCTTGCGAATGTATTTGAAATCATCGGCGAGCTTCTGGTCGAAGAAGATCACGGCCTCGCCATACATCATTCCGTTCTTGGTGCCGCCGAATGACAGCACGTCTATGCCTGCTTCGGTCGTGATCTCTCTCAATGCGACACCCAGACTCACCGCTGCGTTCGCAATACGAGCGCCGTCAACATGAAGCAACATTCCATTGTCGTGAGCGAAACTGGCGAGCGTCTTCAATTCTTTCTTCGTGTACACCGTGCCCATCTCGGTAGCTTGCGAGACGGTGATCACGCCGGGCTGCACGTGATGCTCGACGCCGATGCCGTGCAGCAGTGGTTTGATTAGCTCGACTCGCAGCTTGCCGTCAGTAGTTGGCACCGGGAGCAACTTGCAGCCGGTAAAATTCTCGGGCGCGCCACACTCGTCAACATTCACGTGCGCGGTCTCGGCGCAAATAATCGCCTGATGCGACTTTGTAATAGCTTTCAAACCGAGCACGTTCGCGCCGGTGCCGCCGAAAACAAAGTACACCGCGATGTCTCTACCAAAATGTTTTTGAAACTGCTTGATTGCGCGCGCGGTGAAAGGGTCGTCGCCATAAGCGATGACGTGACCTTCGTTCGCGGCTTTGATCGCTTTGATGATCTCCGGATGAACACCGGCGTTGTTGTCGCTGGCGAAGCTGCGTTTGGTCATAGCACTGATCTTTGTACCTGGTACTTTGTACTTGGCACTTGTTGCTTTCGGAAAACAAAGTACAAAGCACTAAGTACCAAGCTCATAGTTTGCCCGCCTTAAAGTCTCGCGCGATCTCGCGCGCGGCATTCGCGCCCGGCAAGCCGGTTATGCCGCCCCCCGGATGCGTGCCGGCGCCGCACAGGTAGAGTCGCTTGAGCGGCGTTCGATACTGCGCCCAGCCAATCAACGGCCGGAAGGTGAAGAATTGATCGAGCGTCTGTTCGCCGTGGTGAATGTGTCCGCCGCTGAGACCGTACGTTTCTTCGAGATCCCGCGGCGTAATCACCTGGCGAGCGACAATGGAATCGCGCAGCCCTGGAGCATACTTTTCCAACTGCCCGATCACGTTGTCTGCAAACTCTTCCCGGCGCGTGGTCCAATCGCCTTCCTTCAACTTGTAAGGCGCAAACTGCACGTGGATCGACATCACGTGTTTGCCAGCCGGCGCGAGCGAAGGATCACTGATAGACGGCAGGGTAATATCGAGATAAGGCTCGGCGGAAAACTCGCCGTACTTCGAAGCGTCGAAGGCGCGCTCGAGATAATCGATCTCGGGGCCAATGTGAATGCGGCCCGCAAGTTTCGACTTTGGCTCACTGCCGTTTACACCGCTAAACTGTGGTAGCCCGGAGAGCGCGAGATTGATCTTCGCCGCCACGCCAGGAGTGCGATAGTTGCGCATCTTTGACAGGAAGTTCGGATCGAGATCGATTGGATCTACGAGGTTGAGGAATGTCGAGCGTGGATCGGCGTTCGACACCACGACTCGCGATTCGATCTCTTCTCCACCTTCGAGCACAACCTTTGGCGTGTCGCCATCGACTCCGGCAACTGCCGCAACGTCGGCCCGGGTACGTATCTCAGCCCCGGCAGCCTTCGCTGCGCTCGCCAACGCTTCAGATAAACCACCCATGCCGCCCTTTGCGTAAGCAGCAGAGCCAATCGCATTTCCGTCCATCGCCGCTTGCCACAACGATCCCAGGCTTGTGCCCGCGGACCATGGACCAGCGAATGCCCCGTTTATTCCACGTGCAGCCACCGTCGCGCGCAACAGCTCCGACTCAAACCATTCGCCGACAAGATCAGCAACCGCCATCGGTCCCCAACGCAGCAGGCGGTACTCGTCCTTTTTGCCGAGATTACGAAACGCGAGTCCGACCTTGCCGAGTTGCCAAAGGTCGGCCGCGGTTGGTTGATCGATCGAAGGCGGAGTCATCGAGATCAAAGGCGACAGCACGCGCCCGATGCGCGCGAAACTGTTCGCGAACTCCGCATAACTCTTCGCGTCTTTACTGGAAAACTTTTCGATCTCGCTGACGGTGCGTGCTACGTCATTGTAGATACAGATGGAGCGGCCGTCCGGCGAGAGCGCTAGCACGCGCGCTTCCGGCGTGATCATTTCGAGTCCGAAGCGTGAAAGATTTAGATCCGCGGCGACTTGCGCGGACAACGGGCCTGCCGCATGGTCCAACGTTGAACATCGGAACCCAGGGTGCAGTTCTTCAGTGACAGCGCCACCGCCGACCACCTCGCGACGCTCCAGGACGAGCGTCTTCAGCCCGCTCTTCGCGAGATAGCACGCGGTCACCAGGCCGTTGTGACCACCACCGATAATTGTGACGTCGTAACTCATCTTTTATTTAGCCGCAGATGAACGCTGATGACGCAGATCTGCGTTCATCTGCGGCTAAAAATCTTTCAGCATTTGCAGCGCCGCATTACGTCCGGGCGCGCCCATGATGCCGCCGCCGGGGTGCGTGGCCGAGCCACACATGTACAGGTTTTTGATCGGCGTGCGATATTGCGCCCAACCCGGAGCCGGGCGCAAAAAGAAAAGTTGTTCGAGTGTTAGCTCGCCCTGAAAAATATTTCCTTCTGATAGACCAAACTCGCGTTCGAGATCGAGTGGCGTCAGCACCTGGCGATCGCGAATCAGTTCTCTGATGTTGGGCGCGTGCTCGGCGATCGTGTCGATCACCGTGTCGCCAAACTCGTCGCGCTTCGCGTCCCAGTTTCCTTCCTTCAAGTTGTAAGGCGCGTATTGCACGAAGCACGACATCACGTGCTTGCCCGGTGGCGCAACCGAAGGATCCGTCAAACTCGGAATCACCATGTCCATGTAAGGACGCCGCGAAAAACGCCCGTACTTGGCGTCGTCGTAAGCACGCTCCATGTACTCGACGCTCGGGGAAATCGATATCGCGCCACGCAGGTGCGCGCCCGGGCCGGGCAACGACTTGAAGTTCGGCAAGCCATCGAGCGCGAGATTAACTTTTCCTGATGAGCCGCGATACTTGTAGCGCTTGAGGTCCGTGCAAAAATCGTCGGGCAAGTATTCCTCGCCAATCATCTTCATGAACGTCAAACGCGGATCGACACTCGACGAAACAACATCCGCCTGGATCTCGTCGCCATTCTCGAGCACGACTCCGGTGGCCCGACCGTTCTTGTGCAGAATTTTTGCAATCGGCGCCTGTGTGCGAATCTCGACTCCGACTTCGCGCGCCGCGTCGCCAATCGCGTTCGAGATCGCGCCGGTACCGCCGCGCGCAAAACCCCACGAACGAAACGCGCCGTCGATCTCGCCCATGTAATGATGCAGCAGCACGTAAGCGGTTCCCGGCGAGCGCACGCCGAGAAACGTGCCGATGATTCCGGAAGCCGACATCGTCGCCTTGAGCACGTCAGTCTCGAACCACTGATCGAGAAAGTCGACCGCGCTCATGGTCATCAACTGCACCTGGTTGTACTTGTCGTCGTTTGAAAGTTTTTGAAAACGCCGGCCGAGAAATGCGAGGTTCTTCCAGGCTTTCGGATCCAGCGTCGTGGGGTCGGGGGGCGTCATGCTCATGATCGGCTTCACGAAGTGGGCCATCTCGATCATGGCTTTGCCGTATTCGTCGTAGGCTTCGGCGTCGAGTCGCGAGTGACGGGCAATCTCGCGGCGTGTGCGCGCATGATCGTTGACGCGCCAGAGATAATCGCCGTTGGGCATCGGCGTGAAAGTGCCGTCAAGCGGAAGAATTTCGAGACCATGTCGCGGCAGGTCAAGCTCGCGAATGATCTCCGGCCTCAGGAGCGAGACGACATAAGAACAA
>Ga0126307_10003448_pt1 | contig 10822 bp, 8 predicted proteins | sample Plot28_FD_89955 | JGI IMG/M metagenome (GOLD analysis project Ga0126307, IMG submission 89955) | Serpentine soil microbial communities from UC McLaughlin Reserve, CA, USA - Plot28 | ecosystem: Environmental > Terrestrial > Soil > Grasslands | place: USA: UC McLaughlin Reserve, Lake County...
GTTCTCGGTCACGGTCATCACCGGCACGAGCATGAAGTGCTGGTGGACCATGCCGATGCCGAGCTCGATCGCTCGTGACGGCGAATCGACCTCGACTGGCTCTCCATTCACGCGGATCTCGCCCTCGGTCGGCCGGTAGAGCCCGTAGAGGATCGACATCAGCGTGGACTTCCCGGCCCCGTTCTCGCCGAGCAGGGCATGAACTTCGCCCGGGCGGAGGTCGAAGTCGATCCCGTCGTTGGCAACGACGGGACCGAACCTCTTCGTAATACCGCGTAGTTCTAGAGCGGATGCTTCGGACTGCACTCCTGGCTACTTGACCGTGTCGGGAATGTCCGTGATCTCGCCCGCGGCGATCTGGTCGGTGATCTCCCTGACCTTGGCCTCGTATTTCGTGCCGGCCGGCCCGATCTTGCCGAGGCCCACGCCTTCGTTTTCGACGGTCGCGATCACGTCGGTCCCGCCCTTGAATTTGCCGTCCTGGACGCGCTTGATGGCATCGAATACCGCCACGTCGACCTTTTTGAGAGCCGAGGTGAGGATGTGGTCGCCGAGGTAGGCCTGGTCGGCGTCGACGCCGATCCCCTGGACACCCTTCTCCTTGGCCGCGTCAAGCGCGCCGAGGCCGCACTGGCCGGCCACCTGGAACACGACCTTCGAACCCTGCGAGATCTGGTCGAGCGCGATCTCCTTGCACTTCGCCTGGTCGACGAAGTCTTGGGAGTACCCGTTCAGCGTCTTGATGCCCGGGTTGGCCTTCTTCGCGCCGGCTTGAAAACCCGCGATGTAGTGGTCCACCGGCGGGATCTTCTGGCCGCCGACCGTGGACACCGTGGTCGCCTTGTTGTCCTTCGCCCAAAGGCCCGCGAGGTAGCCGGCGAGGTAGCCGGCCTCCTGCTCCTTGAAGAGCAGCCCCTCGACGTTCTTCGGCTTGCCCTTGAGCCCCGAGGCCGGGAAATCGACGATCGCGAACTTGTTGTCCGGGAGCTTGCCGGCGACGGTGGCGGTCGCGTCACCCATGAGGAAGCCAACCGAGACGCTCAGGTCGAACTTCTGCTGGGCAAGGGTCGTCAGGTTCGGCACGTAGTCGCCATTGGACTTCGAGATCAGCACGCGGCCCTCGACGCCGAGCTCCTTCTCCGCGTCCTCGAGGCCCTTGTTGGCGAGGAAGTTGAACGAGCGGTCGTTGAGACCACCGATGTCGGTGACAACGCCCGCCTTTATCGCCGGACCCTCGTCCTTAGCGGCAGTGTCGCTACCGCCACCTCCACCGTCGTCGTCATCATCGCCGCACGCGGCGATCCCGAGTGCAAGCGCGGCAAGGAGCGCCAGGAGGAAGAAGCGGAAGGATGCAGGCACGGTTGAGTCTCCTCGTTGGGTCCGGAACCTCGCCACCCTACACCGTTTGCATTAACCGCCGTTTGAGCGTTTCCTCGCAGAAAGCGGCATCGATTGCCGTGAGGGTTATCCCCTTCAGGGCCTCGTCGTCGAGCCCGTAGTGTTCGGCGCAGAGCGCGTACTCAGCGCCGATCGTCGCGCCGAAGTAGGGAGGGTCGTCGGATCCGAGCGTCACCTGCACGCCCGCGTCCAGCAGCCGGGGCAGCGGGTGCTCCTCGTAGGTCGGGTAGATGCCGAGCACGACGTTGCTGGTGGGGCAGACCTCCAGGACGGTTCCTCGCCAGGCCAGCTCCTCCACGAGCGCGGGATCCTCTACCGAGCGCACCCCATGTCCGATGCGACTCACCGGCAGCCGCAGCCCCTCGCGCACGCTCTCGGGTCCCGCCCACTCGCCCGCGTGGACACTGCAGCCGAGCCCCGCCGCGGCCGCTATCTCGAACGCCTCCTCGTACGCCGCCGGCGGGTAGTTCTCCTCGTCGCCGGCCATCGAAAAGCCCACCACGTAGGGATGCGGGCGCTCCGCCGCGTAGCTGGCGACCCTCAACGCCTGCTCCACGCCGAAGTTGCGAACGCAGGAGATCAGGATGCGACCCTCGATGCCGCTCTCCGCGCGCGCGTGGTCGATCCCGCGCGCGATCCCGTCCAGATGCTCCTCGTCGCTGAGGCCCACGAGCCTGGCGTGGTCCGGCGAGGCGGTGAGCTCCACATAGATCGCGCCCTCGGCGGCGCAGCTCACGAGGTACTCGTAGGTGATGTCGCGGTAGTCCTCCCCGGTGCTGATCACGCTTGCGGCCTTGTCGTAGGTCTTCAGGAAGTCGAGGAAGTCGGTGTAGGCGAAGCGATCCGGGGCGGCGAACACTCCCTCCGGCACCGCGAGGCCGTTGCGCTCGGCGAGCCGCCTGATCAGGCCGGGCGGGGCGGTGCCCTCGAGGTGCACGTGGAGCTCGACCTTGGCGACGTTGCTCACCGCAGCACCTCGAGCACGGGCGGGCGTGCGGTCGGCGGAGGTTCCCCCAGTGTGTAGGCCGCGCGCAGTGCCTCCGCTGCCCGCTTCGCGGACTGCTCGTCCCTGGCGTGCACTTTGGCGAGTGGGCGGCCGCCGGGTGCCACCTCCTCACCCGGCCCCGCCACCTCGGTGAGTCCCACCGAGTGGTCCACCAGATCGTCTTCCCGCGCGCGACCGCCGCCCAGGGCCACGACGGCGACGCCCACGGCGCGGACGTCCACCGACGAGACGGTTCCGAGCTCGGCCGGTTCGGCCGCGAGCGAGACCGGCGCGTCCGGCAGGTGACGCTCGGGCGCCTCGAGAAGATCGGCCGGACCGCCCAGCTCCTGGACCATGGCGGCGAAGCGCTCCGCGGCCGCGCCGCCGTCGAGCGCCCGCTCGGCCGCCCTCCGCGCCGCCGACGCGTTGGGCTCCACGCCGCCGAGCACGAGCAGCTCCGCGCTCAGGGCGAGCGTGACCTCGCGTAGGCGCGCGTCATTCGCGGCGCCGGTGAGATGGTCGATCGACTCGCGCACCTCCACCGCGTTGCCGGCCGTGCGGCCGAGGACGCGGTCCATGTCAGTGAGCACCGCCGAGGTGGGCAGTCCGTTGCCGTTCGCCACCTCGACGATCGCGCGGGCGAGCTGCTCCGTCTGCTCGCGGCCGGGGAGGAACGCGCCCGAGCCCACCTTCACGTCCATCACCAGCGCGTCGAGGCCGGCCGCAAGCTTCTTGGACAGGATCGACGCCACGATCAGCGGAATCGACTCGACCGTTCCGGTGGCGTCACGGATCGCGTAAAGGCGGCGGTCGGCGGGTGCGAGACGCGCCGTCTGGCCGACGATCGCCGCGCCCGCACGGGCCACTGCGCGGCGGAAGGCGTCCGGGTCGGGTGCCGTGTCGTAGCCGGGGATGGCCTCGAGCTTGTCGAGCGTGCCGCCCGTGTGGCCGAGGCCGCGCCCCGAGATCATCGGCACTGCGCCACCGCACGCGGCCACGATGGGCGCGAGCAGCAGGCTCACCTTGTCGCCCACGCCGCCGGTCGAGTGCTTGTCGAGCGCCGGGCCGGGCAGGCCGGCGTCGGACCAGTCGAGCACGTCGCCGGAGTCCCGCATCGCGCCCGTGAGCGCAATCCGCTCGGCCCGTGTCATGCCGCGCAGGACGATCGCCATCGCCAGCGCGCCCACCTGGGCGTCGCTCACACTGCCGTCGGCGATTCCCTGGACCAGCTCGCCGAGTTGACCGTCGCTCAGCTCGCCGCCATCGCGCTTGATCCGGATCAGGTCCGGCACGTACGTCACTGGCCGAGCGTCTCCACGAACCGAACGAGCAGCGGGGCCAGCTCCTCCGCGGCCCGCTGGGCGTCGCGCAGCGTCTGCTCGTGGCTGAGCGGCACGTCGCTCATGCCCTCCGCGAGGTTCGAGATCGCGGAGATCGCCGCCACTCGCAGCCCGCAGTGTCGCGCGACAGCCGTCTCGTGCACGGTCGACATCCCTACGGCGTCGGCGCCGAGCGCGGCGAACGCGCGGATCTCGGCGGGCGTCTCGAACGTCGGCCCCGACACTGCGAGGTACACACCCTCGGCAAGCGGCGTGCCCAGCTCGGCCGCGGCCGCACGCAAGCCGGCGCGCAGCTCAGGATCGTAGGCGTCGCGCATGCTCGGGAAGCGCGGGCCGATCCCGTCGTCGTTCGGGCCGGCGAGCACGTTCACGCCGCTCAGGTTGATGTGATCCGAGATCAGCATCAGGCTTCCAGGCCCCACCTCCGGCCGCAGCGAGCCGGCGGCGTTCGTGAGCACGAGGACCTCGCCGCCCGCGGCGCGCAGGGCCCGCACCGGGGCGCGGATCTCGTCGAGGTCGCCGCCCTCGTACAGGTGCGCGCGGCCCTGGAGCACGGCCACGGGAACGTCGCCGATGCTCCCGAGCACGGCCCGCCCGCCGTGGCCCGCCACGCTCGGCAGCGGGAAGCCGGGCAGATCCCCGTAGTCGATCGTGGTCGGGTCCGCCACGGCCTCGGCCACCGCGCCCAGCCCCGAGCCGAGCACCACGCCCACGCGCGGGCGCAGGCCCGAGCGCTCGTTCATCACTGCGGCCGCTTCGGCCGCCGTCATTCGAGTTCGAAGGCGAGCGGCAGGAGCTCGCCAATCGTCGTCGTCTGGCGCGGGCCATCGGGCCGGCCGAGATGCACCGGCGTGGCCGCGCTCGCGAACTCGGCCAGCCGCTGGCGGCAGCCGCCGCAGGGCGGGCAGATCTCCATCCGCTCGGCCGTCACGGCCACCTCGGCGATGCGCAATCGGCCGCCCGCAATCAGCGCGCCGATCGCGGAGGTCTCGGCGCACTGCCCCTGCGGATAGCTCCCGTTCTCGACGTTCGACCCGAGATAAATCGATCCATCCGGCGCGCGAAGTGCCGCGCCGACCCGGAACTGCGAGTAAGGCGCGTATGCCGTCCTCATGACTTCGTCCGCGGCACGCATCAGGTCATCTCCCGCACGCACCGCTGCGTTGGGGGCACCGAGGAGAAGGTCCGAGTAGCTCGTGGCGATTAGGTCGTCATCGTCGATGCCGAGCTCCGCGCGAAGTCGCGCGACCTTCTCGTGCTCGGCGCTCAGGTCGGAGTCCGGCGCGAACCCCGCCTGCGCCGCCTGCACCACGTGCTCCGCTCCTCCCCACGCCGAGGGCGTCGCCACGGCCTCGAACTCGAGATAGCTGCCGAGCCCCTCGACCTCGTCGAGGTGGATTCGCACCCCCTCCCAGAGCAGCAGGCGGCGCCGCTTCGTAACGGTCACGAGCGTCCCGTAGGCGTCTTCGAGCGCCGCGCGCAACGCGTCCGCCGCGCCGGTCGGGACACGCCGGTAGCTACTGGTCCTGGCGTCAGTGGAGTCCTCGCGCGAGTACTGGATGAGCTCGTCGTCGCCGGGGTTCTGCTCGCGCAGCTTGATGCGGCCGCGGGCGCCGGCGAAGTAGGTGTCGCGTTGGCGGATCTCGCCCTTGTCCTCCGCTCCGAGCGCGAGCGTCCGTTCGAGCGAGCGAGCGGGATCCGGGTCGCGGGCCTTGAGCTCTACGTTGCGCATGGAGGCGGACAAGCGGCCCGCGAGGTTATCGTCGCGCCCATGTCCGAGCGCCTCGAGGTCGTCGACCACCCAGTTCTCGCTGACCGGCTCGCGGTCATGCGCGATCGCAACACCGGCCACGGCGAGTTTCGCCAAGCCCTCTTCGAGGCCTCGGCGATCTTGGCGGTCGAGGCCGCGCGTGGCCTCCCGGTGACAGAGGTCGAGGTGGAGACGCCGCTCGAGCGCACCACCGGCAGCCGCCTCCCGACCGAGATCACGATCGTGCCGGTGCTCCGTGCCGGACTCGGGATGGTCGACGGCTTCCTGCGTCTCCTCCCGGGCGCCCGCGTAGGCCACGTCGGCGTGTACCGCGACGAGGAGGAGCACCGCCCGGTCGACTACTACGAGCGCCTGCCGCCCGGTCTCGCCGACGCTCACGTGTTCGTGGTCGACCCAATGCTCGCCACCGGCGGAAGCGCGGTGCACGCGCTCGACAAGCTGAAGGCAGCCGGCGCGCGCCGGCTCGCCCTCGTCTGCCTGGTGGTCGCCCCCGAGGGAGTCGAGGCGGTCGAGAGGGCGCACCCCGACGTCCAGATCTGGACCGCCGCCGTGGACCGCGAGCTAGACGACAACGCGTACATCCGCCCCGGCCTGGGCGACGCGGGCGACCGCGTGTTCGGAACGCAGTAGCGCCGCAATCCAGGCGCTGGGCGGGTTCATCGGACTTTCGGTCTATATGCGGACAGTCAGATAGCCCCTTCCACCGAGCGCGCGCTCAGGCCCACCGCGCCCGGCGCGTCCTCGGCCGCCGCGAAGCGCTCGTCGACCGCCACCCCGGCCACCCAGACGATTTCTTTGTCCGACTCCACGACGGGGAGCGTGTGGCGCAGCGCGCGCGGGACCTTTCGGTCGGTGAACAGGTCCTGCAGCGACTTCGATCCGCCGAGGCCGGCCGGCCGCATCCGGTCGCCGTCGCGCCAGGCGCGAACGATCAGCTCATGGGCGAGGTGGCTCACGGTGACGTCTCCGGGCCCGCCCAGGCGCGCCTCGACCTCCCAGTCTCCGAAGCGCGTGCGGCCGGGCACCGAGAGCGGCACCGGTTCCGGCGTGGCCGCGTCGGCGGCGCGGGTGAAGCGGAGCGTGCCGTACTCCGACACCGCGCGCAGTCCGCCGCCGAGGTCGAGCGACTTGCTGCCGCGCTCGCCTAGGGCGAGGATCTCCTCGACCTCACGCCGGGAGAGCGGTGAGGGCGCGCGCGAGCGCTCGCCGCGAGCATCGCGTCGGGGTTCAGCGGCAGCGCCGGCAGCGCGCTCGGCGAGCGCCCGCAGCACGAGGCGGCGTACGGCCGGCGGGTGCTCGAGTAGGGCAGGCAACGAAATAGCCGGGCCGCCTCCGAGCTCCCTCAGTGCCTCGTCCACCACGGCGTCCAACACCTCCGCCTCATCCCGCAGCTGCCTCGCCGTCTCCGCGATCGTCCGCTCCGCGGCGGGCGAGAGTTCGCGCAGCGCGTCGATCACGTCGTGGCGCACACGCGCCCGCGCGAAGCGGCGGTCCGCGTTCGACGGGTCCTCGCGCCACTGGAGCCGACGCGCCCGCAGGTAGTCGCGCAGCTCCTCGCGCGTCACACCGAGGAGCGGCCTCACCAGTCGCCCGCGCCGCGGCGCCATCCCGTGAAGCGCCCGCGATCCCGGCGAGACGGCGAGGCGGTAGAGGATGGTCTCCGCCTGGTCGGAGGCGGTGTGCGCGGCCGCGTAGTCCCCGAGCGCAAGCCCCTCGGCCAACGAATAGCGTGAATCGCGAGCCCGCTCCTGGAGGTTCCCTCCCTCAACGCTCATTCGGACCTGCTCCACGGTGAGCGGAATGTTGCGCTCGTCGCAGAGTTGTCGCACGAGCCCCTCGTCCAGCCTGGAATCCGGACGGAGCGCGTAATTGACGTGGAGCGCGGAGATGGCTGCGCCGATACGGTGGGCGATGTCCAGCAGTGCCACGGAGTCCCCGCCACCCGACACCATCACGAGCAGCGACTCGCCCTGGCGCACGAGGCCGCTCTCGCGCGCCGCCTCGAGCGCCAGCTCGCTCATTCCTCGCGCGGCGCGCGCAGAGTCGCTCGGCACAGCTGCCGCGGCTCGGCGAAGCCCTTCAGCTTCACCTGCCCGATCTGGTCGAAGCCGAGGTGGGCAGAGTCGCGGACCGCGTCCACGACCGAGTCGGTCACGAGCACCTCGCCGCCTCGCGCGCGGGCCACCACGCGCGCGGCGAGGTTCACGTCCCGGCCGAAGTAGTCGCCGTCCCGGTAGAGCGTCGTTCCCCAGTGCACCCCGATGCGCGGTTGGGGGCGCTCGTCGAACAAGCTCGTGAACCCGACGGCCCAGTCCACGAGTGAGCGAATGTCGGGGCCCACGACCATTACCTCGTCACCGATCGTCTTCACCACACGCGCGTCCTCGGGCAGCGTATTTGTCACGCCCTCCACGAAGCGCTCCACCGACGACAGCGCCTCCTCCTCTCCCTCCTCCTCGGTGAACCGCGTGTAGCCGGCGAGGTCGGCGAACGCGATCGCCACACGCACGCGCCCGAGGTCGACGTCGACCTCCTCGAGCTCGCTCTCCATGTGACCCACCACGTCCTGCTCGACGAAGTGCTGGAGAAAGCGCTGGTGGACGTAGTCCATCATCGGCGACGCCAGCGGCAGCAGGTCGCGCGCAAGATCCTCCATCTCCTCCGCCATCTGAAGCCCGGGCACTCCCTCCCGGATGAGCGGCTCGTGCACGTACAGGTGGAAGAGCCGCACCTCGGCCTCAGCGATTTGCGCAAGCGCCTGCCCATACACGCGGCAGAGCTGGAGGAAGGCCACCAGCGGGAAGCCGGCGCCGAGGACGGCGGAGACATAGTGCAGTGCCTGGACGTCCTCGTCGCTCAGCTGCTCCAGCCCGCGGGTGGGCAGCCCGAGGCTCGCCCAGAAGCGCTCGATCAGCGCCGGCTCCAGGTCGGTGAGCTCGGACGCCTCCTTCAGCGAGCGCTGCGGCTGATCGTCGCCGAAGAGCTCCTCGATGTACCCGTAGGCGAGCCGGCCCTCCCTGCCCGCCTCCTTGATCTGCTCAAGCTTGTGCCCGCGCTCGCGCAGCCGCGCGACGATCCGGGCGTGCGCCACCGCGGCGGTGGTCCATTCGCGCCTGCCGTCGACCTCCGGGATCACGCCTTCGCGCGCCCATCGGCGCAGGGTCTCGGGCGAGACGCCCACGCGTTCGGAGGCTTCCTTGAGCGAAACGCTCTCGGCCACGGCCCCGCATTGTGGCGGTCGAGAGAGCAACGGCGGAGTGGAAGGGTTCACTCCGCCGCTGCATGCGGGGCACGGCCCGCGTCGTAGGCCGGTGACGGCGGCCGCCACCCGGTCTCTACAACTACTTGTCGAAGTGTTGCGCGCGCCGAGGCCGCAGTCAAATTACACTCACGCGCACACGCCTAGGGAGGATTCTTGAACTACTTCGTCACCGGCGCAACCGGCTTCATCGGCAGGCACCTGGTGGCCGAGCTGCTCGAGCGTGACGGCACGATCCACGCGCTCGTCCGCGAGGGCTCGCGCGGCAAGCTCGACGCGCTCGCCCAGCGGCTCGGGGCTCCCGACGGGAGGATCGTGCCGGTGGCGGGCGACCTCTCGAAGCCCGGGCTCGGCGTGGAGAACTTCCATCAGCCGATCGACCATCTCTTCCACCTGGCGGCCGTCTACGACATCGAGGCCGACGAGGACGCGTCGGAGCGCGCGAACGTGGAGGGCACGCAGCACGTGATCGAGTTCGCGAACGCGTACGACGTGGCCCGCTTCCACCACGTCAGCTCGATCGCGGTGGCCGGCAACTACGAGGGCATTTTCCAGGAGGACATGTTCGACGAGGGGCAGACGCTGCCCCATCATTACCACCGCACGAAGTACGAGTCGGAGCGACTGGTGCGCGAGGGCGTCGAGACGAAGACGCTCGTGTACCGGCCGGGCATCGTGGTCGGCCACTCCGAGACCGGCGAGATGGACAAGATCGACGGTCCCTACTACTTCTTCAAGCTGCTGCAGAAGCTGCGCCACGCGCTGCCCGAGTGGTTCCCGCTGGCCGGTCCCGAGGGCGGCCAGACGAACATCGTGCCGGTGGACTTCGTGGCGCGCGCGATGGACCACATCTCCCACCTGCCCGACGGAGAGCTGCCCGGCGACACGTTTCACCTCGTGAACCCGGAGCCCATGACCGTGGGCGAGACGCTCAACGAGTTCGCGAAGGCGGCGCACGCCCCTCAGTTCGCGATGCGCGTGGACCAGAACATGACGAACGTCGTGCCGAAGCAGGTGCGCGCCGGCCTGAAGGCGCTGCCGATGGTTAAGAGGATCCGCAACCAGCTCTACCACGACATCGGAGTGCCGCCGGCCGCGATGGAGAACCGTGACTTCCGGGCGAAGTTCGACGCGCGCGACAGCCAGCGCGCGTTGAGCGGCACCGGCATCGCGGTGCCGCCGCTGTCCACCTACGCCCCGCGCCTGTGGGACTACTGGGAGCGCAACCTCGACCCGGACCTGTTCCGCGACCGTTCGCTCGCAAGCGTGATCAAGGACAAGCGCGTCCTGATCACCGGCGCCTCCAGCGGCATCGGCCTCGAGACCGCGCTGAAGGTGGGCGAGGCGGGCGGCGTGGTGCTGCTCGTCTCGCGAACGCGCGAGAAGCTCGAGGAGGTGGCGAGGCAGGTCGAGGAGCTCGGCGGGACCGCGCACGTCCACCCCGCGGACCTTTCGGACCTCGACGACATCGACCGCCTGGCGGCCGAGGTGCTCGAGCAGCACGGCGGCGTGGACGTCCTCGTGAACAACGCGGGCCGTTCGATCCGCCGCTCGGTCGAACGCTCGTACGACCGCTTTCACGACTACGAGCGCACCATGCAGCTGAACTACTTCGGCGCGCTGAAGCTGATCCTCGCGTTCATGCCGGGGATGCGCGAGCGCAAGTCCGGCCACATCGTCAACGTGAGCTCGATCGGCGTGCAGACCAACACGCCGCGCTTCTCCGCCTACGTGGCCTCCAAGTCGGCGCTCGACGCCTTCTCGCGCTGCACGGCGCCGGAGGTCGTGGCCGACAACGTGAAGTTCACCACGGTCTACATGCCGCTGGTGCGCACCCCGATGATCGCGCCGACCGACATCTACAAGGCGTTCCCGACCCTCACCCCGGACGAGGCCGCGCTGATGCTCTGCGACGCCATGATCGACAAGCCGAAGCGCATGGCCTCCAGGCTCGGCACCTTCGGCGAGGTGCTCTACGCGATCTCGCCGAAGACCGTCGACATCGTCCTGAACCAGGCCTACAACCTGTTCCCGGACTCGAGCGCCGCGAAGAAGAAGGGCAAGGACGA
>Ga0126307_10003449_pt1 | contig 10821 bp, 11 predicted proteins | sample Plot28_FD_89955 | JGI IMG/M metagenome (GOLD analysis project Ga0126307, IMG submission 89955) | Serpentine soil microbial communities from UC McLaughlin Reserve, CA, USA - Plot28 | ecosystem: Environmental > Terrestrial > Soil > Grasslands | place: USA: UC McLaughlin Reserve, Lake County...
AGGGTCTGTTGGATCAGGCGCGCGACCCTGAGCTCCTGCTCGATGCGCTCGCGCTCCTGGGCCTGCTGCTGTTGCTGGCGGACGAGCTGGGCCACCTGCACGGCTGGTGCGGTCTGGGTGGCGAGGTCGTTGAGGAGCTTCCTGTCGTCGGCCGAGTACTCCTGCTGGGAGAGACGCGGGCCCAGGTTGAGTAGCCCTATCAACTCGCCCTGGCTCACGAGCGGCACTACCACCTTGATGTCGGCCGCCTTCATGGCCGCAAGCGCCGGCGAATCGAGGTCGAGCTTGTCGATCTCGACAACCCCCGAGGCGCTGGCGAAGTAAGCCACGATGGGGTCGTTGGGCGCTATCTCCACCTCGGGTACTGCCTCCTGGCGGGGAGCCTCCACGACGGGCTCGGGGGCCTCCTCACGGGGCTCTTGCCCCTCATCGCGCCCGAAGAGGCTCTGCCAGAACCCCTGCCTACTTTTCTCCTGTGTAGTCATCTGTCCTCCTCGCCCCTGATTCTAGTCGCCAAACGTCTCCCAGACGTTACGAAAAGCGTTACGAAATGCTCCCTCAAAATAATCTCCAAAGCAATTGTCTCACGTCTCCTTCCGCGCGTCGCCTCCCGGCGGACGTACTCGAGGGGAGATCCTAGTGGGCTGCACGGTCTTCTGAACGAACTGGATCTGTGGGTTTTTCGCCGTCTCCGGCGTCGTAAGGCCATTCGCACTCTACCTGAGGAACATCTCGCAATCGTTAAAGCGTTACGAGAGTCGCATCTCGAGAACCTCCACCGAAAAGCGCGGGAATCAGGACGCCTCCGGTGCTAACCTTAGCCCGATGAGATCAAGGACCAGGCGTTGCGCGAGATAGCGGCCAACTCTATCACCGAAGCGGTGCGCGACCTGTGCATCGAGGCGAACACGCGTCTGCCGCGGGAGCACCTGGCCGCCCTGAGGCGTGCGCTCGGAGCGGAGGAGTCGGAGCTCGGGCGTGAGGTGATCGAACGCCTCCTCGAGAACGCAGAGGTCGCCCGCGAGCGGTGCGTCGCCTTCTGCCAGGACACGGGATACGCGGTCTTCTTCGTCGAGCTGGGAAGCGAGGTCAGGATCTCGGGCGGAGACATAGGAGCCGCCATAGACGAAGGCGTCCGCCGCGGCTACGACGAGGGCTACCTCAGAAAGTCGATGGTCAAAAGTCCCATAGACAGGACGAACACGGGTGACAACACCCCCGCCGTCGTGTACTACGAACCGGCTCCGGGCGACGGCCTGAAGCTGACGATGCTCGTCAAGGGCGCTGGCTGCGACAACATGAGCGCCCTCGAGATGTTCACCCCCGCAGAAGGTCTCCAGGCGATGAAGCGGTTCGTCGTCGAGACCATCGAGAGGGCAGGCCCGAACGCCAGCCCGCCGCTCACCGTCGGTGTCGGCATCGGCGGTCCGTTCGAGAAGGCGGCGGTACTCGCCAAGAAGGCGCTCACCCGCCCGTCCGGCGAGCCCAACCCCGACCCTGAACTGGCCGGCCTCGAACGCGAGCTGCTCGACGAGATCAACGCCACGGGCATCGGGCCCGCCGGGTACGGCGGCACGCAGACGGCGCTCGCGGTTCACGTCGAGAGCTTCCCGACGCACATCGCGGCCTTCCCCGTCGCCGTCAACCTCGACTGCCACTCCCACCGCACGGCCTCGGCCGAGCTGTGAGTCAAGCGCCTATCAGGTTGGAGACGCCGCTTTCGATGGAGGATATCGAGCCCCTAAGAGCGGGCGACATCGTGCGCCTGAGCGGGGTGCTTTACACGGCCCGAGACGCGGCCCACGCCAGGATGAAAAGGGAGATAGAGGCGGACGAGCCACTCCCCTTCGACCTCGAAGGCCAGGTCGTATACTTCACGGGACCTGCCCCGGCGCGTCCGGGCCACGCGCTGGGACCTGCTGGACCGACGACGGCATCGAGGATGGACCCGCACTCGCCAATGCTCGTAGAACGCGGCCTGAGGGGCATGGTCGGGAAAGGTTCGCGTTCTGAGGCCGTTCTCGAGGCGATGCGGGAGCACGGCTGCGTGTACTTCGGGGCCGTCGAGGGTACGGCTGCGCTGCTCGCGGACTGCGTAAAGGAAGCCGAGGTCATCGCGTACGAGGACCTGGGGGCGGAGGCGATCCATCGCCTCTTCGTCGAGGAATTTCCGGCGGTCGTCGTTAACGACCTCTACGGCGGCGACCTGTATCGTGAGGGAAGGGAGCGCTGGCGTCGTTGAGCAGTTGGTGGAAGTGTGCTTCCACCAACTGCTCAGGTCAGCACGCTCCGGCCTGCGGCCTCCGCTCGTCAGCTAGTCAGCAGTTCAGCTCCCTTATTTCATGGCTTCCCTGACGATGCTGTAGTCGTAAACGGCCACGACTGCAGCCAGGGCGAGCAAGAGCGTGGTGAGGATCAGGATGGGCCCGAGAGATCCGGCGGTGGAGATCCTGTGCACCCGCTTCAGACCGGTGGTTTGCAGGTAGAAGCAGTAGAAAATGGCCAGAATGCCGGCCAGGGGTATCCAGGCTACCCCCACCGGGGCTCCTACCGCGTAGCACGAGACGCGCAAGGTGGCGGGCAGACCCTTCTGAGCTCGTCCTGAGATCAGACGGATAGAGGCGTGCAGTACGAGCACCGATACGAAGAAGCCTGCGACGAACGATACAGGCAGCACTACCAACGAGGCGATTATGATCGCCGCCGGGATGCCGAGGAGCAGTCCCACGTCCGACGAGCCGGTTGCCAGGGCGATCCCCACAGGCACGGCGAGGAAGGTGAGAATAGCAGCGACGTTGATGACCGCTGTAATCGCCGAGCAGATCAGGAAGTAGAGTACTGGCGCTCCGAGCGGCCCGTCTGGCGGCAACGCGTCGAAGAAGCGTCGTGGTGAGAAGAGCACGTCTTGCGTGGTCGAGAGCAGGCTCGAGAAGGGTTCGTCGATCTCGAACTCTCTTGCGGCCGCATCCGTTCCCTGGGCCGTGCTATCTATCCCCTCTCGCAACCCCAGAGTCCTACCTCTGCTCGTCGAGTCTTCCGGGCGGAAGTATACGATGAGGCTCGGGAGTCAGCCCGAGGCCCCGATCCCGTACCGATCCCGTTTGGCCTTGCGCTCCAGGCCGCCTGAGGACGTGTAGCGAACCTTGCTGTAGACCTCGCGTTCGGTCCAGGCGCGATCGTGCTGGCAGGACTCAGGCTACGTTGGCGAATGAATTCGGGTCGCGGCCGTCGAGGAAACACAGAACGCCCCCTGCTGCTTGGCAGGGGGCGTTCTCACATCCTATATCTTTACTCCGGTTTGGCTTCGGGGTCGAAGCGGAGGGCGGCGGAATTGATGCAGTAGCGCTGGCCTGTAGGGGCCGGCCCATCCTCGAACACGTGTCCCTGGTGGGCGCCGCAGACGGCGCAGTGTACCTCCGTGCGGCGCATGAAGAGGCTACTGTCCTCCTCCGTCTCGACGTTCGCTTCGTCGAGCGGCGCCCAGAAGCTCGGCCAGCCCGAGCCGGAGTCGTACTTGGTGTCCGACCCGAAGAGGGGCGTCCCGCAGGCCACGCACCGATATACTCCCTCTTCCTTGTTGTCGTAGTACTCACCGCTGAAGGGCCGCTCGGTACCCTTCATCCGCGTGATGCGGTACTGCTCGGAGGTGAGCTGGTCCTGCCATTCTTCTTCCGTCTTCTGTATCTTACTCGGCGTATCAGTCATGCTGGAATTTTAGCACGCCTGCTTCGCAGGCTTGTCGGCAAGGCGCCAGGCTTCGCCAAGCGCCTTCTCAGCACGCTTCGGGCCTTTGCAGGCCCTCGCTTGTGAGCTGGTCAGCTTCTCCCGTTCCGGCCTCGCCGTGCCGCGCACGACAAACCGCTACCAGCGGCGGTCGGGCCCACACGCTCTTAACCACGCTTCGAGACGACTTGCTGAAGTTTTGACAAGCGAAGGCGTCAGCCTGAGCGTGCTGAAATGCTGACCAGCGCGGGTTCAGGAAGGGTGACCCTTCCTGAACCCGCCGTCAGAGCGCGCTCTCGGAGCCGAGTACGGCGGTTACCTGGCTAGAGAGGACGCCCCCGTTTCCGTGGACGAGGGCGATGTTCGCGTTCTCTACCTGGCGGTCGCCGCATTCCCCGCGGATCTGACGCACGGCCTCGACAATCATGAGCAGTCCGTACATGCCTGGGTGGTTGTACGAGAGACCACCCCCGCTGGTGTTGACGGCAAGCTCTCCTCCCGGTGAGATCCTACCCCCCGAGACAAAAGCCCCGCCCTCCCCTTTCTCGCAGAATCCCAGATCCTCCAGGAACAACACGGTGTTTATTGTGAAGGCATCGTAGAGCATCGCCACGTCGACGTACGCAGGTCTTACCCCGGCCATTGCGTAGGCCCGCGGCCCCGACTCCGCTGCGGCCGAGATCGTGAGGTCAGGCATCTGGCTTATGTTGCGGTGCCAGTGGGCCTCACCGGCACCCAGCAGGTACACGGGGGTTTCTTTGAGGTCCCCGGCCCGCTCGGCACTAGTTACGATAGCGGCTCCGCCGCCGTCGGTGACCAGGCAACAGTCACGGACGCTCAAGGGCGAGGAGACCATGCGCGAGGCGAGCACGTCATCTGCGCTGAGATCTTCGCGCATGAACGCTTTCGGGTTGAGCTTCGCCCACCTTCTGGCGGCGACGGCGACCTCGGCCAGTTGCTCGCGCGTGGTGCCATACTCGTGGATGTGACGGGATGCGGCCAGAGCGTACATGCTAACGGGGTAGCGGGGCTTGTAAGGTGCCTCGTAGGGGTCGGCCTCCGAGCCTGTGACGAGGCGTCCCCCACCCGAACGCTGGGTCGAGCCGTAGGTTATGAGGGCGACCTCGCAGAGCCCCGCGTCTATCGCAGCGGCGGCATGAGAGAGGTGGGAGACAAACGAGGAGCCGCCCACGCTCGTCGCGTCCGAGTAACGGGGTCTTATACCGAGATACTCGCCGACCGAGAGGGTCGGCATGTGATAGTGGGCCGAGGCCGAGAACAGGCCGTCCACGTCGGATTTGTCAAGGCCGGCGTCCCCAAGGGCGCGGAGTGTGGCCTGCCCGATAAGATCCAGGGGTGTGAACCCTGGCCCAACCTCGCCGAGGTCCGACTCCGCGACCCCGACGACGGCCACCTTCCCCCTCAGGCTCATCGGTCCTCGTCTCTTAGCACGAAGACCGGGACAGGGTCTTCACCTTCGTAGTCTACCCGAAGCGTCACCCTCGCCCCGACCTCTACTCTCTCCGCCGGCACGCCCTCGACGCGGCTCATCATTCTGAAGCCCTCTTCCAGGTCGACGAGGATGACGTTGTAGGGGTCGCCTTCCCGCCTGTACACGGCCGTAGTCGCGTAGACCACCCCCAGGCCTGAGCTGGTCTCCCAGGTGAGATCGGCGGCCCCGCAGACGGGGCAGAGAACGCGCGGGTAGAAGACCGCAGCCCCGCAACCGGTGCAGCGCTGAAAGCCGAGCGCGCCCGACTCCAGGTGGCGCCTGTAGACCCCGGCCGGTGGTTCGCCGGCTTCCTGATTCATCCCTCTCATCATGCCTCGGGAGTCAAGAAGCCGACGTGCGAATCGTGGCGTGCGCCTGGCCTCGAGCCCCTTGGCGCGAGGGGTGTCCAGAGGCGTCTCAATCCGCGTCCTTATCGTCCGCAGCCGGACGGGGCACCTCGGGCGCGTGACCCCGCCTGTACACCATGACGGTTCGCGAGAAGGTGATGACCGTCTTGCCCTCCTGGTTGTAGCCCGTGGTTTTCACCGTCACGATGCCGACGCCGGGCCGCGAGCGAGACCTACGCTTCTCGAGGACCTCGCTTCTGGAGTAGATCGTGTCTCCCTCGAAGACGGGCGCGGGGAGCCGGATCTCGTCCCACCCGAGGTTGGCGAAGACGTTCTGGGATACATCCGTGACGCTCTGGCCGGTCACCAAGGCGACGGTGAAGGTAGAGTCGACCAGGGGACGGCCGAACTCGGTCAGGGCGGCGTAGGCGTGGTCTACGTGGATAGGGGCCGTGTTCTGCGTAAGGAGCGTAAACCACAGGTTGTCGGTGGTCGTCACGGTGCGTCCCAGAGGATGCTCGTATACGTCGCCCACCTCGAAGTCCTCGAAAAAGCGCCCCCGCCACCCTTCTCTATTCGCCATGCTCCCCCCTGAATTCGGGTTATGGTAGAGTCGATTTCGTGGTCATGGTCTCGCAGACAGGCCCGGAATGCCACCCGGCTCCGGCGCCCGCCCCGTGGAACCCCTAGTCTTGACGGAGGTAGACCGGGGAGAGCCTTGCGGCGCCGACGCCTCGTTGGTGTCGGCCAACGCCGCTCTCCAGACCTTCGGCGGCTTCCACGCCGAGTACGATGTGGAGCGCAAGTTCCGCGAGACCCGGCTCTTCCAGGTCGCCCCGATCTCGACGAACCTCATCCTCTCTTACGTCGCCGAGGACGTGCTCGGCCTCCCGAGGTCCTTCTGAGAATGTTGCCGCTGAGAGACATCACGGTCGTCTCCCTGGAGCAGGCGGTCGCCGCGCCCTTCGCCACGCGCCAGCTCGCCGACCTCGGCGCGCGGATCATCAAGGTGGAGCGCCCGGGCACGGGAGACTTCGCCCGCTCTTATGACAGCGTAGTCGAGGGTCTCTCCAGCCACTTCGTGTGGATCAATCGCTCCAAAGAGTCGCTCGCCCTCGACCTGAAAAAAGAGGCCTCCCGCGAGGTCCTGAACCGCCTCCTGGAAAGGGCCGACGTCTTCGTCCAGAACCTCGCGCCCGGTGCCACAAGGAGGCTCGGCTTCGGGACGGAAGCCCTGCGTGAGAGCCACCCCGGGCTTATCGTGTGCGACGTCTCCGGCTACGGGGCCTCAGGCCCGTACAGGGACAAGAAGGCCTACGACCTGCTCGTACAGTGCGAGGCCGGCCTCGTCTCCGTTACCGGCACCCCGGAGACACCATCGAAGGCCGGCATCGCGGTCGCCGACATTGCGGCCGGGATGTACGCCTACTCTTCTATCCTGGCTGCGCTGTTCAGGCGCGAACGGACCGGCGAGGGCGCGGCCATAGAAATCTCGCTCTTCGAGGCGCTCGCCGAGTGGATGGGCTTCCCCGCCTACTACGCCATGTACGGTGAGAGAGAGCCGGCCCGCAGCGGCGCCAGCCACGCCTCCATAGCTCCCTACGGTCCCTTCGCTTGCGCAGGCGGGGAGATCGTGTTCCTCGGCATCCAGAACGAGAGGGAGTGGGAGAGGTTCTGCGAGGATGTACTGGAGCGTCCTGGAATGGTCAAAGACGCGCGCTTCTCGGACAACTCGGACCGGCTCGCCAACAGGGACGCGCTGGACGAGGAGATCGAGGAGACCTTCGGACGCCTCACGGCCGAAAGAGCCATAGAGAGGCTCGAAGGGGCGGGGATCGCCAACGCCAGGCTCAGGTCGGTGCGTGAGTTCCTGGATCATCCGCAGTTACAGGCCCGCGACCGCTGGCGCGAGGTAGGCTCCCCCGCGGGACCCATCCACGCCCTCCTCCCGCCGGCGGCGATCTCCGGCGCAGAGGCGGTGATGGCCTCGATCCCCGAGGTCGGAGAACACACAGCCTCCATACTCTCCGAGCTCGGCTACGACGAAGAGGCCGTGGAAAGCTGACCAACGGGAGATCGCTTGCATCTGAACTAAGTGAGTTCGGAGAGGACTCTCTCGTGGACTTCGAGGTCGGAGGGGCTGTGGAGGACGAACCTGACCAGACGTACGCGCTCAAGGATGTCGGCCACGTCCTTTATCGTACCTAGCGCCACCCCCGCCGCCTCCTCGACCGGATAGCCGAAGATCCCGGTCGAGATGGCGGGGAAGGCGATGGACTCTACCCCGTTCTCCTCGGCGAGCGCGAGGGAGTTGCGGTAGCAGGAGGCCAGGAGCTCAACCTCGGGGCGATCCTGGCCGTAGACCGATCCCAGGGTGTGGACGACGTAACGGTTAGGGAGCCCGTGCGCGCCTGTTATGACGGCCTCGCCGGGCTCTATAGGGCCGAGCGGCACGGCTTCCTCGGCGAGCCCCGGTCCGGCAGCGCGGTGAATGGCCCCCGCGACCCCACCGCCGGGTGCCAGGCGCGCGTTCGCCGCGTTGACCACGGCCTCCACGTCGTCCTGGGAGGTAATGTCCCCCATGACGCACTCGACCGTGACGGCCCCGAACATCCTTCTCATCCATCCTCCAGGGAGTAGACCAGCTTGCCGCCCTTCCATACCGCATCCACGGAGAGATCTGGTGTCAGGATCGTCACGTCGGCGTCGTAGCCTGGGGCGAGGCGACCCTTGCGGCGGCCCTCCCCGAGAAGCTTCGCCGGGGAGGTAGAGGTCATGCGCGAGGCCTCGGCGACGGTGCAACCGGTAAAGGCCAGGATGTTCATAAAGGCCTCTCTCATGGTTAGCACGCTCCCGGCGATGGCCCCGCTCCCGAGCCTCGGGACGCCACCGTCGGCGTAGACGGTGCGGGTAGCCAGACGATACTCACCATCCTCCATACCCGTGGCGGCTATGGCGTCGGTGACGAGGCAGAGGCGGTCGGGACCGAGCATGCGGTAGGCTAGCCCGACCATCTCCGGATGGACGTGTAACCCGTCGGCGATGAGCCCGCAAACGGCCCGCGGGTGGGCGAAGGCGGCTCCCGGCAACCCAGGCTCGCGGTGGTGCATCGCGCTCATCGCGTTGAAAAGGTGCGTGACGCCGGCGACCTGCCCGTCCAGGGCGTCGTAGGCCGGTTCGAAGGCGACGTCGGAGTGGCCGGCCGAGACCACCACCCCGCGGTTCGCGGCGAAGGAAATGAGTTCGTCGGCGCCCTCCAGCTCGGGTGCCAGCGTGATCATACGCACCGGCCCGAGATCGAGCAGACGGGCGAGCAACTCCGTATCGGGCCTTGCGACGTGGGCCGCGGCGTGCGCGCCCCTCTTCTCCAGGCTTATAAATGGCCCTTCGAGGTGGACGCCAAGCACCTCGGCACCCGACCCGGCAGGACTCCCGATCGCCGGCAGGGCCTCCTCGTAGAGGTCCTCAGGCGAAGAGATGACCGTGGGCAGGTATGAGGTGGTTCCCGTCGAGAGCAGGGCTTCGGAGAGTTCGGGCAGGCGCGAGCTCTCGGAGGCAACGTCGACACCGAAGGCCCCGTTCACCTGCAGGTCGACGAAGCCTGGCAGGATCAGGGACCCTGCGTGGTCGTGGACCTCGTGAGCTTCGGCGACGAGGGAGTCGTCCGGGCTCACGTCAGCGATGGACCCTTCGTCGAGGAGGAGGGTGGCATCGGGCCAGACCTCGTAGTCAGTAACGATCCGCCCCCGCAGCGCGACGAGCCTCATGTTGTTGCCGTCCGACTAGTCTTCCCCCTCATGGCGCACATCTTCCGCTCACGGGGCCGGCGAATCAAGGGCGGCGCCCGTCTTCGAGGCGAACTCGTCGACGTTGCGTTCTGGGTGCGAAGGAAGAACAGGCCGGCGGCCTGTATCACGACCAACCCAAGATCATGCACCGAAGAAGGTCTGGTAAAGCAGAAAAACGTTCAGCGACACGATAAGGAAGACGACGAGCGCCGCTATGGTCGTGGTGAGACGGTGGTTGACGAGCGTTCCCATAACGTTCCTGTTGCGGCAGAAGATGAGCAGCGGAATGAGCGCGAACGGGATGCCGAAGGAGAGCACCACCTGGCTTATGACCAGCGAACGGCTGGGGTTGAGACCAACGGCGAGGATGATCAGGGCAGGCATCATGGTGATGAGGCGGCGCAAGAACAGCGGTATCTGCCTGTCGATGAACCCCTGCATAACGACCTGGCCACTCAAAGTTCCTACTGAAGAGCTCGACAACCCGGAGGCAAGCAGGGCGACCCCGAACAGGATGGCCGGGGTGGTGCCCTCCAGAACGCGCAACTGCTCGAAGGCCTTGTCTATGTCGCCGACGTCCGTCAGCCCGGCCGAGTGAAAGAGGGCGGCGGCCATGATGAGCATGCTCGCGTTGATGGTCCCCGCGATTGCCATGGCGATGACTACGTCGACCAGCTCGAAGCGGAAGATCTTGCGCTTCTCCTCCTCTGTCTTGCCCACGACCCTGCGCTGGGTAAGCGCCGAGTGCAAGTAGATGACGTGCGGCATGACCGTAGCCCCGAGGATCCCGGCCGCAAGAAGCACGCTCTCGGTCCCTGCGAACCCAGGCGTGAAGAGCCCGGCGAGTATCCTGTCCGCCTCGGGCTCGGCGTAGAACATCTGGAACGCGAATGCGATGACGATGACTCCGACCATGGCCGTGATCACAGCCTCGAGTGGCCTGAAGCCCCTCCGCTGCAACTCGAGGATCCCGAAAGCCCCGACCGCTGTAAGCAACCCGGCAGGGAAGAGAGGTATCCCGAAGAGCAAATTCAAAGCCAGTGCAGCCCCTATGAACTCGGCAAGATCCGTCGCCATCGCAATGACTTCGGCCTGCACCCAGAGCCCTAGCGTAACCAGCCTCGGGAACCGTTCGCGGCAGACCTCAGGCAGGTTCTTTCCGGTGGCTATCCCGAGCTTCGCCGACATAGACTGAATCAACATCGCCATCAGGTTCGAGGTCAGTATCACCCATAACAGCAGATATCCGAACTGCGCTCCGCCCGAGATATTCGTCGCGAAGTTGCCCGGGTCCACGTAGGCCACTGCCGCAATGAACGCAGGCCCGAGGAACGGCCAGAGCCTTCGCAAGCCCCTGCGGTCTCCCTTGAGCGATTCGTGTGCAGCCCGCGCCGTCGCAGTCTCTCCAGGCAGTACTCCTTCGATCTCCTCCAAAAGGTCTTCGTGACGGTCTTTCACATGGTCCTCTTCA
>Ga0126307_10003450_pt1 | contig 10821 bp, 11 predicted proteins | sample Plot28_FD_89955 | JGI IMG/M metagenome (GOLD analysis project Ga0126307, IMG submission 89955) | Serpentine soil microbial communities from UC McLaughlin Reserve, CA, USA - Plot28 | ecosystem: Environmental > Terrestrial > Soil > Grasslands | place: USA: UC McLaughlin Reserve, Lake County...
CGACCCTCTGGGCGTACGTGACCCTTACAGCCCTTCGCAACCCCGAAGGCGAACTGGTTGGTTTCACCAAGGTGACGCGCGATTTCTCTGCTCGCCGGGCCGTGGAGGCAACGTTGCGTCGCGAAGGCCAGATCACCACGGGATCGCAGAAGGGAGCCGAAGAGGCCACCCGTCTGAAGGGGTTGCTGGCGAGCGTGAGCCACGAACTGCGAAATCCGCTGAACGCGATGCTCGGTTCGATTGCGCTCCTCGAACGGGAGATCGCCACCGGCCAGCCTGGACGCGGCAACGTCGAGCGTCTGCAGCGAAGCGGCCGACACCTCCTCGAGATTCTCGACGACGTGCTGGAGATGTCGAGAGCGGAGGCCGGTCAGTTGCCGGTTGCGAGCTCGACCCGGCGTCTCGGGCCCGCGATCCAGGAAGCGCTGTCCGACGTCGAGTCGCTGGCAGCGACGCGCGGCCTGATCATCACCGACGCGGTCTCGGGAACCGCCGCCGACCTGCCGTATTGGGGTGACGAAGGGCGCGTCCGTCAAATTCTGGTGAACCTGCTGTCGAACGCGGTCAAATTCACCGAGCCCGGCGGGCGGATCACGATCAGCGGCGGCACGGGCGAGAGCGTCAAGGGAGCCGTGCTCGGCGGCGTTGGCCCGTGGAGTTACGTGCGGGTCGAAGACACTGGTCGTGGCATTCCAGCCGACAAGCTCGAGACGATCTTCGAGCCGTATCAGCAATCCGCCGCCGGCGACGATCAGCTCGGGACCGGGCTAGGGCTGTCGATCAGCCGCCAGCTCGCGCGGCTGATGGGAGGCGACCTGACCGCGGAAAGCCAGTTGGGAATCGGATCCAGCTTCACGCTCTGGCTGCCGATTGCCCCATCGGATCCGATCCCGCGTTAGCGGCGCGCGCGCCTGCACGAGGTGGGACGGCGGTTTGCAGCAGCTCCGAGCCGATGCAGCCGCGCGTACGATTATTTTTTCGGGTCTCATGCTGGTGATGCTGCTGGGGGCCCTGGACGCAACCATTCTCGCCACCGCGTTGCCGACGATTGTCGCCGAGCTCGGCGGACTCGAACATCTCGCCTGGGTCGTTACTGCCTACCTCCTGACGCAGACGGTCGTCACGCCCTTGTACGGCCGTCTCGGCGATCTGTACGGACGTGTTTGGCTCGGTAGCCTACATGCCGATGTTTCTGCAGGTGGCCAGAGGAGCCACGCCGACCGAGTCCGGGCTGCAGATGATGCCCATGATGATCGGCAACGTGCTCGCGTCGATCGCATCGGGGCAGTTGATCAGCCGCACGGGGCGGTACAAGGCCTTTCCGCTGATCGGCACGGCGTTGATGGTCATCGCACTGTTCCTGCTCTCGAAAGTCACGGCCGAAACGCCGTCATATTCAATGATCCTGCGGCTGATCATGCTGGGTGTGGGCCTCGGACTCGTCATGCAGGTGATGGTGCTCGCCGTCCAGAACACCGTGGCGTTCGCCGATCTCGGGGCGGCCACTTCGGCGGCAATGCTGTTCCGGCTGGTCGGAGGTGCGGTCGGCACCGCGCTGCTCGGGATCATTTTTGCTTCGAAGTACCAGCTGGCGCTGGCCTCCGTGCCCAGCGGAGAAGCGATCACGCTTGCGATTCACAGCGTCTTCATCGTCGGCGCGTCGGTGGCCCTGGCGGGAGCGATTGCGACGTGGTTCCTGCCGGAACGCCCGCTACGCGAGACGGTTGCGGCATCGGCTGGCGACAGCGGCCGGAAGGCCGGCGAGGCCTTCGCGCTCTCATCCGACGAGAGCTCGATCGAACAGCTGTCCCGTGCGCTGTCGATTGTGGCAAGCCGCGATGTGCGTCGCGCGTACGTGGAGAGCATCGTCAAGCGCGCGGGCGTCAGCCTGATGCCGGTCTCCGCCTGGTTGTTGATCCGCCTGGGCGAGGATCCGTCGACAGACTTGCGGACGCACGCTGTCAGGGACCGCATTGCCCCCGAACGTGTGGCAGCAGGTCTGGCCGAACTCGAGGCGCAGGGGCTGATCACCCGCGAAGGAAGATCGGCGGCGATGACGGCTTCAGGCCACGAGATCTGCAGCCGGCTGTCAGCCGCCCGCCGCGAACGCCTGAGGGAACTCGCCGCTCAATGGCCGGGCGAACAGCGCGCCCAGCTGGCGGACGTCCTGCGCAACTTGTCTGCGGCGATTGTGCCTTGAAGCGTACTGAAAGGTGCACCCTTCCTGGGCGATATACTCGGCACACCTGCCGATGACACTCGCCATCGAGACCCGCGATCTGAGAAAGCACTACCGGATGGGAGAGGTGGACGTGCGTGCCCTCGACGGCGTGTCACTCTCTGTTGACGAGGGGGAATTCGTCGCGCTGCTCGGGACATCCGGGTCCGGCAAGTCGACATTGCTGAACCTGATCGCCGGACTGGATCATGCGAGCGGCGGTTCGCTGAAAATCTTCGACGAGGATCTGGCGCAGATGTCACGCGCGCAGCTCAGTGTCCATCGTCAGCGCAACGTCGGCATCATCTTCCAATCCTTCAATCTGGTGTCATCGATGACGGCCACCGACAACGTCGCGCTTTCGATGATGTTTGCCGGGGTGCCGCGCACCGAGCGCGAGGCCCGAGCGGCCTCGCTGCTCACCGCCGTTGGTCTCGGCGAACGCAAGGTACATCGTCCGAAGGAGTTGTCAGGGGGCGAACAGCAGCGGGTCGCGATCGCTCGCGCTCTTGCGAACAACCCGCGGCTCCTGTTGGCGGACGAACCGACGGGTAATCTCGATAGCCGGACGTCTGCCGAAATCATGGCCATCCTGCGGGATCTCAACCAGCGCGAGCACAAGACGGTGATCATGGTGACCCACGATCCGACGCTGGCGTCGCGCTACGCGCATCGCACGGTGACGCTGCTGGACGGCGCGGTCGTGTCAGAGTCGGGCTCGTGACGTTCGCCGACGCGGTACATCTCGCGATGCGCAACCTTCGCCAGTCGAAGCTGCGCACTTCCCTGACCGTGCTCGGGGTCTCGATCGGAATCGCCTCACTCGCCGGGATGGTGTCGCTCGGCGTCGGGTTGCAGGACCAGTTTGTCGGACGTTTCATGCGGGCTGGAGTGTTCGATTCGATCACCGTTCTCTCCGGCGACACTCGCATCAACGTCCCTTTCGGGGGCGGGCGGGCAGGGCGCGGCGCAGGCGGCGGACGCCAGAACGCACCGCCGGTTGCCGACACTCCCCGCAAGCCGCTCGATGACGCGGCACTGCAGGAACTGGCGGCGCTCGAGAACGTGGCCACGGCCTATCCGATCATCAGGGTTCCGCTCGAACTGAAATTCGGTGAGCACACCGAGTTTGCGGCCGCTGCTGGCGTGCCCATGTCGTCGAAAGGCGAGGGAGGCTTCCAGAAGATCCCGCATGGACAGTTCTTTGCCAACGAAATGGATCCGGCGTGCATGTTGAGCCTGGAGAAAGCAAAGCAGCTCAACGCAGAGGACCCAGGATCGATGATCGGCAAAACGCTGAACCTGACGTATGCGACGGCATTGCCAAGCGCCGGCAGCCCGGCGGTGCCGATGGCCATGCAGGTGCAGCGGGTCAGCATCGACTGCGCCGTCGTCGGCATCGTCGAACGCGAGACCGGCCCGGCACCGGGACCGAATACGGTCGCGCCGCTGATGCTGCCGCTCGCGAAGACTCGCGAGATCAACACCGCAGTCCAACAGACACAGCGCCTCGTGCGAGGCCGTGGTAGTGAGGGGATCTACTCGTCGATCGCGGTGAAGGTCACGCGTCCGCAGCACACGCAGGACGTGGAGGAACGGATCAAGAAGCTTGGCTACTCGGCCTTTTCGCTGAACGATGCTCTCGAGGGTGCGAAACGGGCGTTCCTGATCCTTGACATCATTCTCGGTCTGGTCGGCTCGATTGCGCTTGCGGTGGCATCACTCGGGATCATGAACACCATGGTGATGTCGATTCTGGAACGCACTCGCGAGATCGGGATCATGAAAGCCATCGGCGGGAGCGACAGCGACGTGCGCCGGATCTTCCTGATCGAAGCCGCGGTGATTGGCGTCATCGGCGGGATCGCCGGCTTGATCCTCGGCTGGATCGTCGGCCGGATCATCAACTTCGGCGCCAACCAGTACATCCTCAGCCAGGGGGGTGCGGCCGGAAATCTGTTCTCGATTCCGGCCTGGCTGATCGGGTCTGCGATTGCGTTCTCGATCCTGGTCAGCCTGGCCGCCGGTGCGTACCCCGCGCGGCGTGCCGCGCGACTGGATCCTATTCAGGCGCTGCGCCACGACTAGCGTCGGCGCCCTGAGCCGCGCCTGGCTCGCTGTGGCGCTCGACCCGGACGGTGCAGTCCTTGAGCAGCGCGACGATCCCGCCGATCGCCGCCGCTATCGGCGCAATCACCGCGCCAATCACACCGACGGTCAACGGGAACTCGGCGATCGTCCTGCCCTGGTATTCCACAATTACCCGTCGAGCGTTCCCCTCGCGAATCACCTCGTTGAGCTTCTCGGCGATGTTCGCTCCTTCAGCCTTGAACGATTCCCAATACGTTTTTTCCGTCATGCAGGAATATACGTAGCCGAACCGGATTTCCTTCCGTGCCACCGCGCTATGCTCGAGGGCAGGCTCCAGCTACCAGCTTTGAGCTGCCAGCTCATTTTGAAGTTTGGAGTTTGAAGTCTGGACTTTGGAGGCTGAAGTTTTGAAGTTTGACGTTAGGAGTTTGGACTTTGGAGTTGGAGTCTGGAGTTGGCATGGATCGTTTAGGCGTGGTGTTGGTGAGTACCCGTCAAGGGCGCGTCGGAGCGCCGGTTACGGACTGGTTTCTCGAGCAGGCGCGCGAGCATGGCGGGTTCGACGTCGAAGCGATAGATCTCGAGAGGGTGGATCTGCCGCTTCTCTCAGAACCCAACCATCCGCGCCTGAAGAAATACACGCAGGAGAAGACCCGCGCCTGGAGCCGGACGGTGTCAGCGCTGGACGCGCTCGTGTTCGTTTCGCCTGAGTACAATTTCGGCACGCCGCCATCTCTCGTCAACGCGCTCGATCATCTGTATGGAGAGTGGAACTACAAGCCGGCCGGGCTGGTGACCTATGGGGGCATCTCCGGGGGGCTTCGTGCCGCGCAGATGACGAGACTGCTGCTCACATCCTTCAAGATCGTGCCGATCGTCGAGCAGGTCATCATTCCGTTCGTGGCACAGGCCGTCGCCGACGGCGTGTTCACTGCGACCGAGACCCATGCTAAATCTGCGAAGGTGATGCTCGACGAACTGGTCCGCTGGACGGCGGCGCTGAGAACGCTGCGATAAGCCATGGAGCTCGGCATCTATACATTCGCCGAAGTGACGCCAGGTGCCGGTGCCGGAGAGCGGCTGCGCAACCTGATGGAGGAGATCGAGCTCGCCGACCAGGTCGGCCTCGATGTGTTCGGCGTCGGCGAGCACCATCGTGCCGATTACTCGGTCTCTGCGCCGGCCGTCGTTCTCGCGGCCGCGTCGCAGAGAACGAAACGGATCAGGCTGACGAGCGCGGTCACCGTCCTGAGCTCTGACGATCCGGTGCGCGTTTTCCAGGAGTTCTCGACTGTCGACCTGCTGTCGGCGGGTCGCGCCGAGATCATGGCCGGGCGCGGCTCGTTCATCGAGTCGTATCCGCTGTTTGGATACAACCTCGAGGACTACGACGGGCTGTTCGCGGAGAAGCTGGCGCTGCTGTTGAAGCTGCGGGAGTCGGAGCGGGTGACCTGGACGGGAAAGCATCGCCCGCCGCTGCACGATCTCGGAGTTTATCCGCGTCCGGAACAAAACAGGATTCCAGTATGGATCGCCGTGGGTGGCACGCCGCAGTCGGCGGTCCGCGCTGGATCGCTGGGTCTGCCGATGGCGCTCGCGATCATCGGCGGCATGCCCGAGCGCTTCGCCACGTTGGCCGGCCTCTATCGCGAAGGTGCCCGGCGCGCTGGAAAGGATCCGGCGTCGCTGAGACTCGGGATCAATTCCCACGGCTTCATCGCCGAGACCTCGCAGCAGGCGGCGGACCGGTTCTTTCCGCCGTATTCGGAAGTCATGACCCGGATCGGCGCCGAGCGCGGATGGCCGCCCACGACCAGAGAAGACTTCGATGCCTCGAGCGAGCTGCGCGGCGCGAATTTCGTCGGCAGTCCCCAGGCGATCATCGACAAGATCCTGTTCCAGTACGAGATCTTCAAACACGACCGGTTCCTGATGCAGATGAGCGTGGGGCCGACCCCTCACGCGCAACTCATGAAATCGATCGAGCTGTTCGGAACCGCGGTTGCGCCGGTGATCCGCAAGGCCACAGGTGCAGCGGCGTAGAATGGAGGGATGCCCGATCCCACTGGATTCGCGTCACTCGGCCTGGCCGACTCTCTCGTCAAGGCGGTTGCCTCCCTTGGGTACGAGGAGCCAACGCCGGTCCAGCGCGAAACGATTCCGCTGATCCTCGGCGGAGGGGATCTGCTCGCGCAAGCGGCCACCGGCACCGGCAAGACGGCGGCATTCGCGCTGCCGATGATCCATCGTCTCGCCGATGAAGAAGACGCGGGTCCAGGGAAGAAAGGCGCACGGAGGCGGACGCGCGGCCTCGTGCTCGTTCCCACGCGCGAGCTTGCCATGCAGGTTGCCGAGGCGACCCACAAATACGCCCGCGGCAGCGGCCTCAGCGTCGTCCCCGTCTACGGCGGCGCGCCGATGATGCAGCAGATCCGCGCCCTGGATCGCGGCGCCGACATCGTCGTCGGTACCCCCGGACGCATTCTGGATCACATCCGCCGCAACTCGCTCACGCTCGATGCCGTCCGTATGCTCGTGCTCGACGAGGCGGACGAAATGCTCGACATGGGCTTCGCCGAGGATATCGACACGATTCTCGAGACGACGCCCGAAGATCGGCAGACGGCGCTCTTCTCGGCGACGATGCCGCCGCGGCTGCGTTCGATCGCGGAGCGCCATCTCGACTCGCCGCAGCGAATCATGATCGCGCGCGAGAAGACGGCTGCCGGAAAGATCCCGCGCGTCCGGCAGGTCGCATATGTGGTTCCCCGCGCACACAAGACCGCGGCGCTGCAGCGCGTTCTCGACATGGAGAGCCCGACCTCGGCGCTGGTCTTCTGCCGCACGCGCCTGGAGGTCGACACGCTGGTCGAGACGCTGAATGCGCATGGCTATCGCGCCGAGGCCATTCACGGCGGCATGCAGCAGCGGCAGCGCGAAGCCGTGATGGCGCGCTTTCGTTCCGCCAAGGCGGACCTGCTGATCGCCACTGACGTGGCCGCGCGCGGCCTGGACATTCAGCAGCTGTCGCACGTCTTCAACTACGACGTGCCGTCTGCGCCCGAAGCCTACATCCACCGGATCGGCAGGACCGGACGGGCCGGACGCGAAGGCGTGGCGATCACGCTTGCCGAGCCGCGCGAGACGCGCCTGATCAGAAGTATCGAAGCGGCCACGAAGCAGAAGATCGAGATGGCGACCGTGCCCACGGTGGCCGACCTGCGCGCGAAGCGGGTCGAACTCACGTTGACGGCGGTGCGCGACCAGATCGTCGCCGGAGATCTCGATGACCTCCGAGTGGTGGTTCAGTCGCTCGCCACTGAATTCGATCTCACGGATGTGGCGGCCGCCGCCATCAAGCTGGTACATGCGCAGATGGGCGACGGAACTGATGGATCGGAAAAGGACGTTCCGGCCGTTCCGGCGCGCGAGGATCGTTCACCGCGCGGGCCCGCGCGCGATGCTCGCCCGCGACGAGAGGACGGCTCTGGTGAGCGGCCCGGTCGCGGCCGTCCGGCAGATCGGCCGAAGGCCGAGGGCACGACGCGCATTTTCATCGGCGCCGGACGCGAGGCGGGCATCCGCCCCGCCGACCTGGTCGGCGCGATCACGAACGAGGCCGGCATCTCGTCACGCGATCTCGGCATCGTTCAGATCGCGGATCGATTCTCGGTCGTCGAAGTGCCGTCCGACGCCGCTGACGATGTGATCGAGTCGATGCGCAAGGCGTCGCTTCGCGGTCAGCGTGTGTCGGTGCGCCGCGACCGCGACGACTGATCCGTTCGGCCTATAATCCTCGGCCTGAGGACCACTGAATGAACCCGATACTTGCCGGCGGATTGTCAATCGGCGTGTTGTGCAGCGCCTGGATGTTGATCATGGGCGCGACCGGCTGGTACAAGGATCCCGCGGTTAACATGTATTTCATTCCGGTCGTCACCGCGATCGAGACTGGCTGTCTGATCTGGTGCCTGCGCAAGACAGCGGCGCAGGGGCGCACGTACAGCGGACAGGTAGTCGCCGGCACACTGGCGGCAATAGTTGCAGGCGTGATCATCGTCTGTGCGTCGTTGCTGTTCACGACCGTCCTCTTTCCACTCAATTTCAGCGAGATCGAGCCGGTCTACCGGCAGGCATATCAGAAGCAGGGGATGACCGAGAGTGAGATCGCTGCCGCGCTCGCGGCGGCGGCGGCGCAGACCCCGATGTCGCAGGCGATGGCCGGTTTCTTCGGCACCTTCATGACCGGCGTAGTCGCGTCGGCGATCATCGGAATCTGGGTCCGCGCGAAGACTCCGGCTGCGGTTTAGAACGGAGTATCGGCCGGCTTTGCACGCTCGTGGCCTGCCGGCCACGGACGGAAGGGCTGCGCCGTTCCCTTGCCCTTATACCGGTTGATCTGCTCGCGTCCGGCGCCGTCGCTGAGCCACCCGGCGAAAGACGCAGCCTCGGTCGCCTGTGGTCCGTTCGGATCGAATACCACGGCGTAGGTGTTCAAGAGCAGCGCGCCCCCCTCGAACAGGATTTTGAGCTTCAAACTTGCGGCGAGCTGGTCGAAGGTCGCCCGATCCGTCAACGTGTAAGCGCCGGTCTCGCTGGTCACGCGAAGGGTGCTGCCCATCGCCGCGCCGGCAACGATGACGCGATCGACCGGCGGGTTCACGCCGGCACGCGCCCAGAGCTGCTGCTCGCGTTCGTGCGTCCCGGACTGGTCTCCACGCGAAATGAATCGTGCCGAGCCGTCGGCAATCCTGCGCATCGCATCGATCAGGTTGCTCGCGTCGGTCACGTGGGCTGGGTCATCCGGCGGACCGACCAGTACGAAATCGTTGAACATGATCTTGCGGTAATCCCACCTCGGGTGATCGCGCAACGCAGCTTCCTCGCCGGCCGGTGAGTGGGTGATCACGACGTCGGCCTGCCCGTCGGCCAGCATTTTGAGAGCGAGGCCGCTGCCGACGAGCTGCGGACGGACCCGGACCTGAAAGGCGCTGGTGTAGGCGGCGAGCAGCGGATCGAGCAGTCCCGAGTTCCCGACACTGGTCGTCGTGGCCAGCACCAGGGTCGACGACCGCTGGCGCGACGGCAGTCCGTCGCAGTGCGGGCTTGCGCACGCAGCTGAAAGCGCCAGAATCAGCGCTAACCAGATTCCCTTGACTCTCGAACCGTTCAAGGCATCATCATCGCTCATCGAGTGACGATGCGCATTGGAGACGTGGCAATACGAGCGGGCGTGAGCGCCGACACGATCCGACATTACGAGAAGCTGGGGTTGATTCCTGGCGTCGTACGGAGTGCAGGTGGCTTTCGGACGTATGGTCCGGAGTCGCTTCGCCGCGTGCTGTTGGTTCGAAGGGCTCTCGTATTCGGGTTCAGTCTGGCGGAACTTCGCGGCTACTTCACCTCGCGCGATCGTGGCGGCGCCCCCTGCCGGCAGGTGCGTTCGGCGGCAGGCCGGAAGCTGGAGGAGCTCGAGGCTCAGCTGCGGCAGCTGCGCAAGGTTCGAGATGCGATGCGGCGCGTCATTGACGAATGGGATGTGGCGCTGAACGGTGCAGCCAGCGGCGCGGCGCTTCAGCTGCTGGATCGTCTGCCTGACGTGGGCAAAAAGAAGGTTCGTAAACAGAAAGGAGCATGGTCATGATTTGGATCGCTCTCACAGCGTTCGCGGTACTCATGCCTCTCGCAGCGCAAGACCATCAGCACAACGCGGCGCTGAATGCGCGCGGCAGGCAGTTCATGGGCTTCGACCAGGAGGCAACTGCGCACCACTTCATTCTCACGAAGGACGGCGGGCGGATTGAAGTCAGCGCGAAAGCGGGCGATGACGTGAAATCACAAGGTGAGATCCGCGCGCACCTGCGGCACATCGCGCAGGCGTTCACGTCGGGAGATTTTTCCGTCCCGGCACTCGTCCACGATCAGAAAGTTCCCGGTGTCGCGAAGATGAAGGCGGCCGGCGCATCGTTGACCTATACCTTCGAAGAAATACAGCGCGGCGCTCTGATCAGGATCTCCGGATCGAGTCTCGAGGCCGTTGCGGCGGCTCATGAGTTCCTGAAGTTCCAGATCAAGGACCACGGAACCGGCGATCCGCTCGTCGCCAAGTGACAGCAGCCGTTGCTTTGTAGCCGCGTAGTGCGGTAAAAGCGCGCATGCACGCGCTTTTGCAGGACGTTCGCTACGCGCTTCGCGCATTCAGCCAGGCTCGGGCGCTTACTGCCGTCGCGGTGCTGTCGCTGGCGCTCGGCATCGGCGCCAACACCGCGATCTTCAGCGTCGCCAGTGCATTGCTGCTGCGCCCGCTCCCATATCAGGATCCCGGGCGGCTTGCGATTCTCTGGAACCGTTCACCGGGAATCGGCATCGACGAAGACTGGTTCTCCACCGCTCAATACTTCGACATCGTCAACGGGTCGAGCAGCTTCGAGCAGGTCGCGATAGCGATCGGGTCCAACCTCAACCTCACTGGCGATGGCGAGCCCGAACGGATCGGCACCGTCCGGGTCTCA
>Ga0126307_10003451_pt1 | contig 10820 bp, 8 predicted proteins | sample Plot28_FD_89955 | JGI IMG/M metagenome (GOLD analysis project Ga0126307, IMG submission 89955) | Serpentine soil microbial communities from UC McLaughlin Reserve, CA, USA - Plot28 | ecosystem: Environmental > Terrestrial > Soil > Grasslands | place: USA: UC McLaughlin Reserve, Lake County...
ACCTCGCCTCCTCCGGCACCGAGCTAGCCGAGCCTGTCTTGCTCCCGGCTTTTGGCGAGGAGCGCTGCCGCGTCGTCGCCTTGGACTACGGGGTGAAGGGCTCCATCTACGAGGAACTGCGAAAGCGAGGTGCCTCGGTGCTGGCGATCCCCGGTACGGAGACACCTCCAGCCGAGGTCCTCGCGCAAGCGCCTGATGGACTTTTCCTCTCGAACGGCCCCGGGGACCCGGCTGCCTTGGAGAAGGCGGTTGCTAACCTTCGTAATCTCGCTGGGGAGACCCCTATCTTCGGCATCTGCCTCGGACACCAGCTTCTAGGTCTGGCTTTGGGCTGCGAGACGTACAAGATGCCGTTTGGGCACCACGGCGCGAACCATCCGGTCCGCAACCTCTATACGGGTCGGATCGAGATCACGAGCCAGAACCATGGCTTCGCCGTTCGCGAGCAGACGATGCCAAGAGGCGTCGAGCTGACCCACCGAAACCTCTACGACGGTACGGTTGAGGGTCTGAGGAGCGAGGAACTTCGGGCTCATAGCGTCCAGTATCACCCCGAGTCAAGCCCTGGCCCCCGCGACTCCGGCTACCTCTTCGACGAGTTCGTAGAGGCGATATCGAAGAAGGCGCTGGTTTAGAGCCTTGCCACGCCGAAACGACATCGAGAACATACTGATCATCGGCTCGGGACCCATAGTCATCGGGCAGGCCGCCGAGTTCGACTACTCGGGGACACAGGCCTGCCGAGCCTTGCGCGACGAGGGGTACCGCGTGATCCTCGTAAACTCTAACCCCGCCACAATCATGACCGACCCCGAGATCGCTGACGCTACCTACATCGAACCGCTCACCGTTGAGACGGTCGCAGAGATCATACGTCGCGAACACCCAGACGCCCTGCTGCCAACTCTCGGCGGGCAGACCGCCTTGAACCTCGCCATCGAGCTGCACGCAAAGGGCGTTCTGGAAGAGTACGGAGTCGAGCTCCTCGGTGCCTCCGTCTCCTCCATCCGCAAGGCCGAGGACCGCCACCTCTTCCGGGAGGCGATGGAACGCTTAGGCCTCAAGGTCCCCGAAAGCCGCCTCGTTCGCAGCCCTGAAGAGGCCCTAGATCTGGCCCGGCACATAGGCTTCCCCCTCATTATCCGCCCAAGTTTCACCCTGGGTGGCAAGGGCGGCGCCAGGGCGAACGACCTCGAAGAGCTCCGCTACGCTGTCGCCGACGGCCTCGACGCCAGTCCCGTCCGTAGCGTCCTCGTCGAGCGGAGCGTCATCGGCTGGAAGGAGTTCGAGCTCGAGGTCATGCGCGACCTCGCCGACAACGTCGTCGTCATCTGCTCCATCGAGAACATAGACCCGATGGGGGTCCACACCGGTGACTCTATAACCGTCGCTCCCTCCCAAACCCTCTCCGACAGACAGTACCAGGCACTTCGCGACGCCTCTGTACGCATAATACGAGAGATCGGGGTTTCTACGGGCGGATCTAACATACAGTTTGCGGTAGATCCGGAGGGCGAGGACTTTTACGTGATCGAGATGAACCCGCGCGTCTCGCGGAGCAGTGCTCTGGCGAGCAAGGCGACCGGGTTTCCTATCGCCAAGATCGCGGCGAAGCTTGCGGTGGGATATTCATTGGACGAGATCCCGAACGACATCACCCGCGCTACTCCTGCCTCCTTCGAGCCGGCCCTCGACTACGTGGTAACGAAGATACCGCGCTTCGCCTTCGAAAAGTTCCCCGGCACGGCAGCCCGGCTCACCACCAAGATGCACTCCGTGGGGGAGGTCATGGCCATAGGCCGTACGTTCACGGAGAGCCTCCTGAAAGCTATGGCTTCACTCGAGGTCGAACCACAGGATATAAAAGCGGACCTCCTAGACGAACCGAATCCGTACCGGATCTTCGCGGTCTTTGATGCCTTGAGGGCGGGATTGGACGTACCGGAGATCTCTGCCCGCACCCTCATAGACCCGTTCTTCGTCGCTTCTATAGCCAGGATTGTCACTACTGAAGGTGCGGTTTCGGAGGCTCTGAGGGCAGAGGAGCTTATGGACCTGAAGAGGTTGGGGCTTTCCGACGGTGCCCTCGGCGTGGCGACCGGTGCCTCGACGGAGGTAATGCGGGGCGTACGTGAGGCCTTGGGAATTCATCCAACATACAAGTCCGTTGACACCTGCGCCGGAGAGTTCCCGGCAAGGACCCCCTACTACTACTCGACTTACGAGGTCGAAGACGAGGTCGAACGCGGGGAGAGCCCTTCGGTGGTCGTGCTCGGGAGCGGCCCAAACCGGATCGGGCAGGGCATCGAGTTTGACTATGCCTGCGTCCACGCGAGTTACGCTCTCAAAGAAGCTGGGTTGGAGGCGGTGATGATCAACTCCAACCCGGAGACCGTTTCGACAGACTACGACACCTCGACGCGCCTCTATTTCGAGCCGCTAACCGCCGAGCACGTCCTCGAGGTCGTCAGACGCGAGAGACCGGAGGGCGTGATCCTGCAGTTCGGGGGCCAGAGTCCGCTTAGACTCGCCCGCGAGCTCGAAAAAAACGGCGTGAAGATCCTCGGTACCAAGCCCGACGCAATAGACCTGGCTGAGGATCGCTCCCGATTCGGGCGTCTCCTCACCGAACTCGGCATCCCACACCCCCGATTCGGCCCCGCCAAGAGTGCTGAAGAAACCCGGGAAATCGCCCGAGAGCTTGGATACCCCGTCGTTGTCCGACCTTCCTATGTCCTCGGGGGACGGCGGATGGAGATCGCCTACACTGACGAAGACCTGAATTTGTATCTGAGGTCTAGCGTTAACACTACTCCAGAGCACTCGATTCTCATCGACAAGTTCATGGAGGATTACGTTGAGGTAGATGTGGATGCGGTTTCGGACGGGGAGGAGGTGTACGTCGGGGGGATCATGGAGCACGTCGAGGAGGCCGGCGTCCATTCGGGGGACTCTTCGTGCGTTACGCCCCCGATCACGATACACGGGGCGCTTTTAAAGCAAATCGAGGACTATACGAGGCGGTTGGCGCTCGCGATCGGGGTCGTGGGGTTGATGAACGTTCAGTTCGTGGTGCGCGGCGAGGACGTTCTCGTCATAGAGTGCAACCCCCGCGCCTCGCGCACGGTACCTTTCGTCTCTAAGGCTACGGGTGTGCCGCTCGCCAAGGTGGCTACTCGCGTGCTCGTCGGGGGGAAGCTTAGGGATATGGAGCTATTGGGCTTGAGCGCGGACGGACACTTCAGCGTCAAAGCGCCGGTCTTTCCGTTCGACCGCTTTGCGGGGGTGGATCCTTTGCTGGGGCCGGAGATGCGCTCGACGGGGGAGGCGATGGGGATAGACCGCGCCTTCGGCGGCGCCTTCGCCAAGGCGCTCGAAGCGGCAGGGCAGACCTTGCCGACCGCAGGAAGGGTGTACATCTCTGTGGCGAACCGGGACAAGCGTGCGGTCGTACTAATCGCCCGGGCTTTCGCCGACCTCGGCTTCGAGGTCGCGGCGAGCGAGGGAACGGCTGAGGTTTTGAAGAACAACGGCTTGTCGGTCGTGGTGGTGCCTAAGATCGGGGAGAACGGGGAGGATGTCTTGGGCCTAATCGAGCGCGGTGGGGTGGACCTGCTGGTGAACACGCCGTGGGGGAGGGGGGCCAGGACGGACGGGTATCTGATCCGGCGCAAAGCCCTCATGCACGGCGTGCCCTGCATCACCACCCTCGCCGGGGCGGCGGCCGCCGTCCAGGGTATAGAGTTCAAGATCCGGGGTGGCACCGAAAGGGTCAACTCCTTGCAAGGCCTCTACGCCCCGAGGGCATGAAGCTCCACGAGACGGAAATTCTTGGCCGCGAGAGGTTCGGCAATCACACGCTCCTCCGCTACCGCTGGACTGGAGAGCCACCCGAGCCTGGCCAGTTTGTGATGGCACGCACTGTTAAATCAGCTCACAGCTTTAATCCCTTTCTCTCCCGTCCCTTTTTCGCCCATGACTACGATGATGGCGTCGCAAGCCTGCTCTTCGAGATCCGGGGCCGCGGAACCACGCTGCTAGCCGAAAAGGATTCTGTGCTGCTAGTCAGCGCGCCTTTGGGCCAGGGTTTTACCGTCGAAAATAGAGGTCCGGTGGCACTCGTCGGTGGGGGCGTCTGGGTTGCCCCGCTAAAACTTCTGAGTAGGCGCTTGGCCGAATTCGGCATCCCGTACGACGTTTTTTTGGAGGTTGCGAGCACCGCTCCGAAAGACTATGCTGGGTGGATCAGCAAAAACTATCCTGAGGCTATCCTGCTACCAACGGACGGGTCTCCGGCGTCTTCTGCACAAACGGTCTTGGAGTGCGTTGGGGATCTTGCACGCTACCGCGCCCTTTATACCAGTGGTCCCGTACAGTTATCAGCTGCTGTAAAGAGCGCCTCCCTAGGAGGCACAACTTCCGTGCAGCTCGCGCTACGCGAGCGAATGGCTTGCGCGAACGGTTCCTGCTACGGTTGCGCTGTCCCGATCTGGGAATCTGAGGAACTCACCTATGCGAGGGCCTGCATCGAGGGGCCAGTCTTTCCGGCTGAGGTTTTAGGAACTCTAGAATAGTGAAGGGGCGATAGGCACGCCCAACATAGGCGAATTCGACCGTGGGCTTGACTTTTCAGATTCTTTGGTCCAAAGACACTATCGGTAATCGTTTTCTTTTCTCTCGTAATTGAGTGCTGCTACTTCATAATTCACAGTGTTTTCACAGTGTTAAAAATTGGGATTATACGGATTATGTTTACAGACAAGCGGGTGCGCATCAGCTATAGTTTCAAATCGTTTTAGTTGTTAAGGCTGCTTTGTTAGGGAGAACTTGGCCTCGTGGTGGAAGTCAGACAATCGGCTCTCGCTGTAGAGCTTTGCGGTATCTCGCTGGCGACGCCTCTGATCCCAGCAGCTGGCACCATGTCGAAAGAGGCGCTTGGGGAAGGGAAGGACGCCTACGGGGCATTGCTCCCTAAGACCGTGACGCCCAAACCTCGGGTCGGCAATCCGCCACCCCGCCTCGCCGAGGTTTCGTCCGGAATGGTCAACTCTATCGGGCTCCAGAACCCCGGTTTGCAACATTTTCTAGAGAACCTCGACAACTACGGTGTCGGGCTGCCTATCTTCGTGTCTGTGGCGGCAGATACTGTGGCAAATTTTGCCGCGATGTGTGAGAGGCTTGCAGAAGACGAGAGGATCGCGGCGGTAGAGCTCAACCTCTCGTGCCCAGGTAATGTTCGTGACACTGGTTATTTCTACGAGAAGCGCTATGGAAACCACTACCTTGCCGGTCCAGGAGCTGTTGGGCAGTTAGTCGCAGCTTGCCGTGATGCGCTTCGCTATAAGCCACTGATTGCGAAGCTGACCGAGGCAGGAGCCGTGGACAATGCGGTGGCCGCTGAAGAGGCCGGGGCTTCCGCGTTGACACTCATCAACACTCTTCCAGCGCTTGTCGTGGACTCGCACGAGCGCCGGGTTTTCCTACGCGGCGGGCTTTCTGGACCGGCGATAAAGCCGATCGCTCTGCGAGCGGTCTATGAGGTCTCGCAGGTAGTAGAAGTGCCCGTGATCGGGTGCGGCGGGATGGCGAGCGGGACAGACGTTGCGGAGTTCATGCTTGCGGGAGCTACGGCAGTACAGGTGGGGTCTGGAAGCTTCGTCCGGGAGCCGAATAAAATACTCGAGGAATTTGCGGCCTACCTTGAGGAGAACGGGCTGCGGGCAAAGGACCTTACAAGGTCCTTGTAAGCTTTCTCTAGCGGAATTCGAGCGTCTGGGCTGGTATACTACAGGGTTGATGCTGAGACGGGCTCCTGAGAGAACAGAGCAGGAAAGACGAAGCGCGTTGGAGGAGGCGAACCGGGTGCGTTTCGCCCGGGCCGATGCCAAGCGCGACCTCAAGAGCGGTCGACTCACCCTTTACGATTTGCTCATGGATCCTTCGGAGGAGCTCAAGGGTGCCAAGGTTGAGGAGATGCTGCTTGCCGTACGGGGTATTGGGCGGGTAAAGGTGAACAGGATCATGCGCGAGGCGGGGATAAGCCGGGCGAAGACGCTCGTTGGTCTCACGCATGGTCAGCGGGATCGTTTGATCAGGGCTTTGGGTTGGGACTAGGGAGGTTGATCGTCGTCTCCGGTCCCTCCGGGGCCGGCAAGTCCACCCTTATCCGGGCCGCTTTGGATGCCGTGCCCGAGCTTGTCTACTCCGTCTCGGCGACCACGAGGAGGCCCCGTGAAGGAGAGATCGATGGCCGCGATTATGTTTTCCTCAGTCGTGACAGGTTCGAGCGGTGGATCGACGAAGGTCGCTTTCTTGAGTGGGCTGAGTACTCTGAAAACCTCTATGGCACGCCTGAGCACAAGGTTGAGGAGTTCTTGAGGAGCGGACGCTCTGTAATCCTTGAGATAGAGTTGCAGGGTGCAAGGCAAGTGCGCGAGGAGCGCCCGGACGCGGTTATGGTCTTTGTACGCGCACCCGATCTGGAGGAGACACGCAGGCGGCTCGAAGGCCGGGCTACCGAAGACCTGGAGGCTATGGAGGCCCGCATGACTACTGCCGTCTCGGAGGTTGCAGCGAGGAGCGAGTTCGACTACGAGGTCGTAAACGACGACCGCGAGAGAGCTCGGGAAGAGATGATCGAGACTATAAAGAACATCGTAGAACGAGAAGGAGGCGCTTAGAGTGCTTAACGAGCTGAAGATAGACGAACTGTTGGACAAGGTAGACTCCCGTTACGGGCTCGTTCTGTCGGGCGCCCGGCGGGCACGCCAGATCAACGAGTATACAGCCACCTTAGGACTGAACGAATCTCTGGGCATCCCGGGGCCGCAGGTCCACACCCGCTCCCAGCATCCCTTGACCATCGCCTTCGAGGAGCTCCGGCAGGGTAAGCTCGAGGTGAGCTTTAAGAGCCTGCCTGAGGAGGTCGACCAAGAGGTCGAACCCGCCGCAGCTGGCGACGACTTCTTGAACCCTTCTCCTGGCACGGGCCCTGTCTCCGGGGGCGACGCCGACGAAGCTCCCGGCGGTCTTGGCTCCCCCGACGAAGGTGCTGCCTAAGACTACGCAAGAGATCGGGCCTTGATCCTCCTCGCGGCCGGTTCCGGGCCGGGAGCGCTCCAAGCCCCGCAGATCGCCGCCGAGCTCGCCTCTACCGGGCATCGCGTCGAGGTTGCGTTCGCCCCGGGTGCAAATCGTTTCGTTGGTCCTGCCGCCTTCACAGCCTTTGCGTCCCTCTTCGAAGAGGCTACCGAACCTCCCGAAGCCGTTGTCTTTGCACCCGCCACCGCCGGCACTTTGGCCCGGCTCACCTGGGGCCTGGGCGCTCGGACTGCTGAACAAGCCTATATTACCGGTATTCGGCCGGCGATCGTCGCTACTGAGCTGGACGAGGCTACCCGTAAGCACCCGGCCGTACGCGAGAACGTAGAGCTTTTGAGGAAGGATGGGTACCGCGTGCTGGAGGGGTTGGGGGAGAATATGGCCTCGCCAAAGGCAATCGTGGGCGAGGTGTTTCACACTTTGGGAGGACCACTCTCAGGGTTGCGTGTGCTCATTACGGCCGGAGGGACGCGAGAGCCGATAGACAAGGTGCGCGTCGTGAGCAACCGCTCGTCTGGGAAGATGGGACGCGCTTTGGCCCATGAAGCGTTCCGGTGCGGAGCCGAGGTCACGGTCGTCGCCGCGAACGTGGAGGAGAAAGAGCCGGGCGTTAGTTGGGTGGACGTCGAGACATACGAGGAGATCGAGGAGACCACCATGAGGCTCGCCCCGCATGCGGACGTCCTTATTATGGCGGCAGCTATCTCGGATTTTACGCCCGAGACGGTCGAGGAGGGCAAGATCCGCCGGGGCGGCGCGAAGGGGATCAACCTCAAGCTCGTGGCGACTGGGGACATCCTACAGGCCGTCAGGGAGTCTAATCCGAACCTCTTTATGATAGGATTCGCCGCAACGTACGGGGACTCCTTGTCCGACGCCCGCGAGAAGCTAAAGACGAAGGGCGTAGACCTCGTAGTTGGCAACGACATCTCGATCTCGGACTCGGGCTTCGGCTCCGACGAGAACGAGGTGGTTATAGTGGGCCAGGACGGGGAGCGTTTCGTACCCCGCGCCGAAAAAACGGTAGTGGCGCGCGCTATACTGGACGCTTTGGAAAAGAAAACCTCTCAGGAGAGCAGGCAAGAGCAGGAGGCTTAAGAGCATGGCGGAGAGTACGGTAACGAGGTCGGCGGTCGGCGAGGGGATAGGAGCAGGGGCGAAGACCACGCACCTCTTTACGAGCGAGTCGGTCACCGAGGGGCACCCGGACAAGATAGCCGACCAGATCTCCGACACGATCCTCGATGCGGCCCTAAAGAACGACCCGCAGGCCCGCGTTGCTTGCGAGACGATGGTGACCACGGGGCTCGTGGTGGTGGCTGGCGAGATCACCACTAGTACTTACGTGGACATCCCGACCCTCGTGCGGAGCAAGGTCTCTGAGATCGGCTACACGAGGGCCAAGTTCGGCTTCGACGCCGAGACCTGCGGCGTCATAGTCTCGATAGACCCCCAGTCGTCCGACATCGCCCAGGGTGTAGACAGGGCTGCAGATGCTGCGGCCGGAGAGACCGTCGAGATGACCGACGCCGAGATCGAAGAAGTAGGCGCAGGGGACCAGGGTATGATGTTCGGCTACGCCACTCAGGAGACCGAAGAGCTTATGCCGGCGCCGATCTCGCTCGCCCACGCTTTGACGCGACGCCTTACGGAAGTAAGGAAGTCTGGTGACCTTCCTTACCTGAGGCCTGACGGCAAGAGCCAGGTGACGGTGCGCTACGAAGGCACCCGTCCTGTTGGCATAGACACGGTCCTCATAAGCACCCAGCACCAAGATGGGGTGGAGAGCCAGATAAAAGGCGACCTTTTGGAGGCCGTGATCGAGCCGGCCATGCCCGAGGAGCTCTTCGACAAGGAGAATACTAAGATCTTCGTCAACCCCACAGGCCGATTCGTGGTTGGTGGTCCCCAGGGCGACTGCGGGCTCACTGGGCGCAAAATCATCGTCGACACTTACGGCGGGGCAGCACCTCACGGTGGGGGCGCCTTCTCGGGCAAGGACCCGACGAAGGTCGACCGCTCGGGTGCTTACGCCGCCCGGTACGTCGCCAAGAACGTCGTGGCGGCGGGCCTCGCCGAACGGTGCCTCGTGCAGGTAGCCTATGCCATAGGGGTCGCTCGTCCGGTGAGCGTCATGATCGAGGCCTTTGGTACCGAGATCGTGGACATGACCACGATGCATGCCCTCGTCGAGGAGCACTTCGATCTTAGGCCTGGGGCGATCATCCGCGACCTTGAGCTCAGGCGTCCGATCTACGCGCCGACCGCTGCTTATGGTCACTTCGGGCGCAGCGAGCCGAGCTTTGCCTGGGAGCGGACCGACCGGGCCGACGAGCTGCGCCGCGCCGCGGGCTTGTAATTGTCCGGTCCCCCGGCGCGACGAGCCCCTGCGGGCGAGCGCCGGGGGGCAGCCCCAATAGTCGCGCGTGTGAGCCTCCTTATACCCTCGCACGCCCTGCCTTCCCTTAGCTACCGCGTGCCGAAGCGCTTCGCGAAGGAGGTTCGAGTCGGGACGGCGGTTGTTGCCCCCCTCTCCGCTTACTCCCGGGTCGGCATCATCGTCGGGTTCGAGAGAGCGCCGGAGGGGCGATCGCTCGAGGAGATACGGGCTGTGGTTGGGGAGATCTCTCTCCCCAAAAACCTGGTAAAGCTCTGTAGCTGGGCTGCCAAAGCGTCGGCCCTCTCGCTACACGGCGTGCTCCGGATGGCGCTCCCGCCGGGCCTCGATCTCTCCCTCTACGAGGTACGCTATCCCGCCCCGGACTGGCCCTTTAAGGTGGGCAGCACTGTAACCCGGAGTAAGCTGCGTGGTACTTTGGGCGGCGAGGGCTTGAAGGCCGCAGAGAGAGCTGGGAGGGTTGCGCTTGCCCCTGCGCTGCCGGCCCAACGGACCGTCGAGTGGGCCATTCCTGTTGAGGGCGCTCTCGATTCGTGTCGAAGGGCGCCCCGGCAGCGGGCGCTTCTAAAAGCCCTTATGGAGCACGATGACGGTGCTTCGGTCGTGGACCTTCTACATGCGACCGGCGCCGGGAGGGATGTCCTCCGACGGCTGGTTCGACGTGGGGCCGTACGGTCGGAGAAAAGGCCAGAGCCGACCCCTAGTTCTTACACAAGAGGTTCTGGCGCGACTTTAGCCGAGTATACGGGAGGGGTGGAATGGGCGCTCTCCCAAGGTGGGGATTGGGTATGGCGGATGCCACGTGTGGAGTTTGTCGCGGCGACGGCGGCCGTCGTGAAGGCTACTATCAGACGAGGGGAGCAGGCCCTGGTGCTCGCGCCAGAGATCGAGGATGTCAAGCGGCTGGTGGAGACGTTCGAGATGCTGCTACCTGCGGGGCTCGCGGTCGCGCCGTACCATAGTGGGCTGGGTCGGAGCCGCGTTGCAGTCTACGAAGCGGCGCGTCGCGGCGAAGTAGACGTTTTGGTAGGCACACGCACAGCGATGCTCGTGCCGATGATGCGCCTCGGAGCCATTTGCGTGGTAGACGAGCCGAACGAAGCACACCGGGCGTCTCCAGGGTACGAGGGCGTCCCTGTTCACGTCCGCGACCTGGCGTGCGCACGGGGCCGGATTGAGGGAGCCGCCGTTTTTTTCTTCTCGCCTTGCCCTTCCTTGCGGTTGTACGCTCCGGAGAGTGGGACGCGACGTCTACCGCCTCGTGCACCCTCTCGGTGGCCGGCGATCACTTTGATAAATAAGCAACGTACGGGAGCTTTAT
>Ga0126307_10003453_pt1 | contig 10818 bp, 10 predicted proteins | sample Plot28_FD_89955 | JGI IMG/M metagenome (GOLD analysis project Ga0126307, IMG submission 89955) | Serpentine soil microbial communities from UC McLaughlin Reserve, CA, USA - Plot28 | ecosystem: Environmental > Terrestrial > Soil > Grasslands | place: USA: UC McLaughlin Reserve, Lake County...
TGAGGGTTCGCTCGGCCAGTGCCCGCCTGCCCGGCGCTCCTTCCATCAGGGTGGGGCAGGTCAGGACTCGCACGCCCTCGGGCTCGGGGTCGGGATCGCCCGAGTCGCAGACCATGCCGTCGATCAGGCCCTCGTAGAGCGACGCGACGCCCGCGGCGGTCGAGGGACGCCCGATGGCCTGCATGAAGAGGTCGGTCGGGCCCTTGACCACCTGCCCGGCCACATAGGGGCTGACCGCGACCACGGGAGCGGCCGCGGCGCCGACTGCGTCCCGCAGCGCGCCGATCGAGAGGATCGGGCCGATCGAGATCACGGGGTTGGACGGACCGATCACGATCGCGTCCGCATCGGAGATCGCGGATAGAACCTCGGGCGTCGGGGTGGCCTCGGCGATCCCCTCCAGCTCGACGCCATCGAGCGGCGCCTGGGCGTGCTCGGCGACGAGGTATCGCTGTAGGTCTCTCCAGCCGTCTGCGGTCCTGACCCGTGTCCGCACGCGCTCCTCGCACATCGGCAGCACCGCAGCGCTGACCCCGAGCGCCCGGGCGATCTGCGCCTGTGCGTCGGTACGCCGCCCGCCTTCCGCGATGAACGCGCGCCGGTAGAGGCACGTGGCGAGGTCGCGGTCGGAGAGCCGGAACCAATCGGGGACGCCGAGCGCCACCAGGCGGTCGAAGACCGTGAAGGAGTCGCCCTTGATCCCCCAGCCGCGCTGCTCGTCGATCTCGCCGCTGAGCCAGTAGGTGATCAGGTCGGGGTCGGGGGAGACGTCCACTCCGACGATCTCGATGTCGTCAGCGGTGTTGGCGATCACCGACACGCCAGCCCCGAGCAGGTCCTGCATCCCGGCCGCGAGCTTCGCCCCGCCGGTGCCGCCGGCGAGCACTAGGCAGCGCTCCATCGTCAACGCTCCGCCTCCTCAGCTTCGCTTCCGGGGGCTACGCGAATCAAGCCCAGGGATCGCCCTCGGGCAGATCCGTGATCCTGATCCCGGCGGCGGCTTTGTAGCGGACATTGATCGAGATCAGCATGGGTGTCAGCGTCTCCACGATCCGGGCCATCTCGAGCGCGCCCGCGTTGACCGTGCGAAGGCCCTCGATCTGTTCGATCAGCCTCGCGACTCGCGACTTGTCGGCCTTGCGATCGCCGCAGATCAGGATGTCCTCGTCGAGCGGCCCGCCCTCCGCGAGCCGCTTGGCACTCACCGTGTGGAGCGCAGAGATCACGGTGACGCCCTCCGGGACCATCTCTTCCGCCTGCTGGGCCGCGGAGCCCTGCCAGACGCCCAGGGTCCGGGCCGCCTTGCCGCTGACGGCCGCGGCCGTCGGCACGGTGCAGTCGACGAGCAGCTGGGCCTCTGCGAGGGCGTCCTTCAGGTTGGTCAGAGTCTCGGATTGGGCGCGGAATGGGACGGTGAGGAAGACGATCGGCCCCCGCGCAGCGGCCTCGGCGTTCTGTAGTCCCTCGATCTCGGCGCCATCCACCTCGGCGCGGACCCGCCCGGCGGCCTCCTCGGCGCGCCCGGCCTCACGCGAGCCGATCACGATCGGCTGGCCGGCGCGGGCCCAGCGCAGGGCCAGGCCGTAGCCGAGCGCCCCGGTTCCCCCGATGATCGGAATTGACTCTGCCACCGGCGAGCAAGCTACAGGGCGGCCGGAATAGGCTGACGACCCGTGCGACTCGAGGGACGACAGGCACTGGTAACCGGCGGCGCGAGCGGCATCGGCGCGGCGGTTGCACGCCGTCTCGCCGCCGAGGGCGCGGAGGTCACGATCGGGGACCTCAACCTGCAGGGCGCGACTGTGGTGGCGGGCGAGATCTCCGGGCGTCCGATCGAGCTCGACGTCACCGACCTCGGCTCGGCCCAGGCGGCCGTCGCCAGCGCGGGCGAGACGATCGACATCCTCGTCAACAACGCCGGAACCGACGAGTTCGGCTTCTTCACCGAGACGACGCCCGAGCAGTGGGAGAAGGTGATCGCCGTCAACCTGCGGGGCGTTCTCAACTGCACCTACGCCGCGCTGCCGGGGATGCAGGAGGCCGGCTACGGGCGAATCGTCAACATCGCCTCTGAGGCGGGACGCGTCGGCTCGAAGGGATCCGCCGTCTACTCCGCCGCGAAGGCTGGGGTGATCGGCTTCACCAAGGTGATGGCCCGCGAGGGCGCCCGGTTCGGGATCAACGCGAACGCGATCGCCCCGGGGCCGATCGAGACGCCGCTGCTGATGCAGGCCGTGGGCTTCGGCGAGATCGGCGAGAAGATCATCGAGACCATGAAGGCGGGGACGCAGCTGCGGCGACTGGGGCAGCCCGAGGAGGTGGCCGCGGCGGTCGCCTTCCTGGCGTCGGACGATGCCTCCTATGTCACCGGCGAGACCCTCGGCGTCAGCGGCGGGCTGGGAATGGTGTGATGTCGGTCGAGCCCGGGATCGAGCGCACCGACGAGTTCGTGGTCGAGGGCCGTCTCCTGACCGACGTCGGCGGCACGATCGGCGCCAGCGTTCTCTCCACCCCGGGGATGATCGGGATGATCGAGCGCAACGCCGCGATCCTCGCGCTCGAGCACCTCGAGGACGGCAAGGCGACGGTCGGCTTCGAAGTCTGCGTGAAGCACGTCGCGGCCGCCGCCGAGGGCCAGACCTGCACGGCGCACGCGAAGCTCCGCGAAGTGGCCGATGAGCGCAAGCTCCGCTTCGACGTCGAGGTCAAGGAGGGCGAGCGGACGATCGGCGTCGGCACGCACGAGCGTCGCGTCATCGAGATCGGCAGCGTCACCGGCAACTGAGCCCTCCCGGCTAGGCTCAGACCAGATGGCGGAGCAGCTGCCCAAGAGCGTCCGCATCCGCGAGGTCGGTCCGCGGGACGGGTTCCAGAACGAGCCCGAGGTGATCCCGACCGAGGAGAAGGTCCGTCTGATCGGGCTGCTGGGCGAGGCTGGGCTGAAAAGGATCGAGCTCACCTCGTTCGTGCGAGCGGACGTGATCCCGCAGCTCGCGGACGCGGCGGAGGTGCTGACGCGGTTCGAGCCGGTCGACGGCGTCGCTTACTCGGTCCTGATCCCGAACCGGAAGGGGCTGGACAACGCCCTCGAGTTCCGGGACCGCTTCCAGGAGGCGAACTTCTTCCTCTCCGCCTCCGAGATGCACAACCGCAAGAACGTCAACCGCTCGATCGCCGACTCGCTGGCCGACCTCGAGGGGACGATCGGCGCTGCCCGCGAGGCGGGCTTGCGCTGCGAGGGCGTGATCTCGACCAGCTTCGGCTGCCCGTACGAGGGCGAGGTGCCGGCGGACCGCGTCTTCGTGATCGCCGAGCAGCTGACCGGTTTCGGTTGCGAGGAGATCACCTTCGGCGACACGACCGGGATGGCGAACCCTCGGCAGGTGGGCGAGTTCTTCGCCGCCGCACGAGAGCGGCTCCCGGACTCGGAGCTCACCGCGCACTTCCACAACACCCGCGGCCAGGGCCTCGCGAACGTGCTCGCCGCCCTGGAGCAGGGGATCGATTCATTCGAGAGCTCGTTCGGCGAGCTCGGCGGGTGCCCGGTGCCGCCAGGGTCCACGGGGAACATCTCGACGGAGGACGTGGTCTCGATGCTCGAGGAGATGGGCGTCGCCACCGACGTCGACCTCGCGAAGCTGATCGCAGCGTCGTCCGAGGCCCAGAAGATGCTGGGTCGCCCGCTCGGCGCGCACCTGCTCACAGCTGGCCCGGTCGACTGGCACCGGTAGGGTGCGAGCGATGAAGAGCGATCCCTTCCGCCAGGCGGCCGAATCCAAGGACTTCTCGGCGATAGATGAGCTCTTCGCCGAGGACGTCACGTTCCGCAGCCCGGTCGTCTTCAAGCCCTACGAGGGGCGCGACGCGGTCGCGATGCTGCTCGGCGCCGTCGCCCAGGTGTTCGAGGACTTTCGCTACACCGACCAGGTCGAGACCGGTGAGGCGGCCGCGCTCGCGTTCAGCGCGCGGGTCGGGGACCGTGACCTGGACGGCATCGACTATCTGCACTTCGGCTCGGACGGCCGCATCGACGACATGGCTGTCTACGTCCGCCCGATGAGCGGGGTCAACGCGCTGGCCGAGGCGATGCAGAGGAAGCTCGAGGAGACTTCGGCCTAGGGCCGCCTACTGGCAGCTGGCGCCGGAGCAGGTCCGCAGGCGCTCCACCTCGCTCTGCAGCGCCGCCCTCAGCGAGGCCAGTCCCGGGTCGTCCGCGACGCTGTTCAGCTGATAGGGGTCGTCGCCGAGGTTGTAGAGCTCGTCCTCGCCGTTCGAGTAGAGGTTGTACGACCATGGGCCGCGCCTGACTCCGTAGACATTGAGGTCCAGGCTCTCGAAGAGGAGGGAGCGGTTGTTGGCGACGTTGGGATCGTGCGTCAGCGGCAGCAGGTTGATTCCGTCCATCACCCGAGCGGGTCGCGCCTTGGTGATGGCTGCGATCGTCGGGGCGAGGTCGATGTTGGCGACCAGCTGCTCTCGCGTGGTGTTCGGCGGAACGCCGGGGCCGCGGATGATCAGCGGAACCCGCTCGCCTTCCTCATAGAGGTAGTCCTTGAACTCGATCCGGTGCGCTCCCATCTCGAGGCCGTTGTCCGAGGTGAAGATGAAGAAGGTCTTTCGCTTGTCGCCGTACTTGCGGACGAGGTTCACGATCTTCTTGATCTCGTCGTCTACCGAGAGAAGGCTCTCCAGCCGGCCCCGGTAACGACGATCGATGTCCGCCTTCTCCTGTTCGCTGAGCCGTGGGATGTCCCGGATCTGCCTCGGCTTGTCCGAGACGTCCGGCTCGTCGAAGTTCGGGGGACGCGGCGCCTGGACGTCTCCGAACGTCCCGAGGTAGCGGGGGGCGGGCTCCGGGTCCCGGGTCGACCAGACCGGCGTGCCCTTCTCGCCGTGCGGGTTGTTCGGGTTGTAGTAGAGGAAGAAGGGCTTCGGGCTCGGCGCCCACGCCTTGAGAAGCCCGTTCACCTTGGCACCGAGTACGTAATCGATGTAGTTGGCGGGCTTGCGCGGGTAGTTCTTGACCTGGCCGTTCTCGTTGAGCTTGAAGCCGTAGCGTTTCTGCTCGGTTCCGCCGGTGAGCCCGTACCACTGCCTCCACCCGGGCGGGACCTGCCGCGGATCCACGACCCCGTAGCCGTTCAGGTACTTGCCGACCAATGCGGTCCGGTACTTCGCGCGCTTCAGCCAGACCGCGAGCGTGTTCGAGCGGTCGAGGTCGGTGAAGCGCTGGTCGGTTCGCACACCGTGGTTGTGGGCGTATTGGCCGGTCAGCTGGGTGGCGCGCGACGGGCAGCAGAGGGGATAGGAGACGTAGCTGTTGCGGAAGGTCGTACCGCGGGCGGCCAGCAGGCTGAGTGTCTTCCGCATGACGAACAGGTCCGAGATGTTCATGTCGTCTGTGTCGATCAGGACCACGTTCGGGCGCTTCTGGCGGGCGTTCTGCCGCCGGAGCTCGGCTCGGTTGTGCTCGCGCCGCTTCCTCGCCGCTTCGCACTTCGGGTCGCACGGGGCGGCTTTCTGCGCCGCGGGCGCGGCGGTCGCCTGAGCTGTGTCGGGGGACGGGGTGCCGGGGGCTTCCCCGGCCGCCCAGGCGAGCAGGCTCGCCGCGAAAACGGCAAGCGAGAACCGCAGTCTGTGTGGCCTCCCGGCGCCCATCGGAGAAGAAACCCACAACCCCCCGGCTGGTTGCGGCCTGCGGGAGTCCGAAAACTTAGAGGAGCCGTATGCTCACGCCGCCAGTCAGTCGAAAGCGGAGGGACGAGCGAATATGGCAATCAGCAAGGTGGGCGTCGTGGGCTGCGGGCTCATGGGCCACGGGATCTCCCAGATCTGCGCCCAGGCGGGCTGGGATGTCGTCGTTCGGGAAATCGATCAGGCGGCGCTCGACAAGGGCATGGGCAAGATCGAGAAGCAACTCGGTCGCGCGGTGGAGAAGGGCAAGATTGAGCGGTCGGAGGCCGACGCCGTGCGCGGCCGGATCACGCCCACCCTCGACTACGCCGACCTCGCCGACTCGGACCTGCTGATCGAGGCGATCACCGAGGACCTCGACCGAAAGCTCGAAATGTGGGGCGAGCTGGACGGGATCGTCAAGGACGACGCCTACCTCGCCACCAACACCTCGTCTCTGCCGGTCGCCACGCAGGCCGACGCCACCAAGCGACCCGACCGGATGATCGGGCTTCACTTCTTCAACCCACCCCAGGTGATGCCGCTGCTCGAGGTCGTCCGGGCGGAGAAGTCGGCTGACGACGCCGTGGAACTGGGGTTCGAGGTCGGCGAGAAGCTCGGCAAGACCACCGTCGCAGCGGGCGACAACCGCGGGTTCATCGTCAACCGGCTTCTGGTTCCGTACATGCTCGACGCGATCCGCGCTCACGAGCAGGGCGTCGGGTCGATCCAGGACATCGACACGGGGATGATGGCCGGCGCGAGCCACCCCATGGGACCGCTGACGCTGGCGGACTTCGTCGGGCTCGACACGCTGTCGGCGATCGCCGATGTGATGGCCGACGCGTATGGCGAAGAGCGCTTCGCGGCTCCCGACACGCTCAAGAAGATGGTCGCGGGCGGCGACTTCGGTCGGAAGTCGGGCCGCGGGTTCTACGATTACTCCGGCGATCAGCCCGTCCCGGTGGATGCCGGGAGCTAGCCAGCTCAAGGAGGGTTCGAGCATGGGAGTCGACGAGACCAGCCTCGACCGCATCAGGAACGCCACCTTCCCGACCGCTCGCCGCGGATACGACAAGCACGAGGTGGAGAAGTTCCTGGGACGCCTCGCGGATTGGCTCGAGACCGGCGGGGGGACCGAGTCCCGCTCGGATGCCGTGAAGAAGGAGCTCGAGCGCGTCGGGGAGCGAACCGGCGCGATCCTGGCCCAGGCCGAGGAGAGCGCGCAGCAGATCCGTGCCGAGGCCGAGGAGGAGGCTCGTGGAGCGATCAACAGCGCGAACATTCAGGCGGCTGAAACCCGCGGTGCGGCCGAGAACCACGCGAACGAGACCAAGGTCTCGGCCGAGCGCGAGGCGCGCGAGGCAGTCGACGCGGCCGAGGCGCGGGCGCGCCAGATCGTGGGGGACGCCGAGCAGCGCCGCGAGGACACGGAGGCACTGATCGAGGACCTGATCCGGCGGCGCGAGGACGTGATCTCGGACACCGAGGAGCTCACGCGCAAGCTGACCGCTGCCGTCGAGCACCATCGGAGCGAGGACATGCAGTCGCCCGAGCCGGTGCCGATCCCGGAGGACGAGGACGAGGCCGTGGATGAGGACGAGGCCGTCGATGAGACGGACACCTCGGAAACCGAGGCCGTTCGGGAGTCGCGGGATACCGAGGTCGTCGAGGAGTCCCAGGACACCGAGGAGCACACGATGGAGCGCGAGCTCGCCGCGGAGCCCCAGCCGGATCACCGAGCGGACCTGCGGTCGTAGTTGAGGGAATCGTGAGCGACGTCAGGGCGGCCCTCGACGCGGCGCTGGAGGGCGGGCCCGAGCGACATCGAAAGAAGGTCGCCGAGCAGGAGAAGCTGCCGGTGCGGGAGCGTGTCGCGCGATTGCTCGATTCCGAGTCGCTCGCCGAGGAGGGCCTGCTGGCCAACTGGGAGCAGGAGGGCCTCGGCGCGGACGGGGTGGTCACCGGGATGGGGACGATCGGCGGCCGGCCGGTTGCGCTGATGGCGAACGATCCGGCCGTCAAGGCGGGTTCATGGGGCCCGAAGACCGTCGAGAAGATCCTGCGGATCCAGGAGCGGGCGCTCGCACACCAGTTGCCGATCATCTACATGGTCGACTCCGCCGGCGCTCGCATCACCGACCAGGTGCGGATGTTCCCTGGGCGGCGCGGCGCAGGCCGCATCTTTCACACCCAGGTCCGGCTCTCCGGTCAGGTCCCGCAGCTCTGCCTGCTGTTCGGACCGAGCGCCGCGGGTGGCGCCTACATCCCGGCCTTCTGCGACATCGTGATCATGCGCGACGGAAACGCCTCGATGTATCTCGGCTCGCCGCGGATGGCCGAGATGGTGATCGGGGAGAAGGTGACTCTCGAGGAGATGGGCGGGGCGCGGATGCACACGTCGGTCTCCGGGTGTGGCCACTTCCTGGCCGACACCGACGAGGACGCCATCGACCTCGCCCGCCGCTATCTGTCGTATATGCCGGCGAACTGGCGGGAGGATCCGCCGGCCGCGCCTCCCGCAGAGCCGGATTCCGGCGAAACGGTGTCGGAGATCGTCCCCGAGAACGAGAAGGACCCGTTCGACGTGAAGGATCTGGTCGGCGCGCTCGTCGACGCGGGCTCGTTCTGTGAGGTGCACGACCGCTGGGCCAAGGAGGTGGTCGTGGGCTACGCGCGCCTCGACGGCAGGGTGATCGGGATCGTCGCCAACCAGCCGAAGGTGAAGGGCGGGGTGCTGTTCGTCGATTCGGCCGACAAGGTTGCCCGTTTCATCATGAGCTGCAACGCCTTCAACGTGCCGCTGCTGTTCCTGGCGGACGTGCCCGGGTTCATGATCGGCAAGGAGGTCGAGCGGCAGGGCATCATCCGGCACGGCGCGAAGATGATCAGCGCGGTCTCCGAGGCGACGGTCCCGAAGATCTCGGTGATCGTCCGCAAGGCCTACGGGGCGGGGCTCTACGCGATGGCGGGGCCGGCCTTCGAGCCGGACTCCTGCCTGGCGTTCCCGCAGGCGCAGATCGCGGTGATGGGGCCGGAGGCGGCGATCAATGCGGTGTTCTTCAACCAGATCCAGCAGATCGAGGATCCCGAGGAGCGGGAGCGCTTCGTCAAGGAGAAGCGGGAGGAATACGCGGAGGACATCGACATCCTCCGCCTCGCTTCGGAGCTGGTCGTCGACGCAGTGATCGAGCCGGACGAGCTACGGGCCGAGCTGATCCGACGCTACGCGCTTGCCGCCGGCAAGGACCGCCGCTTCGCCGAGCGCCGCAACCCGGTCACGCCGGCCTGAGGCCCTCGCTCCGCGCTTCGGAAACGGGACGAGCGACTCGCCGTTCTCGTCCCAGAGTTTGAGACGGAAGGTCTCGAAGCTGCTGCGGAGCGTGACCACGGCGTGCGCCGGAACATCGGATGCGACTCGTGGGCGGCGCGCAGGTTGTAGTTCGGGATCTTGGCGCTCCGGTGGTGGACGTGGTGGAAGTTGGCGTTGCCGACCATCCAGGCGAGTGGGCGCCGCAGCTCGAGGTAGGAGCTGCCCTACAGCGCGGCGAGTTCGAACCGCCAGTCGCCGGCGGCCTCGTAGTAGGTGTCCTCGAACTGGTGCTGGATGTACAGCATCCAATTGGGCGCGCCTGGAATCCGCTTTGCATGGAAAGCAGTACGCCGCCGAGAGATACTGCGTGGGCGATATCGCAGGAGACCGTCGAAATTGGCGGCGGGCGTACGAGCGCTTCGCTTAGCGAACTACCCGTTTACCCGTGCCGACCAAGAGGGGCTCTCGCTCAGGCGAGAGCCCCTCGGGCCCGGTCTCGCCTAGTAGCTGACCTGTCCTGTGTGGATTTCGGTGTCGCTCTGCGTGATGATCGACCCGACCACCGAGACGGTGACGCTGCTGATCTCGGTCGTAAGTGTCCCGCTGGCGTCGGCGAAGCGACCGGTGCCGCCGGTGATCGTGCTGACGAGTGTTGACTCGCTTCCAGTCGCCGTCAACGTCCCCGTTCCCGTGGCGGTCGTGAACACCTCGTCGCCATTCGCCGCCACGATGATTGCGGTGAGCGTAAAGCTGAACGTGTCCGGACCGGTAATCGTGAGCGACGTGATGTCGTTGGTGAAGGTGAACCTCCCCAGGTGGGAGAGATGGCCGCTTCCCACGACAGTCCCCGTCCCAGTGGCAGTGTTGATGGTTGTGGTCGATGTGCTTGTGCCACTGGACGGGCGATCGGTGCCCTTTGCCGCCCCCAGCGCCGCTGCCGGGCTCAGGGCAGCGACCGCGAGCACCAAGCTTGAGAGGAAGATAAGTCTGCGTAGTGGCATCCTGCCACTCCTTTCCGGGTCCACGCCCGTCCTGCTTGCGCGTAACGGCTCGTGGTACCGCGTTGGACGAAACGGAGCGGAGGCCAAGCGCGTCGGCGAGTCCATTGGGCTGGTCGGCGAATCCGGCGACCGCCGCTATTCGCCCCTCACCCTAACCTGCTGCCGTCTCCCCGTGGCGTGCAATTCGTCACACCCGGCCGGAGAAGCGTGGCGCGATCGGCTACACAAGTTCCGCCTTTGACTTCGAGCGCTGCTTTGCATCGAAAGCAGAACCGTTCTTCGCTCCTCGATACTGCTCTCGATGGCCGGCAAGGAGAACGCGGATGCGGTTCGCATTGCCCTCCGCGACCCTCGTGCGGTCAGGCGCGGTAGAACCCTCGATGAGCGCCTCTATGTCCGGTTTCCGACCTTGCTTCCTCGGATCGTGTCGACGCTCATGCGGCTTCGGCCCCGGTCACGCATTCGTCAGGCGTTGGTCGCCCGATCCGTGCACCGGGGATGGGCCGCCTCGGAGCGAGGTGACCTAGAGCTAGCTCTTTGCAGCTATGACCCCGATGTCGAGATCCGATGGCCCACCACAGGGGCTATCGCTTTCCCCGACCTAAAGGGCGTGTATCGCGGCCATGAGGGCTACCGTCAAGTGTGGCGGGCACTGCACGACCCCTGGGAGGTCGAGGTTCATCTCGAGGAGGTGATCGACGCCGGGCACCGGATGCTTGTGACCGGACACGCAACCGCGCAGGGAAAGGGCAGCGGCATCGCAGTGGACGCTCCGTTTTTCGCGCTCTACAGCTTTCGGGCCGGCAGGATCATCAGCGAGCAGTACTTCAA
>Ga0126307_10003454_pt1 | contig 10817 bp, 10 predicted proteins | sample Plot28_FD_89955 | JGI IMG/M metagenome (GOLD analysis project Ga0126307, IMG submission 89955) | Serpentine soil microbial communities from UC McLaughlin Reserve, CA, USA - Plot28 | ecosystem: Environmental > Terrestrial > Soil > Grasslands | place: USA: UC McLaughlin Reserve, Lake County...
ACCCGGGTAGCCAGCAGGCGACGGCCAGTCAGGCTGAGAGCGGCGTTAGCGTGCAGATTCATCCGGTGTCCTCCTTGGGACTGGCGTGCTTGGCAGCTCCCAGCCTTCAAGGGGGCCCGGATGGACCAACGCGCTTAGGAACTACAGCTAGACCACCGTCCGGTTCTCGAGCACCAGCACGCGGTCCTCGAGGTGGCGCTGAACTGCCCGGGCGAGCACGCGGCGCTCGATGTCGCGGCCGACCTCCTCCAGCCCCTCGATGTCGTGGCGGTGGTCGACCCGCTCCACGTCCTGGTCGATGATCGGGCCGGCGTCGAGCTCCTCGGTGACGTAGTGCGCCGTGGCGCCGATGATCTTCACGCCGCGCTCCAGGGCTCGCCGGTAGGGATCGGCCCCCACGAAGGCCGGCAGGAACGAGTGGTGGATGTTGATCACCGGACAGCCGACGCGCTCGAGGAAGTCGCCCGAGAGGATCTGCATGTAGCGCGCCAGGACAACGAGCTGCACGTCCGCCGCGGCGAGCTCGGAGAGCAGCTGCGCCTCTGCCTTCGCCGGCACGGGAGCAAAGGGAACGCCGAAGCCCTCGGCGTCGTCGCGGCAGACCTCGTGGTTCGAGGCCACCAGCGCGATCTCGCCGTCAAGCTCGCCGCGGCGCCAGCGCCAGAGCAGGTCGAGCAGGCAGTGGTCCTCGCGCGAGACGAGGACCGCCACGCGCTTGCGCGGTCGGCTGGGCGAGATGCGCCAGTCCATGGCGAATGGGGCGCCGACCTCGCGTCCGAAGGCGCGCTCGAGCGAGACCGCGTCGCCGCCCTCGAGCACGTACTCCATGCGCATCAGGAAACGGCCGCCACTGGGGTCGGTCGAGTGCTGGTCGGAAGAGGTGATGTTCGCGCCGTGGCCCGCGAGGAAGCTGGACACGGCCGCGACGATCCCGGCACGGTCGGCACACGACACCAGGAGCCGGTGCCGGACCGGCCCGTCGCTCAAGCGCGCGTCTGTCGCGAGCGCAGCTGCATCTGGACCAGGAAGTTGTGCAGCGCGGTGCTGCCGACGTAGCCCACCCCGAGGCCCTCTCCCGCGACCGCGAGCCTCTGCCACACCTCGCGGGCGTGTTCGCGAGGGGTGGTGACGACGAAGTAGCAGAGCGCCTCCCGCACCACTACGACCGGCAGGTCCTCCAGCGATGAGGCGCCGACGAGCTCCTCGGCGCGCGGGCCCACGATCGCGAGCGACTCGCCATCCTCGCCCTCGTCGAGCAGCCCTATCCCCACCGCCCGCATGCAGACCGCGAGCTCGCCCGCCGAGGAGCCGAAGTCGGCTGGGAGAGTGGCTCCGTGCTCGCGGTGCATCCGAGCGCCGGCGCCGCGCAGCAGGTCGTCGAGAGGGCCTGGCTGAGACGACCATGCCGAATACGGCATGCGCGCCAAGGTATCACCGCGCCCAAGTCCCACCATGTAGCGTGCGCTCCAGGGAGAGGTTCTTCGAACGGAGGAGAGGTCCATGCCCATTCCCACCGAGCTGGTCGGGTCGTTGCCGCGTCCCAGGAAGCTCCAGGACGCCTACCAGAAGCTGGACGACGGGGCGATCGATGTCTCGGAGCTGAAGCAGCTGCAGGAAGAGGCGGCCGAGGACTCGATCAAGCGCTTGGAACAGACAGGCGAGCCGCTCGTGACCGACGGTGAGCAGCGTGAGTCGAGCTTTGCCACCTACCCCCTGACCACCACGCTCGCGGGCACCGGCCTCGCTCCGAACCTCGCCGGCGACGGGCAGTACTTCGCGATCTTCGACGACGGGCACCACCGCCAGCTGCCGCGGCTCACGGGCGGCCCGTTCAGGTACCAGACCTACGCTTCGGAGTTCGTCGAGAAGAACAAGAAGATCGCTACACACGGCGTCAAGCAGGCGGTCATTGCGCCATCGATGCTGATGCTCCTCTACCCGCTCGACGACGAGATCGAGGGCTACTCCCGCGACCAGTTCCTCAGCGATCTCGTGGACGAGTGCGAGAAGGACATCCGCCAGTGCTTCGCCGCGGGCGCCGAGCGCGTCTCGGTGGACTTCACCGAGGGCCGGCTGGCCAACAAGAACGACTCACGCAACCCGTGGACCGGCCGGGACATGCTTCAGGACTTCATCGACCTGAACAACCGGGTGATGGAGCGCTTCTCTCCGGAGGAGCGCAAGAACATCGGCATCCACACGTGCCCGGGCGGCGACAACGACTCCGTGCACTCCAAGGAGGTGCCCTACGAGAAGCTCCTCAACCACATGTTCAAGATCAACGCGGGCTACTTCCTCATCCAGTGCGCGAGCGAGGACGACCGCGAGACGGTCTACAAGCTCTGCGGAGAGAATCGCCGCGACGACGCCGACGGCGTGTCGCAGATGTGCTTCATGGGCGTGATCAACCCCCTCACCCCGGACGTCGAGTCGCCCGATCACGTCAAGGACGAGCTCGTCAAGGCGGCCGACCACATCGGCGTGGAGCACCTGGGTGCTACCGACGACTGCGGCTTCTCGCCGTTCAGCCGCGACCTCAAGCCCCAGCATGGCGATGATCCCGACTACGCCCGGGACGTGGCCATGCAAAAGATCTCGAACCGCCTGGAGGGCACGCGCATGGCCTCCGAGGAACTCGGCGCTTAGCTGTCCCCCAACGGCCGGCAGCGGGCGTCGTTCCTGTCGAGGACCCTGCCGGTCGCCGAGTGGAGCGTGAGCTTCGCCGAGACCGTCCCGTCAGCCAGGGCGAGGACGAGGGCCCTCAGCCCCCGGTCACCTGGGTCAACGCGCGCTCGAGCTCGTCGACGCTGAAGGGGCCCTCGATCCGTGACCGGATGCGTCCGTTCTCGTCGATCACGAAAAGCCAGGGTTCGCTCTGGAGGTTCCACTTGACGACCTGGGGCCGCAACCCCTTCGAGACCTCGTTGTCGCGGTAGATCTCCTGATGGATGAACGCGGCGCCCCTGGCCCCGCGCGCCTTGACCTGCTCCGCGATGTCCACGACCGGCCCGCAGACGCGGCTCTGGCAGAGAGCCGGCGTGGCGAAGAGCAGCACCACGGGCTTCTTCCCGACCACGTCGGCGAAGTCCTCGTCATGCATGGTCGACGGCGGCACCCGGGTGTCGATGGAGCTCAGGTTGCCCGACACCGACGCCTTGGTCGGAGTGGAAACCTTGGGGGCACTCTCCCCCACCTTCGGCACCTTGCCGTTCGCCCTGACGGTCAGCGGACCGCCCGCGGGCGTGGCCATCACGAAGCGATCGTCGAGGCGCACCACGCCCAACACCTCGTAGCGGCCGGGCTTGCGAAAGCGCAGGTCGGCGACGTAGACCGACTTGGCGGCGTCCTTGTCCTTCTCCACGCCCGCGCTGCGGAACTCGGCGTCAGTGGCCAGCGACTCGTAGCGCGCCGGGAAGGGGCCGCGCGCCTTCCCCCCGCCCACGGGCGCCACGTAGACCGCGACCGTGGCCTCGGCCAGCTGTGAGCGCGCTCGGTCGAAGAGGCCGAAGCCGAAGCGGTTGGTGCCGGGCTCGAGCTCGGATACCGCCGTCGCCAGGACGGGCCCCGCCTTCGCCCCGGGCAGCATGCCGCGCAGCTCGGCCAGCGAGCGGCCGGCGGGCTTCGGGAAGTCCTTGGGGGCAGCCACGGGCGGCGGCGGATCGGATCCGGTATCGCCGGAGCTGCCGCAACCTGCGACCAAGGCAGCCGATGCCAGCGCCCCTGCAAACGCGGCCGACCGACCGAGGTTCAGCACGGTCACGCGGTCGAGCGTATCGAGCGAGCGGGGCGCTCGCGGAGGTGCACGGAGCCTTAACCCACGCTTCGCTTTGCATAGGCTGCGCGCCCATGGCAGAACGCGCAGCTCTCATCACCGGTGGTTCCAGCGGCATCGGCCTGGCCGTCGCCCGGATGCTCGGCGAGGAGGGTTACGGGATAACGCTCTCTGCCCGCCGCCCCGACAAGCTCGAGGAGGCTGCCGACGGACTGCGCGGCGAGGGCCTCGACGTGAACTCGGTGCCGGCCAACATGGCCAACGAGGACGACATCAAGGCAATCGCCGAGTCGCACCGCGAGCGCTTCGGCCGACTCGACTTCCTGATGAACAACGCCGGCGTGGGGATCGGCGGCGCCATCCACCAGGCGGAGACGAAGAAGCTCGACATGCAGCTCGACGTGAACCTCCGAGCCGTCTACCTCATGAGCCGCGAGACGATCCCCATGCTCAAGGAGGCGGGCAAGGAGCACTCGAGGGCCGTGGTGGTGAACACCGCCTCCATCGCCGGCAAGTCCGGCCAGGGCTGGCTGGCCGCCTACTCGGCCACCAAGTTCGGGGTGGTCGGCCTCAGCCAGGCCATGCACAAGGAGCTGGCCGCCGACGGGGTCAAGGTCACCGCGCTATGCCCCGGGTTCGTCGACACGCCGATGACCGACTGGGTTCAGGAGCAGGTATCCAAGGGCGAGATGATCCAGCCCTCCGACATCGCGGAGGCCGTCCGCTACCTGCTGCACACCTCGCCGGCGTGCATCGTGCCCGAGATCCAGTTCGTGCGGCCCGGCGACCAGATGTAGTGCCCGGCGGGGATTCCCTGCCCGCGGCCCTAGACGAGCTCGCGCTCGCGCTCGCCGGCCTCGGCGACTTCAGCGGCCTCGGCGGCCTGGAGCTCGGCCACCGCGCGCTCGTACTCGTCCAGGCGGCGGAAGGGCCGTAGCCAGGACCAGCCGCCCTCGCGCTTGAGCTCCTTGGAGCGGTCGCGCTCCCCGGTGTCTCGTCTGGGCTTGGCCTCGGCCTCCGGTTCGGGGCGCTCCTGGAAGCCGCGCGACATCCGGTACTCGGCAATCGCCCGGCCCAGCTCGGTCTGGTTGGCGCCGGCCTCGATGGCGATGCTGGCCTCAAGCATCGTGCGCAGGGTGCGCAACTCACGGTCGCTGGCCGGGCGCGGGCCGTTGCCGGCGCCCGTGTAGCGGTCCCACCCGCGGGCGAAGCTGGCCAGCGCCGTGCGCCCCCCGTGGCGATGGGCGGCGAGCATCGGGCACACTCCGCCCTGGCGGTCGGTGTATGCGCCCACGATGATGCGGTTGTGGTCCATGCCGTCAAGCATGGCCCGCCGGGTCTCCAGGGGCAGGCAGTCGATGGCGGTGCGCAGTTGTCGGGCGGGGCGGCGATGCGTTCTCATAGGATCCTCGGCGCTCGGCCGGGATCGTAAGAGGCTAAATGCGCCCGTCGGAGACTTCAAGGAGTCCCCTGCGCCACGAAAGGAGAATTGCATTGCGACTGGGCCTGCACGTCGGCTACTGGGGCCTGGGTCTCACTTCCGAGCAGCAGCTCGCGCTCGTGAAGGAGGCCGAGGGCGTTGGCTTCGACTCGGTGTGGGCAGCAGAGGCCTACGGGTCGGACACCGCCACCGTGCTCGCCTGGATCGCGGGACAGACGGAGCGCATCCGCCTCGGCTCGGCGATCTTCCAGATGCCCGGTCGCACGCCCGCCATGACCGCGATGACGGCGGCGACGCTCGATCAGCTCTCGGGCGGCCGCATGATCCTGGGCATCGGCTCGTCGGGTCCGCAGGTGGCCGAGGGCTGGCACGGGCAGCCGTTCGCCCGACAGCTCAAGCGCACTCGTGAATACGTGGAGATCCTGCGCATGGCGCTCGCTCGGGAGAAGGTCGAGTACCAGGGCGACACCTACCTCCTCCCCATCCCCGACGGGCCGGGCAAGGCGCTCCATCTGATGATCAGCACGGTTCAAGAGCGAATGCCCATCTACATCGCCGCCATCGGGCCGAAGAACACGACGCTCACGGGCGAGATCGCCGACGGCTGGATCCCCACCTTCTTCTCTCCCGAGCACGTGGGCGACGCCAGGAAGCTGCTGCAGGAAGGCGCCGACAAGGCGGGCAACTCGCTGGACGGATTCGACATCGCGCCGATGGTCAGCGTGGCCATCGACGACGACTTGAACCGCGCCCGTGACGTGATGCGTCCCATACTCGCCCTCTACATCGGCGGAATGGGCTCCAGAGATAAGAACTTTTACAACGCCCTTGTCCGGCGGTATGGGTTCGAGGAGGCCGCGGATGAGGTACAGAACCTCTACCTGGAGGGCAAGAAGGACGAGGCCGCGGCCGCCCTGCCGCCAGAGCTGATCGACATGACGTCGATCTGCGGCCCCCGCGACCGCGTCAAGGACCGCATCGAGATCTACCGCGACGCGGGCGTCGGGACGCTGATGATCTCCCCCATGGCCTTCGAGGCCGAGGAGCGCATCCGCATCGTCCGCGAGCTTGCGGAGCTGGTCTGAACGGGGCCCGGGAACGGCGCCGCTTCCTCCTCGCCGCCTTCGGCGACCCCGGCCACGTCTTCCCGGCCATCGCGCTGGGGGGCGAGCTGGCGCGCCGTGGCCACGCGGTCTGCCTGCAGAGCTGGGAGCGCTGGCAGGAGCCCGCCGAGGCCGAGGGCATGCGCTTCGAGCCGACGCCGGAGTACAAGGTCTTCCCGCAGCTCGGCGAGCGGCCGCTCAAGCCCTACCAGGCGGCGGTCGCGGGCGCGATCGCCACACAGCCGCTCATCGATGAGCTGGACCCCGACGCCGTGGTGGTGGACATCCTCACCGTCGCCGCGTCGCTGGCCGCCCAGCGGGCGGGCCGGCGCTGGGTGACGCTCGTTCCTCACGTGCTCCCCGTGCACGAGCGGGGGCGTCCGCCCTACTCGACCGGCGCGCGGCTGCCGCGCACGCCGATCGGCGCGCGGCTGTGGGAGCTCGCCACCCCGCTGCTGCGCCGCGGCGAGGAGCGGGGCCGCCGCGAGCTGAACGGCGCGCGCGAGCGCGCCGGCCTGGAGCCGCTCGCCTACACCCACGGCGGCATCTCGCACCAGCTGACCCTGATCGCCACCTTCCCCCAGCTCGAGTACCCGCGCAGCGGCTGGGAGCCCTACATGCGCGTCACCGGGCCGCTGCTCTGGGAGCGGCCCTACGAAGAGGTCGAGCTGCCGCCGGGCGACGGACCGCTGGTGCTGGTCGCGCCGTCCACCTCTCAGGACCCCGCCGGGCGGGTGCTGCGCGCCGCGCTGGAGGGCTTGGCCGACGAGCCGGTCCGCGTCATCGCCACCACCAACCACCGTGGCGGCGGCGAGCGGCCCGCCGTACCGCCCAACGCCCGCCTGGTCGACTGGCTCTCCTACGCGCGCACGATGCCCCGCTGCGACCTCGTGGTCTGCCACGCCGGCCACGGGACGGTGTGCCGGGCTCTGGCCAGCGGCGTGCCGCTGGTGGCCTGCCCCGCCGAGGGGGACATGGCCGAGAACGCCGCCCGCGTGGCCTGGGCGGGCGCGGGCGTCTCGCTGCCCCGCCGCCTGGCGACGGCGCGAGGCATCCGACTGGCGACCCGCAGGGTGCTGGCCGACCCGTCGTACGCCGAGCGGGCGCGCGACCTGGCCGAGTGGGCCGAGCGCTTCGACGGCCGGTCGCTGGCGGCGGACCAGCTGGAGCGCTTCGTGGCCGCCTGAGGAGCTCCGGGGGTGGGGCTCGAACCCACAACCTATCGGTTAACAGCCGATCGCTCTGCCGATTGAGCTACCCCGGACCGCGGGATGCAAAGGTAGCGCCGACGGCCCTAGGTCTCGTCGTGCGTGGTCCCCTCGAGGCGCTCGGCGTTGCCGGAGTGCTTGAGCATCGCCAGGGTCTTGGCCTCGATCTGGCGTACCCGCTCGCGGGTCACGCCTACCTCGCGGCCGATGTCCTCGAGGGTGCGCGGGTCCTCCTCGGCCAGTCCGTAGCGCAGCTCCAGCACCCGGCGCTCGCGCCAGGGCAGCTGGTCGAGGATGTGCTCGAGATCGGCGTCGCGGATCGCCTTGGACACCTGCTCGTGAGGCCGGTCTATCGCTTCATCCTCGATGAAGTCGCCGAAGCTCGCGTCGCCCTCGGCGGCGCCGACCGGGGCCTCGAGCGAGATCGGCTCCTGGCCCAGCTTGAGGATCTGCTCGACCTTGGCGGCGGGCATCTCGACGATCTCGCCGATCTCCTCGGGCGTGGGCTCGCGCCCGAGCTTCTGGCTCAGCGACCGGCGCGCCCGAGCCACCTTGTTCATCCGCTCGACCATGTGGACGGGGATGCGGATGGTCCGCGACTGGTCCGCGAGCGCGCGCGTGATCGCCTGACGGATCCACCAGGTGGCGTACGTCGAGAACTTGAATCCGCGGCGCCAGTCGAACTTCTCGACGGCCCGGATCAGGCCCATGTTTCCCTCCTGGATCAGGTCCAGCAGGGTCAGCCCGCGGTTGGAGTAGCGCTTGGCGATCGAGACGACCAGGCGCAGGTTGGCCTCGATCATCGCGTTCTTGGCCGTCATGTCGTTCTGCTCGACCCGGCGGGCGAGGCGGACCTCGTCCTCGCGCGTGAGGAGGCGGACCTGGCCGATGTTCTTGAGGTACAGCCGGACGGCGTCCTCCGAGCCCTGCTCTGGCGGCGGCGCGGGAATGCCCGCCGTGACGATCCCGCCCTCGTTGAAGATGTCGTAGGCGTCGCGGCCGCCGGGCCCTGCCTGGTGGGCGGCCTCCTCGCCCTCGGGCGCCGCCAGCTCCGCCTCGTCCTGCGGGACGTCGTCGTGGGCGGGGCCCTCGCGGCTCACGATGCCTCCCCCGCGACCGAGTCGAGCTCCTGGCGCAGCGCGTGCTTGGCCCGCGCGAGCTCGCCCTCGCGCACGCGGTCGCGGCCCAGACGCGCCTGTCGGATCTCCCGCTCGAGGCGGCGCTGCTCGAGATCGAGCAGGTCGCGGTGCAGGCCGGACTCCGGGTACTCCCCCACGGCATCGGCTGCCATGTAGACCCGGGTCACCAGGGCCTTGAGCTCGGGGTCGTCGTCGGACAGCCCGTTGATCGGATCGTCGAAGTGGGCGAGCAGGTGATCGCGCCCGCGGCGGGCGACCTCGGAGGTGAGGTGCTCGTCCTTCAGCCGCTCGAGGTAGGGCCTGCCCACGGCCTTGGCCACCAGGCAATGCGTGAGGAAGGCCCGCTCGTTGACGGGCGCGAGCTCGCTCGGCGCGCGGGCAGGAGTGGGACTCGGGGCCGAGCGGCTGGTTGTGGGTGGGACTGTCAGCTGGGCCGTCACGTACTGCACGGGAACGTCGAGGCGATCGGACACGTATCTGACGAGATGATCGCGGGTCTTGCTCTGCCCCGGCGTGGCCGCAACCAGCGGACGGACTAGTTCAAGAGCGCGATCTACCCCGGCCGGCGTCCCGAGCCGTTGCGTCGAGATTACCCGCCGCACTTCGAACTCAAGCGCAGGGATCGTGTCCCCGAAGCGCGCGGCCAGCGCCTCCGGCCCCTCCCGCTCGAGGAGATCTGCCGGGTCGCGCCCCTGCGGCAGCTCGACCACCCTCAACGAGACGTCGGACTTCTCGGCCTCCTGAGCCGCGCGCGACATGGCCGCCTGCCCCGAGCTGTCTGCGTCCAGGGCCACCACGACCGTGTGAGCGGTACGCCCGAAGGCCTGCAGCTGCTCGGCGGTCAGCGCGGTGCCCATGATCGCCACCGTCTCGGGAATGCCGGCTTGATGCAAGGCCAGGACGTCGGTGTAGCCCTCTACCACGACCAGCCTGCCCGAGCGCGCCGCCGGCTTGCGCGCGAGGTCGAGCCGAAACAGCTGCTCGCCCTTGTGAAAGACCTCCCCCTCGGCCGAGTTCAGGTACTTGGGCCGCTGCTCGTCGGTGGTCGCCCGGGCCCCGAAGCCCGAGACGCGCCCGCGCGTGTTGGTCAACGGGAAGGTGATGCGTCCGCGGAAGCGGTCGATCATCCCGTTGCCCTCGCGCCGTTGCTGCGACAGGCCGGTCGCCAGCAGCTCGTCGTCGGTGAAGCCGTCGCGCTTGGCCGCGGATGTCAGGCGATCCCAGCCGCCCGGCGCATAGCCGACCCCGAACTCGCGCAACGTCTCCTCGCGCAGGCCGCGGCCGAGCAGGTACTCGCGCGAGACCGCCGCCTCGTCGGCCTTCCAGAGGTAGGAGGCGTAGAACTTCGACGCCCGCTCCAGCAGAGCCAGCAGCCGCTCCCGGCGGCGGCGGCGGCGCTCGGCGTCGGGGTCCTCGCTCTCGCGCTGCAGCTCCACGCCATAGCGATCGGCCAGCAGCTCGAGCGCGCCGGTGAAGTCGAGCGCCTCGGTCTCCATCACGAAGCCGATCGCGTCACCCGAGGACTCGCAGCCGAAGCAGTAGTAGACCTTCTTCTCGGCGTTGATCGAGAACGAGGGCGTGCGCTCCTCGTGGAAGGGACAGAGGCCGACCAGGTTCACGCCGGCGCGGCGGAGCTCCGTCTTCGCGCCCACCAGGTCCGCCATGTCCACGGCGTCCTTGACCCTCTCGACGCTGTCGCGCGTGTACACGGTCAGAACCCCTGCGGCACCGAGAGCTCGGAGAAGGTGCGCACGGCGTAGCGGTCGGTCATCCCGGCCAGCCAGTCGATCACATCCTGGGGATCGTCGGCGGTCTCGGCGTAGTGCGCGAACAGGGCGCGCAGCATGCGCTCCACTCTTTCCTTCTCGCGCTGGGCGTCGGGGCCGAGGTAGACCCGCTCGAACATGAACTCGCGCAGGCGCAGCATCGCCCCGCCTACGTCGTCGCCCTGCACGATGTCGCCGGCGTCGGCGGAGCGCTCCAGCAGGTCGAGCACCAGCGTCTCGATCCGCTCGGAGCCGGTGCTGCCCAGCACGGCCACCTCCTCGCGCGGGAGGTCCTCGAAGGCGAGCACGCCGGCGCGGCGGAGCTCCGTCTTCGCGCCCACCAGGTCCGCCATGTCCACGGCGTCCTTGACCCTCTCGACGCTGTCGC
>Ga0126307_10003455_pt1 | contig 10817 bp, 17 predicted proteins | sample Plot28_FD_89955 | JGI IMG/M metagenome (GOLD analysis project Ga0126307, IMG submission 89955) | Serpentine soil microbial communities from UC McLaughlin Reserve, CA, USA - Plot28 | ecosystem: Environmental > Terrestrial > Soil > Grasslands | place: USA: UC McLaughlin Reserve, Lake County...
CCGTGGCCCGAGGCCCGGGTGTTACGTGAAGGAGATCGGAATGGACAGTTACAACACCGTGCTCTACCTGCACGTCCTCTCGCTGCTCTTAGGCATCGGTGCCGCAGCCGTGACCGGCGTCTGCGTGTTCCGTTTGCGGGCGGCGCAAACTCTCGCCGACGCTCTGCCATGGGGGATGCTCGCGGGCCAGACGAAACGCGTGTTCCCCGTTGCCGTTCTCGGCCTCTTTGCGACCGGCGCCTACATGACAAGCGATCTGTGGACATGGAGCACTGGCTGGATCGACGTTTCGATCGTGGCTCTTGCCGTCGTCGCGCTTCAGGGGCCGCTCCTCGCAGGTCGCAGCGCGACGGCGCTAGCGCACGCCCTGCGCGAGAACGGACCAGGACCGCTCGGCGAGCGGCCGCGGCGGCTGGCGCGTGATCCCGTGCTCTGGGTCGTCACGTTCGCGAATCCCGGCATCGTCCTCGGCGTCGTCTGGGCCATGATCAACAAGCCGAGCACCGCTGGGTCGATTGCCGCCGTTGTCATCGGCTACGCCGTCGGAGCCGCAGCGGCGTTGCCGTTCACGAGGAAACCGGCGATCGAGGCGCAGACGGTCGCTGAGCCGAGCCCGTAAGGAAGACGACGCGCCCGGGGCGACCCCTCGGGCGCGTCGCTTGTCGTCATCGCGCGTCATCGTTAGCTGCTCGGACGCAGCGACGCTGCGCGCCGGCGGGCGGACAGCAGCGGCAACTCGCGCAGCAACTGGCGCAGCAGTCGCCGACGACGCCGCCGCAGCGCCAGCGGTTGGGCGTCTCGTCTCAGCCGCTCCGCGTACTCACGCGCGTACAGGCGGCGAGAGTCCAGGTCGTATGCAGACATCGCTCCTCCTTTCACTGATCGAGGTGGACGGATTCGGGGTTCGGCTGCAAAGGAACCGAACGCTCATGTGCCCCTCCTTGAGAGGTCGTGGACTTGTCCCGCCCACCGTGCGGAGACCCGATACGAGGGTGTGCGGGCGGCTTACGCCGTGATGAGACCCGGCATGCGGCGAGGCCATGACGGGACGGTAAAGCGGTGATTCATCGCCATAGCCTCCTCTCGAGAGCCGGTTCGGAGTCTTTGATGGTGCACCCGCGGCTCGTGCGTGTCAACCGCAACTCTCGCGGCAGCGGGCGGCGTAGTGGTGACTCCGGGGTCGGGCCTACGAGCCGGGCTCGCCCCTCGGACGCTGTTACCTATCGCTTTCGCGGGGCCGGCGCGGCTAGTCGAGCGCAAGCCGCATCACGATCTCTCCCTCGTCGACTTCGCCGGTGTCGACGAAGCCGAAGCGCGTATAGAAAGCATGCGGGGAGTGCTCGCCCGGGTGGTAGCTGAGCTTCATCTCCTTGACGCCGTCCTGGCGTGCCTCCTCGATGAGCAGCTCCAGCGCGCGCCGGCCGTACCCCTTGCCCTGGTGGCCGGCATCGATCATGAAGCGCCAGACCCAGAACTCGTTGGGCGGGTCGCGGTACGCCATGACGAACCCCACGGGACCGTCGTCGGCGTAGACCGCCCGAAACCATCCCCGCGGCTCGAAGTGGGCCTCGGCGATCGAGCGCGCGTTCGCGGCGACGTACTGCTCCTGCTCAGGCTCGACCGCCAGATCCAGCACCGCCCCGAGCGACTCCTGCCTGATCTCACGAAGCTCAACCGTAGAGGCCATGCCTTGGATTCCACCAGTTCTGGACGAAGCGTTCACCCGCCACGGTCGGGCTGGACGCCTCCCTCGGCGAATAGCTCACCCCAGCCTCGTCGTCGGTGAGCAGCTCGGCAGTCGAGCCACGCCGGGCGCGGCCTTTCTACCGCTGTTCCGCCCAGAATGCAGCCCCTTGTACTGCCCCGCCCGCCGCTGTCGTCGCCGCTGAAAACGAAAGCGCCGCCTACGCGGGGCTTTCCTTGATGGGCGGTGCCGGGCTCGAAGCTCCCTGCTAACCGGCACTTTCCCAGGTGCGAGGACAGCACCGGGGACAGCACCCCGCGAGCACGACTGACACGCTAGGCGGCGAGCAAGGCGGCGTGGTCGAGTTCGCGCTCGTCGACGAGCACGGGGGTGTACGTGTCGGCCGTGACGGACAGGTTCCGCTGCCCGACCCACTCGCCGATCCGCGCCCACGGCATCCCGCCAAGGTGGAGCAGCGAGACGCGCCGGTGGCGCAGGTCGTGCGGGCTCCAGAGCGGGATCGCGGCGGCACGGCACGCCTTCGCGATCGAGGTCCGCAGCGCGTCCGCACCGGAGCCCGCGAACAGGCGCGCCTCCGGGTCGCGATCCTCACGCGGCGGCAACGTCGCCTCGATCCCCTCGGCGAGGACGGGCGGCAGGTCGATCCACAGTGCCCGCCGTGTCTTGGTCGTCTGCTTCCGCAGGCGGACGCGGCGGCGCGTCTCGTCGTAGTCGCCGATCGTCGTTCGGTCGATGGCGCTGACGCGAGCGCCCGACCAATCGAGGAACAAGAGCGCGAGCCGGTGCTTCGATGGGATCAGCCGGTAGACCGACTCGACGTGCTCGGCGCTCGGCGGGCTCGGCTCCTCCGAGTCGTCGCGCGGCAGCTTCACGACCACGCGATCACGAGCGGGATTCGGGCTGACGCCCGCGTGGTCGAGCACCATCGCCGTCGCCGTGACGCTCTTGCGGATCGACTCGCGCGCCTTCCCGTCCGCGTGCAGGGCGGCGACGAGGTCGGCGATGTTCTGGGCGGCGATCTCGTCCAGGCGGCGAGCGCCGAGCAGCGGCAGCGCCCGGTTGAGCGCGGTGCTGTGCTGCGTCGCGGTCGCCTCGGCAACGTCGACGCGGGAGGACTGCCAGCGTGCGGCGGCTTCGGCGAACGTTGGTGCGGGCGTCGGTTCGCGCAGGATCGTCAGGTCGGGCACGCGCATGGCGGCGAACTCTCCGGCGATCCACTTCTTGCGGATCGTCGCCTCGCGCATCGTCTTGAACGACCCGCCGTAGCGGACCGGAGCTTCGCGACCGCCGACCCGGTATTCGACGCGGTAGCGGACGCCGCCGTCGCGGGTCGGCCGCGTCCGGATCCAGACGCTGCCGCTCGCGGAGCGGGGTAGGGTGAACGTCACGATCGTGACCTCCTTGCAGGTCGTGGTCGAGTCCGGGCGGTGACCGTTGTAGCGGCACCGTCCGGGCGCTCCGAGGCGGAGCGCGACCGCACAGGGAAGCACACGAGCGTCCTCACGCGGGGCGAAGGCGGTCGGCGCAGCGCGGGCAGTACGTCTGCTCGTCGAGGAAGGCGAGGTACGCCTCGGCGCGGATCATCGGGCGCGAGTAGCCCGGCAGGATGATCACCGGGCACTGGCGGAACACCGCGTCGACGGCGCGCCGGTCGAGCCCGAGCTCGCGCAGGTCCGAGCGCGTGAGCACCGCGCCCGGCGTGCGGAGCAGCTCGGCGGCGGAGGGGCGCGCGCTCACGCCGCTGGCGACCCCGAGACGACAGACGACGAGTAGGCCCGGACGCCCGCAGCGCGCCCTGCGCGCACAGGACGCTCCAGGGCGGCATCCAGGGCGCGCCGGACACCCCGGCGACCGGGGCGGCGAGCCGACGAGGCGGCGGCGGCCGTCACGACCCGCGCGTGACGTCGGCGTCGGCACGCCCGGCTTGCCGCGTCCGCTCGCCCGCCCACTGCTTGTCGACCTGCCGCTGATGCTCGCGCTGGTCGCGCGCCTGCCGCTGCCGTTCCTCGTAGGCGTCCAGGTCATGCTGGAGCGCCTCGCGGACCGTGTCGAGGTCGCCGACGGCGCTCCGAAGCAGCGGCGAACGTCCACGCTGGAACGGCGGGAAGCTGCCGCCGTCGGCGTGCGCGAGTGCTCGCGTCCAGGAGGCTTCCGCGAGCGTCTCTGCGAGCGCGAGCAGGCGCTCATGCAACGCCTGCAGGTCGCCGTACACGTCCTCTATGGCCCCGGCGATCTCCGCGTCGATCTCGTCGGCAACCTCGCCCGCGAGCGGGTGGGCGAGGGCGAGCAGCTCGTTCGCCGACCGGCGGAGCCCCGCCTGCAACGCCTCGTGCACACGCTGCGCCTCGCGGTACTCACCCTGCAACCGCTCCACGCCCGAGGGCGGAACTTCCTCGCCGCGCGCGACCGCCTCCGCCGCTGCCACTTTGTCGGCACGGGGCGCGTCGGCGATCCGTGCCCGCAGCTCAGCGAGACGGCGGGACGACGCGGCAAGCCGCTCCGCGATCCCGGCGTGCCGCTTCGGCTCGCCCGGCTTCAACTCGCCGACCAGGCGCGGCGCGATCGGCTCGGCGAGCATCCCTCCGGCACGCCCGAACTGCGGCGCGGTCGTCGTCGTCGTAGGCGTCTTGGTCATGTTTCCTCCTTCGTGTCTGCCGCCTCAGCGGCGTCTGTCGATGTAGGGCCCCGCCGGAAACAGCGTTTCGTCCTGCGACTGCTTCGCCGGAGCGTGTTGTGCCGAGCGTGCCCCGGCGCGGCTGTCGGTACGGCGAAGCTGCTCGGGATCAGCGCCGCGTTCGAGCTTGTAGGTGCAGTCAGGGCACGTCCACTGGCCGTCGATCACCAGTCGCGGCCCGCCAAGTGAGCAGTTGCAGAGATGGCAACGCGGGCTCCTCGGTCGTCTCGCGATCATCGGGTCATCCCTCCTGTCTGCCGCCTCAGGCGGCGGGGTCGGTGTTCTCTGAACCGGGCCGGTTGACGGGGTTTGGCCCCTTCCACTCGGCCCACGCTCGGTCATCAGGCGTCCTCCTTGTGAGGCGCGAGCCGGTAGCGAGTCGCTGGCCGACCGCCGGTTACTTCCGTTTCCTCGGTGATGCGCCCGGCGGCGAGCAGCAGCGCGAGCGCGTTGTCCAACTCGGCGGCGGTGCGGTGACGCGAGAACACGTCACGCAGCTCGTCACGCGTGAGCCCCTTCGCGTCCAGCGCCTCGACGATCGCGTCCGCGACCTGGTCGCCGAGCCGGTCGCCGAACACGAGCAGCGCCGACCGCTCGCAGTAGCGCCACAGCGCCAGCGCCGCCTCGACGTGCTCGCACCGGATCTGCTTCGAGCGGTCGAGCAGCGCGTACAGCAGCGACAGGCGGGTGGCGTGCGCCTCCGCGCGCGAGCAGGCGGCGCCGGCGAGCCCGTAGCGGTCGATCGCCAGCTCCTCCTCGTAGGCGACCTTCCACCGCTCACGTGCCTCCGGGTCGCGGACGAGCGCCCCGCCGCGCTTGCGGGCGAACGTCAGCGCGGCCTGGAACGCCTCCACGTACCCGGCTTCCAGGTGGCCGGGCAGCGGCGGCGGCTCCGCGAGCAGGTGCGAGCGGCGGACGGCGACGAGCAGGAAGCGGTTCAGGAAACCGTTGGCGATCTCCGTCTCGGGCACGCGGCGGACGAGCTCGTCGGGCGTGATCGCCGTCAGGGCGCTGACGTGGTGACGGCTAGCCACGGACTTGCGCGCCTTGGTGCGGTTCTCCAGCGGCAGCGTCCCATCCCAGGCGCGCCGGAGCAGGCTGCTCAGCGTCGACCCGTCCCGGCCAGCGATCGCGAGCACGCTCGCGAACTCGTCCTCCAACACGAGCAGGCGCTCGTCGTCGGCACCCGCGTCGACCGCCTGGTCGCCTTGCTCGGTGTGCTCGACGATCGGGTCGCGAACTTCGGCGACGACCGACTCGCCCGAGCCGAAGCCGCCGCAGATCCGCTTCGTCCAGCCGTCGTCGGCGAGCCGCAGCGGTCGGCAGCCGAGCGTCATCGCCTCGCCCTTGCGCCCGCTCGACGTCGGCCCGACGAGCACGGCGAACTCGTTCGCGTGGTGGCGAAGCGCGCCGACCTGCACGTGCGGGGTGTGGCCGACGGCGCTGCCGAACGCGAGTAGCGTGGCGACCAGCACGCCCACGGGTGCCGCCTCGGTGAACGGCTGCACCGCCTCCGCCCAAGCGCCCGCGAGCCCATGGAGCGCCTCCGACTCCAGCTCCGGCACCGTCCACTCTCGCCTGCGCGGTAAGCGCGCTAAGCGCGGAAAGTCGCCTCGACCCCTTTCCGCGCTTTCCGCGCTTTCCGCGCTTTCCGCGCCGCTAGAGGGAGGGACGCGGCGGGACGCTTCCACGCGGAGCGCGAGCAGCTCGTCGAGTGCGATCGGGTCGCCTTCCAGCGGCTCCTGGATCGCGGCGAGCGTCGCAGGATCGAGCCGGTGGCGCGGAACCGGGATGCCGTTCATGAGCGCCTGGTAGGCGCGGAGATCGCCCTGGGCGGACAGCGACATGGCGGCGCTGCCGAGCAGGTACTCGCGCTCGCGCTCGTCGGCGCTCACACCGCCTCCCGGTCGTACACGTTGGCGAGCCCGCGCAGCGGCGGACGCTCCTCGCGGTGCAGGTCGTACTCCAGCCTGCGGGCAAGCAGGTCGAGCAGGACCGCGAACTCCTCGGGGCTGAACTGCGCGCGCCAGGCGTCGAGCAGCGCGACGAACCCGGCGAGCGCCGCTTGCAGTCCGGTGACACGCGCGGTCACGCCGCGACCGCCTTCCGGCAGCGTGGGACTACGTGTTCAGGAGGGGCTCCAGCCGGGCGGGCCCGGCGAGCGTCGTGCGGGTCGTTGTCCTCGCTATCACCGTCCGGTGGGTCGCCACGCGACCCGGAGTGGACACGGACGCGACGAGGCTGCGGCGCGGAGCGCGAAGGCGGCGACGCTGGCGGAGGTCGCCGGGCGAGCAGGGCGAGCCGATCGACACGTTTGCGGTCGCGACGGAAGCCGGGGCGCACCGTGAACGTGAGGACAACATCGTGAGTGCCAGGACGCTGCGCGAAGGCGATCGTGCCCCTGTCGACCTCGACCAGGACGAACTCCTCGCCGCGCCGCGCATCACGCTTGACGACGCCGCTGGCTACCTGCCGGACGCGCTCGCCGTCGCCGCGCATCAGGTCCGACACGTAGGTCAGGACGGGCAGGGCGCACGCGGCGTCCGTGCCGTAGGTGCGCGCGCCCGTCGCCGTGAGCAGGTCGCTGACCCTCGCGAGATCGCGGATGCTGCGACCCCTCGCGACGTCGGCCTGCAGGAGCGCGCGCAGGAGCTTCGCGAACCTCGGCACCGCTGGGGCGTTGCCGGTCACCGAGCGAGGAGGTCGTCATCCACAACACGAGCGCCAGCCACGACGAGGAGCGTAGACAGCGGGCCGGACGGAACGACAACGGGCGCTCCCAGGGGGAACGCCCGCTGCCTCGACTTCGCTGCTGGCGCTGGCGAGTCGACGACGACCAGGACGGTACCGCAGCGGGCGGACAGTGATCATGATCGGGCTCAGCCGAGCGGCGGGAGCCGCGCGCGCGTCCGGGCCGGTGCTTACGCTCGACGCCGTGACCGAAAGGACGACCGGACGTGCCTCGGACAGACCCGCCCTCAGCGTCGCCTGCGTGACGATGGACGACGAGGCGGCGCAGGACGAGGCGGCGCGGAACGAGGCGGAGCACAAGGCAGCGGCGCTCCATCACGTCGGCTAGGGCAAGGTTAGGATCGCCAGGTGCCGCGCGTCCCGGAAGGGTTCGACTGGGATCTCGACATGCCGGGGTCGCGCTTCACGGGACGCCCGGCCATCGCGATCGGGTTCCCGGAGGAGGAGTGGTACGACCGCGACGCCGCGCGAGCGGCGTTTGCTCGTCACGTCGGCGAGTGGGTGTTCGAGGAGCAGGACAAGCTCGGCAAGGGCGACGTCGTCGACTCCACGGTCGGTCGCGGTGCCTCGGGCATCGCCGCCGCGCTGGAGTTCGCGTTGCCCTACGCGCTCGGCGGGATGATCTCGGCCTCAGCCGGAGCGGCGTGGCTGGCCTTCCTGCGGAAGGTTCGGGCCGCGCGCCAGCCTGAGGGCGAGCGCGAGCGCCGCTTCCTCGTCTCGCGCGGAGCGGCTGCCTATGCCGCCGCAGGTGCGGTCGTAGAGGAGTTCGGCGAGCAGGACGAGCTGGTCGTCGAGGCTGTCGAGGAGCCGTCGGCCATCGCAGGACATGACGTCTCGGAGCTCAGCTACACCGGCATCGAGCCGTGGGTCGTTCTGCTGCGGAGGGATCAGACGCTCCGCCGATACGTCGTCGTCGTCGCCCCGGACGGTGAGATCGACGGCCTGATCGAGACGCCGATGCGCGAGTGGGAGCCGGGATACCTTCTGCCGCCCGAGCGCGACGGCGCATAGGAGGGGCACCACCCTCCACCCCTCGGTCGCGAAACCCCGACGGATGCAGATCTCGCGAGAGAAACCCGCGCGCGAACGGAACGGAACGGCTATCCCCGCTTGGCATGCGGCGTCCCGGGACGCACGCCGCGAAAGCGGTGGTGCCGCGAGTGTGGCGGGCAGGGTGACGCTAACCGCGACCTAGTTCTACTCGTCGACAGAGGTGACACCAGGAAACGATTGACGCGACTAGCCGCGATAGCTGCCCTCTCTGTCGCCGTCGCGCTCACGGGCGCGGCATCAGGGGCGAGCGACACGCGGTGGCAGCTACTGAGCTACCAGAACGCACGCGGAGAACGAGCGATTGCGAGGACGGATGCCGTGCCGTACCCAAGAGGCGCCGCCGTGCGGTTCCATGGCTACGGGCACGTGACCTTTGAGTGTGGGGCTACTCGGTGGAGTACGAGAGTTTTCTACGACACCGGCTTTTCCGTCTTGCAGTTCGTCAGCCAGGAGCCTTGCATCGTTGAGGCGGTTGCGCTTGCGCCCGATGAGCGGCGGGCAAGCGTCGCGATCTACAAAGCGATGCGGTAGGACACGATCGACGCGAAGCGGTGCCCGCTCTCGTTGCCCAGCGCACAAGCGCGTCCTCGGGCACGACGCCGTTCGCGGACGCGGAGAAGCGCCCCGCCGCTGCGGGCGTATCGTGTCGTCCGTGAAGTGCGAGGCGTGCGGCGACGAGCTCCCGGCGACTGGGCGGCGGGATCGGCGCTACTGCGATGCGCGCTGCCGCCGGCGGGCGTTCGAGGAGCGGCACGCGCCCGCAGCGCCCGAGCTCGCGCCGGTCGTACCGCTCGGCGAGGACGAGCAGCGCGTGCAGGAGCTGCTCGGGCGGGTGCTCCGCGAGGAGCGCCTGGTCGGCCTGGTCGCGGCAGGAGCCAAGACGAACTGGCGTGCGGCGGCGTGGCTGTTGGAGCGTCGCCACCCGGAGCGGTGGGCTCCGGTGCGGCGCTCGGCGCTCGACGAGGAGCCGGTGCCGGTTGCGCCCGACGAGCACGACCCGTTCGCCGAGATCGACGAACTCGCGGCGAAGCGGAGCGCGCACCCGCCTGCTCCCGGTCTACGCTGACCCGCGAGGCGTCGCTAGGGGCGATGCCGGGCACCCGCTTGGAGCGGGTCCGGCTGCGGAGCGCGGGATGCGCGAGCCGGAGGGCGACACGGCGACCGGGCTCCTGCCGGGTCGCCCGCGCGCGGTACGCTCGGACGCAATGCGGATTCGCCGGACACGACGGCGACGCGGCGCGCTTCCGGTGACGGGAGTCCGCCGACCGCCGGAGCCGCCGCCGAGCGAGCCGGTCGCCGAGGAGGTCGGTATGCGCGCTCCGGGCGTGCGCCAGAGGCGGTCAGTGCAGCCGCGCCCGCTCACGTGGAACGACCGGTTGCGCCGGTCGCTGCGCGGCGGAACCGGCGAGACGTTCTGGCGCACCTGAGCCGCGCGTCATGATCGGGGGATGCCGCGCCCGACGAGCTGCGGCTGCGAGACGTGCAGGGAGCGCGCTCGCTCGGGCTCCCTCGCCACGCACGCCGGCCAGTGTGGGGTGGATATCGGCTCGCGGACGACACGGCCTCGGCCTCGACTCCGACGCCCGACAGACGACGCCCACGGCCTCTCGATCGAGCCCGCCACGCGAAGGGAGACGGGCCTGGCGCGCCACGTGAGTGCCGCCGGTGGCAGGGCCGACCCAGACGCTGCCTTTGCGAGCGGCGCGTCGCTGCTCAATAATCGGGCAGGTGGCAAGCGAGGCCTCTGCATCCTCCCGGGCCGCGGAGCGCACCTCGCCGCCCGCGGCACCGCCACGCTGGAAGACGGCGGTGCTGATCTGGCTCGCGATCTATCCGAGCCTCACGCTGATCCTCTGGCTGGTTGGCCCCGCGATCCGCGACTGGCCCGTCGCCCTGCGGACGCTATTGCTGACGATCGTCCTCGTGCCGCTCATGGTTTTCGTGCTGCTGCCGGTCCTCCACCGGCTGCTCGGGCCGTGGGCTCGGCGTCCGTCGGGGCGCCGTTAGTCGCGCGCCGGATCGAGCGAGCGCCTCGTCGACGCCGCGATGCTGGAGGAGGCGGCACGGCGGCAGCCGGAGGCGCGGGCGAACGGGGCGGGACCACGGATGCGGGCGCAGGAGCGGCGGCGCTACTGGCTCGCGCGCTGTCCTGGCGAGGGGCTGACGCTCCCCGAGCTCGCCGCGCGCAGCGGGCAACCGCCGGAGCTGCTGCAGATGGTGCTCGCGCAGGAGCTGCGGCGTCGGCGGCGGCGCGTGTGGCGCGACCCGGCGGACGGGCGCTACCGGCTGGTCGCCGGGCGCTTGGACGAGGAGACGCTCACGGCGCTCGCCCGGCTCGCGCCCTGACGCCCGCTTACGTCGCCCGAACGCGCCGATCCGAGGACAGCACCGGGGACAGCACCGCACGGGCCCCGGCGACCTGCTCGACACGCCCGACCCGCGCAACCAAGCCGTTTCCGCTTGGCTACGCAGGTCGAAATGGGCGGTGCCGGGCTCGAACCAGCGACCCCCTGCTTGTAAGGCAGGTGCTCTCCCAACTGAGCTAACCGCCCGCTCACCGACAGCGTATCGGGGGTGGCGGGCGGCCTAGCGGCGCGGGAAGGGGGCGGCCGTCACGCCGCCGTCGACGACGAC